>WNFI01393118.1_pt1 | contig 10336 bp, 14 predicted proteins | sample 5400471 | NCBI WGS metagenome assembly WNFI01 (sample SAMN13153348, study PRJNA577476) | soil metagenome | isolation source: 100 cm saprolite on Douglas fir-dominated hillslope | place: USA:California | collected 2013-09-17 | reverse complement strand
CTCTTGTATGGATAATCTGAATCTTCGCGCTCACCATTCGTACATCTGCAACGAAGTCGGGACAAGGTCCAATCGAACAGTGTTTTTGCACTCACGATATCTGAGTAACGATAGTATCCGATAACCGTGGGGCGATCTTTTATCGTGGCCATGGTGTATGGTGTACTTGTCTGTCAAATCTTGGTTGAATATCAATATATTGGATACCGAATTAGTCATACCGAGGTCCAAAAACACAGTGTGCAATTTTTTTGGAATACCATGGTATAAGTATTTCATTCATGTTCTATGGACATGACCGCTCAAATATAGTCGTCCCAGGACCTCGAATTAGTGCTCGGCCCCCGCTGGACAAAATAAAAATTGTAAATACAGTAAAACAAAATCCATACACGAACATGGAACAATAAACACCCAACGGGATATGAGAAGAAACGATCGGAGAGGTTAGCTACTATGTAGAGGCTCACTGTTCACAACCCTGGGGCTACAATATGTGCGTCGTCTTATATACACTGTACCAACCGCGGCTGCAAACCGAAACCGCAATTGCAACTTGTGGAGTTGCAACTTGCGGTTTGGAGACTCTGAACACCAACCGTTCGGAGCCCTACTATCTCCGTGAATGAGATATGTATTATTATCCCTATGAATATTCTGGATGATGGTGGGATCCATACCAGCCCTGATTATCGAAGTCCCAATGCAAAGAGCCTCACGAAAATGTCCTTCCCATGTGAATGAGGAAGAAGCCTCGTCCATCGCTGCAAAAATTGGTATCAAAGCCCTTCAGTAGGTCTGATTCCAACACTATATATGCTTGTCATTCTCCGCACGCAATGGTACTTACTGCTACCCCCATTTCACCTCCCCCCATGGCCGACACCCAGCGCGTACAACATAGGAAGCCTCACGAGGTTGCTGTAGAGGGGATCCAAGATATCGAACTTTCCCAGAACCCAGACGAGAAAGGATCATTCCGCTCCACCGAGTCCAACGATACTATCAATGGCATCAATCCAGGGGACCCTTTCCCGGAGGACCCATTGATACCCACTGAAGAGCACACCTTCACTGTGTACGGATGCCCTCATTTCTTTTTGGCAATCAAGGCTCGCTCATGACACTTTTTTCTTAGTCGTGCTGTCATCGTGGGGGTTACGTTGGGTAGTGTCGTCAGTGCTTCCAACATCTATCTTGGTCTTAAGTTAGGGTGGGTTATCATTTGCTCACTGAGAGGGTCCAAGGCCTTTTCCCATCCCACCAGACCTGCCTCGCTAAAATCTTCTTAGTGCTACATTCTCTCCTCAGCTTTTTGGTGCCATGTGAGTTATGGAATCAATCCTCGTTGTTTACCGTCTCCTATGTCAACCTCTCATCTTGTAGTCTAGGATTTGCGGTATTGAAACCGCTCGCTAGCATCATCGGAGGGTGTGGTCCCGGCTGGCTCACTGGTGACAAGAACTTCGGTCCCAAAGAGAACGTCACCGTCCAAGTGAGTCTCCTCCGATCCAAGTGACGCGCAATGAGGAATATTCATCAAACACCCCCATCATTACCTCGACCAATTTGATCTTCGATCAACCCTATGGGTTGGATTCAATTTTCGGGTTTCCGTCACACAATAGTCGGCTGCGACTGCTGCAGGCGGTCTCGGTATCATCTTTGTCGGCGCAATTCCTGCCATGTACCGTTTGGGCCTTCTTTCCAACTTCCCGGCGCAAGACAGTCGTAAACTCATTGGCCTAACGGCTTGCGTTGCGTATTACGGTGTCTTCTTCGTCATTCCGCTCCGCAAGTATTATATTCTCAAGCAGAAGCTCGTCTTCCCAACACCCACAGCAACCGCTTTTACAATAAGGCAATTGCATGCGCGTGGTGGGGCAGCGACTGCGTCCAAAAAGACCAAGATGCTTGGTTATAGCTTCCTTGCTGCATTCTGCTTGAAGGTCCTGGCTGGCTATGCTCCAGGAGTAATTTGGGACTGGCACATCGGTTGGACGTAAGTCTACTCGTTCTGACTCCTCCTGTCGCTTCATAAGTCCTCCATTTTTTCCTAGTATGTACCGTATCGGTTTCACTAGCATGATCTCCCTCGACAACTATGGCTGGTGGATTGAATTCACCCCTGCCTTTTACGGCGCGGGTATGCTGTCTGGAATGAATGCCTCTTGGTCCTTCTTCATGGGTGCTGTCCTTGCTTGGGGTATCATCGCCCCTTCGGTCATCGCGACTGGGGAGGCAGTCGGTCTCGACCTCGGCATGGACAATAGGTGGTCATATCTATCCCTTCATCTAAAGGACATTGAAGAATATTCCAAGACTCCTTCTCCTCGGTATTGGCTCTTGTGGCCCGGGGTATTCATGATGATCGTATACACGTTCTTCGAAGTTGGGATGTCTTCGCGCCATGTATACTACCGGATGCTCCAGTCACTACGCTCAGGATTCCGTGACACAAACCAAGACCCTGCTAACCCTAATGACCCCGGTTCCATTGAGAAGGTTGAGGATGACAATGACCCTGCTCCTCCGGAGGATCGTGTGCCCCTCTGGGCCTGGGCTGGCGGTCTCATCATCTCCATTATCCTCACTTGTTCGATCGCCCCTACCCAATGGGACATGGGTGTTGGTGAATCTATCCTTGCTTTAATCTTTGGATTTCTCCTCTCCTTCCTCGCCGTGCGGAGTGCCGGTGATACCGATCTCAATCCCGCATCGATTTGTGCAAAGGCAAGTCAATTGATGTTTGGAGGTATAGCAAAGAGTCAGAAAAGGAGTATAATCAGTGGTCAAACGCTTAATTTGGCGGCTGGCGTTGTATCCGCTGGAGCAGCTTCTCAATCGGCTGACATGATTGGTAAGCAGTATTTCGTCTATATCTATAGTGGTGATGCATTCAGTAGCTCTGGTGGACGAATAGGTGATCTCAAGACTGGTCATTTAATTGGAGCCAAGCCTAAGAACCAATTTGCCGCTCAGCTTGCTGGAGCTACTGCTTCTATTTTCCTCAACGTTGGCCTGTTCATCTTGTTTACTAAATCTGCTCCTTGCATTTTGTATCCCCCGGACGACGGGGTATGCACGTATGGCGCTCCTTCCGTTAGCGCTTGGGCGGCCATCGCTGCTGCAGTACTTGCTAAGACACTTCGTATGTATCCGTTTTCCCTCCAAAGTTGAGTACATGAGGCTAAACACCCTTCGCTCCCATAGCCATTCCTCCTTCGTCCGGTTATTCCACTATTGCCTTATCCATCATCGCCGCAACTACCGTGGTCATTAAACACCTGTACATCCCTCGCAGGTACTGGGTGTATACGCCCAATTGGAATGCCGTCGGTCTTGCATTCGTTTTGCCACAAGTTTACTACCCTCTCATCATGGCCGTCGGCGCCACTGTCAACTGGGTCTGGCAACGCAGAAGTCCAGGCTCGTTCGAACTGTACGGTTTCCCGTTAGCCGCTGGCCTAGTGGCTGGTGAGGGTATGGGTGGTGTTATGAACGCCGTTCTTGCCGTCGCAGGCGTTGATGGAAGTGTGTATGGAACCGCTATTGGGTGCCCGTCGATGCAATATTGTGGATGAATCAGATATCCCGCATTCATTGGTCCCATATGCTCTCTCCAACATCCCAAATCCCCAGACATATCCATTTCGTTCTCCTCATGTTCTTGCACATCTCCCTACATCAGCGATGTTACTTACGTGCCCGAGAAAGCGTGCAATGCCGACGAAACCTGAGGATTCGGCCAAGATTGGTGCGGTTGAATTAATGCGTTGACATAAACTAAGAACTCAAGTTGTAATCGAGCCCCATGACACTGAGTAGCCGGCCGCGAACTAGCCTCATAAAAACCAAGTTAAAGCATCAGGGTATCCATCATGCCAACGATAACGACCAATTATAAGCAACGACACACGCGCCCCATCCCATCCACTACTGTATTCAGATAGGATCAGAAGTAAATATCGTCAAGAAATTCATGAAAAGTAGGATAAGGGAAAGGGAAAAATGATTCATGGAAATCATACGCATCCGAATCATCTGAATCTTCCCAACCATCGTAGTCATAGTCGTCGAACCACGACAGTCGTCTGATCTGTAGATGATCAAAAGAATCTTCAGGGCGTATGCCATGTCTTCAAGATTAGTGTAAGTGGAAAGGGCTGACGAAAAGAGATGGAACACATACTTCATTTTTAAATGATCTTGGATCACGGATTTGTATGTGTAAGACATGGTACTCGGTTTATGGACACTTCGTCGGTCGCAATGGTTACAATTGTAGTTCGGTGCAGATGGGTCGGAGTGACGGCGGTCGATGATGCGTTCTCGCTGAGCGGCGTGTTCTGCCGCCGTACGCAAGAGGCTCACTTTAGGCGTCTTGTGGTCATCTATCAAGGGTACTACTTGATGGGGCTTCCTCCTCGCAAACTCACGCTCATACCAAAGTAGCTCGTCCGTGAAGTGCGCGACCTGGGTGCGCCGCTTAGTGCAACGAAACGGTCATATGTCCAACAGAGACCCACCAGTTCAGGCCACGACATGGGTTCTGCAAACTCGATGGTGCAGCAACCACATAAAAAGCCAGACTTCATTGCAAGAAGGTTCTTCATGGTGGACATCGTCGAATCCATAGCCAGTACCAGTTGCAAGAGGGATTCGGCAATGGGTAATGCCTGCGGTACCACTGAAATCCTTGGCAAATGCACAGACGAGTAAGTCTCCTCATTAAGAATGTCGCGATCCATAACTAGGATGCCCGGGTACGCTGCCAGTTTGAACGGACGAAACCCGTAGACATCGATGTAGTTACCCAGTGTGAATAAAGTGGCGGGATAATTAAGTAGTTGGGTATCATCAGCTTCGCCGTCAGTGAGTGCTTCTAAGTCATGTAGGGCCTCCACAGTTTGGAGGGTCTGTGGTGGCGACTCCTTGCGCGCCACAGACGCCAAGACCCTTCGTATTTTGAGCTGGTATGACCGAACCTCTGGAAGGAACCGGGGCTCCTGAGACTCCCAGGCTTCCTTCGTGACACTCTGGGTGTCAGTTTCAACCAGCGGAAGAATGGATGGCAAGTTGAAGAGATGTGCCCCACAAGGGAAGGTTGCATCCCAAGATACAGAGTCGAACGGCTCATGTACATTAAGTTCTACGGCTCTGTCGGCGGTGTCCCTGACGTGCAGCCTGATATGGCGATGGCGGTTAATTCTACGCTCTAATCTCTCCTTCTCCAGACGGAACTTCTTGCGGGTCTCAAGGACGGAAATGAGTGCTGGTTCAATGCGACGCCAAACTACGAGTGGTTTGAGCGAGGGTTAACGAGGTTGGAAGTATGGGGTCGACTCACTATTTGGAGTAAGAGCGGCCGGTTGCTCAAGGAGGCGGTTGTATCTGAGATCACCGTATACCATCATATCCTGGTTATCGTAGCCAAGCTCTCGCAGCTTAGTAAAGATACTGAAAAGAATGTCGGCCATGATTCATACGCAGCCGCAGCTTTACTCACCTTTCCTTCCTGCTATTGATAGCATCTCTCTTGCGTTGAAATTTTTGGCCAGCTTGAGTCACACGCCAGTTTTGGAGCTGTTGGCCATGCTAACAACAGGTGATTTGGTCAGATCTATGGACTTTGATGAATGAGGCAGATATAAACTAACCTCCATGATTCGGTCAGTGCGCTTCTTCATCTCCTCAATGAAGGAATCCAAAATCTTCTTGTCGCCATTGAGTAAAGTAAAATACTTTGGACTGATAGCGGATAATTCTTTCTTGCTGACAACCCCCGGTTCATCTGCAAATAATTATTAGTGGGGTGGATGGAATGGGCATTCGGTACGAACTGTTCGAGGGAATCATTTGGGAAAGGGTGTCGAAGTGCCACGACATGCCATCAAACAAACTGGCTTTGCTAGAAGGTGAGCACAATTTTTAGCACGGACATAGAATAGCATTTATGGAAGCTTACAGCTCTGACATGTGGGCTTTGCAGGCCCGCGTTCTCAGAATGCAATCAACAAGTTGCGCACGATTAGAATTGCAAACCCTGAGAATGCCACTCGGTAGTAAGATCGGCACCGCGCTAGAGAACAGGTTCGTCTCACATGCAACGGGTTTCAAAGACCAAGCTGGCATATTGTGGCTCGCTAAGGTCCGGTGGACAATCTGGAAAGTCATCAAGAGATCGCCTAGCCGTCCTCCACATTGCCTTAGTTTATGAGAGATTAAAATATGCAACATGCGAAGGAATTGGGTGGGACCTCACCTTCGAAGACTTAGACATGAGAATTGAACGAATAAACTTCGTGGAACGCGCCAAGTGCAGGAGGTCGATAGGCTCCAGATGACCAACAATCTAATGTTGCAGAATAATGAGGACAAAGTTGGATAATGTGGGATAACGCAGCACTACTTCTGCGAATATGTCAAGTGGCATCTTCATCATGTCCGCGAGTCGACCTTGTCGGCGACCAGTGCCCTTGGATTTGGACTTGGTTATTGACGCGCCATCGGAGTTGGTCCTTGCCCTTTTACGACGGGGTGGATGGGATGAGCCACTTGCATCAAGTTTCTCCCTAGCACCATTTCGACGTGTTGTTCGCGTTCGTCAGTGTGGTGACCATCCAATAACACCTCTGCTTACCCGCCGCCGGGGAGATTGCTCCCTTGGTCAGATTTCCTTTTAATTTTCATGTTATCGTCAATGTGTTTGTTCACAGGAGAAAGTTGGCTTGGTGCGAATTTAGAAATACGGAGGGCGGGGTCGGTATTTCTGCCTGAGTGATTTGCATCCGACGTGCTCAGTGTCGACAATGTTTGCGCCCAAGCGCCTCTTCTCGTCTCTATTATGTCCTGAATCATCTTCCTGCACGCGAGACCCTTGCCCATTCTCCCATAAAGCCGCCTTTGAACTGCCGAAGCCAGTTTCTCTCACATCTACCTTGCTCGAGTTCAAGCAAGCCAAGCAGCCAAGTGGCTTTCGTTCGAACCAAGAAACGATACCGAGCACAAGAGCAATACAGAGCACTGAGAACTCGAACGCAACAAACACCATCTCGCGCAAACGGCCCGCCGATGACTCGTCTGGATCGTCGATCAGCAAAGCCACACTCGAACCGCCTAGGAAACTTAAGCGAGTTGAAACAAGCTATGCAACCACTCCAGCGAGTCGTATTCTCTCCACCAATAAGTTTATTCATGACGGTCCCTCTTAGTCTGGCGTTCCGAAGATTACCGCGAACCCGGCTAAATCTTACATTCCAATTAACCAAAGGCAGACGATGTTGACTTCACTATATGAGACCTTCCGTCATCTCTACTCACCCATTCTTTCGTCATCTCCATCCCTACCAGGGCAACATGCCATAGCACAGGAAGAGGAAGTTTATGCGAAAACAAACAAGATGACGTACAGAAATGTAAAGATCGTGTCCTTTCCTCGTGAGGCTTTGACATATTTACGCCTCATAGGCCATCATCTCAGCTGTTGCAAGCATCCAAAAGCGTCCGCCTCCGGATTCCAAGTTCCATTCCTCTGTGGGCACCGTAGCAGAGCATACTGCACGCAGAGAAAGGCTGTCCTCGACCACCTCGACTGAACTTCTCGCTTCCCATTTGTCCACCCTTCTGCTATCCAGGAGAGATATGGAGGCCATGGGATACATGCTCGATATTCCTCCCGGAATTGGAGGCGATAAGCCCAATGAGGTTGGGAACATGATAACGTGCGACCGGTGCAAGTCTGCGTTTGTCGTCGAACAAACTCCCTCAATGAACGAATGTAACTATCATTGGGGAAGGCCGTACACGAGGAAAGTGGATGGTAGGTTTCGATGCCGATATCGGAGCCCATCGCCATATTTCATACTTATTGGTCCGCTCATCATACAGGAGCGCGAGACACGACGTACAAGTGCTGCGGAGGACTTCCGGGATCGCGAGGCTGTGAACATGGACCCCATGTTTTCGGTGAGAAGAATGCGGAAGCCCTCCATTCGCGATATCCCTTCATCACTCTGTCTTCTGAGACCTCAGGAACAATCAAAAGCAGCGATGATGGCATACTTGAGGTCTGCTCCATTGATTGTGAAATGATCTACACGACTGCCGGATTGTCTTGTGCTCGTGTCTCAGTGATAGATGGAAGAGGCGATAAAGTTTTTGACGAGCTTGTTCGAATGAATGAAGATGTTCAAGTATTGTGAGTGGACTAATATAGTCGACGATCGTTACTAACTGACTGCCGATGCTTACCTCAGGGATTTCAACACTAGGTACCTTTTCCTATCCCCAACCTCCGATGTCCTGAAGTCGTAGATTTGTCGTAGGTTTTCGGGCATCACATCGCTTGACAATGCGATCTACGATCTCGACCATCTTAGAGTTGCCTTGCGTTCATATATTGGACCTAATACGATCATAATTGGACATGCGTGAGTATTGCTTCTGATATGACGATTATGCCACTTTGCCCGTGTGCCTCGGTCTAATATCCGTTCCAGATTGGAGAATGACTTAAAGGCGCTTCGCTTGATACACCATCGTGTAGTGGATACGTCCGCAGTAAGTTGCAAGAACCCTCGTCAACGACACGGTTCACACCCCTCCGCATAGATGTACAAACATCACCTCGGATTACCGTATCGGCGCAGCTTACGGGAACTGTGAGTCTCTTTCGTTGTCTTCCGGCAACCAGCTTCCTCAGATACGCCACTACGCAGTGCGAAGGTGTACTTGGATCTGACGATCCAATCTGGAGATGGCGAAACTGGACACTCTTCCCTAGAAGATGCACGTGCCACACTTGATTTGTGAGTCGCAGACCCAAGTCGAGAGTAATCCTGCTTTTCACTATGATATTCCTTGGCGCTACTGATCCGTCTCCGGATTCATCTGCCAGAGTAAGACATTGGGTTGCGGAAAATAGTCTTAACAAAAGTCAGAAATGAACACATCTCAGACATTGAAGCCTCAAAGTAAGCGTGTCTGCATGTTTTCTGAAGGGACCTCCCGCCGTATTCCTTAATTCTTACCGCTGTATTGTAAGCAGGGAGTACCCATTTGACAGCAGCAGGATGGCATACACGAGTCGTCCTACAGAGCAGAGGTATTCTTGGTTGTGCAAACTCTGTCGTGCGTCGATCTGGTGTCGTAAGTAATTTGGCTGCTCCCTCCGTGACTATTCCGTCGCCATAGCACCCAGTGTATCATTGCGTTAGGGGTATACCAAATGATTTCCCCGTTTAGGAGACCAAATCAATTTCTCGACCTTGTTCTATCAGACTTTTGGCGTTGGCAAGTATACCTGACAAACCATCCCTTCATTGCACTTGCTATCTTGAGATAGGAATGCATTAATGGATCATTGCCCGGTTTGTCAATACCAGACTCATGGCCGTCGGCAGGTAGACATTTACTTGTTAATTTTCTTCCGCTAGTTTTGCTCCGTCTCTTCATTGATGAGGGCGTCAGACTCAACGCTATGGTGCTTATGCTAGGAGATCTCCCAGAGGGCGCCGTTATGCCCCAACTTGACTGGGAAAATTTGACTAGAATCATGGGTGGTTAATCCCAGGTCCCAAACCTGACAAATTTCCATTGATGGTGTCTCTATCCTCGTCGTGATGTCTACAACTGAGGACAGAGGGACTGGCAAAGTTTCGAGACTCGTGGCTCTGAGAGCGAGTTGATCACTTTCCGCTGACGTGCAAATTTGTTGATTCCATTCGATAAGAAGGGATGGGTCCTCTGGTGGCTGCACTAGCCTTTCTAAACGCGACACTGAGGAATGAAGCGATCTCCATGCACTCTACCAGGAGAAAATACTCAATCCAGTCGACCTCACTCGCGAGAACCCTCCACGGCTGCATTATCAGATCCAAGTCCCATCTCATCTCTCTGATCTGGCAGAGCCGCAGCCCCGCCAGCAATGAAGGCGAGTGCTCTACACAAAGTGATTTGTGGTGCAATGCTGTGCGGATTCTAAGTATTTAGTCACTTGCCTTATTGTGTGGCCTGCCATTGCATGCCCAATATTTCGCGAGGGCAGTTGGATTCCTTGTGCACATGTAGACTTCTGCTTGGCATCCGGAATAGTTTCATATGAACTAAAGTCTTGCAATATAAGTCAGAGAAGCTTCTGAAATGTTGCCTTTGTCACAATATTGGATGAGAAAAGGCCACCTGTCCTTGTCTCCTCCCCTATCACTCACTTGATTTTTATCTTAAAAATCAAGTGAGTGATAGGGTTCATAGACATGTAATCAGAACACTCAAATTGTCCCCATGCTCTTAGCATAACATTCTGGAGATTTAAATTATTCAATAATCATCCCCT
>WNFI01203760.1_pt1 | contig 10336 bp, 8 predicted proteins | sample 5400471 | NCBI WGS metagenome assembly WNFI01 (sample SAMN13153348, study PRJNA577476) | soil metagenome | isolation source: 100 cm saprolite on Douglas fir-dominated hillslope | place: USA:California | collected 2013-09-17 | reverse complement strand
CCGCGGCAACAGGTAACCTGATGCTCCAACCGCTTCCGATTGCAGTAGTAATTGGTCCTTTGGCAACAGACGCAGGCGACCAGAGCGGTAAGTTCGAGTTGCGGCGCAGCGTGAGCGATCGACGGTGCGCTCTTGCGAGTCGCTTCCTGCATCGGGGGCTCTACCACGCCAATGCTGGGGCAAGCATGTGCGCGGCCAACTAAAACGAGGACTAGAGATGTCAAAGCTTCGGTCTGTGCTCCTGCCGTCGATCGTGCTCGCGCTCGGGATGGCCGCTCTGCCTGCGACGCGGGTCAGGGCGCAGGCCCCGCCCGCGGGGGGTACCAGTGGACCTGCGAGCAGCGAGAAGCTCGAAGAAGTCGTCGTGACCGCGATGAAGCGAGCCGCGGATCTGCAAAGCGTCCCGCTCAGCATCACCACGCTTTCGGCCGTCCAACTGGAGGCCAAAGGTGTCGAGCAATTCTTTGACTACGGAACGGCGATTCCCAATCTGTCCTTCGGCATTGGTGCCTCGGACGGCAACCTCTCGGGGCGGGGGATTGCGCTCCGGGGAATCGAGGGCTCGAACACCACCGGCTTTTACATCGACGATACCCCGGTGCTCGAGACGCTCGACCCGCACATCGTCGACATTGCGCGCATCGAGGTACTGCGCGGCCCGCAGGGTACGCTCTACGGCGCGGACTCGATGGGCGGCACGGTGCGCTTGCTCACCGAGCAACCGAGCTTCAACGCGCTCGCCGGACAAGTGCACGTCCTCGGCTCCGGCACCGACCATGGCTCCTTCAACCAGGTCGTCGAGGGGATCGTCAACGTTCCCCTGGTGCCGGACGCGCTCGCCCTGCGTGCGAGTGCCTTCTATGACTTCGACGACGGTTACTTCGACAAGGGTCTGGGTCCGGAGAATGTGCCACCCACCAGCACCCTCTCGCACGTCGGCAGCATGAAGTACTACGGCGCGCAGATCTCGCTCAGATTCGAGCCGGCGAGCGGACTCGCCGTGACCCCGCGGATCATGTACCAGCGGACGAGCCAGGACGGCTCTCCTTATGCCTACGACACGGCCACCAACCTCACGCAGCGCGAGGTGTTCAACCTCAATCCCGGGGGGACGGACAAGTGGTATCTCGCGAGTCTCACGCTGAATTACAACGTGCCGTTCGGTTCGTTTGTCTCCTCGAGCGCCTACTTTGACCGCAAGACCTTCGAGCTCGAGGATGATACGGACGTCACGCAGTTCTTCCTCGGCACGGCGAGCCCGATCGCGAGCCCGATCACGCGCGAACAGGATCTGCGCCGCTTCGCACAAGAGATCCGCTTTGCCTCCTCATTCAAGGGGGCCCTGCAGCTGCTCGCCGGTGGCTTTTATTCCGACAGCACGCGGCCGCGGGATTACGAGTGGACCGCGCCCGGACTCCCGGCGGTCATCTCGCCGAGCGATCTGCTGCTCACCTTTATCGATTCGCGCAACGCCAAGGAGTACGCGCTGTTCGGGGACGCCTCCTACGAGGTGCTGCCGACCCTCAAGGCCACCGTCGGCTTGCGCTGGTTCCGCGACACCGCGACCTTCAACCAGTTCACGAACGGCTTGTTCTTCGGGGGTGTGCCGATCACCTATCTCGCACCGTCGACCAGCGAGAGCGGTTTCACGCCGAAGTACCTCCTGGAGTACAAGGCGCTGCCGGAGGTCCTGCTCTATGCGTCGGCGGCCAAGGGCTTCCGCGAGGGCGGCAACAACATCGCACTGCCTCCGGGCCCGCCACCGGCCGGGTGTGATCAGGATCTCCTCAACCTCGGTGTCACCGCCGCCGGGGTCGCGACCTTCAAGTCAGACAGTCTCTGGAACTACGAAGCAGGGTTCAAGTCGAGCTTCGCGGACCGGCGCTTCACGCTGAACGGCGCGGGGTTCTCCATCGACTGGAACAAGATCCAGCAGGCAGTTCACCTGCCGCTCTGCGGCTACGGTTACACGGGCAACGCGGGTCGCGCGCGCAGCACGGGCTTCGAGCTCGAATTCAGCGGACGGCTGCTGCGCGAGCTGACGCTCGGCATCGGATTCGGCTACGTGGATGCACACATCACCGAGCAGGGGCCGGGCACTCCGCAACAGGCCGGGAGCCCCGTCTACGAGGTTCCGAAGGTCACGGCCGCGACGAATCTCGAGTACGAGCGCGCCTTGACCGCCGGCTGGGCGGGCTTTGCGCGTGCCGACTATGCCCATATCGGGTCGAGCTATTCGGCGAACAACGACGTGATCAGTCCGCGGTATCGCTCCGGGTACAACCTCGCGGACCTGCGGCTCGGGGGCCGGAACGAGCGCTACGAGGTGGCCCTGTTCGTCAAGAACCTCACGAATCAGCATGCGAACCTGGGCGATGCCATCCTGATCGGATCGGAAGAGCCGGGTCATCCCCGCTTCGTGATCAGTACGCCGCGGACCATCGGCGTCGAAGGGCGGATGCGCTTCAAGTAGTCTCATGCGAAACCTGAGACCAGGGAGTGACCAAGGCACGCGGCGCGCCTCTCTGCGCCGCTTCGCGGGCGGACCCTGCGGACTCTTCGGCGCTGCGCTTTTCCTGGGCGGTGCAATGGGTGTTGCGCCCGCCCTCGCGGGCGCTGCCGAGGCATCCGCACCGGCCGTGCAGGCCTTCACGAATGCGGTGCTGATTGACGGCACCGGTTCCCCGGCCGTGGAGCACGCCACGATCGTCGTTCGCGGGACCAACATCGAATCGGCCGGTCCTGCGGCTTCGGTGAGCGTTCCGCGGGGAGCGAGAGTCACGGACCTCAAGGGCAAGGTGCTGATGCCGGGGCTGGCCGACATGCACGTGCATCTGATGGGTGGATGGGACGGGCAGGCGGTCGACATGCTCGGTTATCAGCGCTACATGAATGCGCATCTATTGCGTCGGTCCACTCGTCGATGGCGCCGATCCGGCTTGGCCGCCGCTGTCCTACGCCGTCTCCTCGGTGGGTCAGGTCGCATCGGTCGTGCAGGCGCTCAAGCGCGACCAGGTGGATCTGATCAAGGCCTACGTCGGCCTGTCGCACTCGGTGCTCGAGCGGCTGGTGGAGGAGGGGCGCAAGGCATCGCTCAGGGTGATCATCGATCAGTGGCAACGCAACGGCTCGCCGGATCTCGTTGAGGACGGCATCTATGGCTTCGCGCACCTGCCCACGCGGCTGCTGTCACCCGACACCGTTCAGTTCATGGTGGCGCACCACACGGTATTCATCTCGACGCTGATCGTGCTCGAAAGCCAGAGCCGGCGCCGCCTGGCCGATCTGTCTTTTCTCGAGGATCCGCTGGCGCGGGACACGAGTCCTCCCTCATTCCTGGCGGGACTGCGTGCGGAGGCCACGCGTAAGCTGAGCCCGGAGGAGGCCGAGCAGGCGCGACGCGGGGTGGAGCACCTTCGCAACGCCATGGCTGATGCCAAGGCGTTGTTCGGTGCCGGAGTGCTGCTGGCGGCGGGGACGGATGCCCCCTATCCGGGCGACATGCAGGGCGAGGGCATCCACCATGAGCTCGAGCTCCTGGTCGAATCCGGTCTCACGCCGCTCGAAGCGATCAGCGTAGCGACACGCAACGCCGCGCGGCTCATCGGCGCAACGGACTGGGGCACCATCGAGCCCGGCAAGCTCGCCACCCTGATCGTCGTGGACGGTCGACCCGACCGGCACATCGCGGATACGCACCGAGTCATCGATGTCATGGTCCGCGGGCGCCGCATTGATCGTGAGAGCCTGACGCTCAAGCACCAGAGCGATCCGGGCTATGAGCCGGTCTCGCCGACCGACTTCTCGGGGTGAAGCCAGTCGCGACGATGCTCATGCCGAGAGCCGCCGGCAGATGTCTCCGGATCGCGTGCTGCCTGCTGGCGGGCCTCGCGGCTGTGCGCAGTGGTTCGGGGACCGGGTCCCCACCGCCATCCGAGCACAAGGTCGATTACACACATCTCGCCGACATTGCCGTCAACCGCTCCTGGCGTCTGGCGCGCGGTGAGCGGGTGGCGATGTTCTGGGACGCGAGCCGCGATCGCGGTATGGCCGCGCCGCTGCGTGCGGCGATCGAGAAGGCCGGAGGAACGGTCGAATCGATACCCGCTCCGGATTCCAACGCGGACGCGACGCTGACCGCTGCGCAGAAAGCGCAGCGCTTTGAGCAATGGAAGTCCGTCTTCCAGCGCTCGCAGGCGGCCATCTGGCTGCCCTCGGACCTCGCAGCGGTGAGTGATCAGCCCTTCGAGCATCTCGTCGAGGCCTCGCAAGTGCGTTCCATTCATTTCCATTGGTTCCTGCCGCCGGATGCGGCGGACGGGCCTCGCGTAGAGGCGATGTACGAGCGCGCGATCGAAGTGAGTCCGGCCGAGATCGGGCAGCGCCTCAAGGCGCTGGAGAAGGCGCTCCGGGGCCACACGGTGCACGTGACCGCACCGAATGGCACTGACCTGCGATTCCAGGTGCCGCCCGATGCACGCATCCATCTCAACACGGGCGAGGCAAGCAAAGAGAAGGTGCACGAGGCCCGTTCGGTCCGTGACCGCGAGGAGGAGCTCCCGGCGAGCGTGCTGCGCACGACGGATCTTCACGGCATGCAGGGAACCTTCGTCGGTTACGTGAGCTTCGATACACGATCGGGGCTCGCTCGAGCGACCCTCGAGGCTGGGCGGGTCACGAGCCTCGTGTCGCTGCGCGCAGCGGACACCGAGGTACGCGCCTGGAGCCTCGGAACCGGAGCGAAGGACCGGCCCGGGGAATTCGTCATCAGCACGAATCCGGCCCTGCGCGCAGTGCTGCCATCGGGGTACATGCCCTACTACGGCTACGGCGCAGGAGTCGTCCGGCTGGCGATCGGCGATAACTGGGAGTCGGGCGGGGACAATCGCTCTTCGAACGGCGAATTCCTGCTGTTTCTTCCGGGGGCCACGCTCGTTGCCGATGGAGTGACGCTCATCGAGGCTGGCGCGCTCATTTCCAGATAGTGAAGCGAGGGCCTGCGCGCGTCCCCGGGGTGGGGCGATTCCGCGCACCCGCACGCCTCATGCCGTTGCGTCAGCGAGCGGTTCGGCTACAGTCACTCGATGGCTCTTCTCCCCTCGCCCGATACGCGCGTCCCGCTCGGCCGCAGCGGCATCGAGGTCGCACCTCTCGGTTGGGGAATGTGGCGGCTCGCGGGGGCGGATCGGAGGAGCCTGCGGCTGCGGGTCGAGGCCGCGCTGGAGAGCGGATGTACGTTGTTCGACACCGCGGATATCTACGGTTACCGGCGCGGCAGTGGCTTCGGGGACGCGGAGAGCCTGCTCGGCGAAGTGCTGCGCGAGACGCCGGCGCTGCGCGATCGGATCGTGCTCGCGACCAAGGCGGGCATCTCGCCGCCTGTGCCCTACAACTCGACGGCGTCCTACCTCCTCGCAGCCTGCGAGGCGTCGTTGCAGCGCCTCGCAGTCGAGCGCATCGATCTTCTGCAAATTCACCGCCCGGATCTGCTCGCTCATCCCGCCGAAGTTGCCGAGGCGTTCGAGCGTCTGCGACGCGCCGGCAAGATCCGCGCGGCGGGGGTCTCCAACTACAGCGCTGCGCAGTTCGATGCGTTGTGCGCTTACATGCCCTTCGAGCTCGCCTGCGTGCAGAATGAATTTTCCGCGCTCACCATCGAGCCGCTGTCGGATGCGACACTCGATGCAGCCATGCGGCGCGGTACGGCGGTACTGGCGTGGTCGCCCCTGGCCCAGGGCAGGCTCGCCGCGCCGGCAGGGCACGGCGCGAGTGACCCGCGGACGCAGGCGGTCATCGCGGCGCTCGATGCGGTAGCGGCCCGGGCGGGTGCGCCGCGTACGGCGGTCGCCTATGCGTGGATCATGGCGCACCCGGCGCGGCCGATTCCGCTCATCGGCAGCCAGGATCCGCAGCGGATTCGTGAGGCGCGCGGCGCCTACTCGGTGCAGCTGACGCGCGAGGAGTGGTACCGGATCCTGGCCGCAGCGCGCGGCGCGCCTATGCCCTGAAGTCCGCGGTCAGCCCTCTCCTCAACGCCGTCCTCGCGGGAGGGTGTGCCGACGTCTATCTCCAAAGTGAGTGGCCGCCGTGCCTCTTGTCGGCCTCCACGCGCTGCCTCCAGAGACGTACAGCGTCCGCGCAGCGCGGCTCGTATCCTGGCCGCGTGAACGTCAGGACAGCCATTGCACTCGGTCTCTTCCTCACCGGCGCACCCTTGGCGGTCGCCGATCCCGCGCTCGAGGTGCATCAGCATTGCGCGGTCTCGGACCCCGAGCAGGCGCGCGGGCTGGGCGACACGCTATTTGCGCAAGGCGCCTATCAGCGCGCGGGCGAGTGCTACCAGACTGCGCGGGAATACGCTCTCGCCGATCGAGCCTTCTTGAAGGCCGTGGAACCGGAGAGCGCGCTGACGGCACGCCAGCTCTCCGGCCAGCGGGATCAGGCGAAGACTCTGCTGCGCCAGGTTCAGCAGGCCTTCCGTGCTGACCATTGATTGCAGGACGGGGAGCGCTGCACTCGGGCGCGCGAGGCCGGCTGGCCGGCGGGCTTAGAACGCGGCGTCCATCGCCTCCCGCTCTGGCTCTGAGAGCTCGAACTCGAAAATGTCCAGGTCCTCGCGCATGTGCGCCTCGGTGCGCGTGCCCGTCAACGGCACCACCTCGATCTGCGTCAGATAGCGGAACAGGATCTGCGCCGGCGTGCGGTCGTGCTTCGAGGCGAGAGCGGTGACCGCGCGATGGGTCAGGATGTGCGGATTGGCAGTCAGGGTCCAGAAGCTCTGATAGATGAGCCGATGCTGCCGGCAGAACGCCCGAATTTCGCGATCGTAGCCGGTCGCAGCATGAAATCGATTCTGGACCACGGCGGGCTTGATGCGCGCCGAATCACATAGTGCCTCGAGCTGCTCGAGCCGGTAACAGTTGCTGATTCCGAGTTGCCTGACCCTGCGGGCATCCACCAACGACTCCATCGCCCGCCAGACCTCGAGAGTCTGTGGCGCGTCCGGTAAGGGCGAATGCAGCAGGAGCCCATCCAGATAGTCGCTCTGCAGATTCCGCAGTGACACCTCGAACGACTGTCTCACCTGCTCCGGGAGTCGAGCCTTGGGGTCATAGGGAATACGCGCCGGGTCCTGAGCCGGTCGAGGCGTGAACTTGGTTTGCAGGTACAGATCCTCGCGCACGAGCTTGCCGTTGCGTGCCGGCTCGCTGCGCAGGCACGCAGCCACGCCCGCGCCTACGCCTGCTTCGTCGTAGTGCTTCGGCTGACATGCTGTGTCGATGCCCCGAAATCCGAGTCGGATCGCGGTGCGAACGAGGGGCTCGGTGTCGCTTTTTTTCCACGCGGTGCCGTAAAGGATCCGGGGGACGGCCACGTCTGCGACGGAGGTGATGAAGTCTTCCATGCGCCGGGGTGCCTGCGTATTCCGTCACAGATTACGAGTGCTGGCGCTCATTATAGGGAGGGCGGCCCGGAGTATCGTTCGAGGGTCTGACTCGCGAACGGTCGTGCGCCGCGCGGGATGCGGGGTCTTGGGCCGGCGTACCGTGCGCGCCGCGCGCTGCGCCTGGGGGACATATGAGCGTAGAACCAAGTGAACTCATGAGCGAGGTCTGGACGAGGTGGCAGGGGCACCTCATCAACGGCGTGCCGCCGATCGGGCCCTGGCGGAATTGCAACTACCACGTTGGAAGCGGGCCGGCGCTCTCGCTCATCCTCACCTGCTGCGACTGTTGGAATGGGGCGGGTGTCAGCTCGACGGATTGCCCTATCTCTACTGCGTCATGGAGTACGCTGACCAGACTCTTGCGCAGCTGTTGCTACGGCGCGCGCTGACGGACGACGAGGCGCGAGAAATGCTGTTGCCGATGCTCGACGCACTGGCGTTCCTCCACGGCCGAAACCTGGTGCAAGGCCGGTTGAAGCCGGCGAACATCCTGGTGGTCGGAGAGCAGCTGAAGCTCGCAAGCGACACGATCCATCGCGCCGGTCGACGCAGGATGAGCACCAGCACGCCCACCCAGTACGAGCCTCCGGAAGCGCGGCACGCAAGCAGCTCCACGGCCGGTGACATCTGGGCGCTCGGCGTCAGTGTGTTCGAAGCGCTCACTCGCCGTGCGCCTTCGGGTTTGGGCGAGCCTAGGGGAGCCGTACAGCTGCCCGCCGATTTCTCCCCGGAATTCCGCGACGTCGTGGCGCAGTGTCTGAGCGTGAGCCCGCAGGACCGTCCGAGCGTGACAGAGCTCGGCGCCTGGGCCCGCAGGGAATCGCCGTCCGCGGCTCTCGTACCTCCCGAGCCGACCACACCCGAGGCGCTGCTACTGGCCGCACCCGAGCCGGTCGCTCCTGCAGCGGCTGCGCCCGAGCCGATCGCTCCCGCAGCGGCTGCACCCGAGCCGGTCGCTCCCGCAGCNGCGAACCTTGTTTACCGCCATATTCGCAGTGGCCGTGATTCTCGGGCTCGCTTGGGGCTCGGGGCACGCGTTCAGAACCTATCGCACCCCGTCTCCACCTCCCGTTCAGGCTCGGGGGGAAGTCGCCGCACCCGCGGGGGCGGTGGTTCAGGCGCCTGGGTCTGCGGTGTCCACCGCAGCGCCGGGTCGGAGCACCGTGGGCACCTCGCCCGCGGCGCTTCACGAAGTGATCCCTGATGTTCCGCACAACGTCCGCCGAAGCGTCCGCGGACGAATCAAAGTCTGGGTGAGAGTCATCGTCGACCAGGACGGTTCGGTGTACGCCGCCGTCGTGGATCGAGCCGGTCCAAGCAAGTTTTTCCAGCGACTCGCCATCGAGGCGGCCAAGCAATGGACGTTCCCACCGGCGGACGCTCCGTCCCAGCGCCTGATGCAGGTTCGATTCGAGTTCAGTCGCGACCGGACGACGGGGCACGCCGTCGCACTCGCAGCCCCTTAGCCGCGCCGGCCCTTGCGCACGGGAGTGGGGGGCTTGCGCGGATGTGTTCATCAACGGCAAGCCGGCCCTGAAGGACGGAGAGCCTACCGGAGTGCCGACCGGTCGCGTATTGCGCGGCCGCGCCTTGACCGGAGCGGCGGGGGGAGGCTGCGGGGCCTCGAGCCGGGACTGGACCTGGGTCGATCAACGCGTGGCTACCTGCTCTGGTCGTATACCTCTCGGATCGCATCGATGAGAAATTCCGGCTGGTCAAACGGGATGTATTCCGAGCTCTTGTCGGTGAACAACTGCTTGGCATTCGAGGATAGTCCCAGCCACTGCGCCTGCGCCTGCGCGACCTCATGTTGATATTTCTGCTGCTCCGCGGTCTTGACCTGCGCCGGATCGAGAGTGCCAACGCCATGGTTTCCGGTACTCAGCACGCGTATCGGGCGTGAGCCGAGTGAGTTGTGGTGCTGCTGCAGATAGGCCTCGTCCGCCGGCATCTGTTCCATCTCGGAGATATACGCGTCGTACAGGGCGACCTTGGTCTGCGCGAGTTCCAATAGCCTGGCGTTGAGCTCGGCCGACCACGTCTTCTCCGGCAAGCCGCGGAAGAACTGCTGGGCGCAGGTGCGGGGTGGTCGGCCGGGGCGCGCGGGTAATGGCGGCAGGGGCTTGCCGCTGGCGATTGCATCGCGGCACTCGCGCAGTCCGGCGACGTACCGCGTATCTCCTCTGTGCCCGTCGGGCCCGGCGACGTCAGCTTCGACCAACACCAATCCGGCCGTCTCGGGGACGTAGCGGTCCGCGAAGGTGCGCACGTTGTCGCCACCGAACGCGTGGCCCACCAGGATGTAAGGCCCCTTCACGCCCGCGGTGTGAAGCGCCTCGTGCAGCTCGCCGGCAATACGCACGCTGGTGCGCGGCATCGGGCCCGCGTCGCTGAAACCCGCCCCAGCGCGATCGTAGCTGCAGGCACACGTCCACTTCGCAACCTCCGGCTGCACGATCGCCCACACCGGAGCCCAGTCTTCCCAGCCTGAGTCGAACACGACCGCGGGTGAGCCGCTCCCCAGGCAGTAGAGATTCAAGCGCGTTCCCCCGGCCGGAACGACTTGTCCGGGACGCGCGTAGAGGTCGTCGCCCGGAGCGCCGCTCGCGGTGCCTTGCATCCCGAGGAACGCGCAGGCCACAGCGGCTGTGACAACTGCCTTCATGGTGGCCTCTCCGATGTTCGATCCCACGGGAGCTGACCGGAGATATGGAGCGCCGATTGCGCGACTCGGTGTCCTCCGCGCGTGCAAATCGGGACCGTGTGCGTCTCGAAATTACTCGAAGTATTCGTATATCTGACTGATTCAAAACAACTTTATTCGCTGTACCGGCCCAGTGACGTCCGCTCCCAGGAGGGGTAGGTGTGGACCGGATGGCGCATGGTCGT
>WNFI01221368.1_pt1 | contig 10337 bp, 8 predicted proteins | sample 5400471 | NCBI WGS metagenome assembly WNFI01 (sample SAMN13153348, study PRJNA577476) | soil metagenome | isolation source: 100 cm saprolite on Douglas fir-dominated hillslope | place: USA:California | collected 2013-09-17 | reverse complement strand
CGCGGCTGGTGTCGCGGCCGAGGATGACATAGTCGGCGCCGGATTTGAGGAACACGAAATGAGGATTTTCCTTCGGCACTTGGGCCACGAATTCGAGGCCGAGAATGTCGGTGTAGAAGGCGCGACTGCGGGCGGGATCGCTGACCGGAATCGTCACGTGCAAAATGCCTTTGGTCTTGATCATGCAAACCCTCCCTCCCAGCGATGGTACAGGCCTTCGCGCGGAAAGTCCTTCATCGATAGCTTGGAGAAAATTTGACGCATGTTCAACACAACATGCCGAGGGCGCAATATTTTGCCGAACTAGGCGACAATTTGAGGTTGAGAACATCGCGATCGGCTGCAGCTGAAGGATCAAACATCAACCCCAATTGCGAATGCATCTACGGAACGTTCAGTTGCCGCAATCGATCAATGACGCGCGGCGGGCTCTGGTAGGCGCGCTCCATCACCTCCTGGATCTGTGCGCCGGCGCGGGGCGCGTTGAGCCCAAGCCCCAGCTTTTCCCCCTCCGCTAGAAAGTCCGGGTCCGCCATGGTGGCCGCGAACGCCTCGCGCAACGCGGCCAGGCGCTCGACCGGAACGCCGGGCGGCGCGAGGAACGGCCGGCCGAGTGTGAGCGGCGCAACCGCCGCCTGCATCAGCAGCTTGTCGTCGTCGCTTGCGACGAGATCGGGGGCGAATGGCACGTCGGGGAGCTCGGCGAGCTTTTCCGGCCCATATTGCACGATGGCCTTCGCGGTCTTGTCGCGCAGCCATGCGGGCCGAGTTGAGCGCAGCGAGCTGAAAAAAGCGCTGGGATGGCCGTCGAGCTCGCCCCGTTCCATGGCGAGCAGCACGTCATTCTGCCCGGGATAGCCGTTGACGGGTTTCATTTTCGTTCCCAGCGTCGCGTTCAACAGTCGAGTGAAGAAGGCGGGCGTCGAGTTGGCGCCGGAGACGCCGACCGCGACCTCGCGTGCCTTGAGTTCCGCGACCGAATTCACCGGTACCGCGTGCCAGATGAGTACCATGGCGGTCTCCGAACTCGGCGACATGTTGCGGACGACGAAAATAGGATGGCCCGGCATGTGCCTGCCCATATAGCGCGCGAGCGCGCGCGCCAGCGTGTCGTAGCCGCCGCCTGCGCTCGAACTCACCACGACCGTTACCGTCCTTCCTTTGTAGAAGTCGGCGATGACGTCGGCCTTTGCCTGCGGCGCACAAGTACCGAGGAGAGCGCAAAGCGCGAGCAGATGTGGAATTGCAGTCCTCATCCGCAGACCCCGCTGTTGCAATGCCGACATGGATTCGTGCTCCGAGCGCCGAGCCGCAGCTGCACGCGAAGCAGCACGCCGGGTTTGGGCGACTCACATCGTCAGCACAATCTTTCCGAAATGCTTGTTCTCGCGCATGTGCGCCTGCGCCGCCGCGGCCTCGTCGAGCGGAAAGCGGCGGTCGATCGGCAGTCTGAGCTTGCCCGCGGTCACCGCCGCCCACAGATCGGCGCGCATGCGGCGGCCAATCTCACGCACTTCCTCGAGCGTGCGGGTCCGGAAAGTCACGCCGATATAGTCGATGCGACGCAGGGCATGGAGGTCGAAGTCGAATTCGGCCTTCATGCCGGCGAGGCGGCCCACATTGACGATGCGGCCAAGAAGCGCCGTCGCCCTCATGGTCTGCGCCACCACCGGCCCTGACAGCATATCGACGACGAGATTGACACCCTTGCCGTCGGTCGCGGTCAGCACCGTATCAGGCCACGCCGGATCGCGGGTATCGACGGCGAGGTCGGCGCCGAACTCCTTCAGACGCGCCCGGCGCGCGTCGTTGGTCGACGAGCCGACCACCATTTTCGCGCCCATGAGCTTGGCGATCTGCAAGCCCATGAGGCCGACGCCCGAGCTCGCGCCCTGGATCATCACGCTCTCGCCCGGCCGCAGGCGGCCGGCGGTGACGAGGGCGTTGTGCAGCGTGATCAGCGAGACCGGCAGTGTCGCCGCCTGTTCGAAGCTCATGCCGTTCGGCATCGGGTTGACGCGGCCCCAGTCGCTGACGGCGTATTCGGCATAGCCGCCGGTGCCCGAGCACATGACACGGTCGCCCGGCTTGTAGCCCTTCACCTCGGCACCGGTTTCAACCACCTCGCCCGCCCATTCGAGGCCGACCGCCGCGCCGATCCCACCGTGGCTGCCGTGGGGGAGGCCGCGCGAGGTGGCGAGATCGGCGCGATTGAGCGCGGCAGCTCGCACCTTCACCAGCACCTCGTTGGGCTTCGGTCGCGGTTGCGGTATGTCGCGCAGCGCGAGCCCGTTTTCAGTCGCAACGGCAGCCTTCATTTCGTTCTCCGTCGGTTGTTTCGTCGAGCGCCGGGACGGACGCAAGCGGGGCCTCTTATGCCCCGGGCGCGCGCTTAGTCGAGTGAGACGCCCGCCAGTTGGCTCGGCCCTTCGCCTCAAGTCCTTCACGCGCAGGTCGGCGCCGCAGTCTACATGAGAGCGCGACCGCGTGTGCTATCGTCCGGCAAGACGCCGTCGCTGGGCCGCTGCACTGGAGACCCACGCCAATGGAACGCACCAAGCCTCCTTTCCGCGCCGAGCATGTCGGCAGCCTCATCCGGCCCGCCGCTCTCATCGACGCGCGCGAGAAGGCGGAGAAAAAAGAGATCTCCGATGCCGAGCTCAAGCGTATCCAGCATGCCGCAATCCGTGAGGTGGTACGACTGCAGGAGGAGCTCGGGCTCAAGCTCGTCACCGACGGCGAATACAACCGCCACTCCTGGCACCGAGATTTCATGCTGAAATTTCGGAACGTGCGAATGATCCCGTCCAAGCTCACGGTACGCTTTCATTCGGCCGAAGGCGAGCGCCTGCACAGCCCGCCAACCATGCAAGTAACCGGCAAGCTCGCGCGGCCCAACGGCAAGGGAATCTTCGTCGACGATTTCAAATTTCTCGCATCCGTCGCGCGGGCGACGCCGAAGATCACGCTCCCTTCGCCAACCGTGATGCATTTCCGGGGCGGACGCGGCGCGATCGATGCCGAGGCCTATCCCGACATCGACGCCTTCTACGATGATCTTGCCCATGTCTACCGGGAGGAAATCCGCGATCTCGCCGCGGCCGGCTGCCGCTATTTGCAGATCGACGAGGTCAATCTCGCCTATCTGTGCGATGCGGAGTTGCGCAAGCAAGTCGCCAATATCGGCGAGGATCCGACCACGCTGCCGCGAACCTACGCCAAGCTCCTCAATGCCGCGATCAAGGATCGGCCGCGGGACATGACGGTGTGCATGCATCTATGCCGCGGCAATTTCGCCGGCGCGTGGGTGGCGGACGGCGGCTACGAGCCGATCGCCGAGCTCATCTTCAACGAAATCAACATGGATGGCTATTTTCTCGAATATGACAGCGCGCGCGCCGGCGGCTTTGAACCGCTGCGTTTTCTGCCCAGGGGCAAGGCGGCCGTCCTCGGTCTGGTCACGACCAAGAGCGCCAAGCTCGAATCGAAGGACGAGCTCAAGCATCGCATCGACGAGGCGAGCAAGCACGCCCCGCTGGAGCAGCTCGCCCTGAGCCCGCAATGCGGATTTTCCAGCGGCATCGGCGGCAACACCATGGACGAGGAGGGCGAACTCGCCAAGCTCCGCCTCGTGGTCGAGACCGCGCGCGAGGTGTGGGGCTCGGCGTGATGTGTCCGGCCTCCGCCTGCATAGCCGCAAGCTTCGCTCTCTGATAGCGTTGGACGCGCAAGCGAGATCGTTGGGAGGTACCGTGCAAGAGCAGGTCGCGACCCGCGAAGAGACCAAAGCGTCCGAACCCCGATACAAGATGAAGATCGAGAAGGACGTCGACATCCCGATGCGGGATGGCGCCAAGCTCAAGGCTGACGTCTTTCGGCCGGATGGTGACGGGCATTTTCCCGTACTGATCAACATGGGCATCTACCAGAAGGACAAGCTCTGGATCCCGCCGGCCGATCTGGAAGAGAAGCCCAATCCCCACATGAACTGGGAGACCGTGAACCCGGAATGGTGGGTGCCGCGCGGCTATTGTTGTGTGCGCGTCGACGAGCGCGGCTCCGGCAAGTCACCCGGGCAATCCGCGCTCTATTCACCGCAGGAGGCGATCGACTTCTACGATGCGATCGAGTGGGCCGGCCATCAGCCCTGGAGCAACGGCCGCGTCGCCACCGTCGGCATCTCGTTCTTCGCCCGCACCCAGTGGTGGGTCGCAAACCTCAAGCCGCCGTCGCTCACGTGCATCGTGCCGTGGGAAGGTGCGGCCGATCAGTACCGCGACATTCTCTATCATGGCGGCATTTTCGGCTCGGGCTTCATCGTCGGCTGGTTCACGACCCACATGGCGCATCACCTGCTCGGTCGCGCCTACCGCAACAATCCGGACACGTTTCAGGACAACGTGCTGTGGCGCTTCATGCGCAACAGCCTCGACAGCGGGGTATTCAAGAGCCAGCAGGCGCAATGGGACAAGATCGATCTTCCCATGTGGGCGGTCGGCAACTGGTCCGGCATGGGGCTGCACCTGCGCGGCGCCACCGAGGCCTACATGCGCGCCGCCTCGAAGCACAAGAAGCTACGCATCCATTGCGGCACGCATTATCACCCCTTCTACAGCGAGGACGGGCGGCGCGACCAACTTCGTTTCTTCGACCACTGGCTCAAGGACATCGACAACGGCGTGATGCAGGAACCGCCGGTGAAGCTCGCGATCCGTACCGGTCACGGCGCATACCATTTCCGCCACGAGAACGAGTGGCCGCTCGCGCGCACGCAGTGGACCAAGCTCTACCTCGACCTGTCCAAGCCGGACGCCGAGGGCGACGGCATCGCCGGCACGCTGGCGAAGGCCAAGCCTTCCGTGCTCGCCCGGCGGAGCTATGCCGCGAGCGGCGCGTCGCATGCCGGCCACGCCTCGGCGTCCTCGACCTCGCTTGCCGCCGGCGGCGGAGGCGGACTTTCGTTTGTCACGCCGCCGCTCGAGCAGGACACCGAAATCACCGGTCCGCTCGCCGCTCAGCTCTGGGTGTCGAGCACGACCGAGGACATGGATTTGCTCCTCACGGTGCGCAACATCGACCCCGACGGCAATGACGTGCTGGAGATCGGGCAACAAGGGCAGCCGGTGCCGGTGGCAAAGGGCTGGCTGCGGGTTTCACATCGCGAGCTTGATCCCGAATTGTCGCTTCCTTATCGGCCCTATCACAAGCACCTGCGGCGCCAGTGGCTCAAACCGAATGAGGTCGTCGAGGTGCAGGTGGAGGTTTGGCCGACCTCGATGGTGTTCAGAAAAGGCCACCGCCTCCGCCTCGACATCCAGCCGCGCGACGGCATCGGCAGCGCGCCGTATACGCATTACCACGCCGACTACAATATCGGGGAGAACACGATTTATTCCGGCGGCGACAAGGACTCGTTCCTGCTGGTGCCGATCATCCCGCCGCGATGAGGTCCGCTCGCCCGCACGCACCGGAGGACGATTCGACCATGGCGACTTCAGTCAAGCGGCGCAAGCGGCCTAGGCGCGCAGCCGAGCGATCCGCCCGTTCCAAACCGACCAAGTCCACACGCGCAGCGGCCAAACCGGCGAGATCGCGGGGTCCAACTCCAAGGCCCACCGTCATCGATGTACACGCCCACGTCCTTGTACCGGAAGTGATGAAGCTGACCTACGAACATTCGCAATACGCGCGCGCCGTGGCGGGACCAGGCGGCGTGCCCGAGCCGCTGTTCAAACGCATGACCGAGGTGCCGCTGCGCCTCCAGGAGATGGATGCAACCGGTGTAGACATTCAGGTCATCAGCCCGAGCATCATGCAGCAATGCACCTATGAGATGGAGCCGCAGGAAGCGCTCAAGATGGACCGTTTCGGCAACGATCGCGTCGCCGAAGCGGTGGCGCACCACCCGGACCGGCTGGTGGGGCTCGCCTCGCTGCCGCTGCACGACGCGGCGCTCTCGGCGGTCGAACTCGAACGCTGCGTGCGGGATCTCGATCTGCGCGGCGCCATCATTTCCTCCCATGTAAACGGGGTCGAGTTGGGCGACGAGCGGCTGCGGCCGTTCTGGGCCAAGGCGGAAGAGCTCGGCGCGGTGATCTTCGTCCACCCCGCGGGAAATACCGATAAACGCATGCTTCGCAATCGACTGATGATCACGGTCGGGCAGCCCCTGGAAGAGGCCTACGCACTGTCGTCGTTGATCTATGAGGGGATCATGGACCAGTTTCCCAAGCTGAAAATCATGGTCGCCCACGGTGGCGGATATCTGCCCTTCTACACCGGGCGGCACGACAACGATTATCGTTATGGTCGTTCCCCGCATCTCAAGGGCGATTTTAGCAGCTACCTGCCGCGCTTCTTCTACGACACCGTGCTGTTCAATCCGGACATGCTGGAATTCCTGGTAACCAAGGTCCCATCGAGCCACGTGATGCTGGCTTCCGACTATCCGTTTGCAGAGAAGCGGCCGGTCGAATATGTCCGCCGCGCCAAGAAAATCGGGAAGAAGGAGCAGGACGCGATTCTAGGTGCCAACGCGGCACGGCTGTTCGGCATTTCCATTTGATCGCGCAGGTGCCAGCGCGCGGCGGTCGCATTGGGTAAGGCGCGTTTGTCGGTGGAAGGTCCGCGGTCCGGCGAATCTGCGGCGAGCGCACAACCCCTTCACTCTCCTCTTCGGCAACACAAGGATGTTGGTCGATGGCTGACGTTGAGATCGTTTTGCATCCAATTCCGACGCCGCAGAGCAAGCCATATATCATCGTATTCGGTCCGGACCAGCACCTCTGGTTCTGCGAAAGCGGGACGTCCAAAATCGGCAGAATGAATCCCGGCAATGGCAGTTTCATCGAATTCGATACGCTGACGCCGAATAGCCGACCGATCGGGATCACCCCCGCGGCCGATGGAGCACTATGGTTCTGCGAGAACGCCGGCAACAGGATCGGGCGGATCACCACGTCAGGCGCGCTCACCGAATTTCCCGTTCCGACCGTCGGCGCCGGGCCGGACGGCATCGTCGCGGGTCCGGACGGAAACGTGTGGTTCTCCGAAGCCCATGTCAGTCGCATCGGCCGCATCACGCCCGGCGGCGCGGTGACTGAATTTTCGAACGGTCTTACGCCCGGCTGCCGCCCGCTTTCGTTGGTGGTGCGCGACGGCGAACTCTGGTTCAGCGAATACCAAGCCGGCCAGATCGGCCGGATCAGCGTGGACGGTCATGTCAGTGAATACAAAATCCCGACGCCGAATAGCGAGCCGCGCGCCATGGCCGCGCATCCCGACGGCCACATCTGGTTCGTCGAGACCAAGGCCAACGCACTCGGGCGCATCGACGCGCAAGGCCGCGTCACCGAATGGCCGGTGAAGACCCCGGACGCTTCGCTACGCGGCGTCGCCGTGGCGCCGGATGGCGACCTCTGGTTCACCGAGAATTTTTCCAACAAGATCGGGCGCATGGCGCCGGACGGCAAACTGATCGGTGAATATGCGATTCCGCTCGACGGCTGCGGAGCACGCGCCATCGTCGCGATTCCCGATGGCCGGCTGTTCTTCTCCGCCCACGACGCGGGCGCGATCGGCGAAGTCATCCCGCGGCGGTGAAATCTCCATCGGACCCGCAGCGATCGCACAAGCGATGACAATAGCGAATGGCGGTAGCGCCATTCGCAGGTTACGGAACCGATGTGTGGGAGTAAAACATGAGCGTCAATCGCAGCCTCGAAGACCGAATCCGCGCCATCGAAGACCGGCTCGAGATCTACAACCTAATCGCCAGCCACCCGCCCAGCGCCGATACCGCGGGCAACGACCATATCGCAGCGAGTTGGGTGGAAGACGGAGTGTTCGACCGGGGCGAGAATCTCTCCAGCCCGCGTGGGCGCGAGAGCATCGCCAATCAGGTGCTCAGCCTCGACCACCAAGCGGCGATCGAGCGTGGGCTTGCGCATTTCACCTCCTTGCCGCATGTCGAGATCGAGGGCGACGCCGCGACCGTCACGTCCTATCTGCAAATCCTGGTGCCACAGACCCAAGGCGATCTGGTCGACGTCCCGAACCACGGCAGCTCCAAGGGCTTCCGAGTCCATCGCATGACGGCGAACCGCTGGGAGCTCGTGCGCACGCCGCAGGGTTGGAAGATCAAACGCCGCACGTTGCGTCAGCTCGACGGCTCGGAGCCGGCGCGGAAAATTTTGCGACAGGCGATCGCGCGGTAGCGCCGCATACATTGCGGGCGATCGGCTCTCCCGCAATCGCCAGCACCGTCGTCGATTCAAATCGGGATCGGCCGCCCGACCCCGGCGGCGATCGCGCGCTGATACACGAGTTCGGCAAAGGCCACATCCTCGAGCGCGATGCCGAGCGACTTGAACAGCGTCAGGTCGGATCGCGATGTCCGCCCGGCGGCCTTGCCGGTGACAAACTCACCGAGCTCGCGGATCGCCGACCACGCGAGCTTGCCGGCTACAACCAGCTCGCGAAACTCGCCCGCTTCCACCTTGGCCTGTTCGAGGTGATCCGTGGCTTTGACGGCGGCGCGCAAGACCGTCTCCGCATCGACCTCGCGACGGTCGTGGGAATTGGCGCCGGCCACGTTGACGTGCGCGCCTTCGGCGAGCCATTCCGACCGGCAGACGGGCGCGGCCGAATTGGTGATGGTCACCACCACGTCGGCCTCCGCCACGCAGGCCTGCACCGAGGATGCCGCCAGCACCTGCACGCCGAGTTCTTTTTCCACCGAACGCGCGTAGGCCTCGCGGTGCTCGGCCGTGCGGGAGAAGACTTTGACCTGTGTGATCGGCCTGACTGCACACACGGCGGCGACTTGCGTGCGCGATTGTTTGCCGGTGCCGATGACGGCCAGCGTATGCGCATCCGCATTTGCCAAGAGCTTGGTCGCAACTCCGCTCGCTGCGCCGGTGCGAATCTGCCCGAGCAGATCGGCCTCGATGATCGCCTTGAGCTTGCCGTCGAACGAGGAGTAGAGCAGCGTGTGAAATTGCGCGCCCTTCACTCCGGCATAGGCCTTGAGGCCGTGGACCCCTTTCGCACCATAGGCGGCGCCCATCAGGTTGAAGGCGCCGCCCGCCAGTCGCGCGCGCTGCCGCGGTAGGTTGCTGGTGGAGGGCTGCCCCCAGGTGGCGTGTTCTCGGTAACGCATAGAGACGTTCGAATTGAGTTTGTTGGATCATGGGACAGTGTGTATGGACGGGGAGTCCAGCGAGCGGCAAGGAAGACTCCGTTCAACCGTTTCCGCCTTCGGGATTTTAGAGTCGACAGAAGGGTCGTTCATGCGGTTCATCTGCTCGCAATAGATGAAAGTAGATACGATTTCAGACCACTATATTGGACCGGACCCGTCATCTTCTGCACGATGCCGTCGAGCCGGAAAGCTTCGAGCTTCTTGAGCGCCGCCGCCTGGCTCGATACCCCGAGCACCCACTGGAGATGCTCCGGCGGCACCGACAGGGAGAGCACCTTGCCGGAGGCAAGTTCGTCGAGCCGCTTCGCCCAGATGGCGTGATAGTCCCATTGCGCCCCCCAGGCGACGCAGCAAGCGAAGCGCGGCTCGAGCGCGGCGGCGCGCGGCGCGTAGTAACCGCCGAGGCTCAGCGCCATCACCCCAATGCGGCGAGGATCGAACTCGCGACGGCCGGCGAGATACTCGTAGGCGGCGGTGGCATAGCGCTCGGTTTCGGCGATGAGCGGCAGGTTGCGGAAGCGCACGCTCTCGCCGTTGCCGGGGCCGTCGACGATGAGGCATCCGATGCCGCGCGCGGCGAGGTCGGGGACGCCGTAGCCGTATTGCAGCTCCTTGGTGACGTCGAAGCCGTCGAAGAACACCATGCAGGGCGCCGGTTTCGATCCGGCGGCACTGGGCTCGGGATGCACGAGTAGCGCCGGGAGACTGGTGCCGTCGTAGGGCACCTCGACCGATTCGATGCGCGGATGGCGGATGATGGCGGCGGCGTCCTTGAAGATTTCCACCGACGTGGCGTAGACGGCCATGCTGCGCTCAGAGCGCGGCTGAATGAAACGCTCCCCGGTCTGGTAATAGCGCGTCGCGCGCATGAAGCAGGATGCCGCGGTGAGCCTGTGCCCCCTGCCCTCCTCGTCGCGGCCGCGCGCCGCGATCTTGTCGCCCATGCGGGTCCATTCCTCGAACCAGGCGGCGTCGTCGCCGACGTGATTTTCGAGCGCGCGTCCAACGCGATTGACCTCGTCGATCTCGACACCGGTCCAGGGCGCAGCGCTCAGGCAAATGAGCAGGCCCATGGACCAGCGGTAGTTGGTGGGAAAATAAAGGAAGGCGGGATCATCTTTGCGGCCGATCACTG
>WNFI01156734.1_pt1 | contig 10337 bp, 4 predicted proteins | sample 5400471 | NCBI WGS metagenome assembly WNFI01 (sample SAMN13153348, study PRJNA577476) | soil metagenome | isolation source: 100 cm saprolite on Douglas fir-dominated hillslope | place: USA:California | collected 2013-09-17 | reverse complement strand
GGCGGAATGGCGGAACCCAAGAACCTTGAGGACTGGCGCAACTACGTTCGCACGGTTGCCACCCGTTATAAGGGCCGGATTAAGGCTTACGAAATTTGGAACGAGCCGAACCTGGAAAAGTTTTACAGTGGAACGCCTGAGGCGATGGTAGATCTGGCAAGGGAAGCCTACGCGGTGTTGAAGCAAGTCGACCCGTCAGTGACGGTGGTCTCTCCATCCGCGGTTGGACCTACCGGCTTACCCTGGCTGAGGGAGTATTTGGAACGTGGCGGCGGAAAGTACGCCGACGTGATTGGGTATCATTTTTATGTGCGCGGCCAGGAACCGGAAGCGATGCTCGACTTTATCAACCAGGTGCATGAGATCACGCGGAATTATGGGGTCTCGGACAAGCCTCTGTGGAACACGGAAGCGGGATGGCTTCAGCCCTATCGTATTGACCCTCAGGACGGTCCTGCATATCTTGCGCGTGCCTACGTTTTGAACTGGGCCGACGGTGTGAGCCGCTTCTACTGGTACGCCTGGGACAATCAGGGAGCTAGGGTGCGCATGACACAGGATGATGAAGCCACCGTGACGCCCACGGCGCACGCTTATGCAGAATTGCAAAAGTGGATGGTGGGTGCGCGTATGGACTCCGTCAGGCAGGACGGAGGAACCTGGGTCTGCCAGTTGAGCCGCGATGGAGCCACTTCCTGGATCGTGTGGAACCCCGATCGCAACGTAGAGTTTGATCGACCCAAAGACGTGGATACAATTCGAAAATTATCGGGCGACCGAACCGGGATTACCGGCAACAGGATCGAAGTTGGTGCGACGCCGGTCCTCCTTGAAAAGTCTGCTCATTGAAATGCAACTGTGTAACCCCGTTCGATCTGAATTCCCCCCGAACATCCCAGTCAAGGTGAGATGCTTCTCTAATTACGAAGAGGGAAACTTAATGAACCACAATTATTTGAACCATAATTATTCTCGCCATCTGGCCACGCGATCCGGCATGGCGTTGATTCTTGCGCTCGGTCTTCTTCTCGCTGTGCCGGCAGTTACTGCTCAAACCTTCACCGTTACGCCTAGCGCCATCACTTTCAAACAGGTTACGGTGGGGACGATTGGATTGGCGTATACCGTTACCGTAAAGAATACGGGGACAACGGGGAATGTGGTCATCAACAGCTACAGTATCTCGCCATCCGAGTTCCAGTTTTTCTATGGCTGGTCGCCAGTAATTCTCACCCCCAATACGTTGATTAATTACTCGATCCGATTTGCTCCCGATGCTGCCCAGACTTTCAATGGAAATTTCACGATTAATATTCAGGGGGCGGCTCCGGTTGTGGTCCCATTGACGGGTTCGGGGATTGCCACCGGCGCGAAGGCGAACATCAGCGTGTCTTCCCTGAGTTTTGTGGACACTCCTGCGGGCTCGATTAGCCCGAGTCAGCCGTTGACTATCACCAACGTCGGTACCACATCGACGACAGTGAATACCATCACCGTCGATCCGCCATTCCAGGTGATGGGCTTCCCCCACTCTCAAGCTCTGCAGCCCGGAAAGTCACTCACCGTCAATGTGAACATGGACGGAACGATTCCCGCCACTTACAACAACACATTGACAGTTGGATTAAGCAACCTGGTATCCAGCGGCGCTGCGCTTTCCGGAAACGTGACTGGCGCAACTGCGCTGGGAGCGACTATTTACCCGACGTTGCCCTCTGCAGTAGTCACAGGTGCTTATCAATCCATTCTGACTGCCGCCGGCGGCACGCCTCCCTACACATGGGCGCTGGCATCAGGTTCAACTCTGCCAACCGGACTAACGCTCTCAAGCGGAGGAGTGATTGCAGGAACTCTGGACTCTACTGTCCTGAAGGGAAACTACAGTTTCACTGTCGATGTGACAGATTCAGCCTCGAACCGCGCGGGTCGAACTCTGACTCTGCCAGTAGCAGCGCAGACTGGGGCGAAATGCAATAACATCGTCAGTTACATTCCTAAAACGACAAGTCCGCTTATCGCCATCAATGATCTGGGCACAGGTAGCTATCAAGGCTCGATGGCTGGCTTGTACCCGAACGGCAGCAATTCGCGTCCCTCTTCATTTGACGCCGCCGGAATCGCCATTGCCCAGTCCATTCAGCCTCTGGATGCGAATGGCAATCCGGACTCCGTCAATGGGAAGATTGGGCTGATGTCGGTTGGCATGTCAGCGTTGTTTGATACCTGGTTGACCTTCACGACAGACTTTTATGCGGACAAGACGGTCAATCCCAAAGTCGTGCTGGTACCCGGTGCTCAACCGCGTGCTTACGCTTCAAACTTCGCCAATCCCAACGACGGTTTCTGGAATCCTATCTTCCAGAACTTCCTGCCCGAGTCCGGCATTATTGCAGCTCAAGTACAGGTGGTGTATATAAAGGATATCGATCCCACACCGAGCGGAACTTTTCCCGCCGACATGGCGAAACTCCAGTCCGAGTACGAGTCCATCGTCCAGAACATTTACTCTAAGTTCCCGAACGTCAAGCTTGCCTATTTTGGTGGATCGATCTACACCGGATATTCCAATGGCCTGAGCAATATCGACAGTGAGCCCTGGGCCTATGAATCGGCGTTCGCGGTCAAGTGGGCGATTCAGGATCAGATCAACGGTAAGCAGACCCTCAACTGGGACTCATCCAAGGGAGTGGTCAAGGCTCCGTGGATGGCCTGGGGTGCCTACCCCTGGGCGAACGGATTGCTGGCCCGCAGCGACGGCACGACATGGGCGTGCCCCGACATCAAATATGATGGTTTCCATCCGTCCGATCCGTACGGGAGGGAAAAGGAAACCAATCTTATGATCAACTTCTTCAAGAGCGACGCAACAACTACACCGTGGTTCCTGGCTCACTAGGCAGGATAGTTATGAGCTCTTAGTAACTAGGCAATAGCCGCTGTAGCAGAAAGTTCCGCGCATTGCAGCTCTCGGCTTGTCAATCTTAAGTCGTAGATACGGCATCATTAGAGTCCCAGTGTGAAATCTAAGTGCCGCTACCTTTCAATCCAATGGTCTGCGGACTCCTGAAATCACTACTCACCACACTAACCGTTCCAGTCCGCGTTCCTGCCAGTGAAGGCGTGAAGGTAACGCTGACAGTACATGAGGCTCCCGGCGCCAGGGAGTGCGGGCAATTGTGGTTGGCTGCGAAGTCTCCAGTGGCGGTAATGGGGCCCAAGAGCAGGTCGGAACTGGTAGAAGGATTACTCAGCTGTACGGTCTGAGCAGGGCTGGTGGTGCCGACTGCCTGAGAGGCGAAGGTCAATTTGGTGGGTGCCAACCTGATGGCTTGGCCTGTCCCTCGCAGATAAACAGCTAGCGGGCTGGCAGGGTCACTGGCATTCACGATCAGCGCGCCAGCCAGAAGTCCGGAGGAAGTGGGAACGAAATTAACCGTAATCTTGCAGCTGCTGTTCGCCGCAAGCATGGATCCACACGAATTCGACTGTGTGAACGGGCCCTTGGTGCTGATGCTGGAAATCGTCAATGCAGAGCTGGCCGTATTCGCCAGCGTCAGAGCTTGCGTGGTCTTCGGGCCGTAAACGACCGTGCCGAAATTTCCAGGGGTGGTGAGCGAAACGAATGTGCCGGTTCCGGTCAGGTTGGTAATTTGCGGGCTGCTCGAATCGCTGTCTGTCACCACAAGAGTACCTGCGCGCGATCCGGTCGATGCGGGGGTTAGTGTGACGCTTATGCTGCACTTATTTCCCCTGCCCAACGAGGCGGGGCAATTGTTGGTTTGAGAGAAATCCCCAGTCGTTGCAATGCTGGAGATGGTCAATGTCTTCGACGATTGATTCACGAACGTCATCGGTGTAGCCGGTCCTGCCACCCCAACCAACTGCCGTCCCATGCTGAAGTTCGGAGAAAGAAAAGGACAAACCCGCTGGCTCAAGATGTCCGGCGGCAGGGGATTCTGTATGAAGTCAAAACTGTCGGCTGTGCTGTTCGCGTTGGCATCGCGTGCAGTTAAAGGCGGAAGACCGAAACGTTCCTCGATAAACTTCAGAATCGAAGACGGCTCATATTGAGTGTGAGAGATTTTCCCGGCGATCGCGTACGGAGAGATGATCAACAGCGGAACCCGGGGACCCAGCCCAAATTTGTCTACGATCGGGGGATTCACGTGGTCGTAGAAGCCCCCGAAATCGTCCCACATGATAAAGACTGCAGTGGAACTCCAGTCCGGCCCACTCATGATTGCGTTCAGCGTACTGACCGTCCAATTCTCTCCGGGGCACGTGCCTGAGGGCGGATGCTCGTCATTGCCGGAGGTCGGGATGAGCCAGGAAACAGCCGGCAAATTCCCGCTCTGCGCATCACTGTTGAACAGAGCGTGGTCGACCATGTTGCCCCAAAGCGGGCCATTGCGGATGTGGTTAATGGCCGCTAACGTCGTGAAGGGGTAGCCCGGCGTACCCTGCGGCGAAGCATAGAATCGCCAACTCACACCCGCACTCTGCAGTTCGTCGGCTAGCGTCGTGAAATCCACACAGGGGAACGTCTGGGTCACGGTGTTGTCGTCGTTCCAGACGTACGCGTAAGTACCCGGAATCGAGTCGCAACTGCCTCCGTTTACCTGAGAGGGGGTCGGCTGGGTGAAGATGTCGCTGGACTGCGCACCCACGGTGTAGAGGTGGTTGACGAAGCTCGCACCTTGAATCGAAGAGAACATGTTGTCGGCTAGTACAAAGTGCTGCGCGTAGTTGAAGTAATTGGGAATGTCCGATTGTGTAAGTTGCGAAAGCCCCAGCAGGTCACCGTTCTGATTTGCGCCGGAAATGATATCGAAAAGGTCCATTTTTCCTGCGTCTCCTGCCTGAATAGCGTCAAACCATCCATGACTGATATCGCGCGGCGGTGGGTCGGGCGCATGCAGCAGGCGGAGGGTTTGTCCAGTGGAAATGACGGCAGTCGTAGCGCCGTTTGCCCCCGGGTAGGTGCCGAAGTAATGGTCAAACGTGCGGTTCTCCTTGACGATGAAGACAATGTGCTGGATGGCGCTGATGTCACCAGGATGGCTCGCCTGAGGATTCCTTGTTGGCAAGGAAGTGTGCCGAGGATTTTGCCCCGCCGCTAACAGGGACCCAAGGAGCAGAATGCCCAACAGAGGTATGGACGACGCCGGTCTACGCACATACAAACTCAGAGGTGGTCGGAAGATCATGCCGTTCTCGCTGTTTTTAAAACGTCACCGGCGAGAGGGGGGAACCCACCAGGCGGAAGAATAAATCTTTGCCGCGAACGGAGACTTTGTCAAGATCAAAGATTCGGCAACATACTGGCTGAGGTCTGCTGGAGGGTCCAGGAAATAACTTCGTGAGCCGGATGCGCGGAATCTGAACCTCGCAATACCAGCTTGGCGAGGCTAACTATGTTGAAGGAAATTGCAACCTGAGAAACTGACTTACCCTACTACTGCACCTTGGTTCTTGACGCACTAAGAGTCTTTCCAGATAGATCAAAACTTTATTGTCTGCGCCGGGTTCATTGTGAGGGCAGCCAATTTCGGGGAGACGGCGAAACTGTGTGCTGAAGGGTGGTTGTGACTTCAGAACTGGAGGCGTCCGCTCCGCACCTTGAGGAAGAGACCTTCTGTATACATCGCCGGTGGCTCAGCTCGCCTACAATGGATTTTCTCAACAACAACGCCAAGGAAGGCAAAGGCGTTTTGGGAACGATAGTTGGGGGTCGGATGAAGGTTCCGTTCGGAATTCTCTGTGTCCTGCTAGGTAGCTTGTGGGGCTGCGGTGGCGGTGGCGCGACGCCAAATGTTTCGCGGCCTACGCTAACGTCTATTGCGATCAGCCCGGCGAATCCCACGGTCGCTCCAGGGGCAACACAGCAGTTCAAAGCTACCGCTACGTACAGCGACAACTCCACCGGTGATCTTACAAGTTCGGCGAATTGGTCCTCATCCAACACAAGTAATGCCACCGTCGAGACTGCCGGACAGTCAAGTCCCGGTCTCACCACGGGCCTCGCGGTTGGCAGCACTACTATCGGCGCATCTTTCGGCGGACAAGCCTCGACTACTACTCTCAACGTTAAGACCTTGCCGGTTCTCGCAATTGAGATCAGCCCGGCGAATCCCACAGTCGCCCCCGGGGCAACACAGCAGTTCAAAGCTACCGTTACGTACAGCGACAACTCGACCAGTGATGCTACAAGTTCGGCGAATTGGTCCTCATCCGACACAAGCAAGGCCACCGTCCAGACTGCGGGACAGTCAAGTCCCGGGCTCACCACGGGCCTCGCGGTTGGCAGCACTACTATCAGCGCGTCTTTCAGCGGACAAGTCGGCACTACCACTCTCAACGTTAAGGCCTTGACGTCTCTGGCAATTAGTCCAGCAAATCCCACAATCTCCGTGAGCGCAACCCAGGGATTCAAGGCTACCGCAACCTACAGCGACAACTCGTCCGCCGATGCGACAGCTTCGGCAGTTTGGTCTTCCTCAGACCCGACCGTAGCCACCATTCAGACTGCAGGACAGTCCTCCCCCGGCCTGGCCACAGGAGTCGCCAATGGCAGCGCAAACATTCAGGCTACATACGGCGGAATTACCGCGCTCACTATTTTGAGCGTGAGCACCAGCGGAGGGACGCAAACCGCGCTCTCGTTGAGCGAAATTAATCCCTCGATCGCGCCCGGCAGGACCCTGCAATTTGTGGCAGTGGCTGATTACAGCAACGGTTCCAACCAAAAGGTGACCGCTCTCGCTAAGTGGACAACGTCGGATTCGTCCGCTGTTACGGTGCAAGATATGGGACAGCCTAATCCCGGCTTGGTTACCGGCGTGACGGCAGGTAAGGCCGCAACCATTACCGCCACCTACGAAGGTTTTTTCAACAGCACCACCGTTACTGTAGCTAGCGATGCCGTACCCATTCCAATCATGGACATGACTTCGTCGCAAACCTACCTGGGCTTTCCGCGTGGCTTGTACGAGAACAGCAGCGACATAGTGCCCGCAGATCACAACACCGCCGGCCTGGCCGCGGCAGCGTCAATCCAGCCCCTCGACCAGAACGGCAACCCCAGTCCCACCGGCGCCGTAGTATTTCTGTCCATCGGGATGTCGAATGCGACCATCGAGTTCAGCGCATTCCAAGTCAAGGCCTCAGACCCGAACAACCCAAATGTGAACCACAAGACACTCGCAATGGAAGATGGCGCTTATGGGGGTGTGACCGCCTGCCCCTGGACGGTGGCTAAGGGTCTTCCCACTCCGACGCCTTGTCCGGGCCTGTCGGGCGTGCCCGCGGAGAACCAGTACGATCGAGTACGGGACACGGTGCTGGCCACGGCTACGACTGCTCCATCGGCACATCCTGGTTGTGGTTCCACGTCGAATCCATGTCTCACCGAGAAGCAGGTACAGGTTGTGTGGATAAAAAACGCGAATCCTTCTCCTGCCTTGCATAGCCTGGGATCCCTCAGCGCCTCTACTGTTTGCGCCACCGACATTTTGCCCACTCCTACCGTCGAAGCCTGCAATTACGAATTGCAGCTGGGTCAAACCATTCGTGCCGCCAAGAGCCGGTATCCAAATCTGAAGCAAGTGTTTCTCTCGACCCGCATCTATGCCGGTTATGCTCTGGTTCCGCTCAATCCGGAGCCCTACGCGTATGAGTATGGCTTTTCCGCAAAATGGCTTATTCAGGCGCAAATCAACCAGATCAGGAACCCAACAACCGTCGACCCCGTAGCAGGAAATATGAGCTACAGCAACGGCCCCGCCGCGTGGACGGCCTGGGGTCCCTATCTCTGGGCAGACGGCGCTACGCCTCGGTTGGATGGGCTCTATTGGTGCGGGGGCCAACCCGGCAACCCTTGCAACGGAGTAGACGACTACCAGTCTGACTTTACACACCCCAACGCACAGTTCGGGACTCCGAAAGTTGTCGACAAGCTCATGACCTTCTTCTTGAACTCGAGCTACACGCCATGGTTCCGGCCTTAGAATTCACGGTGCCACATCTGTCGCCGAAAAGCGTGCTCTCGTCTGCGAACGTGAGTTGCAGTATTCTCGCGAATAAAGAAACTTTACTGCACTGTGGTTTCTGGCCTCCCTCTCGCTCTACGGAGCGAAAAAAGTAATTCCTTCCCCCAAAGCTGTCCTGTATGCTAAGCAGAACGCCCGCCCCCGGACTCGCGACAACCTGAGTCCCTTTAACTCCTGTCCTCACGAGGTCGATATGTTTTTGTTCGCCTTTCGCAAACTATTTGTGGCCTTACTTTTTTGTTGTCTCGTGGTCTTGAATGGGACGCAGCTTGCGGCTCAAACAGTTTCGGTTCAGCCCTCGTCTGGCCTGTTTGCGAATACGACTGTGGGCTTGAGCAGTGGCACTATCGATTTCGTGATTACGAACACAGGCTCTACTACACTGACGATCGACAGCATTACACTGGGCCCTTCGCAATTCCTTTTTGAATCCGGCTGGACACCTTACACCATGACGCCGGGGTTCCAGAGTCACTATGGCGTGAGATTCGCTCCGGATTCGGCCCAGTCTTTCCAAGGCTCACTGACGATCAACATCAGCGGGCTAACTCCGATTGTCATTCCTCTCAACGGCACCGGCCTGAGCACAAATGCAGTTGCCAGCGTCAGCGATTCAGTTCTAGCTTTTCCCAGCCAGCCTCTGGGGGTCACCACTAATCACACGGTGATCGTCACCAACACGAGCACTACAAACATGACGGTGACGGGAGTGCAGGTGAACCCGCCGTTCGCTGCTAGCGGGTTTAAGTCTACCCTGCTTAGCCCTGGAGGTTCCGTCAATATTCCCGTCTCGTTCACTGGAACCGCGCTAGGATCCTTTAAGAGCCTTCTCTTGATTTCATATGACGTACTGCCACCGAGTGGCGTGAGCTTGTCGGGCACGGTCACGCAAGCTACTTCCCTGGAGGTAAGTACCTTCTTTACGCTGCCGGCAGTCACGCTTGGATCACAGTACATCGCCAACCTTCAGGCGGCTGGAGGTACTCCTCCTTATGCCTGGACCGTCACCAGCGGTGCCTTACCAGCAGGGCTTTCCCTTTCCTCCTCTGGCAGCATCACAGGAACGGTTTCGTCCTCGGCCCAAGCGAAAGGGTATGTCTTTACGGCTCAGGTCACCGATTCCAGTTTGCCCCCGGTGAACGCGAAGAGAGCTCTAACGTTGCCCGTGACCAGGCCGAACGGAGCAATGTGCAACAACATCACAACGAATATTGTGGGGACCGGTGTCCCCATTACCGCTCTGAATGATCTGGGTACAGGAACTTATTTGGGAGCCGAAGGAGGCCTTTATCCTAGCGGCAGCAATCTCCGCCCGGCGAGTTCATAATTGACGCCAACGCTGACCCTTCAAAAGACACTCATTTGGTTGTGGTTCGTGGAGCCCAGCCGCGCGCTGGCGCGGCTAAGTTCGCCGATCCTAAGGATCCTGTGTGGAACCCTATTTTTCAGTTCTATCTGCCCCAGGCTGGAGTAACCGCAAATCAGGTGGTTGCCGCGTGGGTGGAGAGTGTGGATCGCATCTCGGGGCAACAGCTGCCTTTTCCTCAAGACATGACGACCCTGCAATCCGAATATGAAAGTATCGCTCGGAACCTGCACAGCAAGTTCCCGAATATCAAACTCGTGTACTACACCAGTAAGTTCTACGATGGCTACGGAACTGGGGTCAAGGACGCAATCTATCCCGAACCTTTCGGGTTCGAGTCAGGCTTTGCGGTCAAGTGGGCGATTCAAGACCAGATCAACGGAAACGCCAACCTCAACTGGGATCCGAACAAGGGACCTGTGATGGCGCCATGGATGTCGTTGGCTGCTTATGATTGGGCCAATGGGCTGCTGGCTCGCAGCGACGGTCTTACCTGGAGTTGTCAGGATGTGATGAGTGATGGCGTACACCCGTCGCCGCTGCATGGTACGGAAAAGGATGCCAATATTCTCCTCAACTTCTTCAAGACCGACGATACGACAACGCCTTGGTTTCTCGCTCCGTGAGAGTCGCGGGTAGACGTCATTGGTAAACGCTCGGCGCGAAGATGGTCGCGGCGAAGATGGTAGCTTCCGAACGTTCCCTGGGCGAAGACACCTACCGCGGAGCCAGGCCCGGGTGTCGTCCACTGTGCACAATCTTTCATCTTGACAGTGTACTGCGTAGTAGTTAAACCTAATAGTTTGCAGCGGATAGAGTGATCGCCTTTTCCGTCCGCTGCTGCCCCTCCCCAAATAATTGCATTTTCAAACGGGCGCTCTTCTGCCCGACGATTCTTCCCCTTCCACCCGGAGATTCAAGAA
>WNFI01072094.1_pt1 | contig 10337 bp, 9 predicted proteins | sample 5400471 | NCBI WGS metagenome assembly WNFI01 (sample SAMN13153348, study PRJNA577476) | soil metagenome | isolation source: 100 cm saprolite on Douglas fir-dominated hillslope | place: USA:California | collected 2013-09-17 | reverse complement strand
CCGTGTACACGAGCGGCTTCGGGAGCTACAAGCAGCTCTACCCGCTGGTCCTGTTTCAGAGCCTGCTCGGGGAAGGACTGGTGGCCCTGGCCATCGTGCTCGCGATCCTCACCGGAACCGACAACATCTACACCGCGCCCGAGTACAGCGGGGGCGGCGACGGCAAGAACTGGCTCCATGTCGTGGCCCATCTCGTCGTCGCGGCCGTCGTCCTGCCCCTCGTCAGTTGGGGTGTCAGCTCCCTGGTCATGCTGGTGACCAAGAAAGTCGCGCCCCGAACCGCCTGAATTTTGAGGAAATGGGGGCCAGAAGGCTAGGCGACCTCATCCGTTGCCTGCGGGTTGTCGAAATAGCGAGCCGGAGTCACGCCGAAGACCGAGCGGAAGGCCGACACGAAGGCGCTGGGGCTGCTGTAACCTGCATCCTGCGCCACGACCTTCACGGTCTGGCCGGACGCCAGTTGGCGCAGGGCGTCGAGCAGTCTCGCCTGGCGTCGCCAGCGCCCCACGGTGATGCCGGTCTCCTGAGCGAAGCGCCGCTCCAGCGTCCTGGTGCTCAGCCCGACCCGCCTTGCCAGTTCGGCGCTCTCGCATGCCGGGACGCCCTCCAGGATCTGTTCGGCTGCCCTTCTCGCCGCGACTCTCCACCGTCCGCAGGATCAGCTCGCGCAAGAGCGGCGACACCGCTATCACCGAACACTGAGACGGCCACCCCGCGCCTTCCTGCGGCCGCATGTACAGGGTGCGCATGGCACTCTGGCCGGAGAAGCGGATGGCGTGCCGGACATTGGCCGGCGCCCAGACCGCCCAGTGCGGTGGGGCAATCCAGGATCCTGCTTCGGTCCACACGGTCATGACGCCGGTCGAAGCGTAGATGAGCTGGGGCCAGGGATGGGCGTGACGATCCAGGGCAAAGCCGCCTGGTAGGTCGGCCGCCGCCGCCCGGACCAGGTAGAACGGCTCATCCGCCACCGTTTGGCGTTTGCTCGACATTGGTTGGAAATCTATCGCAATTGCGGCGGCCCGACCATCAGGCTTAGCCTTGCACCATGGCAAACAACCTCGCTTCCTTCGCGATCCATGTGGACGACGTCGACCGAGCGCGCGCCTTCTACGAGGCGGTGTTCGGTTGGCGGTTCGAGCCCTGGGGGCCGCCCGGCTTCTACCTGATCCACACCGGCGACGAGGCGAACCCGGGCATCCAGGGCCTCATGCACCGGCGTCAGAAGCCGCGCACCGGAACCGGCTTGAACGGCTTCGAGCCCACGATCTCGGTGGACGACCTCGACTCCGTCATCGCCGCGGTGGAGGGCCACGGCGGACGCATCACCATGCCGAAAGCCGGCATCCCGACCGTGGGAACCCTGGTTCGCTTCGAGGACACGGAAGGCAACGACGTCGGTGCCATGAAATACGAGACACCGCCCAGACAGTAGCATTGCCCATGAGGCACGAGTGAATCCCCAGGAGCTTCTCGACTTCATGCGCCTTCATCGGCTGGCGGTACAGGCCTCTGTGTCCGCGGCGGCTGTGCCTCAAGCGGCCATGGTCGGATTCGCCGTCACCGACCAGTTCGAGATCGTGTTCGATACCCTTCACACAACCCGCAAGGCTCGGAACCTACGCCAGAACCCGCACGTTGCTCTCGTCATCGGAGGCTGGGTCCCGGACGATGAGCGTACGGTTCAATACGAGGGTGAGGCCGATGAGCCCTCAGGGGCGGAACTCGACCGGCTCAAGCAGGTCTATTACGCGGCATACCCGGATGGTCCTGGCCGCGCGAGTTGGCCTGGCTTGATCTATGTTCGTGTGCGGCCGACGTGGGTGAGGTACAGCGACTACAACAAGGATCCGCCCGAAATCGTGGAGTTCCGAGCCAAGGATCTGGCTCGATGAGGTCGCTCGTGAGGGCGGAGCGGGCGGGCTCCCTTACCGGTCCAGAGGCCTCGTGACGACCGGCCGGAAGCGGTCGTTGTCAGGGCCGAAGTTCCTGGCCAGATAGGCGACCAACTCGGCCTTCTCGCTCTCGGGAACCTCGGCGCCCCAGCCGATCATCTTGGTGACGCTCGCCGTCCACTGCTTCTCCGAGAGGCGCTGCTGCCGCAGGATGTCAGCGGAGTGGCACCGGAGGCAGGCCTGGTCGGCGATGGCCTTGCCCGGCCCGAGTGGGAGCGAGGACAACTGCGTCCCGAGGCTCGGCCGTTTGTCTTCCGAACCCGGCTTTGGGCTCTGCGCAAGCGCCGCGGCCAGAGGCCCGGCGCAGAGAACGGCCGCCGCCATGACGAGGAGCCGCGGGCCGCTCACGCCGTCACCTCGATCTCGACGTCGTGCCAGCCGTTGTAGAGGTAGCCGCTCTGGTTCCAGACGGCCTCTCGCGGCTGCACGGACCCGCGGCTGTCCGTGGCGCGGGCGAGGAGCCTCGCGCGGCCGTGCGCCTTCGGCGTCCACGGGAAAGACCAGAGGCGCCACGCGAAGGGGTCGTGCCCAGGATCCAGGTCGGCCTCCCGCCACGTGGCCCCGTCGTCGTCGGTCAGCTCGACCTTCGCGACGTCGGGCGCACCCGAGAACGCGAAGCCGCGGATCGTCACGGCCGATCCAACCTTGGTGTGGCTCGGTGCCTCGGTGATGTTGGACTTCACGAATAGCTCCGTCACCGGCGCCATCTCCTCGGGCTTCAGGCCGACGCCGGGCTCGGCGGGGATTCTCGGATACCGGTAGCCGATGTCCATGTAGAAGCCCGTCTGGGGAACGGGCTGCGCGCTCAGGCGGTCGAGCCATTTCATCCAGTGATCGCCCGCCCATCCGGGCACGACGAGGCGCGCCGGCGAGCCGTGGAGCGGAGCGAGGGGCTCGCCGTTCATCGCGTAGGCGACGACGGCGTCTTCGAGGGCCTTCTCGATCTCGAGGCTGCGATGGAAGGGCGGCACCTTCCCCGGCGGCCGGTCGGTGCCGAAGGAGTGGAGGTGCTTTGCGGAACGGTTGAGTCCCGCCTTCTCGAGAAGATCCCGGACGCGGGTCCCCGTCCATCGTGCGTTGCCGACGGCGCCGTAGCGCCACTGGATCCCCGGCACCGGCGGCTTGTGCAGAGCGCGGCCGTTGCCCGCACATTGAAGCACGCACGTTACGGTGGTGCGGGGCATCCTCTGGAGGTCCGCCAGGGTGAGCTTCAGGGGCCTCGACACCTCGCCGTCGACGGTGAGAGTCCAGGTCTTGGGGTCGGGGACCGTCGGCGCCCAGTGATTGCGCACGAAGAAGAGGTCGTTCGGCGTGAGGTAGGTCGTCAGCGCGTCGAGAGGTGTCTCGGCGTTGATGGCATAGCCGTTCACCTGGAGCAGGCGCTGGCGCGCGCGGGGCACTCCGGGCGGGGCAGCGCCGACGAGAGCACCGGGCGCGAAGGCGGCGCCCGCGAGGAGACCCAGGAAGGTCCGGCGACGGACGGCGTTGCTGGAGTTGGTGACCCGGGAAGGGCTCGAACCTTCAACCCAGAGATTAAGAGTCTGTTCTATGCGCGTGACACGCTCACCACGAGATGCGCACTAGTCCACTTTCCCCGCATAATGCTCGCCAGTCCTACTCTGACACTGCGCTCTGATACGCTCTCTCACGCTCACCAAACGCTCACCACGAGCGAGGCGGCTGGAGGCAGGCATGGCGATCAGGAAGCATCTCACGAAGGCAAGCTGAAGGCGCGCGGAAGGCAGCGCGTAGTGGTTCGGCATCAGCAAGTCAACGTCGCACCCGGCGGTCAGGCGGTCGTAGCGGCCACCGTGACCGGGGGCTCGCGGAAGCGGAATCGGGGGATGCGTCGCCAAAATGGCCGATGAACCCCTAGCAAAGCGGCGGGGATGGCTCACAAACGGGAATCCGCCGGGAGACTTCACCAAAGCCCTGCGGTGCGGAGCGAAGACGCGGCGGGCCACAGCCTGTCTATCGCCTGCGATGCGAAACGGCCGCTGTCGGATGCACGGTGGCAAGAGCACGGGGCCGCGGACGCCGGCCGGCCTGGAGCGGAGCCGGCGCGCGCGCTGGAGGCATGGCGTCTACTCGCGTGAGATGCGAGCCCTGCTAGCAGGCTGCTGAAAAAGGCCCTTCCGTGACCGTGGGCGATCGTAGTCTCTGCGAATGCGAGGAGACAACGTCGATCCCGGGGCGATGTTCAGCTACGTACGGCCCGCGCAGCGGGTCCCGCAAGACCATCCGCTGCGGGCGATCAAGGCGATGACGGACCGTGTGCTGCAGGCGCTGTCGCCGGAGTTCGATCGGCTCTATTCGCGGTTGGGGCGGCCGTCGATTCCGCCGGAACGGCTGCTGCGCGCCTCCCTGATCCAGTACCTCTATGGGATACGCAGCGAACGGCTCCTGATGGAGCAGCTCGACTACAACCTTCTTTTTCGCTGGTTCGTAGGCCTGGAAATGGACGATCCGGTCTGGGACGCGAGTAGCTTCAGCAAGAACCGGGAGCGGCTATTGGCCGGAGATATCGGCCGTCGATTCCTGGAGGAGACGGTGGCGCAGGCCAAGGAAGCGGGGCTGACTTCGGACGAGCACTTCAGCGTGGACGGGACGGTGCTCGAGGCGTGGGCGAGCCACAAGAGTTTCCAGAAGAAGGACGGCTCGGACGACGAGCGTGGCGGCAGTGGTGGAGGGCGCAATCCGCACGTCGATTTCCGCGGCAAAGAACGGAAGAACGACACGCATCGCAGCACAACGGACCCTGATGCGCGGATGTACACGAAGGGCAATCACCAGGGCGCAAAGCTGTCGTACCTGGGGCACATCGTGATCGAGAATCGAAACGGGCTGGTGATGGGAGCGGAGGTCACCTTTGCGGACGGGAGTCATCGTGAGCGTGAGGCGGCGGTGCGACTGCTCGCAGATACTCCGCGCCGGACGGAAGCGACTGTCGGAGCCGACAAGAACTACGATACCGTGGGCTTCGTCGAAGCGACAAGAGAGCAGAGGGTGACGCCGCACGTAGCCCAGAACACGACGAAGCGGCGAAGTGCAATCGACGGCCGAACCACTCGACATGCCGGCTATGCTGCGAGCCAGATCCTCCGCAAGCTGGTCGAACATCCCTTTGGGTGGCTCAAGAGTGCGGCCGGCCTGTGGCAAGTGAAGGTCCGCGGCCGAGATCGAGTCGATATGACCTTCACCTTCGGCATGGCCGTGTACAACCTGGTCCGACTCCGAAACCTGCTGTGGGCACCCGCTTGACGACGCCGACGACAGTCCCGCCGCAGTCGCAAGTGAACAACCTGCACCCACGCCTCAGCCGCTGAATGCGCTGTCTGGCGCCGATGCCGACGTCAAACCCGCTTTCTTCAGCAACCTGCTAGTCGCACCGTCGTCACACCGTTGTCACACGTCTGTCGCACCATGCACCCGGCCCTCACCATGAACACCGTCCGGCGCACTTCCGCCTGGATCGCCCTCGGCCTGAGCTGCGCCTGCTCGACCGCTCCCGGCCCGAGCGGCAGCGGTGGCTCGGCCGTGCCTCCGCCCGATGCCGTGCTGGTGCGGATCTCGTACGGGTCCGAGAAGAAGGCGTTCCTCACCGACAGCGCGGACGCGTTCCATCGCACGACGCCGCGCACGCGCGCGGGCCAGCCCATCCACGTCGAGCTGATCGCCGAGGGCTCGGCGGAGTCGATGGAGTCGATCCTCGCCGGCCGCAAGGACCTCGTCGTCTGGTCGCCCGCCTCGTCGCTCCTCGTCGACGTCCTCAACGACCGGTGGGCGGAGAAGGGCGCGGCCACGGGGACGGGCGCCGTCCGCAAGGTCGTGGCGGAGGCGCCGTCCCTCGTCCTTTCCCCCGTGGTGATCGCGATGTGGGAGCCGATGGCGCGCGCGCTGGGCTGGCCGGAAAAAGCCATCGGATGGGGAGAGATCGGCGCGTTCGCGACCAGCGGCGCGGGCTGGTCGCGCTTCGGCCATCCGGAGTGGGGCGCGTTCAAGTTCGGCCACACCCATCCGCGCTACAGCAATTCGGGAGCACTGGCCCTGCTCGCCGCCACCTACGCCGGCGCGGGCAAGACCCGGGACATGCAGCCGGCGGACGTGGACCGGGCCGCCCCCTTCGTGCGGCGCGTGCAGGCCAGCGTCGTGCACTACGGGCGCTCCACCGGCTTCTTCGCGGACAAGATGTTCGCGCGCGGGCCCGGCTACCTCTCCGCCGCCGTCCTCTACGAGAACCTCGTGGTGGAAAGCGCGCTCGACCCGCGGTACCGCGACAAGCCGTTCCCGGTGGTGGCCGTCTATCCGCGCGAGGGCACGTTCTGGTCCGATCATCCCTACGCGATCCTCGATCTGCCGTCGGTGACGGCCGAGCAGCGGGAGGGGGCCGAGGCCTTCCGCTCCTTCCTGCTCGCGCCCGAGCGCCAGCGCGCCGCGATGACCCGATTCGGTTTCCGTCCCGTCGATCCGAGCATCGCGCTGGGCGCGCCGCTCGACGCCGCTCACGGGATCGACCCCGCCCAGCCCAAGAACGTCCTCCCCAACCCCACGGTGGCGGTGACGCGCCGCGTGCTCGAGGGGTTCGAGAGCGTGAAGCGTCCGGTGTCGATCACGTTCGTCATCGACACCTCCGGATCGATGGCGGGCGATCCGCTCAAGCAGGCCAAGGCGGGCGCGCGGCTCTTCCTGGAGAGCCTGCCCGACGCCGACGCCGCGCGCGTGACGCTGTTCTCGAACGCGCCGCACTGGGTGTCGGACCGGCCGGAGAAGCTGGCCGCATCGCGCCCCCGCCTCATCCAGGCCATCGAGTCCAGCTTCGCGAACGGGGGAACGGCGCTGTACGACTCGCTCCTCCAGACCTTCGGGCCCGCGCCGGGCGAAGAGAAGGGAGCGGCCCGCGCCGTGGTCGTCCTCACCGACGGCGAGGACACCGACAGCAAGGTCAAGCTCGATGCGCTGCTGGCGACGCTGGGGCAGCGCTCGAACGAAGAGGGCGCGCCCGGCGAGGAGACGCCGCGCATCTTCACCATCGCCTACGGGGCCAAGGCGGACGTGGGCGCGCTGCAGCGGCTGGCGGAGGCGGGCGGGGGCGCGTTCTTCTCCGGCACGCCCAAGGACATCCGCGCGGTGTACGCGGAATTGGCGACGTTCTTCTAGGAGGAGAAACGTGCCTCCGACGACCGTGACCAAGGCGGGGCGGCTGCTGATGTTCGTCTCGGGCCTGGCCCTTCTGGGCTACGGGCTCCACCACTACGGAGTGCTCAGCCGCGGGTCGTCCGTGGCCACGCCCGGCGCGTCCGCCGCGCCGGCGCGCAAGGGGGCGACGGTGAAGCTCACCGTGCTCTACGGCTCCGAGAAGGAGAAGTGGCTCAAGGCGGCGGTGGACGAGTACGCGCAGAAGAAGCCGGAGGTCGAAGTCGCGCTCAAGCCGATGGGCACGATCGACGCCGTCCGTGCCATCGCGGACGGGCGCGAGACGCCGGTGGTGTGGTCACCCGCGGACGAGATCGCGCTCAACCTGCTCGACACCGAGTGGTCCTTGCAGAAGGGCACGACCATCGTCGAGCGTGCGGGTGACCTCGCCCCGCAGCCCCTCGTCCTCACGCCGCTGGTCATGATCGTCTGGGAGGAGCGCGCGAAGGTGATGGCGGCCGCGGCCAAGGGCGACCCGACGGACTGGGCGGTCATCCACGCCCTGGCCACCAACCCCAAGGGATGGATGGGCGTGGGCGGCTCCGCGGACTGGGGATACGTCAAGCCGGGCCACACCGCGCCCAACGCGTCGAACTCGGGGCTGCAGACGGTCATCCTCATGGCCTACGGCTTCCATCACAAGCACAGCGGCCTCCGGCCCGCCGACATCATCAACGAGGGCTTCCAGAAGTGGCTGCGCGAGGTGGAGACGGCGGTCGGCAAGTTCGGAACCTCGTCCGGCACCTACATGCGCGAGATGATCCTGTACGGCCCGTCGAAGTACGACCTCATCTGGAACTACGAGAGCGTGGCCATCTCGGACATGGCCGCCGCGCAGGGCCGCTGGGGCAACCTCTCCATCTACTACCCGAAGCCGACCCTGTGGTCGAACCATCCGTTCGTCGTGCTCAAGGGGAGCTGGGTCACGCCGGACCAGCGCGCGGCCGCGCGCGATCTCCGCGAGTTCCTCCTCTCGCCGGAAGTGCAGACGCGCGCCCTCCCGGCGAGGTCACGCGCCTCCTTCTCGAAACGTGGGGGCGCGTGGTCGAGCCGCAGTCCCGCTGACGAACCGCGCCGACGGCGGCTAGCGCCGCGAGCCCGCATACAGGCGCAGCGCGAGATTGGCCACGTCCTCCGGCGGCGCCGTCTCCTTCCACTCCAGCACGGCGGGAGGAGCATCGCCGAGGAGGCGCACGACCGGGTGCCACTGCGCCGACGCGAACCCGGCCCCGCTGACGATCACTTCGGGGTGGAAGGCGAGGGCGGCCGCGCAGGCCGCGGTGGCCGTGCCGGCCAGGGCGACGTGCGCACCCCAGTCCTCCAGGAGCCGGCAGGCCGATCGCGCGCGCCGGAGAGAACGATCCATGACGAGGATGCGAACGCCGTCGAGAGGACGCATGCGCGTTTTATCTCAACCGCGTATGACCGGCGGGCGACCGATCGGCGTCCGCCGTGTGATAGCCTTTGGTCACACCAGCGTCATAAGGCCGTCGAACCGTCGTCACGGTGCATCACCATCCAGGAGGCCGCGTGCGAGGCGACAAGATCGTCAAGTTCTTCATGCCCAAGGAAGAGCGGTTCCACGAGCTCCTCGACAAGGACACCCAGCACCTCTTGAGCTCGGCGCGCCTCTTCCTCGAGATCGCGCGCAGCACCAGCCTCGACGACCGCCGGGCCAAGGTCGGCCAGCTCAAGGCCCTCGAGCACGACGGCGACCTCATCACCCGCGACATCTTCAACGCCCTCAACTCGACCTTCATCACGCCCCTCGACCGCGAAGACATCCGCACCATCGCCACCGACCTCGACGACATCCTCGACTACATGGAAGGCGTGGCCCAGTACCTCATCCTCTTCGAGATCTCGGAGTCGCCGGAGCCCCTGCGCGAGTTCGCGGAGATCATCGTGGCCATGGTGGAGGAGATCCACAAGGCCACGGGGATGGTGTGGGACCTCTCCAACGAGAAGAAGATCCACGAGTCCATCGTCCGCATCTCCCAGCTCGAGAACGACGCCGATGCCGTCTACTTCAGCGTGATCGCCGACCTGTTCCGGGGCGGGGACGGCAAGACTCCGATCGAGATCATGAAGTGGAAAGAGGTCTACCAGGGACTGGAGGACGCTTGCGACGAGTGCAAGGAGTTCACCCACGTCCTCGGCAACGTCGTCATCAAGAACGCCTGAGGCGCCGCCGCCCTTGTCGACGTCCTTCACCGCCGTCGTCGTCATCATCCTCGTCGCGCTGACGTTCGACTTCCTCAACGGCTTCCACGACGCGGCGAACTCCATCGCGACCGTGGTGTCCACGCGCGTCCTTTCGCCCAAGAAGGCCGTGCTATGGGCGGCGTTCTTCAACTTCGTGGCCGCCTTCGTGATGGGCACGGCGGTGGCGAAGACGATGGGCAAGGGGATGATCGACCTTGCCGTCGTCACGAACGAGGTCATCCTGGCCGGCCTCATCGGCGCCATCGCCTGGAACCTCTTCACCTGGTACTACGGCCTGCCCGTGTCCTCGTCACACGCGCTGATCGGCGGCTACGCGGGGGCGGCGGTCGCCAAGGCGGGGCCGGGCGCGATCCTGACCTCCGGCTGGACCAAGACCCTCATCTTCATCGTGCTCGCTCCCGTGATGGGAATGTTCTTCGGCTTCGTCCTCATGGTGTCGGTGACCTGGATCTTCCGCCGCTGGCACCCGTTCAAGCTCGACCAGCTCTTCCGGCGCCTGCAGCTCGTGTCGGCCGGCCTCTACAGCCTGGGCCACGGCGGCAACGACGCCCAGAAAACGATGGGCATCATCACCGGCCTGCTCGTCACCGGCGGCTATCTCAAGACCTTCGACGTCCCCCTCTGGGTGATCCTCATCAGCCATGCCGCCATCGCCCTGGGCACGATGTTCGGAGGCTGGCGTATCGTGAAGACCATGGGCACGAAGATCACGAAGCTGCAGCCCTTCGGGGGGTTCTGCGCCGAGACCTCGGGCGCGATCACGCTCTTCCTGGCCACGCGTCTCGGCATTCCGGTGTCCACGACGCACACCATCACGGGCGCGATCATCGGCGTGGGGGCCACCCGGCGCATCTCCGCGGTCAAGTGGGGCGTGGCCGGGAAGATCGTATGGGCCTGGATCCTGACCATCCCGCTCTCGGCGGCAGTGGCGGCCCTGAGCTACTTCGCGATCCTCGCCTTCTC
>WNFI01011903.1_pt1 | contig 10337 bp, 12 predicted proteins | sample 5400471 | NCBI WGS metagenome assembly WNFI01 (sample SAMN13153348, study PRJNA577476) | soil metagenome | isolation source: 100 cm saprolite on Douglas fir-dominated hillslope | place: USA:California | collected 2013-09-17 | reverse complement strand
TGCAGTGGTGGTTGAATAGTGGACTGCAGTTATTTTTCGATCAGGACGTGTTGGTAGGTGCAACACGGTACGATCGGGCTGAGGTGCTCCACTGGTGGGACAAAAGCGCGCTGCCGGTGCAATACCGTTTGTGCGATGTCGAGGAGGCACTGGAAGACGCCATCGGGGGAGGAGAACGAGCGAGGGAGTGGTGGAAGGGGAAGGGTGTTGACTTCAATGCCAATGACAAGGAATGGATGAAGCTGCAGAATTTGAATTAATGTCCTGTGATTGCGGTGGCTTTATCCTCGCTGTAATATAATTACTCTTTACATGCTTCTCAGATACACATAATTACTGACTTACCCCTATTGACATCTCGTTGGCATACATTCCATAATCCCAGGACTCCGGGGGTCCTCACAGGCTTCACCCCCCAATTGAACGAGGCTAGGGAAGCCATGAAGTCCAAAATTGAGCCGAGAATTGGTATCCGAAAGTTCGGCTACTGCCTTTGGCAGGATCGCCTCGCTTCATCGTCCGAGCATCCTCCCATGGCCTTCTTGTTCTTGCTTCTATGTCCTTTTATTAGAGACTGTTCAACCTCCGCCGTTGACATTTCCAAGATTTACGCGGGCTTTCCCTGGACGAGGCGAATTTCCGACTATGCCTTCTCGGGTGTCTCAGACAGCCATACCACTACCAGTACATCGACTCCAACAATCCAAGCTCTGGTGACGCAGCAAGGAGCGGATTACAAAGATATGGGAGATTTTCTTTCTGCACTCGAAAAGACCACTACAGCTTCGGTTCTCTATTGGGCCACGGTTTCTCAGAGTAAATCCTCACAGCATGGTCAAACACTCCAGGTTGCCTCTTCAGCTGAGCCAGATTGGTCTCTTGGCTCGTTTGAAATGTCCGAGTCTCTTTTTCTGTCGAAAGCATTCGCTGGCTCTATGCACCCCATGAAAATATTTCCGTATTTTTACAAGGCATCCGAGACCTTTGATGAGGACGACATCACAATAACGACCTTGGTCACCCCGAACAGGTTCGAGGTGCTGCGAAAGCTGGCCTTACGGTACGAAGGTATGGCTGGTCGCGCACATTGGATACCGATAGTTACATGTGTTTTATTTTGACTCGTTGCCTTGTCTCCGACGCTCAGGTCCATTATCCGTTACCGTTCACATCCCTCTCCCTACATCCGCTAGCAAGTCCTCTTCACGAGTACTACACAACAACCTTCTCGCGCTACACGCGCTCGTCACCAACTCACCAAGCCTCTCCACACGTGCAGACATCCATCTCGTTCTCTCTCCCTTTCCGCGCGCCTTCAATACATGGCGAAACATCGCGCGTCTGCTCGCACGCACCACGTATATACTGCTACTCGACGTCGATTTTGCAGTGTGCACGGACTGGCGCGCGTCTGTGCGCGCCCTGTTGCGTGATGTCAAGAGTAGAGTAGCGAGGCGCGTTCGTGAAGGGAGCGCTGCGCTCGTGCTGCCCGCGTTCGAGTATGTGAAACAGGCAGAGGGAAGAAATCAAGACACCTTCCCAAGAGATAGGCATGTACGCACAGTTTCAGTTTTTTCCCCCTATCATCTGTCATGTCGTGTGGCGTTGATTGATCCACACTCTCACTGGCAGGCACTCCTGGACCTGGTGCGCGCAAATCGCATTGCCCCTTTCCACGCATCGTTTTCTGCTGGTCACAACAGTACCGACTATCGTCGGTTTTACGCCGCCAAGCCTGGAGGGATCTACAAAGTGACGCAGTACCAGCCTGCATACGAGCCATATGTAGTAGTTAAGAGAGATGCTGGTGGTTGGTACGTTTTTCTCAATATTTTTGAGTCCTATATTTTACGCATGTCCGTGGCAGGTGCGATGAACGATTCACTGGTTATGGGGGTAACAAAGCAGCTTGTCTGTTTGAGATGTATCTATCGGGTGTCTCATTCTACGTACTCAGCGATCACTTCTTGGTACATCAAAGCCACGCGTATGAAGAAGAGGCACGCAGGAGCGAAGTGAGTACTCATCATCTACTTCTCGAATATTGAATACTACGAATATGTTGGCCAAAAGCGTAGACATAATCGCAGGATACAATCCGATTTCAAGGAGGAAACTTGCCTCAGGTCTTATTCCAACTGCCTTGGCGCTGTGTCAACACTGACATGATAAGCGAAGGTATCTCAAGAGATTTACAGATCAAGGGATTCTCAACACGACACGCGCGAGCAATGCCCGGGAGGAATGCAGGAAGATCAAGGGCATCGGGAAGATTGTCCTGCAGGTGACGGATTGTCACCCAAACATTTATGTGAGAGCTTACAGAACCGTACGCGGCAGCTTCTGGATGGCGCGACGAATGCATAAAGAACGTGTGAAACGGAGTTCTGTTGATGAAGAATGCAAACATGCGTGCTACAAATAAGAGTGGAACACGAGAGTGTTTAGAGGGATGCTTCGTACAGATGAGGCAATGATTAAGGCGCTACATGCTTACTCTTCACTGGCGAAACCAGAGTCGCTGGGTTAAGCCCTTGACGCAAGAGGTAATAGGAATGAATATCAAATAACCGATGGAAGGGACAAGGAGGAAGGAAATGTGTATAGAGCAAAGTGATAGAAAAGCAAACTACGCTGTAGTTTCGGAGGGCTCCGACAGATGTCTTGACGCGTTCGTCAGCGAGGGTTCAAGAGCCAGTGATATGATGCAGGCACTCACTTCCCAAGCTCTTTATTCATCTTGAACATGTCGATTTTGTCGGTGTTGAATACAGCGTTCAACGCACCGTCGCACATGATTTCTCGCCCGTTTGTTGGGTTTTGTAGGCTATTGGTTTTGATATATGCCCACAACTTCTTCACGACCTGTGGCCGAGAAAGCAGGCCTTCCTGAAGGAGTGCGGCTAGTGGCTCACTATCGTGCGACGAGATCACGAATGAATTATGAGAAAAGACAGGGATGGGAGACGTATGACACACCTCAAGATATATTCCTTGGACAGTCCTCCACCCTTCTTTTTCTTCGACTCGTCACCTCCGCTGCCTTCATTACCAGAGTCATCAATCATATCTGCGCTCCTTGCTCCATTAGCTTTGCCTCGCCCACGCCCACGCGCCTTTCCGCGATTGCGACCGCGACTGCCACGCATTGGGGGTGCACCTGAAGATGCAGAGCGAGAACTCCGCTCGCGACCATTGATCTGCTCAGAAAGTTTTCGCGCTAATGCCTCATCCCCTGCGGTCGACAGCTTGGCAGACTTCGCTGATGAATGGCCGCCACGGCCATCTATTGAGGCACGACGGCGCTTCTTGGGCGCGACTGGTGGCTCCGCAGATGCCGTTCGCCCACCTTCCGCATCCCCTTCTTCGTCCTGCTGGAAGCCTATCTCCTCGGACACCTTGGCGAAGATGCTGGAGATGAGTTTGTCAATCGCTGGTTTGTTATCTTTGACTAATTCCTGTGGTACGTCTTCTTGCTCGAGTAAAAGACGGCGGACGCGTTTGGCTGAGATGGTGCTGAGATCCGTGCCAGGGGCAGAGAGAATGGCGTGGATACGGGGCTCGAGGTCAGGCACTTGCATGACAAGATTCCAGAACCTGGAGTAGGAGGCGGAATGTGACGCGAGTGACGAGAAAAGACTCCTAGTAAGAGATATAGACAAAGAGACTGGGATGTGCAAGGCCCAAAAACGAGATTTGGTCTCTTGACTTTTGGGTCTCAGGCGCTGAACAGGACTTCAGTGAGTGCCTTGCCTCAATTCAACTTTGACGAGACCTTGTCTCAGCTTATGTAAGTCTCCGAAAAAAAAATCGAAACAAGCGAAGTAATGCGTTTGTCTGATGCGATTAGTTTACGGTGTGCTGCATCGTTTATTTCTAGTTTATACTTTACTATATATATTGTCATTTGGGACTGGCTAGAAGGGAGACATGCGGAAGAACGAGTGGGGCAGCAAACGTGGGGCAGTCGTGGGGCCAGGTAAGGTTCGGCCCGTCGCTTCGCTACCGAGACCATGTGACAGTCGTGTGACGTGGTCTCCTCGTCCCCCCGATTCACACACTACACACTACTCTAGTTTCGAGTTAACCCCCCTCGTCCACTCCGTCACATCATCTCCGGAGTCGGATTTCTACGCTTACTTTTGTGTCATCTTATATCCCTTGTTTTAATTCCTGAATGGTCAGAAAACGGCATGTGTCGTCACGAAAACGAATGTGGTTGGCGTGCGGTATCATAGCATTGGGTGTGGCTTCCAGCGCGGCGCAAGATTCGTCTCCTGTACAGACAGAACTATCTCATGACTCCAGCGTAACCGTGCGCCATTCATTACATTCCGGAGTGCATCTCCTGAAACTCGTCTGTTCCCGACAGTCATCACTTTCTGTTCTAGGATCATTACCCTCAGGTTCTCTTACCCACAAGGTAATATGACCTTATGCTTCTTTTCTTGTACGTGTGCCACACATACAGTCAGTTGACAAGGCGGGTTGTTGTGTGGGGTGCCATGTAACCCTAACCTTATTCTATGTCTTACCGTCATCCCCCTCAAATCATGCTTACCGCGTCGTTACTGTATAGGGCTCTCCATCGGAAACCGATTCAGCAAATGAAGGTCCGCGCCATTGTATTCGCGCAGTTTTCTTACCCTGAGTAGTAGCGATTTTTCTTGTCAGCTGCACGCGCATACAAGCAGGCACTCGTGACCTTGGCCAGCATAACTGCCTTGCCTTCGTCTCGTGCATTCGAGACACCTCACCAGTTTTCATGGCGAACAGGCAACACTATCCTTTCCTCATTCCTCCCCAACCCACAAGGACGCGGTCCACTAGGCGCTGCAATCCGAATAGCCATTAGATTACGCCATCAGTCATGGCTTCCGCGCTTCGTATCATCGCGACTCTCTCAAGTCGGCCGTCGGAGAAGTGACGAGGAGTTGTGTGGCCGTGCGATTAAGGTTATGGACCTGCTGCAACATGCCGCAGATTTAGGCCACTTAGATGCTCTTTTCACCCTTGGAAAGATATCTTTGGTAGCTCTTTCATCTTCTTGCTGTTCCGCCGCGCGGTCTCACTTTGTCTCAGCTTCCACCTACTCCACACTTTATCGCAGACCCTGTATCTGCCTACAAAACTCTTGAGACCCACGCTGCCTTGACAGGGAACGCAACCTCTCAAGGCTACCTTGCATTCTTTCATGCAACTGGTTATCAGAATGTCGTGGCAGTTGACCAAGCGAAGGCTCAGCTATACTACACGTTTGCTGCGTATGGCGGAGATAAGGCTTCGCAGATGGCACTCGGGTATCGGCACTGGACTGGAATTGGGGTCGTCGAAGATTGCGAGCGCGCCGTCGAGTGGTATAGTGCCGCAGCCGACCAAGGCAAGCTTGGTATACCTTCTTGTTGTCGTCCATTAATATTCGGATAGCGATGACACGATTTTTGTCTGGCCCACCTGGCGGGCGCACGCTTCCGTTGACACCAACCCGCTTGTCTGACCTCGCTGGTGGGATTTACGGTCCAGGCGCAAGTGTAGCGTCGACAGGAATGAGCGGGCAGCGTCCAGCTATCAAAGCCGCACGCGCACGCGCCGCTGGTGAGACTTGGGAAGATATTCTTGAGTATTATATTGTTGGTCTCGATCCTTTCTTGACGTAGTCATTACCGCTCATCTCGATTCAGTTCAACGCAGACCGTGGAGAGACCGACTTTGCCTTCCGACTCGGAAAGATATTCTACGACGGTAGCATATACCATGCACCGGGTGGTACCGCATCTGGCGGTGAAGGTGTTGGTCGGGTGCCTCGGGACTTTGAGCGAGCACGTTACTACTTCGAATCCATCGCACGACAAGTGTGGCCGAGCGACTCTGGTGACGGCCAAGCAAAGCGTGACGAAAATAGCCCGGTGGGGTTTGCGCCGCCTGCAGCTGGCTATTTAGGCCGCATGTACCTTCGTGGTGAAGGTGTACGCGTGGATTTGAAGCTGGCTAAAATGTGGTTCGATCGTGGGGCTGCCTACAGCGACAAAGAGTGCCACAACGGTCTTGGTATCATGTGGCGTGATGGTTTGATCGATGGCCGGAAGGATAGCAAGGCAGCATTCACCCATTTCGCAATCGCAGCGGGCCAGGATCTCGCTGAGGCTCAAGTTAACTTGGGAAAGCATCACTACCGTGAGCACATCGACACCGATTTTGATCTCATACTGACTCCTCACTGATCAGAGCGTGGCGATGTGAAGCTGGCCAGTTCGTACTTCGAAGCTGCAGTGAGGCATGGGTCACCTTTTGAGGCATTCTACTACCTTGCAAAGACCCAAGCATCGCAGATGAAGAATCTCCCTGCTTCTTTAAAACCAGGCGCCTGCTCCATTGCTGTGTCTTTCTTCAAGGTAGTCACTGAGCGCGGGTCCTGGGACGACGATCTCATCCGGGGAGGCGAGAGGGCTTGGGAAATGGGTACTCCAAATGGGAAGCAGCTGGCTATGCTGAAATGGTGGATTGCTGCTGAGCGCGGGCACGAGATTGGTCAAAACAATTTGGCATTTGTTCTCGATCAAGGTAAGTTCGGTTTTGTGCGTTCTTAGTAGAAAGGTTTTTCATACTCTCCCAGACAAAAGCTTGCTTCACCGCTCCACCTTTGCGAACTTCTTCCCATCGAACGACACGGCAAGGCTCGCGCTCACTCAATGGACACGATCAGCCGCACAGAACAATATTGATGCGCTAGTCAAAGTTGGAGACTACTATTACCACGGCCTTGGTGTACCAGAAGAGTCTGAAATTGCCCGCTGGGAAAAAGCAGCTGGATATTATCGGTCGGCGGCGGACACGCAACTTAGCGCATTGGCTATGTGGAACCTGGGACGGATGTACGAACATGGGTATGGTGTCCCACAGGTTAGCGTTCATTTGTATCTAGAAGCTCCTAGAGCTGAGTAAGGCATAGGATTTACATCTAGCGAAACGCCACTATGATATCGCGTTGGAGATAAATGTCGAAGCATACCTTCCCGTGACGCTATCTCTCTTCCGATTGCATGCCCGCAGTTTATGGCATACCTTGACTGGACAAGAAGGCAGGCTTAGTCTATGGTCAAGTAAAAAGGCTGATTCTGGTAAGTCATACCTCATCAAACCATAACTGGAGTAATACTCATGGGTATTCAGACTCTGATCAGACCGCTGGGCGGAGAGAATTAGACGAGACCCCAGCGGTTACTGCTGGCTCAACGCCCCAGGTAGACGAGGACCTCATGTTTGAGGATGACGGGCCGTGGTACATGGGCAAGGCGCGGGACCAGTTTAACCGACGCATGCGGGACGCTGCGGTCCCCGGTGACGATGAGGATCCTGTACAGGTACACGACCTATCTGGATGCCTTTCCTTCCCATACTAACCACCAGAGTACAGTGGGCTCGTGAGCGCCGCAACGCAGAACTCGATCGAGATAGCGATCTCGGCCCTGAGGACATGTTCGACGCTGCTTTGCGCGGCGGACACCGAGGAGAAGATGAACAGGATGAGTTTTTCGAGACGATGATACTCGTGGTGCTCTGCCTCATCGTGTCGTTGCTGCTTTATATCCGTGGTCGATGGGTCGAGCGACTACGCAGGGAGGAACAGCAACAAAGACGACAATTGGAGCAGCACGAGGAGCAGGAAAACGGATTTATTCAATACATAATTGTTTCGCGGAGGGCCGTTTTGGATCCAGGGAACGTTTTTGTTCTCTGTTCAGCCATGTGCGACGTTCTTGCCTCAATCTCCGGGGCCGAAGAGATTGAGATTACGATCACTGAGGGTATCTGTTGTTGCGAAAAGTCGTTTGAGACTAGTAACCTCCCGGCATAGGTAGCAAAAAAAAAACACGGACGTACGTAGTTGAACGGATCTGACTATTTCGAGTAGAATCAATCAGTCGGTCACATCACATCACATTTGCATCGTATCAATTCTTGGCCGGAAAAATTACTGTACGTTTTCACGTTTCATCACCTCAGGCTATGTGACATAAGGCTAAATGCAAAAAAATTATGGCATTTGGTGATCGAATGTAAATCATGACATCGAACCCCCTAGCTGTTTACAGTGCCTGCCAAGCTTGAAAATTATGGCTCCAGATCATAAGACTACATGCGTTCCAGGTACGAACCATGCAACAAAATGTCGAGAGGAGCGGCTCCATGTCATAAGACCTGTGCTCGTGACTCCCCATCATTCCTCGCGTATTCGCCGTGCCTGGGTCATATTCCTGGCTTTTCGTGCAGGTTTTCTCTGACGCTAACATCGAGCCGCACCACCACGTTTTGCAGCATCTGGTCTTGACCGCGACTAAACACAGTCGGCGTCAGGCAGGCTACTTGTTTTCCATTCTATCCGGCGACCACTTGGTTCGAGACTGATGGACTCGCTCAGCCTACAACATCAATCACAGTGAACGCTGAGAAGAGCAGAGTAGGGCTATGTCGCACTGTTCGGTACGCCCGGTAGAGGCATAGTCTGCCAGACTGCGATATATTCGGGTCGCGGCAATTGACAAGGTGACCATTGCGGGAAGCAGAAACATCTGTAATTCCAAAAGGAGTTAGACACATAGCGATCCCCCACACGAGCAACCATAAGTACGCACGGAGTTGAACGGATCTAAGTCCAATCATTAGTGTTCTTTGTTGACAGAATAGATAGAAAAGGGACTCTACCGTTCAGGTTCAAACAGATGAACACCTGCGACAGAAATTGCGATGAGCGGAGAGGTAAGGCACATGAATCGAGTCATTCACCCCAGGCAGGACTTCGGCGATGGTGGCAACCAAAAGCCAAATGACACCCTTATAAATGCGGAACACCATATCAGCGGAGAGCACCACGGTCGGCGAGAAGAACCGATGGCCCACCTGTCTCCACAAGAGGCGTCCCAGACCCAACACGCCACGCTCATGAAAGCCCAGGCGGAGTAAGCCAAAGATCATAATGAGAAGTAAAATGATGTCGGTGGCGAGGCTGACGAGCATGTTGAACGCGGTAATGCGGAGGTTTAGTATCACGCAACCAAATGCCCATTTAACCCGGATCTAGGAAGGAATGAGTCCCAGAAGGTACAACTACAGTTCAGGTCGAATATTCACCCGCACGATGGCTGGTACCACGGCATGTTTTAAAATGGGTCTCTGAACTGCTGCAGAACAGAGGAAGGGGCTTGCCTTGAATCTGGGATATAACGTTGGTCACCCATACGCCAGTTGCTATCGCTATGATGATCTTCTTGTTCCAAATCGCAACACTAGCGGTTCTCCTATGAGTGCCTAATTTGGGAAGACAATTGAATCAGAGAGCAGAACGTACACGCGGAGCATGATCAAGAAAGAAGCGGCAGTAACGGCTAGATACCCAAAGATCTAGAAACAAAAGAAAAAACAGAGTCAGTACCAGATATTCTTTCCTCAGGAATTGTATGCATCGGAGGAGCTTGCTCACCATTCCAAAAGCGGTCATAACCTTCGAATCATGGCCTATTAGCACTTAGGTGCACGTGAAGCATATGGAATGCACGCACCTCACAGTTGTATCGGGTTGTAACGTCAATACTAACCAAGGAAAGTACTACAGCTATTAAAGTGGCGATGCGCGTCGTGAAGTAGATCTACCAACGAAGACAGATCAGTCCAGCGCCCAGCGCCCGGGCACGCGCATCTACGAACCCAGACTGTCCAAGGGCAGGGGCGACGCCTCTGGATGACACTCCACTCATAATCGAGAGTAGCGACGAACTCCCAGCTGAAAATGAAACACCATATTATTATAATTGGGTACTGTCATGAGAGTAGTGAGGTCCGCTCGGCGGGACCGACTCACAAGTAGAGTCCAGCCGCGACATGCCAGAGCTTCGACATTGCCACTGCCAAGGGAAGTCACGGCGTTAGTTGGTTCCACAAGTTCCCGTACTTTGCCGCAAAAGCGTACACACAAGCATCCTGCATCACTATAGCGAGACCACCGTAGTCAACAATCCGGGCGTGGGGCAGATCAACGGGGGAGAACTTAAAGGGGGGAACGAGACTGACGCAATGGCCATGCAAGGCCCTGGTGATGTATATATAGACACTAGACTGAATGCTATGTCACGTCACCTTCCCAAGTCAATGGATCGTGAAATGCCACAACAGCGGGCACTACGCCACGGTCACGAACGGCATACTATAATACGTGCCGGATCAGGCCCAGATGGTGGGAAGCTCATCAGGAAGATGACACGTGAGTTGGCGCGACTTGGCGCGACTTGGCGCGACTTGGCGCATTTGGCTCTCTTGGGCCTCTCGGTAAATAAGCCAAGTCA
>WNFI01393007.1_pt1 | contig 10339 bp, 11 predicted proteins | sample 5400471 | NCBI WGS metagenome assembly WNFI01 (sample SAMN13153348, study PRJNA577476) | soil metagenome | isolation source: 100 cm saprolite on Douglas fir-dominated hillslope | place: USA:California | collected 2013-09-17 | reverse complement strand
AACGGTTTCATAGATGAAAGTCGGCACCGTGCTCCCGCCATGCGGACGACTCTCGATGCGTTGGGAAATGGCGCCTTGGTCAACAAGGAAGCCATCGCCTGTCAACTGGACTTGATTGAGGCTCTGCACGTGTCCCGCCCCCGTCCCGGGATACAGCACGCGCGCCCGCGTCGGCTGGCCTACGAAGAGGTTTGTTTCGGGGATTTCCAGTGTGAGTTCCTGCATCGTCTGCGCGCCGGCTGGTGGGGTGGACACAACCTCAAGCCGGGCGGAGGGAACGGTCACCGGTTTGCCATAAACGATGGCGACGAACTGCGTGACGACAAATTCGCCGACGGCGGATGGATTGACTCGATAATTAAAACTGGTGGTGGGCACCATGGCGCCGGCGCTCACCTGCAACACCTCGCCCTGCGCGCTGCGCTGCACTCCAAGCCTTGGGTCGGCGGGCAGTTCAGCCGGCCATTCGATAGATGCCCCAAGCGCGTTGAATGTCACGCGATAAACTGACTGCTGGCCGGGCGCGATCACGGGCGGATCGAAGGCAGCAGTGGGGGTCACTGGCGCATTGAGCTCGATGGGTGGCTGCGACAGCATGAGGTTGATCAAAGGGTCGGGTTGGGGAGGGACGGATTGTTGGGCGGAAGCGTTGAAAAGAAAGCACCAAATTCCAAGCACCAAGCTCCAGAGAAGCACCAAATTCCAAGCTTCAAAGCCGTCGCGAACTTCGGGCCTCTGCCATCGCCCAACGCGATTCCGGGTCTTTGCAGCTTGGCATTTCTCTGGAGCTTGGATGTTGGAGCTTGGAGCTTCCATGTCGAGCCGGCCAATACAGAACACTGAGGCGTCCCTGAAGGTCACCACGTCGGCCGCACGCGGTCTTTCGGCTCCGCCGGGCCTCCCAGTGTCATGGGCAGGCGGCGCTCGCTGTCGAGTCTGAAGCCCTCCAGCAGCCAGCCGGCTTGCTCCGGCGTCAAGCGCATCTCTTCGCCGTCCCTTGAAGCGGCTTCCTGCTTGTCGGGCAATGGGCCAAGCGGAGAATCCTCGTCCTCCTCATCTTCTCCGGCAGCGCCGGGCGGCATTAGAGAGGCGGGGATGCGGCCCTTGAGTTGCTTGAGGACCTGACCCAGCCGGTCGCACTTCGAGCAACAACTCGAGCAGGTCTTCTGCATCTCATGGATGCTGTCCACCAGCTTCGCAATGCTGCGGTCCACTACTTCAGCATCGTGTTGCGCGTCGGTATCCGAGGGGTTCAATTCGAGATCGCTCTTGAAATCTCCTTCCGCGCGCTCCCATTTGGCGAGTGCAACGCCGTGGACTTCAAGCGCGCGGCGCACTGCTTCGGTGACGGCTCTCAACTCCTTGCGCACTCCGCGCCCGCGAACGTAGGCGGCGGTCAGTTTCCCCAGGTCATCGCCGGCGAGCGCCTGGTCCGCCTGAGAGATGGCTTGATCGGCCTGGTCGGAGGCGCGTTTGCCAGCGCTGGCGGCCTGTCCAGCCGGGCCGGTTTTCTTGAGTTGTTCGATACCCTGGGAGAAGCGGACGTGACCGAGGTTGTAAAGGGCGGGGGCCTGCAACCGCTGGTTTTGGCTGGCAAGCGCGGTTTCGAGGAGTGTCTCCGCCTCGCGAAGTTTGCCTTCGCGCAGCTTTTGCGTGCCCGCGTTGAAGACTTCGCGCGGCGTGGAGGGAGGCGGGAGGTCGGGAGTCGCGGTGGCAAAGCTGGACGAGACAACAGCCAAGATCATCAAGGCGATCATGCAGCCGGAGCGCGATCGAGAATTGTTCATTGCCTGCACTCGGCTAATATAACCATTTTCATCCAAAGTCATAGCCAAAATTTGCCCTCTTTTTCAAGGGGATTTCTTGTTGCCCGCCCGTCGCTTTCCAAGGAACATCTATCCTGATGCGAACGAACCGCGGACCAAAACTGAGCGTCCTCGCGTGTCTGGCGGGGCTTGTTCCGGTTCCCACGTCATACGCAGGTATGACGGTTTACGGACTGCGAGATGTTTACCGGCTCAGATTCGAGGAGATTTCCTTTTTTATCGTTCTTTTGGTCGTCTGCTCTTTTCTTTTCAAACTGCTTTGGAACCACGCGGTGAAAGGTTTCGGGTTCCTGCCGCGCATCAACTTCCGTCAGTCTTTGTGTCTCGCTGTCCTGTTTGGTTTGGTGATGCTGCTCATCCTGGCGATGATCTCGGGTATTCGCGAAGTGCTGACCCCGGGAGCATGGCGACGACAAGGGTCTTCCTATCGGCTTAATGATCCCTCACAGGAACCTACACGACGTCGCAGCTTTGAACAATTGCGTGTCGCGTTGTTTGAGTACGCCCGCACGCGCGACGGGCAATTTCCGCCACACGACTTCGTGCCCGAAATTCCCGAGAAGATTTGGGAGTCGCCCGATCAACTGGGCTCGCACTACATCTACTCCGGTGGGTTTACCACGAACGACCTGGAAAGGGTGCTCGCAGTTGAGCCAATCAACTTTGGAGAGCCACGATTCGTGCTGCTGACTTCAGGAAGGATTGAGCAGCTTTCGGGCAAAGCAATCGAAAGCAAACTGAAGGAAAAGGTTCGGCCATGACCGCGCCTTCGAGGCCGACTTTGTATCCCTTCGAACGAAGTTTGGGGAGATTGGTGAAAATCGCACTTACCACAATCCTGGTCGTTTTCGTGTTCATGTTCATGATGACGGGCGCTGGCTCGGGTCAGCTCGAAGCGCTCCTCACGCTGCTGCTCGGCTGGCTGCAATTCTTGAAGCGCACCGTGCCGCAGATTTCATGGAACTGGGACATTATCGGGATGGCTCTACTTTGCTTGGGGATGATTCTTTTCCTGGCGCACCGGTTTTTGAACTGGATCACACGGAGCATCGCTTCAGTCCGTGGCAGCTCCTTCGTGTGGCCTTGGAAATGGACATGGTGTGGGTCGCTTGCGGTCGCTCTTTTCTTTCTTGTGGGAATGGCCGTTGGGGGCACTGCGCACCAAATCGGCTGGATCGTGTCGAGCGAAGAACCGTGGTATGAAAGGAAACCCCGCCACCTGAAAAACCTTATCGAGATGAGTCAGTTAAGCCAGAAAGTCCGGCAACTGCTGCTCAACTCAACGACGGTCGAAGGTTTGCGCAAAGCCCTATGGAATTCTGACCCGGAGCAACATGGTCTTGAAGGGCAGCCGTCCCTTCTGCAGTCTTACAACATTCTGCTGGTCGTTGGAGTTGACGGCAAGGTAACCGGAGCGATATTACTTCCAAGAAGTTCAGAGTCTCAATCAAAAGTAGGCGGGCACTATGTCACAGACCAGGATAGCAAGCCAATTCCCGCCAAGGACCTGCCGGAGCTAATCCGGAGTTACCAGGGGAAGTTAGTGGCGTTGTGAGGAGAGATCATCTTTCCTGTCGTCGCCTAGTCCCAATGAGAGATTCCCCAACCAACAGGACCAGGGCCGCTGCGACGGGGAAATGGAACCGGTCCACTCCGAACTTGCGCATCGGAGTGGAACCTGAGCCGGTATCCAGGTCCTCGACTGCCAGCCGGACTTTGATCAGCCCCTCGCCCAGCGGCCCGAGAGGATAGTATGCACCATGAGTTGCCTCCGCTATGCTGCGGAGCGTTGACTCATCCAACCGGCTATGCACTACTTCGCCTTTGCTGTCGCGGACAAGCTCCGGTTTGCCCTGTTCACTGACCATTTGAATTTCTCCACCCGCCGGTGTGCCGACGCCCACTGTGAACACGACCACACCCTGTTTGGCCAATTCTGCAGCGATGCGCACTCCGCCCTTCTCCAGGTCTTCGCCATCGGTAATCAACACCATAAGTTTCTTGCGCTCGCTCTTTTCCATCGAGTGGACTCCTTCATCCAAGGCACGGCCGACGTCCGTTCCCAGCACGGGAATGGTTTTGTCGTCAATAATTTGTAGCGCGTCCTGAAAAGCGCCGTAGTCGTAGGTGAGCGGGCATTGGAGAAACGCCTGGCCGGCGAAAGCCAGTAGTCCGACTCGCCCGTGGGAATGGTGCTGGACGAAATCAAGGATGGCGAGTTTGGCGCGCTGCAAACGGCTGGGTGCGACGTCGGAGGTCAACATGCTGCGCGAGCAGTCCATCAGGAAAAGGATGTCCTGGCCAAGGGCGTGGCCGATGTCAGTTTGTTCACCCCACTGCGGCCGGGCCATTGCCAGGCCGAGCCCGGCAGCGGCCAGCACCGACATGGTCTGCTTGAGTGCGCTTCTGGCCGGGCTATGGGAGCGGATGAGCTTTGCAAGAAACTGCGGCGAGGCGAACTCAGCGAGTTGCTTGCCACGCGCCCGGGCTGAGTAGCGTTGCAGAAGGATCAGCGCCAGCGGTGCCAGCACTGCCAGCCACAGCCAGCTCGGTTCGGCAAAGTGGGGATGGGTGAAATTCATGGATAATTCACGGCACCCGGCGGAAACGGGTGTTGGAAAGGAGCAATTCGAGAGTGAAAAGCCCAAAAGCCGCCAGCAACGGCCACTGGAACAAAGGCCGGTATGTCGTGAAGCGGCGCAGCTTGACTTCAGTTTTCTCCAGCCGGTCAATGTCGTCGTAAATCTTCTGCAATTCGCGCCGGTTGGTGGCCCGGTAGAATTTGGCCTTGGTCAGGGCGGACATTTTGCCAAGCACAGTGTAGTTGGCCGGCTGCAAGACGATGGTGGGTTGAATCTCACCCGCTGGGCCAAGGTCGAGCTTGCCGGTGGCTGGTATGAATTTCGGCAGTCGGCACGGTTCTTCGATGCCGATGCCGATCGTATAAAGCTTTTCTCCCAGGGCGGCAGCCAATTCTGCGGCGGGGACCGGATCAATCTCGCCCTTATTGTTGTCGCCGTCGGTCAGGAGAATGATGATCCGGCTTTTGCTGTCTTTGAGGTATTTGAGGCGCTTGGCCGCAGCCGCGGCAGCGTCGCCGATAGCGGTGCCCAGGTCGCGGATGATGCCCACGTGCAAGCGGTGCAGGTTTTCGACCAGCCAATCGTGATCGAGCGTGAGCGGACTGGCGAGGTATGGAACAGCGGAAAAGACGATCAGGCCCAGCCGGTCGGAAGGCCGTTTTCGGACAAAATCCTCAAGCACCTGCGAGGCGATGTCGAATCTCGAGACACGCTCCTGAGGCGCGCCCATATCCAGCGCCATCATGGACCATGACAAATCCAGCACGAGCATGATGTCCACGCCGCTGGCTTGCGTTTCGGTGTGGTCGTTCGCAAACCGTGGTCCGGCCAATGCTACAATGCAGAGTCCCACCGCGAGCAGACGCAGGAAAAGCAACAGCCGGCCCGCTGCCGCCCGCGAGACAGCCCCCGCTGCGCGAGCGATGTCCGCGCTGGGAAATCGCAGCGCTGCCAGCTTGCCGGGCCGCCCGCGCAACATCGCGTACACCGGCAGCATCGCCAGCAGGGCGAGCACCCAGGGAAATTGGAATTCAAACGCGCCGTGCATTAATAAATGAGGTACCGGCACGCCGGTGCAATGGGGGTTGGAGTAACGGGATATCGGAGTGGCGGATGTGGCTTGCGGTTAGCCTCCCGTGGCCGGAGTAGCGCAGGTTTCCAACCTGCTGTATCGCAGGGCTTCCAGCCTGCAAGTCGTCCAAGTGTCTATGCGCACTCGACCCGTCGAAAACCGTGCCGATTTGAAATGGGCGATTCGCCAGGCCGGAAAGCTTTGCTACGCCAGATGAATCCTGGACTTGATCCCACCGCTCCACAGATCCAACGTTCCATTTTTCCGCTGCTTTCATCACTTCGTTCATTTTCTGGTCATAGCTTGTCGAAGTTCGGCCCGGTGCGTCTCAGCTTGCTCGATGAGTTGCAGCGCGCGTGTGATGGCAGGTATCTCGCCAGCGGTTAGACCTGATGATGGCGCGAATTTGCGCACATCGCATTGTTGGAGAAACTCTCCGGCGGCCTCGGCGAGCTGTGGACCCACCCGATCGCTTGCGGCGATTACTCGGCAAAACTCGGTCGTTGTGAATTCCTCCTGCGGCAACCAGAATGCGGCAGCGAAGTATCGGCGCAAGACCTGCGAAATGCGGCTGAGCACCGCTCCATCCTCGGCCTTGTTCTTCAACTCATCGAGCGCACGGCGGGCTTGCACTTCGGGCGGCACGACGACCGGCGGCCTGGCCCGGCGCACCCACCACACCAACCCACAGGCCAGGATGGCCAGCAGAACGCCAAGCGCCACAGCCAATGTCCGGTTTTGTTCCCAAAAAGTCGGCGGAATCTCCGGATGCGGGGGACGCAAAACCGGGAGTTCGTCACTGGAGGAGGTGTTCGTAGCCGCATAAAGTGGCGGGGCCAAGAATCTAATTACCGTCACAAAAATCCGAAACCAGAATTCCGAAGCCCGAAACCCGAATGCACGGTGGTTCGGTTCAGGCTTCAGTTTTCGGCCTTCGTCATTCGGAATTCGGAATTTCATCCCCGTCTTCTTCCCTTCCGCGTCTCGAAAAAGTGTTGAAGTGTTTGAGCAAATGATTCCGCAGTGCTGAAGCGCAGCGTCTCAACGCCGGCGCGCTGGAAGGCTCGGTCCAGTTCGGCCAGGCGCTGTGCGTTGGTTTTCGCAAATCTCGATCGCACTCCAGGCCGGCTGGAGTCCAGCTCGAGCATCTCGCCTGTCTCTGCATCTTCGATGGTCACCAACCCGGCCCTGGGCAGGACGCTCTCGCGCGGGTCGTGGAGGTGCAGGCACACCAGGTCATGCCTCGAGTTGGTCAGGCCGAGCTCTTGCAGTGTGTCCCTTCCGGAAGTGCCGGCATCCTTGCCGGTGTGTCCCGAGAGTTTCGACGACTCGCCGGCAGGGATACCGGCGCTCCCAGGCAGGCCCGCGCCTGGGCTGTGCAGAAAATCGGTCAGCAAAAAGATCATCGAGCGCCGGTGCAGGACGTGGTTCAAAAAGGTCAAAGCTGCCGGGATGCTCGTGGCGCGGCGTTTCGGTTGATACGCGATGATCTCGCGGAGGATTCGCAGGATGTGACGCCGCCCTTTGCGCGGCGGCAAATACAGCTCGACCTGGTCGGTGAAGAGCAGCAAAGCGATCTTATCGCTGCTGCGGGCAGCCGAAATGGCCAAAGTGCCGGCGATCTCGGCCGCAAATTCCCGTTTCGTCCGGCTTAACGAGCCGAAGTCAGACGAAGCTGAAACATCCACTGCCAGCACCATAGCCAGTTCGCGCTCTTCGCGGTACCGCTTTACGAAAGGCCGGCCCATGCGGTAGGTGACGTTCCAATCAATGTCGCGAACCTCGTCACCCGGAATATATTCGCGCAGCTCTTCGAAATCCATGCCGCGTCCTTTAAAATGGCTGAGGTAAGCCCCGACCATGGTGTCGTTGACCAGGCGATTAGTGCGCACCTCGATGCGGCGGACGGACTCGAGCAATTCAGTTAGGGTCATGCATCCACGCCTACTTTCGGCCTTCGATCTTCAGCTTTCGAGTCTTTGATCATGGCACTGGCACCGCATTGAAAATCTTCTTAATAATGGCGTCCGTAGTCACGGCTTGCGCTTCCGCTTCATAAGTCAGTATGAGCCGGTGGCGCAGTACGTCCGGGCCGATGCTCTTGATGTCTTCTGGAGTCACATAGGTCCGGCCTTGCAGCATCGCCCAGGCCTTCGCCGCCAATGTCAGGTAAATTGTCGCGCGCGGTGAAGCGCCGAATTGGATGAAATGTTTCAGGTCGAGTTTGTATTGCTCGGGCTTGCGCGTAGCGAACACGAGATGGACGATATAATCGCGAACTTTTTCATCCACATGAATTTGGTCCACCAGCTTGCGGGTGTTGAGAATTTCATCCAGCGGGATGACTGGTGAGACGCGTGTTTCCGGCGCAGTGAACGCCATGCGCTCGAGAATTTTGCGCTCCTCTTCGAAGGAAGGGTAGTCGAGCAGCACTTTGAACATAAAGCGGTCCACCTGCGCCTCGGGCAAGGGATATGTTCCCTCCTGGTCAATCGGGTTCTCGGTCGCCAACACCAGAAACGGCGAAGGAAGTGGCATGGTTTCTCCGCCCAACGTGACCTGCCTCTCCTGCATCGTTTCAAGTAGCGCTGACTGCACTTTGGCCGGCGCGCGGTTGATTTCATCCGCCAGCACGAAGTTGGCGAACACGGGTCCTTTCGTGGCGTGGTACTTGCCATCCTGCGGGCTGTAAATCAACGTGCCGACGATGTCGGCCGGCAGCAGGTCGGGGGTAAATTGGATGCGATGGAACGTGGCCTGGATGGCCGCCGCCAACGTGCGCACGGACATGGTCTTGGCTAGTCCGGGCACGCCTTCGAGCAGGACGTGGCCGTTGGCCAGCAACCCGACGAGCAGCCGCTCGACCAACTGTTCCTGGCCGACAATGACGCGCCCTATCTCGGCCCGCAATTTGCCAACCCAGCCCGCCGCCGCCTTCACCTGCTCTTCCAATGGTGTACTCATGCGCCGAGACTGTAGGCGACACTCGCCTCAGACTCAAGCTAACTGACCCAACTCAATTTCTAAACATTTGCAAGAAATTGCTTGCGCGAAATACTCGGCAAGACAAACTTAGCCAACAATCACCAGAAGCCCTGAAACGCATGCATTAGTCAAAATCGCACAAATCAATCGTCATTATGAAAAAAAGTATTCTGTTTGGCGCAATCACACTCATCGCTGGCTCGCTCCTCGCGGCAAGCTCCGATGATGTCAAGGCCGCCGCTAAAAAGCTGGCGGATCAAAGCAATTATAGCTGGAAAACCACTGTCACAGTGCCCGACGGAGGCGGCGGCGGCGGTGGCAGATTCCGCCCCGGCCCCACCGAAGGCAAAACTGAAAAAGACGGCTACACCTGGATTTCCATGACCATGGGTGATAACACCACCGAGGCGGTGCTAAAGGGGACCAAAGGCGCGGCCAAGATGGAGGGAGAATGGCGCACACTGGCCGACATGGCCCAGGACGATCCTGGTCCCTCATCGTTCCTGGCGCGCAGGTTGCAAAACTTTAAGACGCCGGCGGCTGATGCCGAAGACCTGGCCGCCAAAACCAAAGAACTCAAAAAAGACGGTGACGTTCTCGTGTCCGACTTGACCGAGGAAGGCGCGAAAGCCCTGCTCTCCTTCCGCGGCGGACGCGCCGGCGGCCAGGGACCGCCTCCGGCTACCAATGCCAAAGGCTCAGCGAAGTTCTGGCTCAAAGACGGTCAACTCGCCAAGTTCGAATACAAGGTTTCTGGCACCATCAGCTTCAACGGCAATGATCGCGATATCGAACGAACAACAACTGTCGAGATCAAGGACGTTGGCACCACGAAACTCGAGGTTCCGGCCGACGCTAAGAAGAAGTTGTCCGACGAGAAGTAGCACACGTGGGGCGGCGTGGAGCGTCGAAGCGTCGGAGCATAGAGCATCGGCGCCTCCACGCACTCGTTACGCTCGCACGCTCTACGCCTCGACGCTCTCACGCTCCTTTGGCGTTCATTATGAACGCCCTGACCTTCTCGTGCGATTTCCGCCCCGGCGAGGCTTCCACCCCGCTGGAGACGTCCACACCATAAGGCCGTACCTTGGCCACAGCATCGGCCACATTCTCCGGCGTCAATCCTCCCGCAAGAAAAACCGGGCGCCCCAGCTTTTGCGCCTCAATGGCCAGCTCCCAATTGAATTGCTGGCCCGTACCACCCCGTTTATCGGGCGAGAACGCATCGAGCAGCCAAGCCTCCGTCTGGTAAGCCGAAAGGTGTGCCAGCGAGGCCGCGTCACGCACGCGAAACGCCTTCATGCTCATCAGCCCGAACTGCAGGCAGTATTCCGGGGTCTCCTCTCCATGGAACTGCAACAGGTTCAGCCCGCATTCTGCGATGGCCCGGAATACCTGATCCTCCTCCGCGTTAACGAACAAGCCCACCTTGATGATGAACGGCGGCAATGCGCGGATAATCCCTGCTGCATCGGCTAAGGAGACTTTTCGTGGGCTTTGCTCAAAGAAAACAAACCCGAGCGCGTCGGCACCCGCTTCCGCGGCGGCCAACCCGTCGGCCAGGTTCGTTATCCCGCAAATTTTGACTGTGACGGACATCTCTGCCTCAAATTATCCCTGAAACTCAGCAGCATTGCCATAGGAACTTCCCTTCCGTGCCTGTTCCGTTGAGAAAAGCGTAGCCGATGCCCGTGTCACCAAAGTTGACCCAGAATGGAACGCGAGCCGAGTCCAGTTGAAGAAGAAGATGCCAAGGCTCCCCAAATGGAAGTTCGTCTCCCTGGAGGAAGCCCGGTGAGCCGCCCAGTTTGTTGCCCGCCAGCGCATCGCGGTAGGCCGCGGCCTGCGCAGTCTGCAAATCGAACAATTCGACC
>WNFI01392897.1_pt1 | contig 10339 bp, 12 predicted proteins | sample 5400471 | NCBI WGS metagenome assembly WNFI01 (sample SAMN13153348, study PRJNA577476) | soil metagenome | isolation source: 100 cm saprolite on Douglas fir-dominated hillslope | place: USA:California | collected 2013-09-17 | reverse complement strand
GTTTTTGAGTGTCTTATGCAAAAACTTGATGGCCCGATTTTCAATGCGGCCCCTGGTTATTCGGGATCAATTCGGCTGTCAACCACAGCCGATCCCGATGCTGAACCTTCGAGCCTGGATGCCCCGGACCTCGACTTGGAACTGGGAATCGGTCCGGAAGAAATAACGGCATTGTGCGCCGCCGCCACCTTCACGTGTTCTGAGAAGTCGGACGCCATGGCAAGAACAGTATTTGATTGGACTCGTGGTTATCTCAAGGTATACAAAACGATTTAAAACCCTCTATTCATAGAACTCTGATCCTTTCCCATCGCAGACATTCAAAAACTCTCCACCTCACCCCCTTACATTAGGAGAAGTCTGCGGCTTGCTCCCTCCTCGTCGAAACCTCGCTTTTGAAAATTGGTTACGTCTATGGCTATTTGCATATGTACGCTTCTATTAGTTGACATGTGCGCTAATTCCGATCTCACCGCACTTGTACCTCATCATTTAGATCGTATATGCGCAACAAGCCATACATCGTAACCACCGCGCCCCCGTCTTTGACCCTCGACCTTTCTGCTCGCTTCTTTTTGATAATCTAGCCTCTGTCCCGTCGACTGACCAAGCACGCGACCTACAACTTATCTGCCATGCCCGCTTGTGCGCCATCTTTCAACGCGTCCAGCATGCTATGGGTGCCCAAGGGTGGCGCTTTGGGACTCCAGAGAGCGTCATTAATGCGTTCGATGGCTGGAACGCGGAAGTTAGTCAATGGAAGTCTGATCTTGATCGCTTTGAACTCCCTGCACATTCCAAAGCGCTCCTGACAAGTTTTGGCTTATTTGCTCGGGTGTACATTAATCAAGGTGGCTTGGAAGACCCCATTTTGATGGATAGCCCTCGTCGTTGGGTATATGGAACTGCGGCCGCTCAGGCTGCGCACGATATGCTCGAGATCGTTAAATTAGAGCCCTTCGTTTCTGGACTTCCACTATTCCCACCTATCTACATCCAGGTGTGATAGGTCTTTCTGTTATTGACCAGAGAGAGGATTCGCTTACATTGACGATCTAGATGGTTATCCTGTCAGCAGCCGTCCTGCTCAAGTCGTTGAGACACTCGATGCACATTGTCATGCCAACCTTCCAGAAGCGAAGTGAGTAGACGTTCAATATGTTTATTGACCATTTGGATGATTTGTGCATATCACTAGTTTGTGAAATGGTGGAGCGTACAGCAGATGTACTTCAATCTGACGCCGTACCGCCTGCCCATGTGTCTCATTCCGCGAGTCTCGCTCTCAGACAGGCTGTGACCCGGGTGAGGAGTTCACAATCCCCTTAGATCCTTACGTCTATACGCCTTATGTCTACCCCGTCTCAGTGCTCTTTGCTCGATCAAGAGTATAATACCTTGTAACTCTTTTTTAGCTCGCATGTTATCTCCGACAATTCTTTTGAGGGTTCACTCCAAATTGGAATGTGCCTGACGGGACTTTCTGTTTTAAATTTCCTTCATGGACTCAAAAGTATCTACATTGTGGTCAGTTGACACTACTATAATACTATGTACATGGACACACGATTCTCTTGTTTGTTAGTATACCCAAACATGCTGTACATAACATGTAATATTAGGACGGCTGCCCGTCACTTATCGTATTCTGCAATTCCTCATCGAGATTCCCAGACACAGCCGATATAATTCAGCACCATCAATACAGGCTAATTAACCATGTCCACCATTACGCACTTTGAGATCAAAGGTCGGGATTCCTCGGTGATCGTTCCGGTACGGTCCACTCAGTAGGGCCCCATATGCACTCCAGATATTCGTTTTCCTACCTCACTAACTGGTGATGGAACGGATGCGATGTTCGCACCAGGTTCCTCTGCACAATTCATGAAATACACTGCTCATACTCAAGCCCCAGGAACACCGAGTGCGACTACTCCTCGGCCTATGTAACTTTGTATACCGACTCGGAGGATGAGTCTTTAGTCGGAAATGGCATGACATTTACAATTGGGAGAGGAAATGACATTGTAGGTTTTGTCGTTCGATTCCATCCTCTACCTGATACATGGCTTGAGGTCTGTATTGCCATTCGAGCTGTTGCCAGTCGTCTTTTAGGCAAGAAGATCGAAGATCTGTTTGAGAATATGGGCAAGACTTGGGATTTCCTCCTCGCTGATCCTCAATTACGTTGGATCGGTCCCGAGAAGGGCGTTATTCACATCGCTACCGGTGCTGTTGATAATGCTTTGTGGGATCTTTATGCCAAGGCGCGAAAGAAGCCTCTCTGGAAACTGATCGTAGACTTCACTCCGGAAGAATTCGTACAGTCTGCCGTGTTCCGATACATCACGGACGTCATCACCAAGGAGGAAGCACTCGAATTGCTCAAGTCTCGTGAGGCTACTAAGAAAGAGCGTGAGGCCACAGTGCTCGCGGATGGGTATCCCGCGTACGTCACGTCTGCAGGATGGCTCGGTGAGTGTCAATTCTGGCGATTGTGAACTTGATATACATGTACTTGGTCGCACTTTCTCCTAGGGTACTCTGACGAAAAGATCACTCATCTCACAAAAGAAGCCGTAAAGGCCGGATTCAATCATTTTAAGATGAAAGTGGGTTCGGACAAGGCCTCTGATCTCCGACGCGGCAAGATCATTCGATCTATCATCGATGATCCTCAATATCTTCCGGAGTCTCACGCCCCTCCAGATCCACACAGCGTCGATGAGAAAAACCCGGGTCCAACTGGCTGCGTCATTATGATTGATGCGAACCAGGTGCGATGAGTGGCGCAACCAATATGCCAAGAAACTCACCCCAGTCTCAGATTTGGGATGTCCAGGAAGCGATCGACTACGTGAAGGATCTCGCAGAACTCAAGCCTTGGTGAGAGTTGTCCTTCATCCTACAACACATTGATTGCGCTCAATGGATTTTCAAGGTTCATTGAGGAGCCGACAGCTCCGGACGATATCCTCGGCCATGCTGCTATTCGCAAGGCCCTCAAACCCTACCATATTGGTGTCGCCACGGGCGAGCATGCGCACAACCGCATGGTCTTCAAGCAACTGTTACAGGCCGAGGCCATCGATGTTGTCCAGATTGACTCGTGTCGATTGGCTGGAGTAAGTGAGGTACTCAGTGTTCTCCTCATGGCAGCCAAGTACGTCATTTTCCTCAGATATATGCGCTAAGCCTGATCATTGCCTTCCTCTAGGTTCGGTGTCCCGGTCTGCCCGCATGCAGGAGGCGTTGGGTTATGCGAGGTATGTTACTTACGACCCTTTGACGTGCCCATTGCTGAGCTTTCCATCGTTCAGTATGTTATACACTTAAGGTACGTTGGCGTCTCCATTTTGGGAATGTATTCTGATCCCTTTCTAGCTTGATTGACTACATCGCGGTCTCCGGCACCATGGAGAGGAATGTCCTCGAATTTGTCGATCACTTGCATGAGCATTTTATCTACCCCTGCAGTATCAACCCCCGAGGCCGCTATAATATCCCTCAAAACCCACTGGAAGGCTACAGGCACGTTCCTTCTGATTCTATTCGATCGTTCCCATCATGATTTGGCTTCGCAGTATTAAAATGTATGAGTCAAGTATCGCTGAGTTTGAATTTCCGAATGGAACCTACTGGCGAACCCACAGATAACCATATGGCTGCAAACTTTTTTTGTAATTTCTTCTGGACTTAGTCACTGTTCGAATGGTTGTACTCGTAGTATTTCACGTTGTTTGGTGATGTTTGGCCGGATGAGCAATAATACTTGAACCAGGCTCAGAACAAGGCTGTGCGGTCCCTCGTATCGTCAGGCATGCAAGCGCCCCGGAACTATGGCGCCACTCGCGGGGCTCCGGGACCGTCTAGACTTCAGATCCATGGGATTCCCCCCGTTTCGCTTCAAGAGGAACAGGAAAGTGGTTCTGTCCAGAATGACGATGAATACTTCGGCGTCGAGACGTTCCAAAGCCCACAATCTGAGTTGGTTCAAGGTGTGAAGTTCTCTTCGTCATCGCAGATCTACCGAAGTTTACCATGGGCAATGCTCAGTCTCTTACAACCAGCTCATCCGTAATTATACCCTAGTGCCGATGTGCTCGTTTCTTTTCCTCATCCTCATGGCCATGATGCCGGGCTTCTGGGAAACATCCACGCATGAAGATCGCTCGCCTTACTTCCTCAGCTTGGTGTTGGCTTTTGCAGTCTGGGTCGTCTCATATAGATTTAAGGCTCCATCGCATATTCTTGCCACCGGTTTGTTATTGAGCAAGAGTAGATGCACGAACATCACTCAGATCCATCCTGTTAGGTTTTGGTCGATGGGTGACGAACATGTCAGTGACACTGGGCGTGCTTATCTCCACTTTCCTGCAAGAGACGATGCGATTATCGGGAATCGTCATTTTAAGCCATATTGTTACGTTGAATGGTCAACGCCGGGATCATAGCACACACCTCAATACGGAGTCCCCCGCTTTCCTCCAAGTTTGGTGGTACGCTCTAGGCTGGGCCGTCGGTGTAGAGTTGTATGGCATCGCGCATGGCTACCTGCAGCTGGCGGTATATAGAGACGTGCTCGAGGATGATGCGCTCGTGTATGGGGAATCAGATTTAGTGGAAGAAGCCCTGACTGCTCAATCGGAGGGCCGCCGCTACGTCTCTTCTGTGCTCAAATCGCCTGAAGAACGAGTCCCGGAACAAAACACCCAGCCAACGCTTACTAGGCTGAGTACCGCATTTTCAGGCAGGAATACACCAATTCCTGCATATCTTGATGAGGAAATGGCCCGACTGTTAGCTGTGCGTACTCGAGTCGAGCTTGAGCAAGTATATGGCATTCCTCCTCCCGTGCGTTCCTTCACCGTTGCTTTCACAATTGCCATTCATTTTTATCCTGCCATTAGAATATACCCGTTTTTATCTCGTGCCTTCAGAGACTCGATTCCATCCTCTATGCATATGGCATCACACTGATCATCTCGCATCGCTATCTTGCCGAGCTCATAACAACTCGAAGACGTGATCCCGGCGACTCTTCACTGCCGTTCGACTATCCCAGCGCTATAGCAGCCACTTTTCCAACATTTATTATCCTTTTGTCATTAACGACCGCTGTGAACACAATGTGGGCTCTTGCTCTCCCAAGCATTGGCGTGCATTCAGCTTCATATGCCGCACTGCTCTTAGCCCTTGGCCTCTTCTTCGCCGGACTCGGCTACTGGGATGCCTTATCCTAAGTCAGAGAGCCTGGAACTACATCTTACGTATACTTCTCCACCTTCAAAACGTGTAGCACCTTCATAAACTCACTCCACATCGCATATGCACCGAAAGTAACAACTCATTATTGTGTATATTAGACATGGTTCATAATGACATCAACTTGCTTGTATGATGCTAATAGGTGTGTCACAACTTCATACAATATTGCTTGGGATTCTGAGTTATCTGAAATCAAGATGTTTCATCAACTTTAGCACGGGCAATGACAAATCCCTGTGCAATTATATTTGGTAGCTGCGAGCCAGGACGCAGAAGAAAGACTCACTGGCGTGACCCAGTGACCGCAGCCACACTGGACACCAGCCCAATCATAACTCCCCAGTTTAGCGTTGCACTTCTCATTCGGACACATTATTCTTCCAGCCATCTGACCTTCACCAAGGAGTGGATCCATCCATCTCATCTGCAATTCGACGTCAAAAATAAACACACAGGCATGCGCGCATAGTCTACTGACTGGTTCGATAAAGTAACCCGAACAAGTAGGATCGGATATGATGGGTTGCACGGCCAGGGAATTAGACGGAGAACGGTATGGCGACGAATTGTGCAGGGCAGCGATGAGAGAAGACCTTCGCAATGCTGCTACTGATGTAGGAAGTTGCGCAGAAATCTCGCCAGGCGAAAGAAGGACTGGCCCCTCTGGTAATGGTTCCGTAGATGGACCCGACTCTTCTTGTTCTTGCTGGTCATCTTCAGGTGCATCGGCAGCAGGCGGAGCGTCAATAGTTATAACTTGTCCAGTCTCCCCATCATTAGAGTCAGAGTCAGAGTCAGCAAAGGCAGATTCGGATGCGGAGCTCATCATCAGACTAGAAAGAAGTCCTGAACGAGTCCTGGTACCCTCCCCAAAGGAAGTACGTGACGGGCCATGGGATGGACGTCGCTTATTAGAGTTAGTGCTGTCCCGTCGCTGGTTGGATAGGCTGGTCATGGCCAGACCCCCGAGAACGCTCTGCATGCCAGGCTCGCCTTGCAATCCGCTTCTGGACTGCCTACGTGATACGGGATTGGGCTTTTCGTCCCCCGGTGTTTCCGCATCTGGCATGGGACTCATCTTCAGGCCAGATAGGACAGAACTCCTAGGTCCCCTCGCTCCTTCCCCAAGGGACGATGCTCGAGATGTCGTTCTTGACTGTTCTTTCGGGGTCGGGGGAGATAACTGGCCGTGGTCCATCATATGCTCACGAGCCGCCAGTTCTCGACTACATCCAAATCAATTGGCTTTCTGTCGGATGCGTAGGCACCAAACAGATCCATACCGGCACATCTTGCAGTGAATCCGACGACGAGGGACCCCACCGGGAGTAGCGGGAGTCGAAGGGGTTGGACTTCTTGGGAACCCTGCAAACATATCAGAGCGAACCTCTGAGCCATCTCCGTCTGGAAGAATTGCGTTGGTGAGGTCCTATGGAGAGGCGCGGTATTCACATACTGAGTATTTCTTTGACCGACCGATCCAAGTAGAATTGGCGTATATTCTTATCTTTCTTGGAGATCTTGAAGGATGCAGATTGGTAAAGTTCTAGCTGTTGCATGAAACCTTCGTTGGGACTGGGCGGGGAAGTCGATCAATCCCTCGATAACGTAAGGATATTGGCCCACACCTACCCGACTGACGGTCGTGCCAGCTGGATCAACTTGATCGCAGAGTCGCGGTCCATATTTTTGGTGTACATGAGGAAAGCTGCTACAATCGTGACGCTTCGGCCTGTGTGAGGTGCGACATTTGATCAAGAGCACGTTCAAACGAAAGATTTGAAAGATATATGCGAACTCATGCCAGCTTGACAGTGTACAAGCACTCCGTCACCCCGAGAGAGAGCGGCCTCAATAAGAGCATTGCATGCAGGAATGTGTTCTAGTACATCAGAGTCCGGTGAATCATCCAGAGGAATCTGGTGGCGCCTTAGCATCTGCGAGGCGTTGTAGTTGTCAATCAACGTAACCGAGCCTCAAGATGCAATCAGACACACAGGATTGATCTTAACACGACCTCGCATCGCTGAGAGGATAAACTTGATGTTGTTTGCTTCGAGCTCGTCATTGGCCACCGCTGCTGATAGATCGCCAAGCCACAGACCAGGAATGACCTCATCCATGGCATGGTACACCTCTTCAGAGCCTAAATCAGCCATCGCAGAGCACTAGCACGATCGTGCAGTAAAGCAAAGGCAACAGCCTCGACGGGACCAAATTTAGAATGCCTACTGAGGAGAGAAATTGGCATCATTTGAATGATCCCCGGAAGTAACGATCGAGTTCTACAAACGTCAAATCGTCAAACATTGATTTTTTGCTATTTTACAATTTAGACATGAGAAGTGGCGGAAACACAAATAACGATGGTTACAATAAGGGTCCCTGAAGAATAGCAGGCGGATTGTCCAGGAGTAAACCGGTTACTCCACGGTCACAGATTTTGCTCTAAACAAATAGAGCATTGGTTAGTCTCGGGTTCATCAAGGATCACTAAGACTCCGGGCACGCACAGATTGCGAGGGAAGTCGACGTCGAATCCGTTCATGATAGCAAGATGATAAGAAAGAAGTTGAAGTGGAACAATGTTCAGGATACCCTGAAGACAGTCCACCGTCTGGGGGACGCGAATTGTCCTATACTCTTTGGATATACTTTGGTCATCCTCGTTGCAAATGATGATGGGTTGTCCTTTGCGAGCGGTAACCTGGGCAAGAGCAGACTGAACCTTGGGGTACAACGAGTCCCTAGTCATGATGATGATCACTGGCAGATTCTCATCAATGAGAGCCAGAGGACCGTGCTTCAACTCTCCAGCAAGGATGCCTGTTAATGGCCGTGTAAGTTCAAATCATAGATGAAGAAACATCATCAAGGTACCTTCGCTGTGTGTATAGCTGATTTCCTTAATCTTGAGAGCACCTTCGAGACATGTCGCATACCTGCATCAGGGTGACTGGTGAAAACCCGTCTGTGAAACCAAGCGCATCATACTCACTGGAACCCACGACCCATGATGAGAAGAGAACGAGAGTTGGCGAGCACTGTCTTGGCGAGCTCCTGAAGCGCCTTGTCTCCATGCAGTACCTGACTGATCTGGGTAGGGAGCTCGTGAAGGCCATCGATAATTTGGTTACGACGCTCGGTAAGCGAAATACGATCTTCAGACATCTGGATGGCGAACATGATGAGGGCAATATACTGAGATGTGTACGCCTTGGTAGAAGCAACGCCAATTTCAGGCCCAGCGTTGATGTGGATACCACAGTGGGACTCGCGGGAGATGGTAGAGCCGACGGTATTGACGACACCCAGACAAAGCGCGCCACGTTCCAAGCAATATCTCATTGCGAGGATGGTGTCCGCCGTTTCTCCAGATTGTGAAACGAAGACGCAGACATCGTCCCGGAATATCGGCGTCTTGCGATCTAAGAAGTCAGAGGCTAGCTCCACAGACACAGGAATTTCCGTCAATTCTTCAAAAATAGCCCGTGTCTAGTCGGATGTTGAGTCAGAGTCAAAGGGGCGAAATGAAGCAACTCACAGTAAGGCACGAGTGATACGATGTTCCACAGGCGGAGAATACAATACGACGGCATCGGCGTATGATAGGGAGGTAGGCCTTGAGGCCACCCAAAGTAATCTTGTGAGTGTCGAAATTGACACGGCCACGCATTGTGTTGACAACCGATTCCGGCTGCTCATAAATTTCCTTCTGCATGAAATGGTCGAACTTGCCCTTCATGATCTCAGCAATTTCAAGTTCAAGTGTCTCGATGGCACGAACAGCCGACTTGCCCTCTTCGCGGCGAAGGCGGTGAATATGCAACTCTCCTTCAGCGATATGGGCAATATCATCATCCTCAAGGTAAAGCACGCGCTTGGTATGCTCGATAATAGCACTCGCGTCTGAGGCAATGAAGAACTCGATCGGTTGCGGAATACCTTCCTCTGACATGAAGGCACGAGACTGGGTGCGAGTCATCCCAGCAGTTGGGGGTACGAGGAATGTGCTACCCAAGGTACTGCCGCTGTTAGGAGCAACTGTCCAACGAATGTTGGAGTATGCGATCAGAGAAGTCATCTTCTAGACAATTTAAAACGAGACAACTTACGCAATCCAGCGCCCTTCTCGACGTCAGGGCCAGCAATTTCAACATCAACAAAGTCAACTTTGAGTTTCTTTTCTGTCTTGACTCCGATAAGAAGAGGTGATCCACGTCTCGCGGTAACGACTTCGTTCGGGAAATGGATGCTCTTGAACACGACGGCAAAAGAGCCTTCGAGCTCTTTCAGAACGCTTTTGACAAGGGTTGTGAAGTCGAGCTTTCCGCGTTGAGAATCCCAAATGTACTTGAGGAGCACCGCGACAACTTCAGTATCGGTCTCGCTCTCAAACTTGTAGCCCTTCTTCTGAAGCACAAGTCGCAACGCGTTGTTGTTAGTGACAATACCGTTGTGAATGATGGTGAATTCATTTGTAGGATCAGAACGGAGAGGATGGCAGTTAATGGGAGAGGGAGCGCCGTGGGTTGCCCAGCGGGTATGAGCGATCGAAACTTGATTGATAAAAGTCTTCTTAAAGTTAATGTTGGATTCTGCAATTAGTTTACGGAGAGCCGCGACTTTTCCGACTTGTTTGAAGAGGATGACTTCCTTTTCCGCGTCGCCGTCCACGCCAATGCCTGAATCGAGCCGGGTCGGCGAAGAGGACCAAACGGGAAAGACATTGGGATGGACAACCCACCTGCACTGTCATATCCGCGGTACTCCAAACGTTGAAGACCGTTACAGAGGATATCGCATATGTCCTGGCGATCCTGGGTGACGAGAACACGTTAGAGGCAACGATCAGAAAAGCAGCGCGGTGATAGAGTCGCCAATCGGACGTACTTTCTCTGTCAAATACGTGCAGTACGCGAATATTCCGCACATTGTTTAGAATCGGGGGGGAACTGAGTGTGTCAATGGACGATACGTGCTGTGGAAGGGGACAAGGTAACGGTGTTTTTGATGGCCAACGATTATATAATACAGCTCTGTACAGCCACTTCCGGGCGTTACCGAG
>WNFI01392786.1_pt1 | contig 10339 bp, 9 predicted proteins | sample 5400471 | NCBI WGS metagenome assembly WNFI01 (sample SAMN13153348, study PRJNA577476) | soil metagenome | isolation source: 100 cm saprolite on Douglas fir-dominated hillslope | place: USA:California | collected 2013-09-17 | reverse complement strand
AGACACAGGATACCTCCAATTCTTTGAAGGCATTCACAAGAAGGAGCAGGTACTTACACCATTTCATACCATTTTTGAACCTCTCACGAGGCAGGTACTCATGGGTTTCGGAGGCAGGTACTCACAAAACACTTTTTCGTAAGGATGCCCCCGAAAATCACTACCATTCAATTCTTGTGAAGCCGCTCTAGAACTGACTTCCTGTGCGTTGAAAGCGGGAGACGAGACTCGAACTCGCGACAGCCTGCTTGGAAGGCAGGTTGGTACTTCACCGCTCTTTATATGGCGCAAAGTGGCTTACCAGGCTATTTTAGCCTTCTTCTTATGTGTGTGAGCGCATGTAACAAAAGTGGTTACGAGCATTTTGCATAGCGCTCCGACGAAAGTGTTCACGTTCTCACAAAATAGGAACGCTACGACTCCCTCGTAGAGGAGTGTACTCCTTTACTTTGTGAAAGACAAGTTTTGAAGAGGCTAAGTGACTGGCGGATTCTAGAGGAAGCCGGGAGAAGATTTTGATCCTGTTGTCATCCGGAATCAAATTCTTCTGAACAGATGTCCCACCTAGCCAACACGCCAGGGTGGCCTTGAACCATTTTATCCTTTTACAAGTTTCTGCAGGCTCTTAGGAAGCAATAATTTATAGGGGATACCATGCAAGTTTAACTCTTCAAGGCTTTTAAAATCTTCTTGTAAAGATATCGCTAATAATTCAAAATCACTTATTTCTTGACAATGAGATAGACTCAATGAAACTAATTTCGTCAAGTTCTTTAAAGGATATGAATATTTAATCTGTCTGCAGTTGGTCAAGTTGAGCGACGTCAATTGAGTTAAGCCCGCCAAAGGCCTTAGGTCTCCAACTTGTCTACAACCTGACAAATTGAGTGAGGTTAATCGAGTCAAGTTAGATAATGGAGATAAATCTCTCAATTGCTCGCAATCCAGCAAATTAAGCAATATCAATTGAGTTAAGTTGGCTAATGGCGATAAATCATTCACCTTGCCACAATAAGATAAGTCGAGAGAAGTCAGTTGAGTTAAGCCCGCTAGCGGCGATAAATCATTTACTGCCCAAGCATAAGATAAATCGAGAGAGGTCAATTGCGTCAAATTAGCCAGCGGAGAAAGATCTTTTATTCGGTCACAAGAAGTAATGCTTAGAGAAGTTATTTTCTTAAAGTATTGAAAACCACTTAGCGATGCGAAATATTGGGGTACTGTTAACTTACCTTGTAATGCCTGAGATAGGACACGCCGTGCGTAATCATTTTTATTAAAACGATCCCAAGCTCTAAACATTTCGTCGGCAACATCTGCACTCGCATCGCGAGAATACTCTTCAAGCTCCTCTAAAGCGTAGTTGCCTCCAATTAATGTTAATGCTCGCACACAAGTTGCAAAATTTCGAGGAGGATATTGCCTACTTTTGGCAAGATATGGTATTGCCATTTCTCCCGCTACAGCGAGAGTGCGCGCATCAGTCATGTTCTGTGGGGGGACTAGTTGGCCGAGTCTTACTTCTAACTTTGCTTTAATACTCTGTTCTAACTCAACAGATGTTTCTAGACAAGAGATAGCGAGAAAATGAAATTGGGAACGATGATTGCTATCTCTATCACCATGTATAATCAATTCGCTGATGAGTTTTTCACGTATGCTTGTACTTGCGAGCCCAGCAGCAAGAATTATCACTTCTCTCCATTGATCATTTTGCGCATGAAAAAGCAACACACCAATGTCTTCTTCATCTAATATCGCCTTTGCAGCAAGAAACTCTTGGAATGTGCGATGAGTAAAATCAATTTTTTCAATTACTGGTTCACGAATAATATTGGTTCGTTCAATGCACAGTCGACGGAAATCTGTGCCGGTAATCTGTTTCAAAACTCCCTGCATGTTTTCAAGTTTCTTTTCGAATCTGCTGTCTACATCTTGTTGGTTTACTTCTGACCAGCCATTTTTTATAAGCCAGTAAGCAAGATCCTCAAGCAGCGCTCGCTTCTGCCGATACGTTAATATTAAGGCTGGATACTCATCGAGAGGAACTCGACGAGCCTCGTCGCGTCTTTCTATTAGTATTTGGCAACATGCTTCATATAATTCGATCCGGTCAGAGGGGAGTTGTTGATGTCTCTCTCTGTTTAGGGCACAAAGCATAGCACAGAGAAGAGGATTTGTAGCTAAATTACGCTTTGGCCTATCATCTTTTATCTCTTCTTTTTGACGTTTAAACTAACGTAAGCCTAGCTGAGCCAGAGAGTAGATAGCTCAGCGCCAGGAAAGACGAGTGGAGATGAAAAAGGTCAGTCGAACACCCTCAAGCAGAGGTGGTCTTTGTGCTCTTTTTCTGCTTCTTGCTCGTTTTACGAATCACAGGATGCCGTGTCCTGGGCTTGGGATGAAACCCCTTGGCCCGGCCTGGCGCTTTTCCGCGCAGTTGCGGTGGTCGAGCCGGTGTTCCCAACTGGTGCAAAAGGGTGGGCATGGCTCGTCGCACCTGTGCCAAGGTCAGCACCGAGCGGCGCGTCTCCCACGGTCGATAGCAACCTTCCACCAACGGACGAGCCAGGACCAACAGATTGTGCGCACAGGCGACCACCTGGGTCCAGCGTTCGGTGCGCTCAGGGGTACTCAGCCGTGGAATGTCCCAGAGCAGTTCCTGCTTGTCGAAACGATAGCCATGCTCATGCGAGTAGCGCAACCGATACGTTGGACTGATCTGGGCCAGAGGAGCTGCCTGCTCGCCTTTCCAGACAAACCAACTCACTGCTGTCGATCACGGGCCTTCCCGCTGGCTCCATGACGGATGATCTGGATGAGCGAGACCTCAACCCAGCGGGCGGTGCGCAGGTGCAAGTGGTTCCAACAGCGCCCCTCGACTTTCGCTCCTTTGGCATCGGTGCCTTCCCAGGTGGCATCCGGTTCTCCATGGCTGCTCTCGTCTTTGCATTGAAAGCGGTCCCCATCTTTGCGACTCGCCCCAATCTGACCGGGAAGCCGCGCAGGAGCCGGGTGATAGAAGACGCGATTGCTTTTCACCCGCAACAGTTCAGATGCTTCGACGTCGACCATCCGGGCCAGGAACGGCGCGCAGGCGTACCACCGATCGCCGAGAATGATGGGGTGCAATCCACGTGCCACCAACAGAGCCACCACCGTGTGCAGTTGGCGAGCAGCAACCTCGGTCGCCAGTTCGCTCGATTTGACCCGCGCGGTGTCCAGCACATAGGTACCTTGACCCGCTTGTGTCGGCAAGAGCACCACATGGCTCATGACCCAACCAGGACTGGCTGCGTGCGTGTTCTTGGGCAGATTGGCGATCGGAACCAACGTCCGATCAGAGGCAGTCTCAGCCTCTGGGCGGTACAAGTTGCTGGTGTCTATGCCCAGAAACACGAATTCGCCTGCTTGGGGCAGGGGCGCGAAGTCCACAAAGACCTCCCGCAATCGCTCTGCGTCAATCCGGCCATCTTCCAGGGCTTCGTACAAACTGGCCCAGGTCCGCTCAAAGAACGGCGAGAACGACAATTCGGGAAAGCTGCGCGCTTCTGCTTCACTGGAAAGCGCATCCACCAGGTTGAACAGCGCGTCTTTGCCATTGCCAAAGCCGTTGTACATCTCGTGACGAAAGTTGTTCACTGTGTTAAGGTTCATGAGAGTAATGCTCCTGAGTTTGGTTCTTTTGGATACATTACTCCCTCTCAGCAACCCCCTCACAAGAGTTGCTGAGTTTTTTTTAGTTTAAACGTCAACTCAATGAAAGGCTTCGTCAGGTGGGATTGGCTTATCATTTAACCAGCCTGGGCTACCACTTGAACAGAATGGGTCAGCATGCGGAAGCATTACAAGCGATCGAGCAGGCCATTCATTTACATGAGCAGGGGTTCGGTCAAATAGGTGTTCTCGCGGCTTCTTATGGGGAAAAATCGCAAATCTTGATGGAACTCGGTCGCTTGCAAGAGGCGCTTCAGTTTGATGAAAAGGCTATTGTTGAAACGCAGCGTTGTGTTGAGACAGGATATGGACCTTCAGGGGAAGAGATGTGGATCTATCAAGTGAATCGCGGGAAGCTGTATTTGCGTCTTGGACGCGTAGAAGAAGCAGAAAAGTTATTGCAGGAGGCGTTCTCCCATATTCCTGCAAGGAGGAGAATATATCGCATGTTCGCAAAAGAAGCGCTAGAGGAGATTGCCCAGTGGCGTAGCCAAACCTCAACGCATCTGTACCAGTTAGATTGGCGTTGGGTAGAACGCTTTCGTGACCTTGTTTCCTATGATAGTTATTGGTGGCTGACCTGGGCCGGCCCGTTTACATCTGAAGAACAACAACAGTGGGATCGCCTGTTTGCGCTGTCCCTGAATGATGCCACCAAGGCACAATTGGGAGATCTGATGAAGGTGTCGCGTGAGCGCGAGCTGGCGATGGCACTCGCAGAACAGCGTGAACCACGCTTACAGTATCCCGCCATTCCTATCGAGGAAATACGCAGCCGTATCACAGCCCAACTGGCCTTAGATGCAGATATTCGTCAAAATGAGTCGAATGCCATTGTGCGTCGCTTTTACCAGGGCGCAATCGAAGAAGAAATCGACTATCTCTCTCTCATCGAAGCCACGTATACAGACGATACGTGCGCTTCTGGGAGTGCAGCCGTCGTTTATTTCCTCTGCCTACACAGGCGGAAATGGCTTCGGTGCTTGCTCCCGTGAAGCATATCTTGAGGCAGGGATTGGAAACCCCAAAAGCGTTGGAGGTTGCTCAACAATTTCAGGAGTTCTTGCACGTGCATCTTCATTTGCAGTTTGATTTTGCCTCAAGTGAAGACGTATTTTCCGAGGAACGGCAGGAAACACAAGATACCTCTTCTCAATCACAGCATCAGATCTCTGCACAGGTGGCAAAACGGTTCTTTCAGACTGTTTTACAAGAGAGTGGATGTGAAGGTTGGCAGGTAGCGATTGATTCAAATGCGGCAAATGCACGCGTTGAACAGGGAGCGCGCTCTTTATTTCTCGCGGAAAGGACCTTCTCTCTCAATGAAATAAGACATCTCCTGGTCCATGAACTTGCTGGTCATGTCGTCCCCTGTGTTGCAGGTGAGCATTCCCCCCTGGGTCTGTTGGGCATTCACACCAAAAACTCCGCACCAACCAATGAAGGAGTTGCTCTCTATCATGAACGCCAGGTCCTGGCATTGCATGGGCAGGTCTTTAATGACCTGGGCTTACGGACTGGAACCCTCTTAGCAGGTTTGGCGAGTGGTGTCGTGACGCCACCACAAACCTTCCTTGCACTCGCTACTTTTACGGAGTTATTGACGCTGCTTACCTATCTCGTTCATTCTCCAGACATGGACAGACAGAAAGCACAAACGCTGGCCCAGAACTATGCACTCTCCCTGTGCTTGAGGATGTACCGAGGAGTACCTGATCTCGAACAGGCGGGAATCTGTTATCTGCAAGATAGCATCTATTTGCATGGCTTGCGTCTCATAGAACAGGCTGTTGCAGAGGATGAAACGGTCCTCGATCGTCTTGCCGTAGGAGTATGTGCCCTGGAGCAACTGCCAGACCTGCAAGAACTTGGTATTCTCTCTGCCCCTCAATCTCTGCAAAAACTCATCTACACAGTGGATCTAGATGAGTATATTTTATCCTTTGAAGAACAACGCATTGACAAAGAACTCAACGATGACGAAATGGATTGAAATGAGTGCGGCAGAATAAATGAGGAGGATCAAGGGGCCAATGCAGCATTTGGGCAGAAGAATTGGCGAGAGTCCCAGGCTATGCTTTTCCTAGAGGAAACGACGCATACAGGAATATTCTGGTGCTCCTGGTGAGCGGCTCTATTTCCTCTGTCAAAGCAAGATGGTTCCTCTTTATTGTTTCAACTCGTTTTTCTGAAAAGGAGGCAAAACAAATGGCCATGCAATATGTCTGTTTGAGAGTAAAAGCTACAGATTCCCCCCCACAACCTGAACCACCGCCACCGCCGCCACCTGAAAAATAGGGAAGCGGAAGTTCTGAAAGAGCGCGCATCTTGGGAATTCTCTGGTTGGCATACTTTTGCCAATCAGAGGCTCTTGCCTTACGAATCTGTTTCTGTTTTAGGGTGTCGTTAGTTTGGGCGAAACCTAGGTAGGGTAAATACAGAAATATCCGCTCCCGAAGCATAGGCGAATTGCTGTGCACGATTTCTGCGAGTGAGCTAAAGTCGGTACTGGAGACTGGGGGAGGTGACCAATATGAGATACACATACTGCCCACGCCTCCAGTATGAGGACAGCTATGCCTATCGCATTGAAAAAAAGGAGGTTGCGGCTCCCTCTCTCTTCGAAAGGGATGAGTAGTCGCCGCGTATGTTCTATGGATGAGCAAGCGATTCTAACGTCTGTGAAGCAAGTGTTGGGAGAGCAGTATGGTCAATCAAATTGTTCCCTGGCTTCACTGAATACACGCTCTTTAGATGATGAGCGCCTCGTTTATAAAATGTATCGGGTCGATGTTCCCGGCAATCTCTCGTGGGTCATGTGTGCTGCTCATGATGAGTTGAGCGCTTCCTCCACTTTTCAATGGGGAGAGCATGTCACACCAATGGTCTGGTTGGAGCAGCGTGCCATGCTGCTCAATGCTCTTGCCAGCCAGGAGTATCCTGCTCCGCGTGTTATTCGCGCGCGCGCTGGTGAGAGTGTTGTGAGATCTGGTTCGTGGTCGGTGGTGATGACCACCTTTACCGATGGTCAACTCAGCCAGTTCGTACCAGAAGCGCTCTCTCAGGCGGGAACTCTCCTCGCTCGTTTACATACGCTCCCTGAGATCATGCCGCCCTGGCCTTCTTGGTGGAATACCGCCTATTCTCTTCCCCATGCCATTGAGGAATTGGAGAAGGTCTCAGCATCCATTCCTGCCTCCCACCACATGTTCCATCGGGCGTGCCACACGACCTTACTCAAGCTCTTGCACGCTCTCCCTACTCTCCCTGAAGTGCTTATTCATGGAGATTGTTGGATGCAAAATGCAGTCCTGTCCTCGGGGGGGATCGTCTTCATTGATTGGGAAAGTGCAGGACGCGGTGCTGCCATAGTGGATCTCGCGGACTTTTTGCTCCGGAGTCAGTGCGATGCCTATGGAGCTCCTCCTCACGCGATTTCTGAGCCACATATTATCGCTGCTGTCTCAGGCTATGCCGTTCATCGCATGCCGTCCGAGCCTGAGCTTGATCTTCTCGTTGATGCAACATGTTTTAGCTGTGTGTGGCGAGCGGCATGGATGTTCTCGCGTGTTCAGGCGCTCGGATGGACGCCCAGGGTGGAGCAAGGTCTGGCCCGTGTTCAGGCCACCTATGCTATTGCAGAACAAACAGCTCGTATAGCACGTTCTGCCTTTCAGGAATTTGGCACGGTCATTTCGTAATGTGTTTGCTGTTTTTCGTTCATACATGAAAGTGAGGAAGACGATGTCACAACCATTTGAGCCGACCCCCATTCAGAACACGGAAGCGGCGAAGCCGCCCGTTTCTCAAGACAGGGATGTCCAGAAAATTCCCTTTCACCAACCACAGCTTGGCCCTCTGCGCCATATCTTGCAAGAGACTGGTGAGAAGGGGTCATCGAAAGAATATGATAGCTACAGCGATAATCGCCCGTAATCCTCACGTTGCCTACGCGCGGATTACAAGGAGAAGAGGGGCAGGCACCGCTTACCTGGTGCTTGCCCCTTGCGGACGGAGGTAGCAATGCCCTCTTCTCTCATCCTGGACTCTATCGGCTTTTCCGGCCAGGTTCACTTCCCCATCCACCATGCTGCTCGAAAGAGCCTCCAGTTCTCAGAGACCTCCTGCTTTTCAGCAGAAAAGGGCGATTACCTGGCTCAGTTTCTCTCTCCGCGTCTCGCGCCAGCCGCGTGCGCTGATCAGCCACACGTTTCTGCTCATGCCTCGCTCTTTCTCGCAGGCCTCCTTTTCTGTGGTGATCCGCTTCCGCTGCTCGCAGAACGCATTGCCAACGCTCTTCAACAAGAGAAATACACCGATCTGCTGATCGGAGACTATTGTGGTTGTCTCGTCACGGAAGATACCGTCTGGCTCTGGAAAACGCGCGCGAGCAATACGACTGTCTTTTACAGACACTCTGGAGAGCGTCTTTGTTGGTCCACTGATCCTCGCACGCTTGTCACAAAGCAGAATCTCAGTCGTGATGGGTTAGCCCAATGTTGCCTGGGGAACGACGTGTTTGTCTATCGGGGAATAGAATATCTCGCCGCCGGAACCATCGTGAGATGTTGCGCCACAGGAACATCTTCCACGCTGTTCGATCAGATCCATCCAGGTGTACAGTCTACACGGGTCACCTTGCCAGAACTGGCTGTCGAGGCGAGGTCTGCCCTTCTTGCGGGGACTCGTCCTCTGGCACAAACACGACAGAAAATTGGTATCCTTCTCTCTGGAGGCATTGACTCAGCGGCAGTGGCGGCCTCACTGGTGTCTCAGGGTGCGAATGTGACGGCATATCACTTGCAGTTTGGTCATCCTGCAGCCGATGAGTCCTCCTATGCCCAGGCGGTCTGCCAGGCCCTCTCTCTTCCGTTGGTCACCATTGCTGCCACCACGGAAAGTGACTATCTCTCCTCCAATTGGCGTTTTCCACATCCCTATGGTCACGCTGGCCTGCGTTGGATGCAGCTCATCGCAGAGCATGCAAAGCGCGATGAGGTCTCTCTCTTAACAACTGGGCGTGGGGGCGACCCTTCCTTTGGCCCTCTGGATTCCTATGGTCTCGTGGATATTTGCTCTGCTCCCATTGCTCCAACTGAGAAGTTCCAGATGGTGGCAGGAGCCATCTCAACCGATTGGCTGCTGCCTGATATCGTGAAAAGTTTGGGGCGGTTCCATTCTTTGATCAATGAGCGCAGCCTCTCATCTGGACCGCAGGAGCGCTATCAAGCTCCCCCGTTTTTGTGTCACCAATCCGAGGGCGTTCCACTTCAGGAGCCGTATGAACAGACGGGATTTTCTCCACAGGACCTGGTATTGGAGACATCCATCTGGCAACCGCACGGCCTGCGCATCATCCATCCTTACCACCACCAGGCCGTTCAGCACGTTGGAAGGCGCATTCCGACCGCCTATCGGCTTATTCCCTATCGGGGCATGAGAGTCGTCAAACCAGTACTCCGCCTGGCGTTTGCCGGGCTCTTGCCTCCACTGATCCTCCAGCAGAAAAGAGGTGGTTGGCTGAGTGTTCCCAGTCAAGAATACTGTGTCAAGCATATTCCCGAGCTGTTAGAGCTGCTTGGAGATGAGCAGACGCGAGTGAGAAAGCTTGGGATACTTGATCCCCAAGCGCTCCGTGTGGTCCTGGGTTCCCATCAGCTCACGCGCATCTATGCGAAAGAACTCATCGCTACTGCCATGACCGAATTGTTCTTACGGCAAACAGGCGGCGTATGCTCCTGATTCGTCGAGCAAAGGAGCAGGATTATGGGTTTTATCCATCTGGCTGCGGGTGTCCTCTTTGATACTACCAATGAAGCGGGAAAGCTCTTCAAAACAGCGACGGGCACCTGTTTGGATCTCGATCCACTCGCGACACTCTTTCTTCAGACCGCGCTGGAAGGCGAGACGAAAGCGCACACCCTCGCTGCATTGGCCTCGCGTATTGATGCGACGCAGGAACAGCTTGAAGAAGCTCTCCAGGCTGTTCTCGCTCACCTGCTCACATACCGTTTTTTGAGTACCACAGTATCATCGCATACAGGGCGTGATGGAGCAGAACACGTGCCTGCTTTTTCGGCGGAAGGGATGATGGCGCAGCCGCAGCTTTCCAGGCATTCGCACATCGATTGGGAGTTCTTTTTAACGGGTCAGATAGTGAACAGTCCACTGCCACGCTTCTCTTGCTTCAGGAGAGGATACGCTTGCTGGAAGACCGGAACGATCTTGCTCTTCATGGGGTATGCTCATCTTGTTGCCTCCTTGCTTGAGTCTCTTCGACGGCCCAAGCGAGCCGCGAGGGTGCGACAACACACGTGGGAGGTACTCGCGCAACGCCTCTCACTCCTGGGAAGTCACCAAAGCGAGGTGGATGCTGCTTGTGCTGTGCGTGTGGCGCGCCGAGAACTTGTCTGGTGCCAGATGCTTGTGCGCTCTCTCGCCCCAACAGCAGTGTGTTTGGTTCGATCCATCGCTTTTTGCACCTATCTGCGCACATTGGGTCTCCCTGCCACTGTGGTCATCGGCAGAGCTTGTTTTGATCTCTCCAGCAAGTACTCCTTTCATGCCTGGACAGAGCTTGCGGGGCTGGTTATCAATGATCACACAGAGCTGCAGAATGGTT
>WNFI01655002.1_pt1 | contig 10340 bp, 10 predicted proteins | sample 5400471 | NCBI WGS metagenome assembly WNFI01 (sample SAMN13153348, study PRJNA577476) | soil metagenome | isolation source: 100 cm saprolite on Douglas fir-dominated hillslope | place: USA:California | collected 2013-09-17 | reverse complement strand
TTCTTGCCTGCGATGATCGGCGCCGCGTTACGCACCCGAGATCGATGGCATGCCCTTCCCTCCGGGGTGGAGATCGATATCGCGCACGAAATGATGCGGGCTACGTTCGATATCATCTTGAACACCATGTTGCCGGGGCGCCGGAGCATCGATGCGGAATTGATGGAGCGTTCCGTCACCTCCTATCTTGAATCGACCTCCTGGATCGTCGCGCTCGCCATGATTGGAGCTCCGCGTTGGGTACCATACCCAGGCATGTATCGAGCGCGACGAGAGCGTAAGCGCCTTCAGCTGATGCTGGAGACCTTAATCCTTGAGGCGAAGCAAACTCCTGGCGACCGCAATGATCTTCTTTCCCTGCTGCTGAACGCGACCGACCCGGAAACCGGCATATCGATGGATTCAATAGATGTTCAGAATAATCTCCTGACGTTTATCACTGCCGGACACGAAACTACGTCCTTGGCGCTGACTTGGACGTTTTATCTCCTGAGCCTCCATCCCGAGATCGAGCAGCGGGTCAAGGCTGAGATCGCTGCGGTCACCGAGGGCGGCCCGGTTCATCCAGAGCATATCGATGCGCTGAACGACGGTCTGCGTGCCCGTCTACGCCGTTCATCGTCACACGAAACTGTGGTGTGAGCCGGATCGGTTCGATCCAAGCCGTTTTGAGCCTGAAGCGGCTAAAACGCGTAACCGCTACAGCTATCTTCCATTCGGCGCAGGATCGCGCACTTGCATCGGGCAGAACTTCGCGCAGATTGAGGCGACGGCGGTTTTGATCACCCTTCTGAGCGCCTTTCAGCTCCGCCTTCGACCGGGCCATATTCCGGAGCCTCGACTGCGGGTGACCCTTCGGCCGGCCGGCGGTATGCCGATGCGAACTCTACGGCGCTGGTGAGTTGTTTGCGTTGTCGAGACAGCGCGCGCACCTCATGCGCGAGCAAGCTTCAGAAATGGTGTTCGCTCGATAGCGCCGGATTGTACCAAGCTTGGCCTGGACCGCGCCCCAGCCGTCGAAAATGCGCCAAGCCGAATAAAACGGCGGCAATTTCAATAAAGTCTTTTTCGGTGGGCTCGCCGCAAACTGGCGCCCAATGGCCGCGAAGAAAGACAAGGCGAGGCGCTATTTGCGCTGGGCGGCCCTGAACGAGAGACGCGCAGCCGAGGCTTATAATGGCGATCTCAAAACGTTGTTTCTCGAAATTGCTGCGCAATACCGCGACTTGGCAGAACAAGTAGCCTACCCCGAGCAATGGCAGGCCAAACGCAACGGCCGCCCGAAGTAGCACGCCCCGTTATTTGTGCAGCGCCTTACACGAGCCTTACTCATGCCTGTCTTGGTTAAACTGACGCACTACCATTTTGCGAGATGGCAACCTAAGTGCATCGTCGGTACCGGTGAGTTTAGCGATGCCAGGCAGACGCCATATCTATCGACCTCGCTTCTTCGAGGGCCGGATCATGACGCCCGACGAGCAGGAACGCCTGTACAAGCGTCTCTGCCAATTTGAAACTATCGGACCGGTCTCTGAGTCTATGCGCCGACTGATCGAAGACGTTTGGCCTGAATTGGTTTCCAAGCTCCCGCCGAAACAACCCTGAGCCTCAGCTTCTCGCCTCCAGCGAGTGGAGTTACGTGCTTGCCGACGAGCCGAGAGTAGGTTTAGCTAATTTGGGTGTGGAGACGTCATGAAAAATGAAGATGCGAAGCGACGTTTAAAGACGATCCGGACCACAGTTCGGCAAGAGCGCGAGCTTATATCCAAATTAAATCGCATCGTGACGGACCAAAACCTAAAGCGGCTACTGCGTCCCACGTCGTATTCGCTGGACCATATCGAGAATTTTTTTCTTAATGAGAAGATTCTGCAAGAGGAGCGAACCCCTGCGGCATTGGCAAAGTGGCTTCGTGAGGCCGACAAAGTCCTTAGCCGCGCGACACAGCAGCGCAAATCCTTCGAGTTAATAATCAGAAAGTTTGGAACGACCGCTCGGCTTATCTCGGGCTAATGGTCCTGATGATATGCGCCGGGACAATCCCTGAACCTATGTCACCGATCTGCAACGGCCTATCACCCACCGCTGATAAGCTCTGAAAGCTGGCGCAACCACGCTGTGAACGGAACTCAGCAACCGCAGCTGCACACCGGGCGCGACAATGAATCTACCCTTTCTTGCACCCCTCACGATCGCAAGCGCTACCTTGTCAGGGTCCCAAACACCCGCAACACCGGCGATTTCCTTCGTAGGCCTTGGGCACAGCTTGGTCTCAAATTCGAGCTGCGGAGTATCGGTGTCGGGCGGAAGGGCCAGCGTTACTGACATCGCGTACTCCCGTAATTCCACTCTAAGAACTTCGGCCAATCCTCTCACCGCAAATTTAGACGGCGCGTAGGCGCTGTATCCGTAGATGCCAACCAACGCCGCGCCCGATGCCACAAAAACCAGCCTGGTGGACCCGCGGTTCTTCATTGTGGGTATCACCGCAGAAGCAAAGTTGAGGCTTCCGATGAAGTTGCTGTTTAGCTGCGCGAGATGATCTTCAAGGGACAGCGAGCTGAACGTTCCCGGCTTGACGATACCCGCACACGAAATTGCCCAGTTCGGCACTCCATGGACTGAGATAGCCCTTTCGACTGCAGCTTGGCAGGCGGGCATTGATCGAACGTCACAGGCGATCGCTTCCACGCCCGCTTGATCGGCAGCCACGCTGGAAATTTGATTTCGTGCGCGTACAAGGCGCGCCTGATCGCGAGCCAATATAGAGACGGATACCCCTTCCCTTGCCAGCAAACACGCGACACTTAGCCCGATGCCGCTGCTACCACCCGTAATTATTGCATGTGCGGCATTCTCAAGCATTGGTCAGCTACGCTCAGATCCGCCTCGGCTAATAGGCTCGTTTGTAGGTGTCGTGAGGCTCCGCTGGCACTCGAGACTTGAAGGTCTGTCTCATAGGGCCCGCAACGACCGGATTGAGACAGCCGTAAAACTCTCGCCATGCACCGCACAGGTATCTCTCCCGCGGCGCGGGCGCATACCTGGCCCGACGCATGTATGGGGATTTTCTCGCCGGACCTTTGCGGGCTTGCGGCACCCTTCTTGATCTTGCGGCAAAGTGCAAACACAGCAATTCAGACCAAGTCATTTCCGCGGCCAAAACCATTTAGCTGGGACGCGATGCTCAGCACGACGGCAAGGCAAGCGAGCCGAACTCAAGCTGCCGTGCATGCGAGGTGGAGGCCGAAATGGCTGGAGGCTAACGTGAATGAATTTCTAGAGTTGGCGGATTGGTTCGGATGGCGGGTGCCGCGCGATTGTGTGGTCGTCGACAGTCTTCCGACCCCGGCGTTCCGGATGAAAAATAGACAGTACGTCTCGTTCAGCACCAACAACTATCTAGGGATCGCAACGAGTCCGCGCATGAGGACCGCTGCCATTCGCGGTATCGAAGCGTACGGCGTCGGCAACAGCGATTCGCGGCTGCTCGGCGGCAACCTCGCGCTCTACGGTGAACTCGAACGCAAGATCGCGCGTTCCAAAGGCAAGAGCCACGCGATCCTGTTCGCGACCGGATATCTGACCAATCTCGGCGCGCAAGATCGCGCGTTCCAAAGGCAAGAGCCACGCGATCCTGTTCGCGACCGGATATCTGACCAATCTCGGCGTTCTGTCCACGCTGCCTCGCGCCACGCAGATCGCGCGCAGCTTCGGTTTTTCCGCGAGGCGAGAGTACTCCTATGCGTATTTCGGCGACGAGTACAATCACATCAGCATTCGCGAAGGCATACGCTTGTCGGGCGCCAGGCGATACACCTATCGCCATCTCGATCTCGATCATCTCGAAAAGCTGCTGCGTCAGTCGGCTGCCACATCCAAGATCATCGTCACCGACGGCGTGTTCAGCCAGGACGGCGACATCGCCCCGATCCCTGATCTGATCGACCTCGCCGAGCGCTGGGATGCCATGCTCTACGTCGACGATGCTCACGGCACCGGTGTGCTCGGTGCGTCCGGCGGCGGCGTCCTGGAACATTTCAAAACGGCCAGCGAGCGGCTGATCTACATGGGGACCTTGAGCAAGGCCTATGGCTCCATCGGAGGTTACGTTGCCGCCCACGAACTGATCACTGAAGTTCTGCGAATGACCTGCCCCGCCTACGGCTTCACTGCCACGCTCCCGCCGAATCAGGCGATGGTCATCTCGGCAGCGATCGACGTCGTGCGCGACGAGCCGGAGCGCCGCCAGCGGCTATGGGGTAACCAACGGTATTTCGTCGAGCTGATGGACGAGCTGGATTACAAGCTCATATCGACGCAGACACCAATTGTTCCGATCTGGCTCGGTGACGAGGCGAAAGCGGAGCAGTTCGCTCGGACAGTTCGCGAAGAAGGGATCCATGTCGATGCGGTCACGTTTCCGGCCGTGCCGATGAGGTCCGCACGCATTCGCATCCAACTTAATGCCGGCCACCGCCGCGAGGACATCGATCATCTCGTCGAGGTATTGAAGCGGTATGAGAGACTCGCCAAGCCCGCACGCAAGTTCATGCCGGTAAGCGGAGATGCTGTGATTGCGGCGTGAGCTCCAGCCGCCTTGCGCCGCCTCACCCGCGCGCCGAGAAACCGCCATCAGCACCGTCACCACCGGAGTTGGCTAAACCGGAACCGCAGACAATCAAAGTAAACCCATCAGATCTTCCCCGCTGGATTTGCGCAAGATTGAACGGAAGATCGCAAGACCGGCCAAGCGTGCAAGACTGACTTCGATACCGTGGAAGCGTTCTGAACCGACTCGTCGACGTCGCCTTCGGCGGTTCCGCACGCTGCATCGTGAAGCCGCGGTGCCGGATCAGGAAACGTTCAGGCTGCGATGCAAACCCTAAACGGCTTCTGGACCGACAGTGCGGTGGACAACTCAGCCGGTGGCATACCGTCTGGATAACGCGTGACGGTGGCACGGAGAATGTCATGACCTTGCCAAACAACCGAAAGCTTTGCACTGGAGTGGCGTTTGCAGCCGTGACCATCGCCTTGGGCAGCGCATTCGCCCAGCAAGGACCGCGCGGCATCTCGAGCTACGCGCCGGTCACCATTGTCGAGCCTTTCTCGGCGATCCTTGAACGATTGTCCGGGCAGAAACCGGCAGTTGCGCAGGAGCACATGGCGCTTCTCAACGCGCGATACGATCTAAGCAACCGCCCCGCCGCCGGCGTTACGATGGACCGCACCAAGCCCGTGCAGGAAGGAGTTCGCGTCAAACTCATCGCGGGAACGACGTGGGACAGTCTCGCCGCTATGACGCCGGAGCAGATTCGCGATGGGAATCTGTTCCCGTTCGGCTTCCTGCCGCTGCCACACCCGAAGCATCAGGAAGGCGGTATGGTATTTCCTCGCTTCCAGATCAACGAGTCCAAGCGCCAGGAGGCACGCGACCTCACGCGCTTCGACGTCGATTATGACATTCCTGATCACTTTCTACCCGAGTTTCCGCCGGCGATATATCTCAACCAGCGTTCGGACCTCGGCGACGTTTCGCAGGGCCAGCTCGTCACCATCGAAAATTATTATCAGCTGTTCAACGGCATCATCAATCCGAAGCAGCTCGAGGGATTACGTCTTCTGGTGACGCCGTTTCCTCAACAGCAGTTCAACCAAACCGAGGATCGCCGCTCGGAACAGCCGAGCCGGGGCGTGACATGCTTCGATTGCCACGCAAACGGCCATACCAACAAGGCCACGCACCTTGCGCCCGATGCTCGTCCCACGGAGACCCGCCACCGCATCACCACCCCTACTCTACGAGGGGTGTTCATTCAGCGGCTGTTTGGGTCGCAGCGCGCGCTCAAAACGGTCGAGGACTTCACCGAATTCGAGCAGCGGGGCGCCTATTTCGACGGCGACGACGTAATCGCGGCGAAGAAGGGCATAAACATTCTTGAGCGCGGTCATCAGGTGAACGTCATGGCGGAGTTTCAGGAGATGCTGGGATTCCCGCCGGCGCCGAAGCTTGACGTGCTCGGAAAGCTCGATCCAGGCAAGGCCGCTCCCGCGGAGCTGCGCGGGCAGGAAATCTTCTTCGGCAAGGGCCAATGCGGCACCTGCCACGCCGCGCCCTACTACACGGATAACCTGATGCACGATCTCAAGATCGAGCGCTTTTTCAAGCCGGGAATGATCAACGGCCTGTGGGAAACAGGGGACGGGCCGATCAAGACGTTCCCGCTGCGCGGCATCAAGGACTCTCCTCCGTACATGCATGACGGCCGTCTGCTGACGCTGGAGGACACGGTCGAATTCTTCAACCTGATCGTGGGTACGAAGCTGACAGGCAACGAGAAAGAGGACCTCGTCGCATTCCTCCGAACCCTTTAGGGGTCGACCCTGATGCTTGCTCCGATAGCCATGACAGAAATGTCATGGCAGGGAATATTCCACGACGTCTTGCCATGTGTAGCGGGACGCGCCTCTGCGCGCAGACTGAACCCTGTCTCGATGCGTTCGCGCGCCGAAGCGGAACCACCGGCTCTGCTGACTCGCTTCGATGCGACCTGCATCGATATCGGAGGCAATGATGGTCCAGCCCGGCATCGATGCCGCGACATCAAGGGCCTCGTTGAAGGCCATCGTCACCGGCAACCTGGTCGTGATCGGCACCACGTCGGGGTAGGCACCCTTCTGCAGCTGTGCCAGCTGCGGGCCGCGATCATCTACAATATTTGCACCTTCAGCCGTGCGCGCCGCTAAGACGGCGCTGAACGTCGGCGGATTATCGATGTCGGTAGTGATGTCGTGAATGGGTGGAACGATGCCCCGCGTGTACCAGTACTGCCCGGGCATATAGACGAGGGCTGCGCCCATTGCGAGGGCAATGAACAGCATCGCGAGATCACGCAGACGAAGCTGCGACCACTCTCGCACGAGAGTCAGGACCGACAGGATGAGAGCAACTGCCGCGACCAAACCCGAAACAGGCATCATCGAGTAAAGGCCGAAGCGATACTGCCACAAGCCGAGGTGCCAGCCGAGCGGAGCCAAGACCAGGAGGCACAACGCGATGCCTGACAAAACCAGCGCGGCGGGACCGATCTTCAGTAAATCCATGCGTACCCCTGTGCAGCGGATGCCGTGCGAGGTGGGGTTGCTCATCCAACTCTTCAAGATTCTGCCAGACGTATCGATCGCTGATACTACCCGGCTGCGCCGAACTGCAGAGGATGCGGTAACGGATCGGCGCAAAATACGCACAATCGGGGCAATCCGCGTCAAGAGGCGATTCGGTAACCCACTACGTTTCTGTGGAGAATTCGTCATTGTCGGCAACACGAGCCGTTTTCGATGACCCGTCGTTGGGAGGAGATGCAGATAGTGTCGGGGTAAACCGGATCGTCAAGATCAGGAGACCTCATGCGTGCTTTGGTTATCGTCCCCGCGGGCGCTGCTTCGTCCGTCAAAGGATCTGCTCAGTCTATCGTTCGTATTACCCCACCGGACATCGCGCGTCGTCATTTGACGACGTTGGATGGAATCCAAGCCGATGCCGTAGAAGTCATCAGACGTGAGCCGTTCGAATATGGATTCAAGGCGCCATGTCACATGCTCATCATGAGCGAGCGCCAGGAGCGGGACGACGGCGAGACGCTGCTTGAGGGCTTGCCGAAATCGACGTTGCGTGAATTCAGCCGCAAGCTGAGCTTCGTACCCGCTGGCCGCCGGTTTTTCGGCTGGCAAAAACCGCGAGTGCTGGCGCGCGTCACTTATTTCTACATCGATCCGCGCGGACCGGGCGTACTCGGCATCCTGCTGATGCACGAGCTCCTACGTCTCAACAACGGTTGTGTCGCTACAGGAGAATATCGGGGCGGTCTCGCCGAGTGGCAGAAGAAGAGAGTGGCGCAATATATAGAAGAGCATCTCTCGGAGACCATCCCGCTAGCGGTCTTAGCGGAGCTCGCAAAGCTAAGTCCTTTCCATTTTGCGCGCGCATTCAAACAGTCGTTCGGTCTGCCGCCTCACCAATATGTGAGTAACCGCCGCATGGAAAAATCGATGACCCTCTTGGCAAATCCCACGACATCAGTGATGCAGGTCGCGCTCAATGTGGGTTTCAGCGATAGTAGTTCTTTCGGCACGAGATTCCGCAAGCACACCGGCATCTCACCCACGATCTATCGACGAAGCCTATAATAGTCCTGAGTTGGCTGCCGATTACACGCGCCAGAAGTCACAGACGCACGGCAAACGCATCGTGCTGATGCATGATTTGCAGCATGCCACCGCCGAGGCCGCAATGGACCTGCTCAACGATCTCAAAGCCGGCGGCTACAAGAGTGTATTCATGAAGCCGAAGTTTTCGGTGACGACGATTGCTGCTTACGAGGCGATCTTGAAGCAAGCAAAGGGTCCGGGAGGCGACGACAGCCGCCCAACCTCGAGCGTCGTGCGCACGATCAGCGAGTAACAGGCTCGCTTGGAGCGGGAGGACGCAGCATGAAATTCGGTATCGGTCAGCCTATGCGGCGTCATGAGGATCTGCGTCTTATCACCGGGCGAGGCCGCTACACGGACGACGTGATCCTACCGCGAATGACGCATGCTTTCGTGCTGCGCTCGTCCGTGGCGCACGCGCATATCAAGCGCATCGACGCAACCGCGGCACGACGAATGCCTGGAGTGCTGTTTGTGGCTACCGGAGAGGACGTTCGGGCAGACGGTCTCGGCGACGTGCCCTGTATGGTGCCGTTGGTCAATCGTAACGGCACGCCGCGGCACGACACGCCTCGTCCCCTGCTTGCTCTCGGCAAGGTGCGGCACGTCGGTCAGCCTGTCGCGCTGCTCGTAGCCGAAACTTTGACCGCTGCGCGCGATGCCGCTGAAGCGATCGAAGTCGAGTACGACCCGCTGCCGGCAATAACCGAGGCTAAGGATGCGATCGGGCCCGGTGCGCCACAACTTTTCGACCACATTCCCAGCAACATCGTCTTCGACTGGGACAATGACATGGGTGACGCCAAGGCGACCGACGCCGCCGACCCGGCGGGCGGCCGCTCGACTCTCTACACGGCGACGCAAGGTCCGCATTTCGTGCGCGATCCGCTCGCCGAGACAGTGCTCAAGATCCCGAAGGAGATGCTCCGCCTGATCACGCCCAATGTCGGCGGTGCATTCGGCATGAAGGCGTTCGTCTATCCCGAGCAGGCACTGGTGGTCTGGGCAAGCCGCAAGCTTGCGCGGGCGGTGAAGTGGCAGGAGGACCGCTCCGAGGGATTCGTCTCGGACAATCAGGGCCGCGACCACAGCACGCGCGCCGAGCTCGCCCTCGATCAGAACGGCCGCTTCCTCGGCTTGCGTGTGTTCATCCTCGCCAATCTCGGAGCCTATCTATCGCCGTTTGGCTGCTTCGTCCCGACACGCTCGACAGATCTCGTCTCTGGTCTCTATTCGATTGAAGCGGTCCACATCAACGTTAAGGGCGTGTGCACAAACACGGTGCCGGTGTGCGCCTATCGCGGCGCTGGCCGGCCCGAGGCCGCATATCTGCTCGAACGGCTCGTTGATGCCGCGGCACGTGAGCTCGGCATGAGCCCCGACGCAATCCGCCGCATCAATTTCGTGCCGCCGTCGGCGATGCCCTATACATCGGCCACCAAGCTCCTTCTTGATTCCGGTGAATTCGAGGAGGTGATGAACCGCTGCATGGCAGCGGCGGAATGGTCGTCTTTCCCAGAGCGGCTCGCTCGAAGCGGACGGAATGACAAGCTGCGCGGTATCGGCATGGCAACGTATACCGAGCGCTGCGGTGGCGGTTTTCCCGAGACCGCTTCGATTGAATTCAAGGACGAGCGTATCGAACTTGTCATGGGCAACCAGGAATATGGCACTGGCCTCGTCACCTCATACAAACAGCTTGTCTCCGACCAGCTAGGCGTCGATCCAGACCGCGTCGACGTGATAATGGGCGACACCGACCGTACACCATCAGGGCTTACGGGCGGTTCGCGTGCGCTTGCCGTGGCGGGCGCGGCGCTCTACGAGGCGGGACGCACCGTCATCGACAAAGGCACGCAGCTCGCTGCGCACCTTCTGGAAGTCTCGGCGCAGGACCTACGTTTTGCCGATGGGGTATTCAGCGTGCCCGGCACCGACCTCCGTCTCGATGTTTTCGCGTTGGCGAAGGCGGCGCGCGATCCCGCGAAACTGCCGGCAGGCATGGAGCCGGGGCTTGATACGACGCATCACCGCGTACCGCCAGCTCAGACCTTCCCCAACGGCTGCCACATCGCCGAGGTCGAGATCGATCCCAATACCGGCGGCGTCGTAATCGAGCGCTACACCGT
>WNFI01149001.1_pt1 | contig 10342 bp, 9 predicted proteins | sample 5400471 | NCBI WGS metagenome assembly WNFI01 (sample SAMN13153348, study PRJNA577476) | soil metagenome | isolation source: 100 cm saprolite on Douglas fir-dominated hillslope | place: USA:California | collected 2013-09-17 | reverse complement strand
CACCAGAAGTTCGCCACCGCCTCGCCCGCGAGTGCCACGCCCACGCATGCGGTGAGAAACGCCACGCCGGCCAGCACCACCTGCAGGACGCCGAAGCGCTTGATGAGCGAGCCCGTGAAGAAGGACGGCGCGAACATGCCGACCACGTGCGACGAGAGGACCACCGCGGCCGCATCGTAGGGATGGCCGCAGAAGCTCATCGCGAGCGGTGTCGCGGTCATGAGCAGGTTCATCACCGCGTAGCCGAGCGCCGCGACCCCGACCGCGACCACGAACGCGGGCTGCCGCGCGATCTCGCCGAGCGGGCGTGCGGCTGCGCCGCCGGCGGCGTCGGCCGATTCCGGAATGCGCACGCGGCTCACGATCGCCATCGCGACGGCCGAGAAGACGATGAGAGACGCGAGCGTCGCGAGGTATTCGGGCTGCGCGAGCCCGCGCGTATGACGGCTCACTTCGGGTCCGATGATCCCGCCGGCGAGACCTCCGGCGAGCACGTACGAGATCGCCTTGGGCTTGAAGTCGTCGCTCGCGGAGTCGGCCGCGGCGAAGCGGTAGTACTGGCCGAACGCGTTGTACGCGCCGAGCAGCAGCATCGACGCGCAGAAGAGCGTGAAATCCGCGCGCACCACGGCGAGCGTGGCGATCGATGCGCCGAGCGTGCCGAGGGCCGCGCCGGTGACGAAACCGTTGCGGCGGCCGACGCGCTTCATCCACATCGACGCGGGAAACGCCGTGCATGCGACGCCGATCACGTAGATGGTCGCGGGCAGCGTGGCGAACGACTTGTCCGGCGCGATCGCGTAGCCCACGAGCGAGCTCACCGCGACGGCGTAGGACTTGCCCTACAGCAATCATGAAACCGGCCCACCATACTTTGGGGATGCTCGATATTTCGTCGCGGCCGCTCGCGCCCGCGCTGCCGCCGGATTTCCTCGTGGGCGGCGGCGAGATGGGCGATCGCATGCGCGCGTTCGACTGGACGCGCACGCTTCTCGGGCCCGCACGCGATTGGCCGCAGGGCCTGAAGACCGCGGTGCGCATCATGCTCGCGTCGCCGCAACCGATGTGCGTGCTGTGGGGAACCGCGAGCACGCTGCTCTTCAACGACGCATGCCGCGCGGTGCTCGGCGATCGCCACGCGGCGATGTTCGCGCGTCCGGCGGCCGGCGAATGGAGCGACCTCTGGCTCGCGGCGGCCCACCGGGTCGAGCTCGCGCTGCAGCGCAACGAGGGCTCGAGCATGGAAGCGCTGCGGCTCGCCGTCGATCGCGCCGGACGCCGCGGCCCATCGAGCTACCACGTGGTCTTCACGCCGCTGCCGGGCGATCCGGCGAGGACGGGCGGGGTCCTGTGCGTGCTGACCGACCTCGCCGCGGCCGAGGTGGAGCTCGCGATCACCAAGGACCAGCTCGCCCGCAACGTCGCGGCGGCCCAGCGCAGCGAACGCATCTATCGCGCGATCGGCGAGTCGCTCGACTACGGCGTGTGGACCGCGAACCGCGAGGGACGCGCGACCTACATCAGCGAATCGTTCCTCGGGCTCGTCGGCTGCACGCACACCGAATGGGCGAGCGGCTGGCAGCGCTTCGTGCATCCCGAGGATGCCGTGGGCCTGCAGGAGGAATGGGCCGCGTGCGTGCGGGAAGGGCGCGCGTTCGACCGCGAGTTCCGCGTCCGCGGCGCGAACCGCAAATGGTTCTCGATCCTCGGGCGCGCCGTGCCGATGCGCGACGAGGAAGGCGCGGTGTGCGGCTTCGCGGGCATCCACCTCGACATCCAGCGGCTCAAGCAGGTCGAGCACGAGCTGCGCGAGCTCGACGAGCGCAAGAACGAGTTCCTCGCCACACTCGCGCACGAGCTTCGCAATCCGCTCGCGCCGCTGCGCAACGGCCTCGAGGTGCTGCGCATCGCGCCGGACAACCAGCCGATGGCGGACCGGGCGCGCTCGATGATGGAGCGCCAGCTCCACCAGATGGTGCGCCTCGTCGACGATCTCCTCGACGTGAGCCGCGTGAGCCGCGGCAAGATCGAGCTGCGGCGCGACAACGTGGAGCTGGCGGCGGTGCTGCGCAACGCGATCGAGACCTCGCAGCCGCTGATGGCCGAGCGCGGCCACGATCTCGCCGCGCGCATCCCGGCCGAAAAGATCGTCGTGTACGCCGACACGACGCGCCTGTCGCAGGTGTTCTGGAACCTCCTCAACAACGCCGCGAAGTACACCGAGATCGGCGGCCGCATCGAGGTCGACGTCGCGATGCGCGAAGGCTCCGTGGCGGTGACGGTGCGCGACAACGGCATCGGCATTCCCGCCAACATGCTTTCGCGCGTCTTCGACACCTTCACCCAGGTCGACCGCTCGCTGGAGAAGGCGCAGGGCGGCCTCGGCATCGGACTATCGATCGCGCGCCGCCTGGTCGAGATGCACGGCGGGACGGTGGAGGCGACGAGCGAGGGCCACGGCAGGGGCAGCGCGTTCACGGTGACGCTGCCCGCGGCGGTGGTGCCGCGCGCGGCCGAGATTCCGTCGGGCGCCGCCGCGCCGGCCGGCATCACGCGCATGGCGTGCAAGCGCATCCTCATCGCCGACGACAACGCGGATTCCGCCACCACGCTCTCGATCATGCTCGAGATGCTGGGCAACGAGGTGCGCGTCGCGCACGACGGAGAGGACGCCGTGAACGCCGCGCTGGAATTCCGGCCCGACGCGATCCTGCTCGACATCGGCATGCCGAAGATGAACGGCTACGACGCGTGCGCGCGCCTGCGCTCGAAGCCGGAGACCGCGTCGGCATACATGGTCGCGCTCACCGGCTGGGGCCAGGAAGAGGACCGCAACCGCGCGCGCGCGGCGGGCTTCGACCATCACATGGTGAAGCCGGTGGAGCCGGCGATGCTCGAGAAGCTGATCTCGGAGCTGCCCGCGCGCCACTAAGGGCATAATGCGCGCCTATGAATTACAGGCGCCTGGGCCGTTCCGGCCTCAAAGTGAGCGAGCTCTCCTTCGGCTCGTGGGTCACCTACGGCAACCAGCTCGACGTCAACGCCGCGCGCGACTGCATGGCCGCGGCGTGGGAGCGCGGCGTCAACTTCTTCGACAACGCGGAGGTCTACGCTCGCGGCGAGAGCGAGACCATCATGGGCGAGATCCTGCGCAAGCTCGCCTGGCCGCGCATGCGCTACATCGTCTCGACCAAGTTCTTCTGGGGCCTCGGCGACGGACCCAACGAGAAGAGCACGCTCAACCGCAAGTACCTGCTGAACGCGATCGACGCGGCGCTCGCGCGGCTGCAGCTCGACTACGTCGACCTCGTCTACTGCCACCGGCCCGATCCGCAGACGCCGATCGAGGAGACCGTGTGGGCGATGCACGACATGATCGATCGCGGCAAGGCAGCCCGTGGTGGAGCAGCCGGAATACAACCTCTTCCACCGTAACCGGGTCGAGGTCGAATACAAGCGCCTCTACGAGGACATCGGCCTGGGCCTCACGACGTGGAGCCCGCTCGCCTCGGGATTGCTCACGGGAAAATATCGCGAGGGCGTGCCGGCGGACAGCCGCGGCGCGATCCAGCGCATGTCGTTCCTCGTGCCGCAGCTCACGGACAAGGCGAAGAACCAGGCGGTCGGCCAGCTCGGCGACGTCGCGAAGGAGCTCGGGTGCAGCACCGCGCAGCTCGCGCTCGCGTGGTGCCTGCGCAACCCGCGCGTCTCCACGGTGATCACGGGCGCCTCGCGCGTTGCGCAAGTGGAGGAGAACCTGAAGGCGGTCGACATGGTGCCCAAGCTCACGGCCGCGCTGCTCGAGCGCATGGACGGCATCGTCGCCGGCCTCGCGGACTAGCTACTCGGGAATCCGGCGGTAGGGAACCTCGGAGATCGAGATCTTCGCGATCTGGAAGCCGGTGCGGCGCGCGAGCACCTCGATCGCATCGGAGACGTTGTCGGGATCGAGCGTCGGGCCGATGGTGACGCGGTCGATCAGGCCGGCGGCGCTGCCGGTCGCGCCTTCGAGGGGCAGCGTGAGCTTGACCGACGCCTGGTTGCCGCGCATCACCGCGATCATCGCCGGATCGTCGAACGTCACCGGGTCGGAGACCAGCCGCCATTCGCGCTCCTCGGCGAAGCGGTGGTCCTTGATGACCGGCGCCACCTGCAGGAAGGCGGCGCTGAACTCGTCGATCATCGCGCGGTGCTGCGCGTCATTGCCGGGCGGCGCGGCGCGATGGCTCTTCAACAGCATGTTCACGAGGTCGCTCGCGATGCGCTCGTGCGCGGCCGGGTCGTAGACGCAGCGATAGAGGTGCAGGCCGCGGGCGCGCGCGAGCGCCACCAGCTTCGCGCTATCGAAGCCGAGCGCCACGCCGCGGCCGTCGTTGCCGTACGAGCGCCATTGCGACAGGAGGTCGTCCTGCTCGCAGAAGCTCGCGATGCAGATGTTGGTGCGGCGAAAGCCGCCCAGGTCGTCGGCGGCCTTGCGCAGGAAGTCGCCCTCGGCGCGCGTGAAGTCGCCGGCGCGCCGCTCCACGAACGCGCGGAAATGCTCCACCGCGAGCAGGATCTCCGAGATGTCGTTGGTGCTGGTGAACTTCGACAGCCACAACGTTCGCGACGTGAAGATGCCGCGAACGCCGTCGAGGTCGGTGTAGTGGAAGAGATGCTGCGGAGGGCTGCCCTCGAAGGCGGCGCGCGAGGGCAGGTGGTCGACCGAGACCGCGCCGCTCACGCGAGGCCCGTCAATCGGTCACCGCGCCATGGCTCGCATCCCGCACCAGGGCGGCGTATTTCGCGAGCACGCCGGAGGTGTAGCGCGGCTTGGGCTGCTTCCACTTCGCGCGGCGCCGCGCGAGCTCCGCTTTCGACACGTTCACCTGGACCAGGCGCTTCTTCGCGTCGATGGTGACCGAGTCGCCTTCCTTCACGAGCGCGATCGGCCCGCCTTCGTACGCTTCGGGCGTCACATGCCCGACCACCATGCCCCACGTGCCGCCGGAGAAACGCCCGTCGGTGATGAGGCCCACCGATTCGCCGAGACCCTTGCCGATCAGCGCCGACGTCGGCGCGAGCATCTCGCGCATGCCGGGTCCGCCTTTCGGTCCCTCGTAGCGGATGATGATCACGTCGCCGGGCTTGATGCGGCGCATACATCGGCTTCGACCACGGGCGGATCACGTCATGGTCCTTGCGCGGCTCGGCTGGGACGTCCTTGAGGGTCTCGGCGACGGTCTTGCCGGTGATCGTCATGCAGCCGCCGTGCAGCACGCCATGCTCGAGCAGGATCTTCATCACCTGCGGGACGCCGCGGGCGCGATGCAGGTCGACCGCGACGTAACGTCCCGAGGGCTTGAGGTCGCACAGCACCGGCACTTTCTTGCGGACGCGCTCGAAATCGTCGAGGGTCCACCGGATGCCGGCGGCGTGCGCGATGGCGAGCCAGTGCAGCACGCCGTTGGTCGAGCCGCCCGTGGCCATGACCACCGACACGGCGTTCTCGATCGACTTGCGCGTCACGATGTCGCGCGGGCGCAGCTTGTTCCTGACCGCGTGCACCAGCACTTCCATGCTCTTCGCGGCGCTCTCGCGCTTTTCCTCGTCTTCCGCGGCCATCGTCGACGAGTAGGGCAGCGACATTCCTACCGCCTCGATCGACGATGACATGGTGTTGGCGGTGTACATGCCGCCGCACGCGCCCACGCCGGGCAGCGCCCTGCGCTCGATGCACTCGAAGTCTTCCTTCGACATTTTCCCCGCGGTGAACGAGCCCACCGCCTCGAACACCGAGACGATCTGCAGGTCCTTGCCCTTGTAACGCCCCGGCTTGATGGTGCCGCCGTAGACGAAGATGCCGGGGACGTTCATGCGGCAGATGCCGATCATCGCGCCGGGCATGTTCTTGTCGCAGCCGCCGATCGCGAGCACGCCGTCCATGAACTGGCTCTGCGTCGCGGTCTCGATCGCGTCGGCGATGACCTCGCGCGAGACGAGCGAATACTTCATGCCCTCGGTGCCCATGGAGATGCCGTCGGTCACGGTGATGGTGCCGAACATCTGCGGCATGGCGCCGGCGCGGCGGGCGGCGGCGTCGGCGGCGTCGGCGAGCGGCTGGATGCCTGCGTTGCACGGGTTCATCGTCGAGTGCCCGTTGGCGATGCCGACGATGGGCTTCTCGAAATCGGCGTCCTGGTAGCCGATGGCGCGCAGCATCGAGCGATTGGGCGAGCGCGCCACACCCTTGGTGATCGTGGACGAGCGGAACTTTTCGGTCATGGTCCGATTTTACGTCCTCCGGATGGGCCACGCGGGCGGGGGCACGCGCAGCGGTGCGCGCAGTCCATCCATCATCCCCAACCTTCCACGGGAGAATCCCAAATGAAAACCCTCGCCCTTCTCGCGGGCCTCGTCTTCATCGCCATCGGTGTCGCGGGCTTCGCCGGATTGATCGCCATGGCGCCGATGTATGCCGCCGTGCTGGCCGGCTCGGGCGTGCTGTTCGCGATCTACGGGATGAGGCGGCACCGCGACATCGTGCCGCCGCGTGCCGGCGGATCCGACATGCGCGACTTCGTCTAGTCGGCCTTGATGTTCGCGGCGCGCACGACGCGCGACCACAGCTCGGTCTGCTCGCGCACGAAGCGCTCGGCCTCGAGCGGACCGTAGGCCGCGATCTCGCCGCCGAGCGCGGCGACGCGTTCGCGAAACTCCGCCGCCTGCATCGCTTTCGAGACGGCATCCGCGATCTTCGCGACGACCGGGGCCGGAGTGCCGGACGGGGCGAAGATCGCGTTCCATTCGTAGACTTCGTAGCCCGGTACGCCGGCCTCGGCGATCGTCGGCGCGTCGGGCAGCGCCGCCGAGCGGTGCGCGCCCGTGATCGCCAGCGCGCGCAGCTTGCCCGCCTTCACCTGCGGCAAGCTCGATGCCATGTTGGCGAAGAACACCGGCACCTGGCCGCCGATCACATCGTTCAGCGCCGGTGCGCCGCCCTTGTACGGCACGTGCGTCATCTCGATGCCCGTTCTCTGGCGGAAGAGCTCGCCCGACAGGTGTTGCGCCGAGCCATTGCCGGACGACGCGAACGCGATCGTGCCGGGCCTCGCTTTCGCCATCGCGACGAGCTGCTTCACGTCGCGCGCCTCGAATGACGGCGTGACCACGAGCACGTTGGGAAAGAGCGCGATCACCGCGATCGGCGTGAAGGCCTTCGCCGGATCGTACGGAAGCCTCGCATAGAGGCTCGGGTTCACGGCAAAGGACGACGCGTCGAAGAGCAGCGTGTGGCCGTCGGCGGGCGACCGGGCGACTTCACCCGCCGCGATCTGCCCGCTCGCTCCGGGCTTGTTCTCGACCACGACCGGCTGGCCCAGCACCTCCGACATGCGCGGTGCGATGAGGCGCGCCATCAGGTCGGCGCCCCCGCCCGGCGGATACGACACCACGAGGCGGACCGGTCTCGCCGGGAACGACTGCGCGTTCGCGCAGACATACACCAGGAGGGCGGCGAGGAAAGCGAGGGTTTTCTTCATGCCCCTAGAATAACTTCCCGATGCCTGCCGTGAAAAACACGAACGGCGTCGATGCGCACGCACACGTGTTCTCCGCGGACTCTCCCGCGGTCGCGGGGGCGCGCTATCGGCCCGGCTACTCCGCGAATCTCGACGCATGGCGCGCGCACTGGCCCGGCGCGGGCATCACGCACGGCGTCGTGGTGCAGCCGAGCTTCTTCGGCTCGGACAACCGCGAGCTGCTCGACACGCTCGCGAGCGACCGCACGCACCTGCGCGGCGTGGCGGTGCTGCCGCCGATGACCGACGACGCGACGCTGGAGCGATTCCAGCGCGGCGGCGTGCGCGCGATCCGGCTCAACCTGCGCGGGGTGCGCGACTACCAGGAATACGCATCGCCTTCGTGGCGCTCGCTCTTCACGCGCGTGCACCAGCTCGGCTGGCACGTGGAATGTTTCCTCGACACCGGCCGGCTGCGCGAGATCGCGCCGGCGTTCGCGGGCACGCAGGTTGCCGTCGCGTTCGACCATTTCGGCGCGCCGGGACGCGATGCATCCACCGTCGCGGCGACGTTCGAGGCGGTGCGCCGGCTGCTCAAGTCGCGCGAGGTCTGGTGCAAGTTCTCCGCGCCATACCGTCTCGAGGGCGGCGAGGCGACCGAGCACGCGAAGCGCTGGCTCGATGCCATCGGCACGAAGAACGTCGTGTGGGGCAGCGACTGGCCATGGACCGGTTTCGAGCACGACGTCGACTATGGACGCATGCGCGCGTGCCTCGCCGACTGGGTCGGGGAATCGCTCGAATCGTCCGCGCTCTGGGATAATGCGGCGCGCCTGTACGGTTTCGAATAGAAAGCCCGCTTGCTCGTCCATCCGCAGTTCGACCCCATCGTCTTCAGCCTCGGCCCGCTCGCGGTGCGCTGGTACGGGCTCATGTACGTGCTCGCGTTCATCGCGTACATCGTGCTGGGCAAGTGGCGCGTGAGGCACGGCCTCGGCAACGGCGTGACCGAGAAGGACGTCGACGACATGCTGATCTACGGCGTGTTCGGCGTGATCCTCGGCGGGCGCCTGGGCTACGTGCTCTTCTACAAGCCGCACTATTACCTCGAGCATCCCGCGGAGATCCTGCAGATCTGGACCGGCGGCATGAGCTTCCACGGCGGCTTCATCGGCGTGCTGCTCGGCGTGGCGCTCTTCTGCAAGCTGCGCAAGCTGCGCTGGATCACGACGATGGACTTCATCGCGCCGCTGGTGCCGATCGGGCTCGCCGCCGGGCGCATCGGCAATTTCATCAACGGCGAGCTGCCGGGGCGCTACACCGACGTGCCGTGGGGCATGTGGTTCCCGCAGGTGGATGCCCAGCAGCGCGCCCGGCATCCGTCGCAGCTCTACCAGTTCGCGGGCGAGGGGCTGCTGTTGTTCGCGATCGTGTGGTGGTACGCGCGCAAGCCGCGCCCGCCGGGCGCCGTCTCCGGCGCTTTCCTCGTCGGCTACGGGATCCTTCGCTTCCTGGTGGAGTTCACGCGCGCGCCCGACGATTTCCTCGGCCTCCTCGCGCTCAATCTCTCGATGGGCCAGTGGCTCTCGCTGCCGATGATCGCGATCGGCGCCGCGATGATGCTCTGGGCCTACCGCCGTCCCGCGAGCGCCTAACGCGGCAGCGGGATGCGAAGGACCGTCGGCGCCGGGACCGAGGTGGGATCCTTGATCGTGCCGTTGTCGTCGAGGTGTTCGACGCCGGTCGCCGCGAGGAGGTAGAAGCCGCGATCGGTGACCACACCGGTGGTCGGTTCGTCCAGCGCGTTGTGGTGGTGGGAGAGCAGCGTCTTCACGCGCGTGACGCTCTCGCCGTCCCTGGAGAGCGTGATCACGATCACGCGTCCGGGATTGGTGACGTTCTGGACGCCGATGAGCTCTCCCTGGAACTGGTACAGCCCGTCGATCGCGGCGATCGTCTCGCGCGTCGTGTTGTTGACGCGCTTCACGTCGCCGGTGGCGGGAGCGACCACGGCGAGCCCGGTCGAGTGCGCGACATAGAGGCGCTTGCCGTCGGGCGAAGCGGCGAGCCCGTTGCTGCCCCGCAGGCGATCGGCGGGGACGACGACGCGCGCGGCGCCCTCGCGCGGGATCTCGTAGATGGCGCCGCTCGCCGAGTCGGATGCGTAGGCGCGGCCGCCGATCGCGACCGCGACGTCGTTCAGCTGCATCGCATCGGGCACGTCCACGCGGCGGATGAGCGCGTGCTTGTCGATGTCGAACGCGAGCACCGCATTGCGCCGGCGCTTGCGGCCGGCGTCGGTGAGCGCCGATGTCGCCACCGCGTAGAGGATGCGGCGCGGCGCGTCGACCGCGAGGCCGAGGATGCCGTCGAGCCCTTCGGCGCGCGGCGCGAACTCCGAAAGCGCGTTGCCCCAGCCCACGCGCGTGATCGTGCCCTTGGTGGTGCTGCCGATGAAGAACGCGCCACTCGCCGCGTCGTGCGCGATGCCTTCGGGAAGCAGCGTGCGGTCTTCGAGCTCGAACGCGCTGGGCGCGTAGTCGAGCCGCGGCAGGCGCGCCTCCATGCGCGCGCGCACTTGCCGGAAGCGGGCGTCGTCCGCGCAATTCTCGAATCCGTCCTTCGTCGGCAGGAAGCCGTCGCCATAGCGCTCGACGTTCTCGAGCGCCGCGAGCGCCGCCGCAATGTCGCCGGCCTCGCACTGCAATCGCGCCATGAAGAAATGCGGCGTCGCATCCTCGGGGCGCTGCGTGATGAGCGCCTCCATGGCGGCGATGCGCGCTTTCGCCGCGTCGGATTGAGCCGAAGAGGCGGGAGAAAGACCGAAAAGCGAGGCGCAGAGG
>WNFI01057637.1_pt1 | contig 10342 bp, 14 predicted proteins | sample 5400471 | NCBI WGS metagenome assembly WNFI01 (sample SAMN13153348, study PRJNA577476) | soil metagenome | isolation source: 100 cm saprolite on Douglas fir-dominated hillslope | place: USA:California | collected 2013-09-17 | reverse complement strand
TCAGGACCTCCAGGTTGTGGGCCCTGGCCGCGGCTGCCAGCCGGAGGTCATAGGTGGTCAGCGCGCCCAGTTCCTCGGCAACCGAAAGGGCAGTCGCCAGGTGAATGGCGTCAAGGGCTCGCAGGCCGATTGGGTCAAGAACGGCCGCTTGCCTGAGTAGTGGCGGATCCGCATCCATCATCACGACGCTCTCAAGCAGCGCTTCGGCCTCGCCAACCATCGCGTCAATAACGTCGGACTCCAGGCCCGCAGCAGCGGCACTCCGACAGGCTCGCACCACTTCGGTGAGGGCGATAGAGGACGTGACCTTCTCGCGCCAGCGGGTTAACTCGCGTTGCAGCGCAGCAGACTCTGCCTCCGGCACGACCAGCTTCACCAGTGCCGAGGCATCGAGATAGACCACGCCTGCGATCAGAGCCTGTCCTCGCGGAGCTCATCCAGGATCTCGCTGAGGGGTCGCTCGAGCCTGATGTTCAGAGGCGGCGGGAGCGAATCCCATGAGCGACTAGGTGGGGTGGCACGGCCCTCGGCGATCAGTCTCTGCAGGAGCGTCGACCGGCCGGGAAGGGGCGAGAGCACCGCGATAGGAGTGCCATGCTCGGTGATCTCGAGCGCCTCACCGGCCTTGACTCGGTCGAGGTAGACGCTGAGGTTTTGACGAATCTCGCGTACTCCCACCCGCTGCTTCTGCGCCATGTAGCACATGGTAGCACAATTGAAGTGGTGGACACGCATCGCGGTGGTGATTGGGCGAACATCCACCCGCCTCTGCCTCGTTGGAGTTACATTGGGCGCGGGTTAGAGTGGGCGCGAGTCAGAAATACGAACGGAGGGACCACTGATGCCTTCTACGTCCTGGACCTGGGAGACGCGAATGCTCTATCGCGTGGCGCTGGTGATCTTCACCGTCACCGTCGCGATCGGGCTGTTCAACGGCTTCCACTTCATAGAGCTCTCCCGCGCGGTGCTGTTGACGCACGTCCACGCCGGCACGCTGGGGTTCATCACCCTGAGCGTCTTCGCGACCGCCTACTGGCTCTATTCCGGACCCGGCGGGACGACCGACGCGCACGCCCGCAATGTCGCCGTCGCGATGGCGGTGGCGGTGCCCGTGTATGTGCTCGCGTTCCTCAGCGGCAACTACGTCCTCCGCGCGATTTTCGGCGTTCCCGTCCTGCTGCTGATCCTGGGGATGGCGGTCTTCCTCTACCGCAACCTCGGCACCGGCCGCAGCACTCCGCGGCTGGGCGTTCTCCTGGCACTGATCGTGCTGGTGATCGGCTCGACCATCGGTGTCCTGATCCAGATCCAGTTGGCCGCCAACCACACCTTCTTGCCCGACAACGCCGTCGCCGGCCACGCCTCCGCGCAGGTATTCGGCTACCTCGTGCTGGTGGCCCTCTCGCTGATCGACTGGCGGCTGCGAGGAACCTCGGACCTGACCTGGCCCGGCGGCATCCAGGTGGTGCTGTACTTCCTGGCCGGGCTACTGGTGGCGATCGGCGCTCTGCTCAACATCCTGCCGCTGCTGGGTTCCTTCATCCCGCTGTCGATCATCGCGACCGTGATCTTCCTGGTGCGGGTCGGCCCCTCGGTCCTGACGACCAATTGGATGGAGGCCGGCAGCCGCCGCCACTACGCCATCGCCGTGCCCTGGGTGCTGGTCAACATCGTCGTCACCATCACCGCCGTCGTGATCGTGATCAAGGGAGGCATCAACAACGCGCCGTTCAACCTGTTCGTCGCAGCCGACCATGCCATCTTCATCGGCGTCATGGTCAACCTGGTCTTCGCGCTGATCCAGGACTTCACCCCCAGCCAGCGCCACATCGCACCCTGGACGGAGGACGTGGTGTTCTGGGTCATGAACATCGCCCTGGTCGGCTTCGTCGCCACGCTGCTGCTCAACCAGCAGGCGGGCGAGAAGTTATTCGTGCCCTTCCAGGGCGCCGCGATCTTGATCGGGATCGTCGTCTACAGCATGAGGCTGGCCGCCAGCGACCGCGAGTCGGCGGCGCCGGCGCAGGTGGCAGCCGCAGGCTAGCGCCCGAGGATCGCGACCCGGGCGACCCGCCACCCGGTAGAGTTGGCCGCTGAATGGCAGATGGTTCGCGGCCGCACATTCTCCTCATCCTCGGCTCCACCCGGGAGGGGCGCTTCAGCGAGGTAATCGGTCGCTGGCTGCTGCCGATCCTGGAGGCCCGCGAGGACCTCACCGTCGAGCTGGTCGACCTGCGCGATTGGAAATTGCCGTACTACGACCGCCCCAGCGCCGCGGCGCAGAGCGACTATGCGGACGATGAGCTTTGCCTCCGCTGGGCCGACGTCGTAGCCGGCGGTGACGGGTTCGTGATCATCTCGCCGGAGTACAACTACGGCTACCCCGCGGTGCTCAAGAGCGCGCTGGACGCGGTCTACAAGGAGTGGAACCGCAAGCCGGTGGCGTTCGTCGGCTACGGCGGTTGGTCGGGCGGGTCTCGGGGCGTGCAGCAGCTGCGCATGGTGGCGATCGAGCTGCAAATGGTCCCGGTGCGCGGCACCATGGTGCTGCAGTTTGCCCGCAGACTATTCGACGACAGCGGCCAGCCCAAGGACGCCGACCCCGGTCTGACCGATGCGCCGGGATCCGCCGGCGCACGCTTGCGGGTCAGTTCGTAGGCAGCGAGAACCTAATGGTCGTGCCCGAACCCGGCTGACTCTTGGCTTCGATTCGGCCACCGTGCGCTACCACCAGGTCGCGTGCGATCGCCAGTCCCAGGCCGGAACCCGACGATGACGAGCCCTTGACGAAGCGCTCGAAGATGTTGGGCAGCAGGTCGGGGGCGATGCCCGCCCCGGTGTCACTCACCGAGACGTCGACGGTACCTGCGGCCCGCCCGACGGACACCCGCACCGACCCGCCCGATCGTGTGTGCCGGATCGCGTTGGTGATCAGGTTGGAAAGCACCGATTGGATCCGCCCCGGGTCGGCCTGGACCACGGGCAGGTCAGCCGCGACGTTGGCGTCCAACTGGACGCCGCGATCGGCGGCAGCGCCGTCGAACGTCGCCATCGTCTCGCGGACCAGCACGCCGATGTCCACCGGTTCGCGGTGCAGCGTCAGGCCGCCGGCATCCGCGAGGGCCAGCGTGCGCAGGTCCTCGATCAGGCGCTCCAGCGTGCGCGCCGCCTCCAGAACCGGCCCGACGTGCTCGGCGTCGCCGGGATAGACGCCGTCCATGATCCCCTCCGCGCGGCCGCGGATCACCGAAAGCGGGGTGCGGAGCTCATGGCTGACGTCGGCGAGGAAGGCGCGGCGGCGCGCGTCGGTCGCCTGCAGCTGCTCGGCCATCTCGTTGAAGGCGCGGGATACCTGGCGGACCTCCTGCGGACCTCGCTCCTTGACCCTCACGGTGAAATCGCCCGCCTCGATCTGGCTGGCCGCGTCGACCAACTCTCCGACCGGGCGAGCAAGGCCCCGGAAGACGCGCCCGCCCCGACGCAGCACCAGGTAGACCACCACCAGCAGCGCCAGCGACCCCAGTCGCAGCGAAGTGCCGGCGCCGTTGATACCGACAACGTTGCCGATCAGCCAGACGGTGACGGTGATGACCGCGATCACCATCACCATGAACGTCAGCACCCACAGCATCACCCGGCGCATGAAGCGCCCGCCCGGCCCGCGACGATGTCCTGGCTCCCAGGTACGGCCGCCCCAGCCTCCTTGCCAGCCGCGGCCACCCCGCCATCCGCCCCCGCCCATCCATCCCCCGGCGGGCGGCCAGGCTTCGTTCTCGGGCCACCACGGCGGCCGCCCCGCCGGCGCCGAGCCGCCGCCGGGCTGGTCCTCGGGTGGCGGCGGCGTCCCGACCTGGATGTTCACGAGCGCCCGTCGGCGAACTTGTAGCCGACGCCGTAGACGGTCTGGAGGTAGCGCGGCGCGCCGGAGTCGGGCTCCAGCTTGCGCCGGATGTTCTTGACGTGGGCATCGATGGCGCGCTCGTAGGACTCGAAGGCGACCCCGTGAACGGCGTCCAGCAGCTGGGCGCGGGTGAAGACCCGGCCGGGCTCGCGGGCCATCGCCGCCAGCAGCTGGAACTCGGTCGGCGTCAGGTCGACGCGGCGGCCCGAGACCCGCGCCTCCATGCGGGGCAGGTCGAGCTCCACGTCATCACCCACCCGGAGCACCTCGGGCCCGGCGGCCGCGGTCTCGGCGCGGCGGAGCACCGCTCGGACGCGGGCGACCAGCTCCTTGGGGCTGAAGGGCTTGGTGATGTAGTCGTCGGCGCCGAGCTCGAGCCCGACCAGCTTGTCGGACTCATCGCTGCGGGCGGTGAGCATGATGATCGGCACCGGGTTGTCCTTGCGCAGGCTGCGGGTAACGTCGAGACCGTCGAGCCCCGGCAAACCGAGGTCGAGCACCACCAGGTCGGGGTGCTCGCTGCCCGCGACCCGCACCGCGCCGCGGCCGTCGGCTGCCTCCAGTACCGCGAAGCCCGACGCCTCCAGGTGGTCGCGGACCAGCCGCACGATCTGCGGCTCGTCGTCGACGACCAGGATGGTGGCCATGGCGTGATGGTAGAGCGCGTCGCAGGGGGCGGGGATTGCATCCCCGAGGCCTGCGGCGAATCCGGGCCGGGGACGCTCAGCCCCCGGCCCGCATCGCGGCGCTCAGCCCTGACCCTGAGGTGGGTTCGCCTCGCCGGCCGCGGGCTCGGCGGGAACGTTCCCGTGGGCCTTGTCGTGCCAGGACTTGAGCTTCTCGTCGATCACCGGCGGGACCTCCCAGTTCTGGGGGCTGCCTCCAGGACCGTGGCTGTGGCCGCCCCAGCCGCCACCGCCCCAGCCGCGTCCACCCCAGCCTCCGCCGTACCAGCGGCGACGCCGGAACATGAAAGCCAGGAAGATGATCAGCAGGACCAGCGGGAAGAACGGAAAACCGCCGTAGCCGTAGCCATTGGCGATGACCACGGTCCCGTGGTCGGTGTTGGCGATATTGGCCGCCAGCCCGGCGTTGTATGCGAACCACCCGGCCAGGCTGGCGATCGCTACCGTCACCAGCGCCCAGAACAGTCCAAAACCTCTACGCATTTGAGTTGCCTCCGATTGGTTGTTTGATGACCTGATCCTCGGAGGAGGCTGTGAACTGAATGTGAATGCGGCGGGCAGGGATTGTGAGCAGTGCTTAGACCAGGGCGCGCACCTCGTCACTGGTGAAGGCGCGGCAGGTTTCGGTGGTGGCGTTGCCGCGGCCGGCCACCAGCATCGCAACCTTGGCGATGGCCTCGTCGTTGGGGGCCTCGGAGATCACGATCTGGTCGTACCGACCCATCGTCACGTAGGCGCCGATGATCTTGACTCCGAACTCGGATTCCGAACGCTTGGCCACCTCATCGACGCGATCGGCGACGGTGGCGGCGTCCTTGCGGCCCTGGTCGGTCCACTTCAGAAGCTGGACATAGGTTGGCATCAGCATCCTCCCGAAACTGAATCCGGATCGCGGGGGCGCGGTCCGGACCACCATTAATGGCTCGGCGTGCCCAAGGGAGCAAGTGGCGCCGGCCGGCGGCGCCATGTTGGGGACCGCGATCAGCTCTTGAGCAACTCCAGTTGGAGAGCTTCGGTCTCCGCCGACGGCCCGACGCCCAGCTCATCGACGAGCCGCGTCCGGATGTTCTCGTAGACCCTCAGCGCTTCGGCCCTGTCGCCGCGGGCCGCGTGAAGGCGCATCAGGTGGCGGTAGCCGGACTCACGGAAGGGCTCCAGGGTCACCAGCTCTTCGGCGTTGCGGACCGCCAGGGCGAATTCGCCGAACGCTTCGAGGCACGGGATCATGCACTCCAGCGCCCGCACCAGCTCCGCCCGCAACTGTTGGCGGCGGGCCTCCGCCCAGGGGCTGTCGGCCCCGGGCAGGAAGGGGCGCCGCAGCACCATCAGCGCCACCAGGGCGTCGCCATATGCGTCCCCGGCGCGACCGGCGGCGATCTCGCCTTCGGCGTGGTGGAGCGCCGATTTGGCGGCCTCGAGATCGATCCATGTGTCAGCGGGAAGCCGAAGCTGGTAGCAGCCGAACGCTGTCGCGATCACGCCATCGCGATCCAGCCCGACCGCCGCGAGGGTGACCCGCAGCTTGCTGATGATGGCGCTGAGCGACACCGCCCAGGCTTTGGGCAGGCTTCCCGGCCAGAGGGTCTCGGCCAACTCCTCGCGGGCCAGCGGATGGTCGCGGTGGTCTACCAGGTGCGCGAAAGCCAGCCGGCCCTGGCGCGCCGGTAGGTCCGATTCGCGGACCAGCCGATCGCCGGACTCGACCTGGACTTCGCCAGCAAGGTAGATACGAATCAAGGTTTCTCCAAACTCACACCAAAGGGGGCCCGCCACGATGGCGCCTGAAGCATCAACATGTATCACCTAGGAGGTGCGCGATGGAGAAGCAAGTCAGCTGCGACTGCGGCTGGGAGTTCAGGTCCGATGACGAGGAGAAGCTGGTCGAGGCGGTCAAGAGCCATGCCGAAAGCGTCCACAACATGCAAGGTGTCACCCGCGAGCAGGCCCTCGCGCAGGCCAAGCCCGTCTAGCTCCTGGCCCTGAAACCCCTTCGGCTGCAACCCAGTCGAGGGGGTTTTGCAAATCTTTACCGAACCTCATTGCCGACAGCCAACCGCCGTGGTACCTTGCTTGCCTCAGTTGCCCGCTATTACCGGCATTATTCGGCCTGATTTGAGGTTTGGAGGGTTCCCGCCCGTGCGCATCAACATTCTCACCCGTCCCATACTGGCGCTCGGTGCCAGCGCCTTCGTCGCGATGGCCGTCCCGGCGCTCAGCGCCGTTGCTTCACCAAGCGGGAACGGCACTGGTGTCGTGCACCCCTCCGCAACCAAGGCGGCCGGAGGCCACGGGGGGCACGGTAGCCTCCTGACATATCACGGCGGAGTCGGCGGGGTCGGGGTCGAGACCGGCGCCGACAAGGTCTACCTGGTGTACTGGGGATCGCAGTGGAACAACAACGATCCCTCGGGTGAGGCGGCGATCCAGCAGAGCTTCTTCAGTGGCGTCGGCGGCAGCTCTTGGAACAACTCGGTGACCCAGTACTGCCAGGGCGTCGCGTCCGGGACGTCGTCCTGTGGCGGTTCGGGTACCCACGCCACCAACCCCGCAGGAGTGCTTGGCGGCTTCTGGTACGACAAGGCCACGGCCGCACCCAGCCAGCCCAGCCAGAGTCAGCTTGCCGCCGAGGCGATCAGCGCCGCGGCCCATTTCGGCCAGACCGCGGCTGGCTCCAACAACACGACGCAGTACGTCATCTCCACGGCCACCGGTAACAGCGCCAGCGGCTTCGGGACCCAGTACTGCGCCTGGCACAGCTCCACCGGGTCGAGTTACGGCAATATCGCGTACACCAACATGCCGTACATCACCGACGCAGGCGCCAGCTGCGGAGCCAACTTCAACGGACTGGGGCCAAACGCCGGTATCACCATCGTCGGCGGCCACGAGTTCGCCGAGACCGAGACCGATATCTTCCCCAACGGCGGCTGGCTTGACGGCCGGGGGGGTGAGAACGGCGACAAATGCGCCTGGATCAGCGGCGGCCAAGGGGCGTCGGCCAACACCACTCTCTCCACCGGTACCTTTGCGGTGCAGTCGCTTTGGAGCAATGCATTCAACGCCGGCGCCGGCGGCTGCGTCCTCGCATATCCCTGACCCATCAGGCAATCTCGGAGCCGCCTTCGGGCGGCTCCTTTCGTTTCCGGGGTAGGTTTGGGGTCATGACCGCGCGAGCCGTCTGGCTAATCCCGTTGCTGGCGCTGGCCGGGTGCGGCGGCACCGTCGGCGCTGACGGAGGTGCCTCAAGCCCCTCACCTGCGCCGGTCAGCTGCGCCACTCCGCCGCCGGCGACCGCGCCCGACGCCACAACAACCCTCGGCATAGACCAGGATCATCAGACGTTCTGCCTCCACCTCGGCGAAACCGTCAGCGTTTTCCTGAACGTTCCTCCGGCGGCAGCGGACACCGGCAAATGGGCAGCGATTCAAGCGTCGGACACGGCCGTTCTTAAAGGCGTCCCCAGCGGGGCGCTGACGCTGGTTCGGGGGGTGACCGCGGGCATCTTCAAGATCCAGCAGAGAGGCAGCTGCCGGCTCAACTCCAGCCGCCCGACGGGTCAGACGTGGGAGGCGACGATCGTCGCGGAGTGAAACCGCCGCGCCCCGTCGCGGCGGCTCTACCTCAGTAGCCGATCAGGACCAGAAGTCGTTCGACTTCTCGAACTCCTCGGGAATGATCCACGACTCGGAGATCTGGCCTTCGGAGTTGAAGTGCACGACGTGCACCGTGTTGGTGTCCAGGGTCTTGCCCTTGCGCGTGCCGGTCGCCTTGACCAGCGCTACCCCATGGGTCTCGTTCGCGAGGACGTCGTGGACCTCGTTCTTAAACGTGCCGCCGGTCTCTTCGAAGATCTTCATGAAGTAGGCGAAGACATCGTCGATGCCCTTGTAGTCGCCGGTCAGGATGTTGCTGCCGCCGGAATGCCAGACGGTGTCAGGGGCAAAGTCCCCTCGGATGGCATCGAGATCGCCCTTGTCGAAGTTCTCGTATCCCTGGCGCAAGCGCGCCTCAAGGGACGTGGCTGTTTGGGAGCTCATGCGGGGTCCTCCTCAAGATGCCGTCTCTCGCCCAGTTCGGACGGGAAAGGCGGCAGGGCCCAATCTGATCCTTTCGCAGTCGGAAGTCCAGCGTAAAGGCCAACGCTTAACCGATCGCGGTCGGGCATCATTCGCAGACGTGATCGAACTCCGGAAGACGGTCATCGTCGAGCGCGAGAGGCTGGAGGCGGGAACGAGGCTTTCGGTCGAGGCGCACTTCCTCGGCATCAAGTTCAACCAGCGGGCCGAGTGCACGCATCACGAGCCGCCACGTCGATTCGAGACCCGGTCCGTCGGCGGACGCTTCTACTTCGAGGCCGGCTTCACGCTCCACGAGGACCCCGCCGGCACCCGTATCGAAGGGTGGGGCAACGCATCGTCTCCCAGGCTTTTCCGTATGGCCGAGCCTGTGCTCCATTTCTTCATCGAGCGCCAGGTCGACGGAGATCTCGAAAGGATGAAGCGCAGGATCGAGGCGCCGGTTTGACTTTCCGGACGCCGGGCCGTACGTTGCCCGCCTGGGCAACTGGCCAGGCAGTCGACCAAAGGAGAAGCGCCATGTACGGGACAGTCGCACGCATCAAGCTGCAGCCGGGCAAGGAAGCCGAGTTGCTGGAGCAGAACAAGGCCTACGAGACCCTCGGCATCCCCGGGTTTGTGGCCACGGCCGTGTACCGTGCCGACGCGGGGGACAACGAGTACTGGCTGGCGGTCGTTTTCGAGAGCAGGGAAAGCTACCGTGCCAACGCCGAGGACCCGGCCCAGGATGAGCGCTTCCAGAAGCTGGCCGCGATCATGGCGGCCGAGCCGGAGTGGCACGACGGCGAGGTGATCGCGAGAATGGTCGCCGCGACCTGAGAACAGGATTTGGACCACGCTGACCTGACCGCCCGCCACCGGGCGGTGATGCCCAAATGGCAGGCGCTCTACTACGACCAGCCCATCGCCATCGACCACGGCGAGGGGCGCTATGTCTGGGACGCCGAGGGCAACCGCTACCTCGACTTCTTCGGCGGCATCCTCACCACCATCAGCGGCCACGGCGTGCCCGAGGTGGTTGAGGCGATCCGGGAGCAGGCCGGCAAGCTGCTCCACAGCTCGACCCTGTACCTGATCCCCACCGCGATCGAGCTGGCCGAGCAGATCGCGGCGTTGTCGCCTATCCCCGACGCCAAGGTGTTCTTCACCACCTCGGGGACCGAGGCGGTGGAGGCGGCGCTGATGCTGGCCACGGGGTACCGACGCTCCAACCAGGTGCTGGCGCTGCGGAACTCGTACCATGGGCGATCCTTCGCGACCGTGGCGGTCACGGGCAACCGGGCCTGGTCGGCGACGGGGCTGTCGCCTTTCCACGTCGCCTTCGTCCAGAACGGCTACCGCTACCGCAGTCCTTTCAAGGACCTCCCCGACGAAGAGTTCATCGCCGCCTGTGCCGATGACCTTCGCAACGTCATCGAGACCGGCACCGCCGGCGACATCGCCTGCCTGATCGCCGAGCCGATCCAGGGCGTCGGCGGGTTCACCGTCCCGCCCGACGGGTTCTTCGGCGCCATGAAGGCGGTCTGCGACGCGTACGGGATCCTCTTCATCGCCGACGAGGTCCAGACCGGCTGGGGCCGCACCGGCGAGCACTTCTGGGGCATCGAGGCCCACGACGTGGTCCCCGACCTGATGGTGTTCGCCAAGGGCATCGGCAACGGACTCTCGCTGGCCGGCGT
>WNFI01005402.1_pt1 | contig 10343 bp, 5 predicted proteins | sample 5400471 | NCBI WGS metagenome assembly WNFI01 (sample SAMN13153348, study PRJNA577476) | soil metagenome | isolation source: 100 cm saprolite on Douglas fir-dominated hillslope | place: USA:California | collected 2013-09-17 | reverse complement strand
CAGGCGCTATTACGACCAATCGCGGAAGGAGACGATCGAGTGGCAGATCGCGACCGCCAAGCAATATGGCCTGTCGGGCTTTTGCCACTATCACTACTGGTTCGACGGAAAGCAGCTCCTCGAGGCACCGACCAATATCTTCCTCGAGTCCGACGACCTCGACTTCCCCATCTGCCTCGCATGGGCGAACGAGACTTGGTCGCGTCGCTGGGACGGACGCGATCACCACATCCTCCAGGAGCAGACGCACAAGCCCGACAAGGCGATCTGGCAGCGCCACTTCGACTACCTCATCCGCGCCTGGAGCGACGACCGGGCGATCAAAGTGGACGGGAAGCCGCTCTTCCTCATCTACCGTGCGCACCGGATCCTGCAGATCGGCGACATGTTCGACTTCTGGCGCGAGCAGGCGCATCGGAGAGGATTGCCGGGACTCTACTTCGCCGCCATCAAGCAATACGAATTCCCGGTACCGGAGGTGCTGAAACACTTCGACGCCGTGGTTCAGTTCCAGCCGTTCGAGGCGCTCTATTCGCCCGATTTCGAGACGCCGACGATACAGACGAGCTTCGCGTTCAAGGTCGCCCGTCGTTTCTTGCCCGAGAAAGCGCAAGACCTGCTGCGCGCGGCTCGTTACAGCCTGATGCCGCGCCTTACGTTCTACGACTACGAACGGGTCTGGAGACAGATCCTCAAGGTCGAGCGAGAAGGCGGGATCACCACGTTTCCAGGTGCTTTCGTCGATTGGGACAACACGCCACGCTACGTGAAGAGGGCGCGCATCTTTCGCGGCGCTTCCCCCGAGCGGTTCGAGCATTGGTTCGCGAATCTCGTGCAGGCGACGGCGACCCGGCCCACCAACGAACGGATCATCTTCCTCAATGCGTGGAACGAATGGGCCGAAGGCACGTACCTCGAGCCCGATGAGCGTTACGGCTACAAGTATCTGCAGGCGGTGCAGCGCTGCCTCGCCAAGGCCGGGGAACGCGAGATCGTCACGATGCCGTCGTAATCGTCGGGCGGCATTTCATCAGGTCTGCGCTTCGCCGCGGTAGACGGGGATCACGAGATCGAGGGCGCGGCCCATGGGCGGGGTTATTGCACTCGCAGAGCGTAAAATTGCTGCCATGAACGATGCCTCTGCCTCGCGACCGGTCCAGCTGCACGTCATCCACGACTTGGGTGGCGGCAGCGTGAAATGGCTCGCCGACTTCGTGCGCGCCGACACGGGCCGCACGAACCTGGTCCTCAAATCGTTCACGTTCGACGACTCCGCCGGCGGCGGCGTGGCGCTCTACGCGAGCCCCGAGGACGCCGTCCCGCTCAAGGCATGGCGCTTCGCCGCGAAGATCCCGGCGACGCTCGTCACGCATGCCGAGTACCGCGCGGCGCTCCACGAGGTCGTCGCGGGCTACGGCGTCGCGGCGGTGATCGTCTCGTCCCTCATCGGGCACTCGCTCGACGCGCTCGAGACGGGCCTTCCGACGATCGTGGTGAACCACGACTATTTCCCCTATTGCCCGTCGATCAACCTCTACTTCGACGCCCCGTGCCAGAGCTGCGACGACGCGCGCATGGCGAGCTGCGCGCGCGGGAACGACGATTTCAGCCCGTTCGTCGGCTTCCCGGAAGAGGAGCGCGCGCGCGTGCGCCGCCGCTTCGTCGAGCTCGTCCGGCAGCCCAATGTCGTCATGGCCGTCCCGAGCGAATCCGTAACGGAGAATTACCGGCGACTCGAGCCCGCGTTCGCGTCGGCCCGTTTCGTGACGGTGCCCCACGGCTATGGAACGCCGCTCGAGAAAGTGGATGCGCCGGATCCCGGCGGCGGGCGCCTGCGCGTGCTGGTCCTCGGCCAGATCTCCGTGGCGAAGGGCCTGGAGCTGCTGCGCGAAGCGCTTCCGCGGCTCACACGCTTCGCGGAGGTCTATCTGGTCGGCGCGCGCGAGCTCGGAGAGGTGTTCCGCTTCGACGAGCACGTTCACGTGACCAGCCAATACGACATGGACGAGCTTCCGCGCCACGTTGCGAGCATCAATCCGCACCTGGGCCTGCTGGCGAGCATCGTGCCCGAGACGTTCAGCTATGCGCTCTCCGAGCTGCAGATGCTCGGCGTCCCCGTTGCCGCGACGCGGATCGGCAGCTTTGCGGAGCGCATCCGGCATGGCGAGACCGGTTACCTCTTCGAGCCGAACGCCGCGGCGCTGGTCGCGCAGCTCGGCATCATCGATCGCGATCGCGCCACGCTCGAACGGATCCGCAAGAACGTCTCGGCCTGGCGGCCGCGCACCGCGAGCGAGATGGTCGCGGACTATCATCGGCTCGCGCCGCTCGGCCATCCACCCGCCGCGTCCGCGGTGGCCGTGCCGCCCGCGGCCACGCCCGTCACGGCCGATCCGGGGCTCACCGCAACCGTCGCGGGCATGTGGAAGGAAGTGAAGCGGCTCAACCTCCAGCTCGCGATCGTGAACGAGGCGCGCACGCGCGATCGCCTCGGCGAGGAGGAGCGGCTGCGCCCGGTGCAGCACCGTGTCGAGGAGCTCGAGCGCCGGGTGGGCGATCTCAAGCGCGCGGATCAGGATAAATCGGCGCTCCTGGTGCGCAAGGAAGCCGAGCTCATCGACAGGGACCGCGATTTGCGGAGCGCGACGGCGCAGGTTCACGTGCGCAACGTCCAGGTCACCGAGATCCTCGCCTCGACGAGTTGGAAGGTCTCCAGGCCCGTGCGATGGGTGGGTGTGGCGGTGCGCAGGACGCGCAAGCTTGCGGCGGCCTCGCGCGTGCTGGTGAGCGAGCCGTCGCGCATCCCGGACAACGTCTCGGCCGTATGGCGTGCATGGCGCACCGCCGGCTGGCTCGGGGTGAAGAAGTCCCTCGGTGCAATGCAGCCGGGGGCCGTCCGCGATCCCTGGGAGCAGTACCAGCAGGATTTCCAACGCCACGTACGGCCGCGCATCGTGAAGGCGATCCGCGAGATGAAGCGTAAGCCGCTGATCTCGGTCGTCGTGCCGACGTACGAGACGCCCGAAGCGTTGCTGCGCGAGGCCATCGAGTCGGTGCGCACGCAGCTGTACCCGCAATGGGAGCTGTGCATCGTCGACGACGGCTCCCACGCGCCCCATGTGGCGCGAGTCCTGAATGAATTCGCCGCCCGCGATCCGCGCGTCAAGGTGCGGTTCTCGGAGGCTAACGGCGGCGTGTCGAAGGCCTCGAACACGGGGCTCGCAATGGCGAGCGGCGAATTCGTCCTTCTTCTCGATCACGACGATGTGCTCGAAGAACAGGCCCTGTTCCGCTTCGCCGAATCGATCGTCGAGGACGATCCGGACGTCGCTTACGGCGACGAGATCCTCGTGGTTCCGCCGGGCAAGATCACCCGGTTCGGCTTCCGGCCGGCATTCTCGCTCGAATACCTGCGGGCGCATCCGTACATCGTCCATCCCGTCGCATTCCGGACCAGCGTCCTGCGGCGCATGGGCGGATTCGACGAGGCGTTGCGCATCTCGCAGGACTACGACCTCATCCTGCGCGCCGTGGACGCCTCCCGCCGCGTGGTCCATATCCCGGAGGTCCTGTACCGGTGGCGCCAGACCGAGGAGTCGTCGGGCCGTCTCCAAGCCCCCGCGGTGATGGAGACATCGAAGGCGATCCTCAGGCGCCACCTCGAGAGAAACCGCGTCGAGGCGACGGTCGGCGACGGCGCCGGATTCAATCTCTTCGAAGTGCGTTATCCCTTGCAGGCCGGGACGCGCGTCGCCATCATCATCCCGACCAAGAATCACGGCGAGCTGCTGCGGCAATGCGTCGAGACGATCGCCGCGACGGTGAAGGAAGTGGACTACGAGCTGATCGTGGTCGACCACGAATCCAGCGATCCCGCGACGGTGTCATACCTGGATTCGCTCAAGGACAAGGCGCAGGTGCTGCGCCATTCCGGCGAATTCAATTTCTCCGCCATCAACAATCGCGCGATCGCACGCGCACAGGGCCGATTCACGCACTACCTCCTTTGCAACAACGACATCGAGGCGTTCGAGGAGGGTTGGCTCGAGCGCATGGTCGAGCTCGCCCAGCAGCCCTCCGTAGGCATCGTCGGATCGCAGCTGCTTTATCCCGATCGCCGCAGCATCCAGCACGGCGGCGTGATGGTGGGCGCCTTCGGCGCCGCCGAACACTACGCCAAGCGCCTGCGGTTCGGCCAGGATCCGATCGAACCCGGCTATGCCGAAATGCTGATGCTGAACCACGAAGTATCCGCGGTCACAGCGGCGTGCATGCTGATCCGCAAGGACGCGTTCGACGCGGTGCACGGTTTCGACGAGACGATCAAGGTGGGATTCGGGGACGTCGACCTGTGCCTGCGGGTGCTGCAGGCCGGCTATCGCGTGCTCTTCTGTCCGCTCGCGCGGCTCGTGCACCATGAGTCGTACACGCGCGGAACGAGCCTGCACGATCCGCATCCCGAGGATTCCGCGCTCTTCCGGATCAAGTGGCGCCCGATGCTCGAGGCCGGAGATCCCTATTACCATCCGTCCCTGTCGGTCACGAGCAGCAACTGGAGCATCGCCAATCCGTTGCCGTACAAGGTGAAGCTGCGCCGCAGGATCGTCGACCTCGACCACGCGACGGGACGCCAGTCGCTCTCGATCACCGCCTGACCCGTGCGCCTACTGGATGGGATTTTCGGCCCGCGGTTCTTCTTCGAGGGCTGCCGCTATTACACGCCGCTGCTGCGGCGCGGCTTCAGGACGGCGTGGCGCAAGCCGGCGTGGATCGACTGAGGTCTCTTCGGACCATCGCGGGGAACATCCGGCTCGCAGCGTCATTCGCGCGCCAAGCGCTAACCGGCGGAAAATGGCCCGCGAGAGTGGGCCTTTCGGTCGAGCGAGCTTTACGGTCGTCGCGGCCGGCCGTTGGGACCCGGACCGACTGCGTGGAACTCGCGTTCGAACTCGTCTTTCATCCGACACAACTTCTGCGGATATTTTCCGTTTCGCGGCGTGACGGCCAGGTACCGTTCGATCGCCATCTGCGCCCGTACTGCTCGGTAGGTCTTCAAATATGGAGCGATCTGCGAGAGCAGGTCCAGCGCCTGGCGGTTCGTCACTTTGTACGCGAAGCTCTGCGTATGACGCTGGCTATACGTTCGTTTTGTCGTAATGCAGCCGGCTCCCACACTCTCATGAACAAACTCGAGCATCCGTCTATCCGTGTTGCTGATGGAGACGACAAGCCTTCGTCTTTCGCCACTGTGACAAGCGGTCAACATGATCGAGCCTTCGCCATCGACCAAGCCCGCCACGTAGGCAGCGGTCTCGGAAGTAAGACGCTGGACGGCGCGATACGTTGCCATCCGCATAGCATGAATTGCCGAAAGCTCACTAGGTGAGCCAGCAAAGAAAAAGCCGGAGAATCGTCGAGATTCTCCGGCTTGGTTGGTGGAGGCGGCGGGACAGCTGATCCACGGCTTTCGCCGCGGGCTGGACTATGCCTTCATCCTGTCGCCAGGATGCGGAGCGTGTTATCCGCCGACGCGTTCCGGCGAATCCTAGTGTCCGCTCCGCGGTTTCCCGGTCAGCGAACCTATGAGTCTCTACAGGGCAGGCCCGAGGTTGGCCCTCTTCCTACCCCTCGGCGTTGCCACGTCGCGTTGCCGCGACGACAGGGTTCGCCGATGTGAGCTCCGTTTTCACTCTACCCTCACGGGCAGATGCGACCAATTGATCGAACCCGCGTCCGTGAACCGTCCACATCCAGTTCTACATGCTTAGCCAGGCCATTTGGTTTAACCGCTGCCCCGTAGACCGGCGAACTGGGCAACGCTGAGCCGCCTTGGATTTAGCCCTTCGCGAAGCGGCCCCGCGAAGGGCGATCTCATGAATATGACTCTGCCGTGGCTTGCTGCTTACTGCACCACCCGGCCCCATGAGCAGGCCCGGAGCAGAGTCCAGCGGGTATTAGGCCGCCAGAGCGTAGTTGTCGTCGTTCGCAACTAGTTTGTTTGCGGTTGGATTAACGAGGTGCTCCACCCCTCGGCATGCCCTGGGCTGCTTCAGTGCCCACGTCGAAACCGGATCGCCCCCTTAGAAATCGGGTCCGGTAATGAGATTATACGTGCCACGTGCAGGAACGTGGGGATGTCCCGTTTGTTCACAAGGGGAAGTCATGAATCCAATGAAGATCGTCGGCATCGTCCTCATTGTCGCGGGAGGACTCGCGCTCGCCTACGGCGGCTTCTCGTTCACCAAGGAAACGCACAAGGCCGAGATCGGGCCGCTCAAGCTCTCGGTGCAGGAGAAGGAGCAGGTGAACATCCCGCAGTGGCTCGGCATCGGAGCCATCGTCGCGGGCGTCGTGCTACTGGTGCTTCCTTCGAAGAAGTGACGGCGGCGTCACCAGCGCGGCGACGCCGATGAAGAAGGCAAGCCACGCCCAGCCGATGTGCGGCGGCGCGTAGCGGAATCCGACCTCGCTCGCTCCGCGCGGCAGCGCGACCGCCTGGAAGATGCCGTCGCGCTGCGCGATGGCCGCATCAGCGCCGTTCACGGTTGCGGTCCAGCCGGGAAAGTAGAGCTCGCGGCGCACGAGCGTCGCCGGCGTCTCGCATTCCACCCGGGCGGCGCGCCGCTCGCGTGCATGCACCTTGCAGCGGCCGTCAACCGTCTCGAAGTACGGGCTCGGATTCGGCAGCTCGAAGATCTCGATGATCCGATCCGAATAGACGCGCCTCACGCCCTCGAGCCCGGCGAGATCCCGCTTCGCATGCGTGACGACGTATCTCACGCCGACATCCTGATAGGCGCGGATGTTGGCCCGTAGCTCGTCACCTGCATCGTGGCGCTCACCATTGAACACCACCGAATCCGTCCACATCCGGTGCAGGCGGGTTCGAACGTGATCGCCCCACGACTGCGGCACGGGAAGATAGTTGTGGTTGATGGATGCGATGCCGAAGTACGCGCCGTAGTTCGGCTGGATCGGTCCGAGCGTGTAGAACCGCTGGAGCCCGAGGTTCTGCTGCAGGAAACCGATGGCTTCCGTATCGAGGCGTCCCTGCCGGGGATTGCTCGCGATGGGCAGCGCGCACATGATCGATGCCTCGACGCAGAGCAGGACCGCGACTCCGCGGATGGCGCCGCGTTGGAGGAGAGCCAGGCGCGCGATCGCGTCGAGCCCGAACGCCGCGAGCACGACGACCGCGAGCTCCCAGGTGGGCGGCACATAACGGACGAACGCCGTCGGACCGACTCCGGGCACGAGGTTCCACAGGAACTGGAATGGCTGCACGCCGAACGTCTTGCCCAACGTGGTGACGATCCAGGCCGCGAGCAGGAACGCAAGCGCGTCGCGCCTCGCGAGCAGGCCGTAGAACGCCATCGCGAGGAGCGCGATCGTGACGTAGCCTCCGAGCGCGCTCCAGTGGGCGTAGATGGCGTCCCACTTGTAGCCATATCCCATGATCGGTCCGAACGCGTAGGGGGCGATGAGCGACGTGACGGCGGCATCCGGGCCGAGATAGGCGGCGGCGAGCTCGCCGGCATGTCCTCCGACATCGGCGTGCGGCAGGTAGAGAAGGAATGCGACGATTTGCGGTGACGCGATGGCGAGAGCGGCCATCCCCCCTGCGGTGACGCGCGATCCGAAGCCGCGCCGCGCCGCGCTCGACGGGAGACACACGCCGCGAAGCACGGCCCACGCGAGCACGAGGAGCCCATTGATGTAGGCGGTCTCGGGGAATCCCGCGACCAGGGAGAGCGCCATCGCCACGCCGATCGTGCGCCATCCCCTGGGCGATCGGGATTGCGCCGCGACCGCCGCGCGCTCGATACCGTAGAGGATCCAGGGAAGAAATGGCACCGGCGCCGCAGGGCCGTGCGCGAACCATGCCAGCGTGCCATTGACGCCATAGACGATGCCGCCCACCGTCGCGGCCAGCCGCCCGATGCCCAGTTGCCGCAGCAACACGAACGTGCCGAGTCCCGCGAGAATCTGCAGCGCCATCTGCAGCAGCACCATTCCACGCGGGAGCAGCAGCAGGAACGTGAGCGGAAAGAATGCAGACGGTTGGTACTCCGCGGCGAGCGGCATGCCGATCCCGCTGTATGGATTCCACCAGGGGACCTCGCCGCTCATCCAGTCGAGCGCGGCGCGGTGGCCCAGCGCCTGCGTCTGGAAGCCATTGTTGGGATCGATGTACGGCACGCCGCGCTGGATCACGGCACCGCGATCGAGCGCCACGTTCGCTGTGTAGTAAAGCGGATCGGCCTTCAGCCACGGCGTGAGCTGCGGGATCGCCAACAGGATCGGAATCAGCGCGACCAGCAGCATCGCGCGCAAGTCCGCGCGCTCCGGGCGCCAGAACGTCACGGAGCCCATGCGGACAACAGGATCAAGCGCGGATCAGGTCGAGGGCGCGATGACGACGCGTGAACACGCCGTCGGCGGGCAGGCCCCACCACTGCTCGATGATGGTGGTCCAGAGCTGGCGCGTGTCGATGGCGGGATCAGGCCCACCGACCAGATGCACGCGCGTCACCGGCGCGAGCGCAGCGCGGCGAGGCCTTCGGCGAGGCGCTTCAACGCATCGCCGTGATACTTCAACTGCTCCCAGTGGCAGTCGACGGAGTGATGCTTGTCGTCGTCGAGGCCGTTCAGCGCGAGGTGGATGACGGGTAGCGCGCGATCGGCGGCCGCGAGCTCCACCGTGGCGCGAACGGCTTCGCCGAACGGATCCGTCGGAAAGCGCGTGCGAAGCGCAAGGGGAGGAAGGGTGTCCTTTCCGCGCGCGAGCATCTGGCGCCCGCGCGGCGTGGCCTCGAACACGCACGGCGCGATGTGCCGCGACCGCAGGAGCTCCGAGGCGCGATAGACCTGCAGCGCCCCGAGCTTTCCGCCGCGGAACGGTCCCATCGGGTCGGCTTCGCGGATGTCGAGCACGTCGAACGCCACTGCGTCCGCGATCGCGTCGCGGCGGCTCGCGCCCTCGAGCGCCCGCGTCACCCAGCCTTCGGCCGAGAAGGCGGTGCCGTCGCAACCCGTGAATGCCGACTCGATGTCGCGGTAGTGCTGCTGAGTGCACTCGGGATAGCCCAGGCCCTGCACGATCGCGAGGTCCTTCGCTTCCCACGACGGCACGAGCGCGGCGAGCGACGGATGCAAACCGTGCGACGGCGTGATCTTCAGCACCGCGTCGCGCGCCACTGCGATGGTCGGGCGCAGCTTGTAGTAGAGCGAATCGGTGTACGGCACCCAGGTGTTGTAGCCGTCGTTGCCGCCGTAGAGGAACACCATCACGAGCAGGCGATCGGGGGAATCCGCGATGCCGTCGGCTTTCCATTCCGAGGGGGGCGCGCCGTCGCCGAGGTAGCCGTAGCCCGCGATGACCACCGGCATTCCCGCCGCGCGCGCCGCTTGCACGTCGCGCTCGTCATCGCCGACATACAACGTCTGCGCGGGCTTCACGCCCAGCGTCTTTGCGGCGAATAGCAGCGGCTCCGGAAACGGCTTGGGCTTGGCGCAGGTGTCGCCACCCACGATCACCCCGGCACGCGTGCCCAGTCCGACCTGCTGGAGCAGCGGCCGCGCGAAGCGCTCGAACTTGTTCGTCACCACGCCCCAGGCGATGTCGTTCGCCTCGAGCCGGTCGAGGAGCTCGCCCATGCCGGGGAAGACCGTCGTGTCGACGAAGAGATTGTCTGCGTAGATGGCGAGGAACTCCTCGCGCATGGCGGGAAAATCCGGATGGTCCGTCGTCATCTCGAACGCCGCGAGCAGCATGCCACGCGCGCCCTTGGAGACGTGCGGACGCACGCGCTCCTGCGGCACGGGCGCGAGACCGCGCCGCCTGCGCATCTCGTTCACCGTGCGCGCCATGTCGGGCGCGGTGTCGAGCAGCGTGCCGTCGAGGTCGAAGAGGACCGCTTCAACCACGGCGCGCGCCCAGCAGATAGTTCACGTCCACGTCGCGCCCCAGCGCATAAGCCTTCGTGATCGGGTTGTACATCATGCCGGTGAGGTCGAAAACCGAAAGCTCCGCCTCCCGGCACGCCCGCGAGAGCTCCGAGGGCCGGATGAAGCGCGCATATTCGTGCGTGCCTTTCGGCAGCAGGTTCAGCACGTACTCGGCGCCCACGATCGCGAAGACGAAGGACTTGACGTTGCGATTGATCGTGGAGAAGAACACGATCCCGCCGGGCTTCACGAGCTTCGCGCACGCGTGCACGATCGCCGGGGGATCGGGCACGTGCTCGAGCATCTCCATGCACGTGACCATGTCGAACGCGCCGGGCTCCTCGGCGGCGAGGGCCTCCGCGGAAACCAGGCGGTAAGCGACGCTGCTGCCGGTT
>WNFI01473301.1_pt2 | contig 10345 bp, 8 predicted proteins | sample 5400471 | NCBI WGS metagenome assembly WNFI01 (sample SAMN13153348, study PRJNA577476) | soil metagenome | isolation source: 100 cm saprolite on Douglas fir-dominated hillslope | place: USA:California | collected 2013-09-17 | reverse complement strand
GGAGTCTTCCCTGGCCGGTGTTGCCGCTTCCGAATTCATCGTTGCCGGCGGACTCATCATCCACTTGCTGTAGCGCTCCCAGCTCACGCTGGACTGTCCTCCAGCACCTATCGGTTGGCCAAGGAGCTTAGCTGTAAGATCGCGACCATAGGTATAGGTGGCAATATAACTTCGATATTCATTGATGTACTTAAGAGCGACTTCTCCATGCGTCATGAGGGTCTGCTCTTCGAGCGCGGAGTTTGCCCGCTCAAACTCCAGCTTTCCGTCCAGATAGTCGCGCGCTATTTCGGGCTCCGCCTGGTGCAGCTCATCCACCAATGCTTCGACCATCCTGTAACGAGCGGCTTTGCTGCCATCCAGCCCAGCAAGCGGAAATAACACCTCACGCTCAAAGCGGAGACGATCAACGGGTGGGAATGCAACGTCAATCGCAAGCGTTGCCGCAGCCTCCGATACCAACGATTGCGGACTGAACGTCGGCTGCACCGCCAGCTCATCCATCTTTCTGCCGCGCACCAGCTTTGCTTCCTGCAGGGAGTTGTAGACATGGTGTCCCGGATAGGTCTCATGACAGGCCAACTGCAGCACCTGGTCTACCGTCAGCGCATAATCCGTGTTGATCTCCACCACGCTGCGATAGTTTCCCTGATAGAAGCTGTAACCACTCCACGGCTTGTTATGGACAAATTTCAATTCCGTAGCTTCGCCGGCAGGCAGGTCAACGTGCGCCATTGTTGCTTCACGGCAGCCCTGGATGGCCTTTTGCATCACTTCCTTCAACTTGGCTGAGGGAACCGTAAACCCTGTGTCGAAGGCCTCATAACGCTGTGCGAGACTGCCTTTGCCAGGCAGTAGCCGATCGAGTTTTTCCCGCACCTGCGCCATATGCAGACGGTCATAGCTGGCAGGCACAGTCACTCCGAAGACCGCGGCTGTCTCCTGATCGAAGGTCATCGGTACGCTGGTCAACGTATCGACGCGGCTCGATATGGCCCGCAGCTGACGAATGAGATATTCTTCGCGCATACGATCCTCCGCTTGCGATCCAGCATGCAGCTTGAGGCGCTCGACCAGGCTGTCGGCGGATTGTTTAATCTCTCGCAGAGTGGGCGGCTGCTTGCGGATACCGGCAACCAATCCTTCTGACCCGTAGTAGTAGTCCAGGGAGTCTGGGTCGCGCTCACCTAGTGCCACCGCGAGACGTAGATACTGGTGCACGTCTGCTTCCAGTGAAGTTTCGGCGGGTGATACCCGCGCTTTTCCACAAGAGGTCATCAGGCTCACTAGCAGACAGAGGGAGGCGCTAGCGACCGTCATACACCTCGCCCCGTTATGTGCCTTATTCTCCATTCGCTGAATCAGGTTCCTCCCGCGGACTTAGTTACTCACTCGATCCATCTCCGGTGATGACAGATGATGTTTCTTCATCGGCGTCAATCTTCGCTGCGGGTGTGGCTTTTGGTCGAAGGGTTGGATAGGTTATGCCCAGTTACTCAACGGGTTGTTGAATATATCCCGGATGGCTTGCTATTAGTAAAGAATCCGCAGGCTGAACTGGAACTCCCGGTTGTCGTTGGCCTGCGTAAGGGTGCCGAACGGCGAGGTTCCAAACTGCACGCCTTGAGTAAGTGGATTCAAGAAGTTGGGATGGTTGAGGAGGTTGAACGACTCTGCCCGGAACTGGCCGTTCACCCTTTCAAAGATGGGGAAGTTGCGAGCCAGGGTCAGGTCAAGTTCCGTATATTTTGGGCCAATGACTATGTTGCGACCTGCATTGCCGAATTTACCTGGTATCGCGGCTGCACCCGTGGTCTTGTTATAACCGACAAATCCCTGGGCAAGCTGGAAGGCATTTATATTGAACCACTCCGACACTGTATGGGTTTTAGCACCAGTCTTCGAGTCAACCGATGCATTCGGATCTGCGATTACATTTGGGCGGTCTGCGCTGCCAAAGGAACCGCTGTTGTTGGACGCTGAGTTCGTAACGGTGAAGGGGCGGCCGGTCTGGAAGCTGAAGATACCCGATATCTGCCAGCCTCCCGCCAGCGCTGAGCCGACGCCGTGAGTAAGATAAGCCTTGTTCTTTCCGAATGGCAGTTCCACCATCGGGCTGAACACAACTCGGTGAGCAACATTGAAGTCAGACAGGCCACGTTCCGCGCGCAAGTTATAGATATTCTGCGGCGAGCCAGAGGAATTGCTCCCACTGCCGATGCCGCCGCCACCATCAATCGACTTGGAAAAGGTATACGCGAGCAGAAAGGTGATCCCCTTCGAATAGCTCTGCTTCAGGCTGTTCTGCCAGGAGTGAAATTCGGAGTTGGCACGCGTGTCCTGATTGTTTACGGTCCCGTACCCCGAAAATGGTCTGGCATACTGAGGGATGGAGGCTTGTGTTGCGGTAATCGTGGGGTTATACGTGCTGAGATTGATCTGGTTCAGGTTGATAGTAAGTGGCAGCCGCGTACCCTTCGACCCGAAGTATGTGGTCTCCAGCACGAGGCTTTTTGTGAGCGCCTGCTGCACTCCCAGACTCCATTCCGTGATGTATGGCGTTCTGTAATTGGGAGCGATACTCAAAGCCGCGAGCACGTTCGCGCATCCGGGATTTGCGCTATGTTGCGTGTTTACGACGCACGGCGCGAGTCCGCCGGACGGAAAAGGATTTGCCAGGTTGACGATTCCGGTCGCCGCCGACGTGTATGTCGGAACGTAGCGAAAGGGCGCTTGCGTACCGTTGGTAAGAAATTGGTTGTAGAGCAGGGGCGTGTTATAGAAGATGCCCATCGCTCCCTTGATTACAGTCGTATCCTTCTTCAAAGGCTGCCAGGCAAAACCTACACGCGGCGCAAAGTTATTCCAGTCATAGTTGTATAAATGATCGAAGCTGGATGCACCATTGGTCACAAATTTTTGGGTAGTGGTGTTATACCCCGTTACCAAACCCGAACCAGCACCCGACCCAGCAGCTGTAAACTGCTGGGCGGCGATATCGAAGTTCGATACTGTACTATGCGGCGAATAGACCGGTTTATCCAGCTCCCAGCGAATGCCCAGGTTCAGCGTCAGGAATGGATTAAGCTTCCAATCATCCTGTAAGAACAGATGGGTGCTCTGAAAGTTGAGATATACGGTGGGAGCGGTGGTACCGATGCTGGACGTATACACAATGCCCATGAGGAGATCGGCCATGGAGGGTTCCACGTGACTACATCGACGATTTGATAGTGGTTGTCCCAACGATCCTGGGGCAGGTTCGTTGCGCCTCCGATGGTGGCATACCCGGTAACAACCGTGTTTGGCAGACCCTGATTGTTCGCATAACCGGCTTGCGTGAAGTAGGGTCCACCCGGAAGGCCGGGATAGGCGCTCCCGATTTTAGTCTGGTCTTCCTGGATACGCGGCTGCACCAGGCGTTGGAATCCAAGCCTGACCTCGTTCAAGAGGTTGGGGCTGAAGATTCTGTCCCATGTGATATTTGCCAGCGTCGAATGCTGGTCCGTGAAGCATCCGAACTTGGGAACCACATACGAGGAGCATAGGGAGTTCGACGGTTCGAAGGCAGGGTCACGGAAGTAATTCCAACTACCATAGAAAAAGTCCTTCGCCGATAGCTTGTGGTCTATCCGCAGGGACTCTTCATTCATATTCTCAATCCGCGTTTCGCTGAAGTTGTAGTTGGTCGCGCCGGTCGTATTCGGCGCCGGATATCCCAGCTTTGCAATCGTCTGCCCAGCCTGTGCTCCGACAGACGTCCAACCTGCCAGCTTGCTGAAGTCATAGGTCGCCGTCGTGGCCGTAGTTGAGACCGGAGTCAGAGTGGTGCCGTTCTTAGCAGCCGGGTCGTAGATCTTAGTTGCGATAGGTTCAGTGAATAGCCCCTGCAACATCGCAGTCGTGGGAACATTGGCCAGCGCCGTCACTGCTCTGCGAATGCGCTGCCCTTCATATCCAAAGAAGAAGAAGGTTTTGTCTTTGAAGATAGGACCGCCGACGGTGGCGCCAAACGTGTTTTGTTTGAAAGATGGCGTCTTGGCTCCCGCCGCGTTGAAGTACGGCTTGGCGTCCGTCACCTGGTTGCGGATGAACTCGTATACCGTGCCATGGAACTGATTCGTACCGGACTTTTCAACGATCACCAGTTGCCCGCCAGACATGCGCCCGTACTCCGCCGGATACACGCCTGTCAGCAGCTTGAACTCCTGAATCGTTTCGACAGAGGGGCGGAAGGATGGCTGTGCCACGCCCATGTCATTGTCGTAGATGCCGTTGAAGGTGAACTGATTGCTGATTTCACTTACACCCGCCACATTGAATCCGCCGCGGAAGCCGAGAGTCGAGTTCTGCGCTGGCTGGCCCCAGAGCCAGCGGCACATCGATGCGCGCGTCTGCGCCCACATTCAAGGTGATTCCCTTCAGTACTTTCTTGCTGAAGCCCACCGCCTCCACCGTGATCTGGTATTCGCCCGGATTCAACGTGTTCACAAAGTAGCGTCCCTCACCGTCGGACTTCACCGATCGAGTGATATTGGTTCCTGCGTTTTGCACACTTACCTGCGCATTCGCTATTGCGGCACCTTGTACATCCAGAACCGTGCCTTCCACAGTGGCCGTTACGGTCTGGCTGAAGCCGGCCTGAACACCAGCCACGGCCAGCAGGACGATCAGAAAGCCACGCCTGACGCTCACATTGATAAAACTCATGGTCGACCTCCTCCGAAAGAGACAAACAGGTACAGTCCTGGTTTCGTACCGTAGCGGCCGGCACACTTCTACTGATTGGCTCCGATATCAGACACTGTGGGTTCTCCTGATACGAGCTGGCTCTGTCACTTGGGATGGAGATGCAGGCTGACCAGCAGCGAGCTGGCAGGACAATCCCGCAATGACAACGCCTGGAATCTAGCTGATTTGTATGTTGAATACTTCCGTGAGACACAAAAATCCGTGTCATTGCTAAATAGCTTTAGCAATGAGTTAGACCAGCCTTCGCCTTGCCCGCAATCTCTGGGGCATGACAACTAAATTGGCCTTCGACTGGGAAGGATAGTTTTTGCGTTCTCCGACGAGGAGGAAGAGATACTTCTGCAACTCAGGCCTTCAACTGTGGAGGCCCGAATTTTTAGCCAATAACTTGCTTGGGTGGAGCAATGATGAAACGGCGCTGAGAGTTTGTCAAGACTATTTTGTCCCCTTGAACTGTCCGTTGTTTTGTACCAGTGGATAGTTAGTGTGTAGCGCAGTGCACTTGAAAGCGAGAGGCGTTCTCGCGCCTACACTGCTCATCTCCAGCTCCGCGAGCGCATTGTTGCCACTGGTTCCCAGTAAGAAAGATCAAGTCTTTCATCGCGGAGGCAGCCGCATCTTTCCCGCTTGCTGCTTGCTCTGGGGTGGAACTAACTCATTGGAAGGGGCAGCGGAGTACTGTCTTTTAGCTCGACACCTGTGCGTTGGAGACGTTTCGCTCCATTCATGTAGAAGATAATCCGCTGCGCCGCATCCGCATAACTCAACCCCTCATGGCGGATGTTGGAGATGCAGTTGCGCTCCGCGTCCGTCCGCCCCCGGCGTGGGTCCCAAGTGATGTAGACCCCGAGTGAGTCCGGCGCGCTCAGGCCGGGACGTTCCCCGATGAATACGACGGCAAGCTTAGCCTGCAGCAACACCCCAACCTCGTCCCCGATGGCCACACGACCCTGACTGACAACGCACGCCGGACCCAGATGCCACTGGTCAGGATTCAGAGCGAGCATCGTTGCATCCAGCAAAGGAAGCGCATGGCGTTCCACTGCCAGCGCGGAGAGACCGTCGGCGATCACGAAGACGACATCCGGCCTTTCCTGAGTATTCCCGGAAAACTGCTGCAACGCATGCGCGGAATCCGGATGCAGGCTGCGACCCAGATCTGGGCGGCGCAGGTAAATCTGGCGAGTATCCTGCCCGGGTTCGCCGGCAACCGCGCTTTGCAGGGCCAGGCATTCCATCTTCCTCTGCTGCAGTCCATGCAGCAATGCAGGCACATCCAGTCGCGCATGAACGGCATCGCGGGCAAGCGCATGGTCAAGCTGGAAGCAGAGATGCTCGCGCGTTGGGACAGCAGGACCTACCTGGCCCAGCGAAACGCGCGCGGATGTATACCGCCGCAACGTATCGCCCAAGCCGGGCCTCTGTGCCGGAATGGCTGAGATGTCGTTGCTCATACGGAGATTCTACGCAGTCAGCAGCACTGCTGGCTGCCCTACCAAGTTGAGTCGCCGGCGCGCATCACTTGCCAGCCATGCCTCAAACTCCGGTGCCGGCCGCAGTCCAAGCAGGCGGCGCAGATACAGAGCGTCATGGAATGAGGTGCTCTGATAGTTCAGCATGATGTCGTCGGCACCTGCCGCAGAGATGGTCTTCGAGTCCAGCACGCAGAATCTTCTTACCGTCGTAGAGATATTCCGGGCCAATAAAGCCAACCACCGTGTTGACCAGCATTGGCCGATAGTGCCGCGCCACCCCGTACGCACGAGCTTCCAGCGTCTGCTGGTCTACGCCTTGGTGCGCATTGGCGGAGAGCGCGCTGCCTTGTCCCGTCTCGAAGTAAAAGATATTTTCGCCGCCGGTCTCGCCGCCAATGCCCCCGCGCTTCAGCTCCCGGGCCATGGCATGCGCTTCGCCGAGCAGGGCCAGACTCACCCCAAAGGACGCATTGGCTGCCTCCGTTCCGGCAATCGACTGAAAGAGCAGGTCCAGCGGAGCGCCCTGCCGCATCGCTTCCATCTGCGTCGTAACATGCGCCAGCACGCAGCTTTGCGCCGGGATGCTGTAATGCGTTCGCACGTGATCTATCAGCCGCAGCAGTGTGGTCACGGTAGCCACATTGTCCGAGACCGGGTTGATGCCGATCACCGCATCGCCGGAACCGAGAAGCAGACCATCCAGCATGCTGGCGGCAATGCCAACCGGATCGTCCGTTGGGTGATTCGGTTGCAGCCGCGTCGAAAGCCGCCCCTGCAAGCCGACCGTCGTGCGGAACCGCGTCACCACGGAGATTTTTCGCGCAACATAAATCAAATCCTGCACCCGCATCAGCTTGGAAACGGCCGCGGCCATCTCCGGCAGCAGACCGGGAGCCAGTTCCGTAATCCGGTCGCCGGTGGCTTCATCCGAAAGCAGCCAGTCACGCAACTCCCCCACGCTGAGGCCGGCTAGCGGCGCGAATGCTGACTTGTCTTGTGTGTCGAAGATCAGCCGCGTGACCGCATCGTATTCATAGGGAACGACAGCTTCCTGCTGAAAGGCGCTCAATGGAAGCTCGGCCAGCGTCATCTGCGCAATCGCACGCTCCTCAGCGCCCTCCGCTGCGATGCTGGCGAGCTGGTCGCCCGAACGCAAAGGTGAGGCCCGTGCCAGCAGCGTTCGCAGGTCCGCAAAGGAGTGCTTTACGCCGCGGACTGTATGGCTATAAGGCATGAAGGAATTCTGTAGGCCTGAGGACCTTCTTCTCCCAATTGTATTCCGTTGATGTCCAGTTCTTTGGTGCGACTGCACTTGCCGCGAGAGCGGACCCTAGAAAACTACGTCGCGAGATTTTGGTCGGTTTCTGCAATGTGACTGCGCCTTATTTCGATGTGTCCACAGGGGAGTGATGCGGAGATTTCACCGTTGTCATCAGGAGCAGGCAAAGAAAATGCCCGGTCAGAGGAAGCGGGCGTCTCTTTCACTTGATTCGGACAGTTCAGATACACGGTCTTTCAAGGCAGACCTCTCCGCTTCGCGGCGACGATTCGCAACAACAAACTGCGATCTTGAAGTTGCCGATGGAGATTCTCATGGCAAAAGACTGGCAACTAGTCAATTCAAACCAGGAACTATTTCTATAGGCACACAGAGGCTTGAGACGAGGACCAGCAGAGCAAACTGTCTCCATCTTTCAGGAACAATTTAGCATTGTCGTAACGATACTTCGCAGCAAGGCAGTTGCTAATTCCTTCCATCTGATTCATACTTCTCGGTGATGCAGCGCTCACCGGGCCGCATCGCGAGGCAAGGGACTATGAACCTTTGGCCGCTGGCAGTCTATGCCGTTATCGTTGGCGTGCTTGTTATCGCCATGCTGGGCCTGTCCTATGTGCTGGGTCAACGGCATCAGGATAGAGCTACGGGTTCGCCCTATGAATCCGGCATCCTGTCAGAAGGCTCCGCGAGAGTGCGATTCCCCGTCCAGTTCTATCTCGTCGCGATGTTCTTCGTCATATTCGATCTTGAAGCGGTATTCATATTTGCCTGGGCGATCGCGGTCCGTGAAACCGGATGGGCCGGCTACGCAGAGGTGTCGCTATTCATCATGGTGTTGCTTGCGACGCTCGCCTACCTGTGGCGCGTCGGTGCGCTTGATTGGAGACGGCACAACGAGCGGATGGTGAGTTAGAAACGGACGGTGTGTCATGCGCTGGTCGATCGCCATTCAACTTCGGCCTCTCCTGCTGTTTCGTGGAGATGGCTACAAGCATTACAAGTAAATACGACATCTCCCGGTTCGGCGCTGAAGTGATACGTGGAACACCGCGCCAGGCAGACCTCATGGTCATCGCGGGTACGGTCTTCATCAAGATGGCGCCCGTCATCAAGCGCCTCTATGAGCAGATGATGGAGCCGCGATGGGTCATTTCCATGGGTTCGTGCGCCAATTCGGGAGGCATGTACGACATCTACAGCGTCGTGCAGGGCGTAGATAAATTTCTGCCTGTCGATGTATATGTGCCCGGATGTCCACCTCGGCCGGACGCATTTCTCGAAGGCGTTTTATTGTTGCGAGACGCCGTCGGAAAGGAAAAGCGGCCCTTAAGCTGGGTCGTCGGACCGCAAGGGGTGCAACGGGCTGATATGCCTTCCATGCGTGATGAGAAACGGGCACAGCGGCAGACCCTGACTGTGCTTCGCACTCCCGATAGCGTTTAGCAGTGCTGGTGGTGCTCTATGATGCGCGCCCTTGTCGTCGATGAAGGATTGCAAAACGAACTCGGCGTTACCTCTGCGCCCCAGACAGTCCGCGACGAAATTCCGACATTCTGGGTGTCGAAGAACGACATCCAGAGTGCTATTCGCTCACTCCGCTCAAGCATTCCAGAACCATACAAAATGCTGTACGACATTACGGCAATCGACGAGCGCAGCCGCACGCACCGCGACGGCCAACCGCCGAGTGATTTCACGGTCGTTTACCACCTCTACTCTTTTGAGCGGAACGAGTACGTTCGGCTAAAGGTAGCGCTCGACCAGAATCAACTCTCGCTGCCCACGATCACCGGCATCTTTCCCGCGGCCAACTGGTATGAGCGCGAGGTGTGGGATATGTTCGGCATCGTCTTCGACCAACACCCGCATTTGACACGCATCCTGATGCCGCGCACCTGGTCGGGGCATCCCTTGCGTAAGGAACATCCAGCACGCGCCACGGAGATGGGGCCTTTTGTCCTGCCGGACGAAAAGCAGGATGCCGAACAGGAAGCGCTAAAGTTCCGCCCGGAGGAGTGGGGCATGTCGCGACAGCGCGAGGGTTCTGACTTCATCTTCCTGAACGTGGGTCCACAGCACCCCGGCACGCACGGCGTTCTGCGCATCATCCTGGAGTTGGATGGCGAGGAGATTGTCGACGCCGTACCGGAGATAGGCTTTCATCACCGCGGCGCCGAAAAGATGGGCGAGCGCCAGACGTGGCATACCTATATTCCATACACCGATCGCGTGGATTATCTGGGTGGCGTGATGAACAATTTCCCGTACCTGATGGCCGTCGAAAAGTTAGCGGGCATCACCGTGCCTCCGCGCGGACAGATGATTCGGGTGATGATGGCGGAGCTCTTCCGCATCATCAGCCATCTGGTTTGGTACGGCACGTTCGCACAGGATCTTGGCCAGATGTCGCCCGTGTTTTATATGTTCAACGACCGCGAACGAGCGTTCGGCATCGTTGAAGCGATCTGCGGGGCACGCATGCACCCGAACTGGTTCCGCATTGGTGGTGTAGCTCAGGATCTGCCGAACGGATGGGACCGTCTGTTCCGTGACTTCTTGCACTACCTGCCGGCCCGGCTCGATGAGTACGAACGCACCATCATGCACAACCGCCTGTTTAAGGCCCGCACAAAGGGCATTGGAGGCTGCACCGTAGATGAAGCTATCGAATGGGGGATGACAGGTCCGAACCTGCGCGCGTGCGGACTCGAGTGGGACTTTCGCAAGAAGCAACCATACGCATGCTACGACCAACTTGAATTCGATATACCGATTGGCCGCTCTGGCGACTGTTACGACCGCGCGATTGTGCACATTGCGGAGATGCGCCAGAGCCTCC
>WNFI01104300.1_pt1 | contig 10345 bp, 4 predicted proteins | sample 5400471 | NCBI WGS metagenome assembly WNFI01 (sample SAMN13153348, study PRJNA577476) | soil metagenome | isolation source: 100 cm saprolite on Douglas fir-dominated hillslope | place: USA:California | collected 2013-09-17 | reverse complement strand
GCAAGCCGTGGAAGTGCAATTGGAGTGGCGGCTGGTTCCGCCGCTTGCCCCCGCTGCTCCCAAACTAACGATGCTCGAGAATGTGCGGTTTATTCATCTTGTCGGCAAAGTAGCTTCAGTGGGCATCCTTCACGGGTACAAAGATACACCGCTCACGGGCCTCAAGTTCGAAGATTGTCACCTGAGCGCGCAGCATGGACTGACGATGGAGAACGTCGGTGAGGTGGATACGTCGGGTCTCAGTGTGGAGGTGAAGGAGGGCCCTGCGCTGGTTCGTAGGGAAGCCGTCATGAAGTAAGTTTCTCGATCACTAGAGATGCGCTTTATGAGAACGTTTTTTACCCAATTCGTTGGTTATATAGTCGCTTCATTTGCGCTGTTGTCGACCTCCGTAGGCCTATGCGCAGAGGATCGTTTTAATCAGATTCCCATAAAAATTCAGCCTTTCGTAGAGCAGAACGAAATAGCCGGGGCGGTGATGCTCGTTGCGACCAAAGAACGCGTACTACATTTGTCCGCCGTGGGTCAGAGCGATTTGGGTTCGGACCGGAAGATGAAAGTCGACGATCTATTCTGGATCGCTTCGATGACCAAACCGATGACGGCGGTTGCCCTGGCGATTTTAAAGGACGAGCGGCGTTTGAGCTTCGATGATCCCATCGAAAAATATCTCCCTGAGTTTGGTCACGAGTGGGTAATCAAAGACAAGGACTCGGACACTCTCGCGTTGGTCCAAGCTGCTCGTCCTATCACGCTGCGCGATGGGTTGACGCACACGAGCGGTCTCGGCGAGTACCCGGTCACCGATCCCCATTGGACGCTCGCGGAAATGACTAAAATCGCCGCGCGCGAACCGCTGCGGTTTCAACCCGGCAGCCGCTGGGAATATTCCACCGCTGGAATCGATGCATTGGGCCGGGTGATCGAGGTCGTAAGCGGCATGTCTTTCGCCGAGTTCATGCAAAAGCGGATATTTGATCCCCTTGGAATGAAGAACACGACGTTCTGGCTTACGCCCGCGCAGGAAAAACGCTTTGCCCACAATTACCGTCGCAACGCTGAAACGGGGAGTTTGGAAGAAGCGGCCATCGCTTACATGTACGGCGGCGCGATCACGGATCACGCTCGACCACCGCTAGGAGGAGCGGGTCTCTTTTCCACGGCGGAAAGCCAACTGGAAGCGAATCGAACGCTTTCCCCCGGCACCTTTGGTCATGGCGGCGCGCACGGCACGGGCAGCTGGGCAGACCCCAAGCGTGGGATCGTTTACGTTTTAATGATTCAGCGCGCGGGTTTGTCTAATCCCGATAACTCACCCGTGCGCAAAGCCTACCAGGATGCAGTGGCGGAGGCGCTGGCTCTTACGACGCCCGCAGCGAAGCCGTAAAATTTGGTCCGACATTAGCTTAGTTGAACTCATTAGACGGATGCGCAATTCCAGGCAAAAGCCGGATGCGTACCCATCGGTAAACGCAAAAACGAAACTATGAGATCATCAATAATTGAGGCCTTAAGTATGTTTTCATCCCTGTTGAGACTTTGCAGCGCCGCTTTGATCGCACTCTGCTCATTCGGTAGTCGAGCAGCCGAGACGAAAGCGTTTCCGTTCGCTGAGGCTACGATCGAAAGTCTTCAGCAGCGCATGAACTCCGGCGAACTTACGGCTCACGTCCTCACCGCCGCGTACCTCCAACGCATCGCCGAAATTGACCGATCCGGCCCCAAGCTGAATTCGGTCATCGAACTCAACCCCGACGCGCTTAAAATTGCAGATGCGCTCGATGCGGAGCGCAAGGCCGGTCACGTTCGCGGACCACTTCATGGGATCCCGATCCTTCTCAAGGACAACATCGCGACCACCGACGCGATGCAAACCACCGCCGGTTCTCTCGCGCTCGCTGGTTTGAAGCCAACACAGGAGGCACTTCTAGTTATCCGTCTTCGGAAGGCGGGCGCCGTGATCCTGGGCAAAACGAATTGTAGCGAATGGGCGAACTACCGCAGTTCCACGTCCTCCAGCGGTTGGAGCGGCAGGGGACGGCAAACGCACAATCCGTACGCGCTCGACCGCAGCCCGTCCGGCTCCAGCTCAGGCTCCGCCGTCGCCGTCTCTGCCAATCTCTGTGTCGCCGCAATTGGCACCGAAACCAATGGGTCCATCGTTTCGCCATCGTCTGTTTGCAGCGTGGTGGGAGTAAAACCGACCGTCGGACTAGTCAGCAGGTTCGGAATTATTCCGATCTCAAAATCGCAGGATACCGCCGGTCCGATTACACGGACCGTTCGCGATGCAGCCATCATCCTTGATGCGATCGCTTCGGCCGATGCCGTCGATGAAAACACGCTGACCCCGCCGCCCGAGTTTTCTTGGAAACTGTCGGGGCTGCAGCCCGGTGCCTTGAAGGGCGTTCGCATCGGATTTGTACAGAATCCTTTGCACTTTCATCCTCGGATGACTCCGATCATGAAGGCCGCGGCCGAGACGCTTCGCCGAGCGGGAGCGGAGGTGATTGACGTCGATATTCCCGCGATCACCGACGCCGGCCTGCAAAGCAGGACTGTGCTGAGTTATGAGTTCAAGGAGGGAATCGACGCCTGGTGCGCAGCGCTTGGTCCGACATCGCCGATGAAATCGCTCGCGGACATCATTGCATTTAACGAAACCCATCGCGCAGAAGAAATGCCTTTTTTCGCTCAGGAACTTATGCTCGCGTCACAGGCGAGAGGACCCACCACTGAAAAGGCGTATATTGAAGCGCGTGAGACTTCCCGAAAGTTGTCGCGAGAAGGAATCGATGGAATCATGAAAGAGCAAAGGCTCGATGCACTTGTGGCCCTGACCACAGGCGCGGCGCCTTTGACCGATCTCGTCAATGGCGATCAAAGCACCGGCGGAAGTTCGACACTGGCCGCGGTTGCCGGTTATCCGAGCGTCACCGTACCAACGGGGTTCGTTTTTGGGCTTCCCGTCGGACTGTCTTTCTTCGGCCATGCCTGGACGGAAACCAAGCTGATGAGCTTCGCAGCGAACTACGAAGAACAATCACGAGCCCGCCGCGAACCAACATTTCCTCGGACTGCGGCTTTAGCGGGCCCGATATCTCCCTAAGAGCTGTTTAGAAAAAGGTGGGCCGGCGCGTCCCTGCGACGGCATGACAAGCCAGGATGCACGTCTCAGTCGCGAAATGCCGTCGCGGGGAGCTTCTACGCCAAAGGCTTCGAAGTCGCGCGGACGCGCCGGCCCACCTCTCTCGGTGACCTCTGTGTTTCTTTTTTCGTGAATCGTATGTCCTGACTTCTCCGGATTTATTGCCACTTTCGTGGTGGCGCCGCCACTCTAGGTCTGGGTTTTCTCTTATCCGTTTTTAGCAGTGGAATGCTGGATCATTTAACTGGTAAGTCAAAATAGTTCGAATCCGAACTTGGCAGCCTGCGAGACGCAGGCGCTCTACCGAATCATTCCCTTTCACCACCATATGCTCCGAAGCTAGCTTCGGAGCATCTAACCAAAAAGAACGAATTTGATCCGGTCGGGAACAATTCTACGGATAGCAGTTAAGCGGGGTGGGCCGCTCGTTCAGCGTTTAGAATTTCGTCGAGACCGCGAACACGAATTCTCGCGGCCGGGCGACCGAGTTTTGGGAAGGGAGATACTCCTTGTTCGTCAGATTTTTGCCGTTGAGCGTGAACGTAACCGGCTGGCTGAAAACTTTGGTATCATAGCCCGCGATCATGTTCCACAACGTGTAGGTCTCGCGGAACCTTGGATCCATCTGGGGGAAAATGGTCATATTGCGGATGACATTGGCACCACCGCCAATGAAGAAGCCTATCAATGGACCGGATTTGAAACTATATTTTGTCCATAGATTGTAAGAGTGTGGCGATGTCATTTGCAGCGGTTTCTTCGCATTGTTCCACACGTTTCTCCAGTTGGTTTGGTCCGCGGAACTCAGAGCCAGGTAACCCGCGTAGGTGTTGACTGCGAGCAGACGGGCATCGTCGGCCGCGTTGAGGAAGTACACGGTTTTGGCGTTCATGATATCAGCCGATGCGTAAATTTGCCATTCATCCGTGGGAAAGTACGTAAGATCCGCTTCAATACCTTTCGATTCCTGGAGTCCGGTTTGGAAGGTCGGGAATAGAATACCCGTTTGGCCGCTCCCGATGGGACCGGTTTGTGGCACGCTGGTCACAATATTCGAATTCTGAACATCGAAGTAGGTGATTGTGCTCGATACGCGGCCACTGAACAGATCGGTTTTCATGCCGATGTCATGTCCTTTTCCTGTCGTCGGTTTGATGGGATCGCCGCCGACGATGCGCCAATTGTTGGGATCGGATTTATCGATGACTTGAAGGGTGCCAGCTGCAGGCACGAACGATGTGCTATACGAAGCGAACACCGAAATTTCCGGAAGAACCTTGTAGAGGGCTCCGACTTGAGGTGTGGTTTTGGCCGCTTTGAACTCGGGATCGACCGTTCTTTGTATGGTTCCGGGCACGATTCCCGTATTGAAATCGTTTTCGTTCTGCAACGAGGTGTAAGTCCGCCGAGTGCCTGTTATGACGAGCAGCTTGTCTTGGAAAAAGCCCCAGGTGCCGCCGCCGTAAATGGCTTCGTCGAGAACGCGGGTAACGCCATTGTTGAGCGCTGGAGTTCCAGAGGAAGTCAAAGAGATGGTCGAGCGACTGATCGAACCAGGCACGACACGATTCCACGTAGATGGGTCGCGCAGATCCCAGGGAGGCAGGGGGCCGGCGGGGTTATAGACGGGAGTGGTGCTATCGGGCGCTTGAGCATTCTCCTGTCGAGCGCTGTAAGGATTGTATTGAGCGCCCAGGAGCAGTTTGAGCGTGACCCCGCCAAATTTGTAGTCCCCGAGTGCCTGCGCTTCGCCCGAAGTGGAGAGTCGATTGGTAATCTGCCACCGGAACCGCCGCGGTTGGGCAAAGCCGGAGAACGGAAACGCGGCCTGGGCGGCTTGCGCGGGCGTCTGTCCGGTTGCGATGGCTGCGTTGTAAGCGGCAGTGTAAGCGTTGATATTCGGATTCGCGGCAGGACGACCGGAGAAGGTCATATCGATGCCGTTTTTGTCGTATCCAAAAGTTCCGCGCAACGACCAATGTTCGTCTGCTTTTACGTCAAGCGTGGCGGAGAGGCTGGTGTCTTTTGAGTTTCGGTAGTCAGTCAGAGCCATCTGATTGAATGTCCGCGGCACGCCCGGAATAAGCACTCCGGAAAGATTGGGATCGTTGGTGTTTCCAGCGTAAACCCAGGAGGGAAGACCCGCGGGAATCACGGGGTTGCTCACGAGAGGATCGGCCTGGGCCGCGAAATCGGTGGGAAGGCCGCTGCGAGTGCCGCCCCATTGCGGCTTTTGAAAGAGCTGCGGAGATTCTTTTTTCACAAACTGCTCGAACTTGATCGCGAGCGAGGCGTTAGAGTTGAGTTTGTATAGAATCTGTGGCGCGAAATCCCACTGCTTGGAATCGTAGGGTTTCCAATAATTCATGTCATGGCTATAGGAGAGGACCGCGCGGTAGAAGAGTGACTTGTTAAGCGGACCGGTGACATCAAGCATTCCCCGGTATTCGTCGTAGGAGCCATAGCTTGCCATCACGTTCCCTTGGAATTTTTCCTTCGGCGACTTGGTGATCATATTGACCATGCCACCCGGCGCGAGTTGGCCATAGAGGAAGGAGGCAGGCCCCTTTACCACTTCGACTCGATCTACGCTGGAGAACTCCATGACTGGAGGCCCCTTCATGCCATCGCGCAAGGATTGGGAACTGTAGAGGCCACCGGCCGCGACGTTGAAGCCGCGGATCGCGAGCTCGGCGTTGCCGTTGGTGAAGTCGGAGCTACGGTAACTTACGCCGGGAGAATAGAGGGCGATGTCGTAGAGGGTCTCAGGATGAATGTCGTTGATGAACTCCGAAGTAAACGCCTGGAGCGCGAACGGCAGGTCCTTGATGGGAGTGGAGAAGCGGGAGCCGGAAACCGAGTTGGAGGCGCGATAGCCTTTGTCTTGATCGGTTGAAATTTGGAATTCTGACAGCCGGACTACGTTGTCCGTTTGATCGTCAGGAGCCGCGGTGGCGGCCGTTTGGGCGACTAAAGGTAGAATAGTTAGAAGCGCCGAACTGCCGATGGCCGTTGCGCGAAGAACTTTGCGCTGGCAACGAGAGCCGATGCCAAGCGGAAGGGTGGGGAATGTTCTCATATGAGTTATTAGGTTGCGGAGGTGCTAGGGTCTTTTTCAAATCAACCGAGGGTAGGTCTTTCTTGCTCGTCCTCTTTGGGAGAGAGGACGGGACAAAATGAGTGGGGCAAGACGGACAGAAGCTAACCGGTGTTTACGTCTTCTCTCTATTCTTTTCTAATTTACCAGTTAAATTATGTTCAACACATGTGCATTTCCTGGATTCATGTTCCCTGCTTAAATTCGCTGCTTTAATGCATGCGAACTTAACTGGTAAACAAGGAAGGAATGGAGTGGCGACCCAAGAGAGACAACCCTCCAAGCTAATTTAGCCCAAGCCGTTTTTGGTTTTGCGGCCACGACCCAATGAACGAGTCAGGCTTTCCTCGATCCAGTGTATCCAATCCTGTTTCAACACGATCTCATGCAGAACGCGTTGTTCTTCCGGATACGAACGCTGCCGCCGACGGAATTGATGACCTTCGTCGCGCCGCCGCTCCAGGCTGAATCATGGCCTCAGTACAAAGCGGTTACCGCCGACGTAGAAGCGATTTTTACCGGATGGGTTCGCCCACCCTGGATACCACGCTTCTCGCTGCCTTTCCTGCGCTTCGCATCGTCTTTCACACCGGCGGATCGGTGTAGTTTTTGGTGACAGACGATTTTTGGAATCGAGGCATTCGTCTGACTTGTGCGGCGAGCGCAAACGCGCAGTCGGTGGCTGAATATACTCTTGCGCAGATCATCCTTAGCTTGAAGCACACTTGGCGTTTGGCCCATGCGACACGCCAGGAACGCCGGTTTTTTCGCTCTGACGTCGCGATGCCATCAGCCTATGGCAGCACCGTCGGTATTCTCTCGCTTGGACACGTCGGGAGAGAAGTTGCAGACCGACTGCGTCGCCTCGACGTGAAGGTCATCGGATACGATCCTCATTTCTCGCCGGCGGACGCGAGAGCCTTGGGCGTTGAGCTTTGTTCGCTTGAAGATGTTTTTGCACGTTCCGATGTCGTCACGTGTCACACGCCGTTGTTGCCGGCAACGACTCATCTCCTACGCGAACATCATTTTTCCCGCATGAAACCGGATGCGACTTTCATTAACACCGCACGCGGAGCGATCGTTCACGAAGCAGAGCTGATCTCAACCCTGACGCGTCGTCCGGAGATTTTTGTCGTGCTCGATGTCACCGATCCGGAGCCTCCTCTGGAAAGTTCACCGCTTTTCGCTTTGCCGAACGTGCTGTTGACTCCTCACATTTCCGGAAGCATCGGACCTGAATGCCGACGTATGAGTCGTATGATCATTGAGGAAGCCCGCCGTTATGTTTCCGGCGTGCCTCTGCAGGGCGAAGTGAAACGGCAAAACCTCGATTGGCTCGCGCGAATGGTAGCCGTTAAGCCGAAAACCCTGAGACCAGGCACAAATTCACTCTTAAGGGAGTTGACGGATATTTCATGGTTTCCGGGTTTCAGTCTTAAATTATTTCGATTTAGATCCAACAAGCCGGTTAGCCAGATCCTACTTCGTTCCGCTTGGCGGAACAACGAAGGACAGAAGAGGCACAAAATAGTCCGTCCTGCAGGCGAGAATCGTCCGCGTGCCTATAGGCGTCTTGAGAGCTTCATTCGTAAAAAAGATTTTTTGTGCCTTTTCGTGGCGAATGCTCCTAAAATCTTAAGCAAGAGACCGAGAAGCCAGGAACAGATCGCGCCTAAATGAAATTGAAAAGATCGTTCTTGGTTTCCTAGCTTCGGCTTAAATAATTTTTGTCAGGGTTTCTGGTTCAGGAGGCCGTTGCTGTTGATGGTGAGGCGGTCGCTGATCACTTGGCCGTTGAGAGTCCCGTTGATCGTGACGGTGCCGGCGGGGGCAGTGACGATGGCATCGAGCGTGACGTTGCTGTTGAGGGTTACGCCGCCGGAAGCCATTTTCAGCTGGAGCCACTCTGGATGGGCGGAAGAGCCGGCCAGTCCGTTGAGGTTCATGCCGTAGGCTACGGTTAGCAGTACGGGTCCGAGGACCTGGATCTGGCCGGTGCCGTTTAACGTGAGGTTCTGCAGGTTGTAGACCAAGGCCTGGGTTGCACCGGCGACGCCAAGGTTCAGGCCGCTGCCTGAGTTGACAGTGAAGTTGCCGTAGGTTCCGGCAGGGATGACGACTTGGCCGACATTGCCGTTGAGGGTCAGGTTTCGGAGCGTGGCGAAGTTGCTCACGCTCTGGCTTGAGTTGCTCAACGTAACGTCTTGTGTGCCGGAGGGCGAGGGCGGTGCGCCTACGGTGGGCATCGAGATCGGATCAACCCGGCGAACGAGATAGCGTAGGACCGCACCGCTGTTGAGGGTGATCGTGTAGCCGGACGGCGATGTCGCACCGGTGTTGTCCTTGGTGCCGGCGTAAGTCGGATGACCGTTGATCTGGACCGTGGGTGTACCTGGAACAAGCAGATCGCCCGAGACGTAGGCCGTGCTGTTGAACGCCGTGCTTTCGCCGGAGAGGACCTGGATCGATCCGTCGATACCACCGTTCATCGTAGGTGCGTGGTTGATCAAGGCTGTGATGGCGATGACGAGCGTGCCCGGCACCGTGCCGGTATAGTTGGAGTCGCTGATCGTTCCGACTACGGTGTACGAACCGGGATAGGAAGGAGCGGTAGAATTTCCGTTGTAAGTGAGATTTACCGTGAGTCCCGTTGGAGTGGTCGTTGCGGTGGCGCTCTTCGGAGTGCCGTCGTACATGTAACTCAGGTTGCTGAGTGCGATCGTCGCCGCCGCTTTGTTGATGACGAGGGTGGCACTTCCGGAGCCGGTATAGTTCGGATCGGTCACAGTGGCGACGACAGCGTAGGAGCCGGTATTGATCGCCGAACCTCCGCCATTGTATGTCACCGTTGTGGCCAGCCCAGCAGGAATCGTTGTGACACTCACGCTCTTTGCGGAGCCGCTATAAGTCTGACTCAGATTGCCTAACGTGACCGTTGCCGCCGCTTTGGTGATCGTAAGCGTGCCGCTGGCGGAGCCGACGTAGTTTGGATCAATCACAGTTGCGACGACGGTGTAGGAGCCTGTATTGCTGGCGGAGCTTCCACCGTTGTATGTGACCGCGGTGGCGAGGCCTGCGGGAGCCGTTGTGACGCTCACTGCCTTTGCCGAACCATCATAGGTCTGGTTCAAGTTGCCAAGGGTCATCGCGGCGGCTGCTTTGGCGATGGTGAGTGTGCCGGAAACGGTGCCCGTATAATTGGGATCGGCGATGGTTGCGACGATCGCGTACGTGCCGGCGCTGGTGGGCGCAGTCGCGTTGCCCGCGTAAGTAACACTCATAGCGAGATTGGCGGGGCTGGTCGTGGCGGTTAGTGTTAAGGGTGATCCACTGTAGATCTGAGACAGGTTGCTCAGCGTGATCGTGGCGGGTGCGGGAGCGATCGTGAATGAGCCTGCTGCGCTGCCTTGATAATTGGGATCTGTCACGACGGCGCTGATACTGTAAGTGCCTGCTTTGATCGGAAGGGTCGCGCTTCCGTTGTAGGTGACCGCGACACTCACTCCTGCAGGAGACACACTCATCGTGGCCTGTTTGCCCGTTCCGTCGTAGGTCTGGCTCAGGGCACTGAGAGTTATGGTGGCAACACCAGGATTGACGGTGATCGCGGTCGACGCCGTGGCGGTGGTGTAATCGGTGGCGTCGGCAGGTGTGAAGGTGACAGTGAGCGGTTGGCTCGCGCCTACATTGAGCACGGTGCCCGATGCGGGTGTGTAGGCGAAGCTGGCCGTCGTGCTGGTGGCTGCACTCAGTTGGGTTGCACTGAGCGGCGTGCCATAGGTGATAGCGGCCGGTGCGCTCCAGGTAATTGTCGGGACGGCTTGTGCAATCGTGAGGATTCCGGTGCCCGTGCCCGCATAGTTTGGATCGACCACAGTGGCGGAGACGGTGAAGGTGCCAGCGGTGGTCGGTCCGGAGGTGAAGCCGCTCGTAGCAATGCCGACAATTTGGAAACCGCCGCCGGCGGCAGTTTCAGATTGGCTCGTTACGCTGTTTTGAAAACTGCCGATGTAGCTCGTTTGATCGGCGAGAATATTCATCTGGAGAACAGCGGATTGGCCGACCGTGACCACGCCCGCGTGGACGGCAGCGGCGCC
>WNFI01014797.1_pt1 | contig 10345 bp, 6 predicted proteins | sample 5400471 | NCBI WGS metagenome assembly WNFI01 (sample SAMN13153348, study PRJNA577476) | soil metagenome | isolation source: 100 cm saprolite on Douglas fir-dominated hillslope | place: USA:California | collected 2013-09-17 | reverse complement strand
TCGAGGACCGTGTTCACTTTCTTGTCGCGCCGCCCGGCCTCGTGCCACACCTCGCCGTACTCCCCGCCGCCGCGCACGTGGGCGACCGCGAAGATGCCGCCGCGCTCGAGCCACGCGAGGCGCGCCGGGTCGAAGGTGGGGCGCATCGAGATGCCGTAGCTGCCGTAGCCCACGAGGAGCGTGGGATTCTGCCCGGTGAGCGTGGTGCTCTTCCGGTAGAAAAGCGTGACCGGGATCCCCACGCCGTCGTGGCCCTTCGCGTAGAGGCGCACCTCGTCCATGGCGGAGAAATCCACCGGCGGCGCGGGCTGCAGGCGCGTCGCGCGGATGTCGCCGCCCTTGGCCTCGACCTGCACGACCTGCGGGGCCTCGATCCAGCCCTGCATGCGCAGGATCGCCCCCGGCGCGCGCGGATTCGCGACGAGCTGCGAGATCGCATTGTCGAAGGGCGTGCGCACGTACTCCGGCGGTTTGATGCCGAGGAGACCGAGCGGCGAGCGCTCGAGGCGGTCGACGCCTCCTACCATCGTGCGCAGGTACAGCGCGTCGCGCGCGAGCGCCATCTCCTGGATCACCGAGTCGCCTTCGGGCACGGCGACGCGGGCCGCGGCGAGGTTCATCGCGTTCGCGTTCACGCGCAGCACGCGGTAGTTGGGCGCCCTGCGATGCGTGAGGACGTAGAGGTCGTCCTTCCATCCCTCCACCGCGATGACCTCGTCCTCGTAGCCCACGAGCTTGCGCCAGTGCGGGCGCGCGGCCGCCAGGTCGCGCTGCTCGGTCACGTGCACCGCGATCTCGTTGCGCACCCCGTCGCGCGCGATGGCGTAGGCATAGCGCGATTCGACCGGCACGTGCAGCGACGGATAGACAAACTCCGGCACGTCGCGCGCGCCGCCCACTCCCGAGGCGAACACGATCTCGTCGCGCGCAGCGTCGCGGCCGATGACGTGGCGGTAGATGCGCACGTTGGCGTAACGCTTCACGCCGGCGTTCCCCTCCGGGACGCGAGCGTAATAGAACGAGCGGCTGTCCGGGTGCCACGCGAGGTCCTCGTTGAAGCGCGCACGGTCGATCTCGATCGGCAGGTCGCGCCCCGTGTCCAGGGCCGCCACGCGCAGCACCGACTCCTCGCCGCCGTTCGCCGAGACGCCGTAGGCGACGTAGCGCCCGTCGGGCGAAGGCGAGAACCAGTCGATCGCCGCGCGCGCATTGGCGCGGTTGAAGCGCCCCGGATCCACGACGAGCCGCTCCGCCGCGGCCAGGCTTTCGCGCGCGTAGAGCGCCGGCGTCATGCGCCCCGGCGCGAGCTTGAGATAGAAGACGCGCGGACCGTTGGTGACCTTGATCGCGGAGATCGTCACGCTGGAATCGGACAGCGCATGGATGCGGGCAAGGATCGCCGCGCGGCCGGGGATGCGATCCAGGCGCGCGCGCGCCTGCGCCGCCTGCTCGCGGAAGAAGGCCTGCGACTCGGGCCGCGCGACGTCTTCCAGGTCGCGGAACGGATCCTCGGCGCGCGCGGGCGCCGGCGCCGTGGCGGGCGGGGCGGCCGGCGCCGTGGCGGGCGGGGCGGCCGGCGCTGTGGCGGGCGCGGGCGCCGGCGCTGTGGCGGGCGCCGGCGCGGCCGGCGCCTCCGCGGCGGGAGGAGGCGCGGGTTGCGGGGCGGCGGTCTGGGCCGACGCGGATCCGAGCGCCAGTCCGATCAGGACGGCGCCGCTGCGAGCTGGAAATTTCATGTGGCGTTGGCGGCGAATTGCAGCGCTGCGAGGCGCGCGTAGAGTCCGTTCTCGGCCACCAGGGAAGCGTGCGTCCCGGTGGCCACGATGCGTCCATTGTCCATGACGATGATGCGGTTCGACGACTTAACGGTCGCGAGGCGGTGCGCGATGACCAGCGTCGTGCGCCCGCGCATCAACCGCTCCAGCGCGACCTGCACCGCCTTCTCGCTTTCCGCGTCGAGCGAGCTCGTGGCCTCGTCCAGCAAGAGGACGGCACGGTCGGCGAGGATGGCGCGCGCGATCGCGATGCGCTGGCGCTGCCCGCCGGAAAGCTTCACGCCGCGCTCACCCAACGGCGTGGCGAGGCCCTCGGGCAGTTTCTCCACGAAATCGAGGGCGTTGGCCATGGCGAGCGCGTCGCGCACTTCGTCCTCTTCCGCATCGGGGCGCCCGTACCTCACGTTGTCGAGCACGCTCGAGGCGAAGATGACCGGGTCCTGCGCTACGACCGCGACCCTCTTGCGCAGTTCCCGCGGGTCGGCCGCGCGCGCGTCCACACCGTCGATCACCACGCGCCCCGAGGCGGGATCGTAGAAGCGCAGCAGCAGCTGGAACACCGTCGTCTTGCCCGCGCCCGAAGGACCGACGAGCGCGACCACCTCGCCCGGCTCCACCGCCAGCGAAAAGCGATCGAGCGCCGCGGTCGTGGGCCGCGACGGATAGTGGAACGTCGCGTCCTCGAAGGCCACGCGTCCCTGCGGGGAAAGGCGGCCCTCGAAGACGTCGTGCGCGCCCACCCACAACAGCAGTCCGACCGCGCCGAACGACAGCACGATCACCGCGGCGATGAGGAGCGCGAGGTAGCCCGAGCGCTGCACCGCCACCTTGAAGACCGCCTCGACGCGCTCGCCGAAGGTCGAGCTCTCCAGGTCCTCGTGCGCGAACGCCTGCACGGTGCGGATCTCGTGCAGCGTCTCGTCCACGTGGCTGGAGACGTCGGCCACGCGGTCCTGCACCGCGCGCGAAAGCTTGCGCACGCGCATGCCCAGGACGCCGATCGGCAGCAGCACGACCGGCATGCACGCCAGCGCGAGCACGGTGAGCTTCACGCTGGTGAAGAAGAGCATGACCACGCAGCCCACCATGGTGATCGCCATGCGCAGCGCGTAGAGGAGCGTGCCGCCCATCACCGCCTCGATCAGCGTCACGTCGTTGGTGACGCGCGAGGACACTTCGCCCGTGCGCGATTCCTCGTAGAAGCCGGGCGAGAGCGTGAGGAGGTGATCGTAGACGCGCCGGCGCAGGTCCGCGGTGAAGCGCGCCCCGATCCAGTAGACGTTATAGACGCGAAACCAGGTGAGGATGCCCAGCGCGCCGATGAGCGCGGCGAGCGTGGCGAGCGTCGCGTCGAGGAGCCGCTCCTCGCCCTTGGCGAAGCCCTCGTCGATGACGAGCTTCAGCCCCTGGCCGATGACGAGCACCATCGCCGCGGACAGCACGATCGCGATGAAGGCGACCGCGATACGTGTGCGCCGCCGCGCCGGATGATGGGACGCGATACCGTGCCCGAAATGTTGAAGGCGCCGCGGTCCTGGGCCACCTGCGAGCGGATCTCGAGCGCGAGGCGTCCCGCGAGCGCGCTGTTGGAGCCCACGTCGATCGCGCCGTTGCCGCGCAGCACCCCGCCCTGCAGGTTGATCTGCTGGTACGAGGCGCGGTGATCGGCGCCCGTGTACTCGCCGGTGAGCTCGGCGAACTTCGTCACCCCGGCGCGCTGGCCGGCGGCGTCCGACTGCATCACCGCCACCAGGTCCACGTTGCTCACCGTGCCCTCGGCGATGCGGAACTTGCCCTGCGCGCGCGGCGCGCGGAAGACCGTGTCCGCGGTCGGACCTTCGCTCACCACGTGGAAGTTGCCGTCGAGCTTGCCGGTGACCGCGATGTCCTTGGTGAACACCGACACCAGGTCCTTCACGTTCACCTTCGCCAGGTTGAGGTCCGTCTCCACCTTGATGCCGTTGTCCCACGAGGCGCGCAGCGTCCCGTTCACCTTGCCTTCCATCACGCTCGCCTCGAATTCCGGGATCACGATCTCGCTGCCGGAGAAGTTGCCCTTCAGCGACACGTCGCTCACCGGCAGCGCCACGCCCACCGGCATCGTCCAGTTGCGCGCGCTGAAGTCGAAGTCCACGCCCTGCGCGACGGGCTTGAGCACCACCGACCATCCCGCGCCCGAGTTGAGCCGCGCTTCGCGCATCGTGCCGTCGCGCGCGAACGAGAGGTTCGCGTCGAACGGATCGATCGCGGGCTTCACGTCCAGCTTCACGCCCCTCAGCACGATCGAGCTCACGTGGCCGATCTCGCTCTTGCCCTGCGGATTGCCCCACGTGGGGATGCGGCGCACCGCGGCGTTGCTGATCGACACGTTGTCGAGCTCGACCGCGTTGATCGACAGCTTGTCGGCGAAGAGCGTGGGGATGTCGAGGTAGACGCGCCCCGTCGACGCCTTCGCGTCGAGGAGCTTCCCGATCGCTACGTTCTCGACCAGCAGGTGCGGGGTGGGCACGAGCCGGAACGTGATCGCGCCGATCGCGACGTCGTCGTGCAGCCACGCCGCGAGCGCGCGCTCGACCTTCACCGCGATGTTGCGCAGCGGGATCACGTGCAGCAGCCCGATGGCGAGGATCACGATCGCCACGAGGCTCACGAACGCCGTCTTCAGGACCCCCTTGCGCTTGCCGCGCCGCCTCTTGGCCGCGCCGGGCGCGCTCTTGGGCGCCGCTTCGTCGGGCTCCACGCGCGTGCGCAGGACGTCCGCGATCTCCTTCGCCTTGCGCGCCTGCTCGTTGCGCAGCCGCTCGTCCTCGTCGAGCTCCGCCTTCGCCTTGGCCTGCATGTAGGCCTTGGCCTGCGCCTTGCCCTCGATCTCGGCGCGCTTGGTCATGTCCGATTCGATCTCGGCCTGGACCTTGGCGCGCGTCTCCTCGGCCACCGTCTCGCTCGCGCGCGAGGCGATGCGCGCACGCGTCTCCGCTTCCTGCTTCGCCTTGCGCTCCGTGTCGATCGCCTCCTCGAGCTCGCGGTGGCGCTTGTCGGCCTCCTCGGCCTCGATCTTGGCGCGGGCCTCGGCCTCGTACTTCCCGCGGCGCTCGGCTTCCACGGCCTGCGCGGCGGCGCGCTTCTCGGCCTCCATCCGCGCCGCGACCTCGAGCTGCTCCTTGGCGCGCGCGTTGGCCTCGTCGCGAGCGCGGGCTTCGGCGTTCGCCCGGCGGCGCGCTTCTTCCTCGGCCTGCTGGCGCAACTGGCGGCTTTCCTCTTCGGCCTTGATGCGCGCGGTGGTTTCCGCGGCGGCGCGCGCCTCGGCCTCGGCGCGCAGCTTTGATTCCTGGCTCGCCCGGGCCTTGGCCTCGGCTTCGGCCTTGGTGCGCGCCTCCATCTCGGCGCGCTGCAGCGTCTCGCGCTCCTCGCGCAGGCGCTCCTCGAGCTCCGCCTTCGCGGCGAGCCGCGCCTCGGCCATGATCTCGGCCTTCATCTGCTCGCGCGTCTGCTCCTCGACGTCGTTCTTGAGGAGCTCTTCCATCTCGCCGCGGATGCGCTGCTCGATCTCGTCCTTGAGGCGCGCCTTCATCTCCGCCTCGGCGCTCACGGCGCTGGCGGCCTGCTTCTTGGCCGCGGCTTCCGCGGCCGCGCGCGCCTGCGCCATCGCGGCGGCTTCCGCCTCGGCGCGGCTCCGTGCCTCGGCGAGCGCCTTGGCTTCCTTCTCGGCGCGCACACGGGCTTCGGCGAGCTTGCGCTGCTCCTCCTCCTCATTGGCTTTCTGCTCGACGGTGAGCTTCTGCTGCTGCGCCGCGGCCGCCGCCTTGCGCGCCGCCTCGTCGCGCATCTGCCTTTCCAGCTCGGCCTTGGCGCGCTCGCTCGCTTCCTTGGCGCGCTGCGCCTGCTCCATCGCCTGGCGCTCGGCCTCGACGCGCGAGCGCGCCTCGGCCTCGAGCTTGGCGCGCGACTCCGCCTCGGTCTTCGCCTTCACCCGCGCGGCTTCGCCTGCCTGCTGCGTGGCCTTCTTCGCCGCGTCCGCCTTTTCCTGCTGGCGCACGAGCTCGCTGATGTCGTTGGCCGCGCCCGCGACCACGCGCTGCGTCGAGGCGGGCATCTTGCCTGGAGCCGTGAAGTCGAAATCGTCCTCGGCCGCGAACGGATCGGCCTCCTCCTTGCGCGTCTGGAAGACACGCGCGAAGCCGTCCTTCGTGAGCGCGTTGAGCGCCTTGGTGAGCGAGGGCGCGTCCATGTCGACCTTTTCCTGTATCTGGCCGAAGTTGGACTTGCCGTCGATCAGCTTGAGGACCTTCATCAGGTCCTTGGAAAGAGAGGCCGACTTCTGGTTGACCTGCGTGATGCCCTTCGCGGTCTTGGTGTAAACCGTCGTTCGATCCATCCGACTCCCCGCGTTTGTCGCTGCTTTCCCCGTGACCGGGCGGTCACCTGATCGGCAAAAGGCGGGGACAGACCCCGTTTTCGCCGCCACCGAATTGTCGCCGCGGAAGGCGGGATCTGTCCCCGCTTTTCCAGTGGCAATAATGGCATGAATTCAGAGCCTTGAGAAATCCGCCGCTGTGGGCGCGCGAACCCGGCGCGCGCGCGGCGGTCGTATGGCCAGCGCGATGTCGGCCGGATGGGGCCTCACCGCGTTACATTGGTTGGTTCCGCCACATAACGGGTAAACCCGACAGAAAGGTAACCCACATGCGATTCATCGCCCTCGCAGCAATCGCGATCGCTTCGGCGCTCGCGCTCCCCGCTTCGGCGCAGGACATCCCAGACCGGGCGGGACGCCTCGCCTACATCAGCGGCCCCGTATCCGTGTACCAGGACCCGGAGCTGGGCTGGGACAAGGCCTACGTGAATACCCCGCTCACTTCGGAGAACTCCGTGTGGACCGACTCCGGCGCGCGCGCCGAAGTGCGCCTGGGCGGCACGGCCCTGCGCCTGGATGGCCTCACGCAGCTCGACATCTCGCGCCTCGACGGCGACCAGCTCGACGCGACGGTGACGAGCGGCACGCTCGAGGCGACCGTGCGCTACAAGGATCCGCGCGAGGCCCTCTCGATCTCCACGCCGCAGGCGCGCTTCTTCCTGCAAAGCGATGGCCGCTATCGAATCGACGTGGACGCGGAGCGTGACGAATCGCGCCTCACGGTGTTCCGCGGCGACGCGCGCATGGAGACTTCGCGCGGACGCGTGCGGGTCGAGCCGGGCCGCGCCGTCACGGTTTACGGCGGCGACGCCGAATACGTGGTCGAGCCTGCCGCGGAGACGCGCTTCGACCGCTGGACGGCGACGCGCGACGACCAATGGCGCGACAGCACTTCGCGCCGCTACGTGTCGAGCTACATGACCGGCTATGAAGACCTCGATCGCTATGGCAACTGGGACCAGGATCCGGACTACGGCGCGGTGTGGTTTCCGACCGCGGTGTCGGCCGGCTGGAGGCCCTATCGCGATGGCCGGTGGGCGTACGTGCGCCCGTGGGGATGGACCTGGGTCGACGATGCGCCCTGGGGGTATGCGCCTTCGCACTACGGACGCTGGGTCTACGCGCGCGATCGCTGGGGTTGGTGTCCCGGACAGCGCGTCGATCGCCCGACGTGGGCGCCCGCGGTCGTGGGCTGGATCGGCGGCGCGAACTGGGGCGTGGGCGTGAGCTCCGGCGGCGGTTCGCCGGTGGGCTGGTATCCGCTTTCGCCCTGGGAGCGCTATGAGCCGTGGTACCGAGCCAACCCGGTCCAGGTGAATCGCATCAACATCACGGTCAACAACTACAACAATCCGCCGCGCAACTGGCAGGGGCGCGGCGACGACTGGCGCCAGTGGAACCGCGAGCATGGCACCACCGTCGTGCAGCGCGACGTGCTCACCGAGCGCAGGCCGGTGCAGAACGCGGTGATCCCCGTGACGAACGAGGCGATCCGCCAGCAACCGCGCATGCAGCCCATGCAGGTGCAGCAGTCGCTTCCGCAACGCACCGAGGTCGCTCGCCCGCAGGTCAATGTGGCCGCACCGATCGTCGCGCGGCAGCCGCGCGTCGGTGGCGAGCCCGCCTTGCCGCAATCGCAGCAGGCGCAGCAAAGCCCGCAAGGCAATGCCGCGGTGCGCCCGCAGTTCGGGCGCTTTGCCGCGCCGCAGGCGCCCGCACCCGCGCCGGCGAACCAGCCGCCGCAAGCGCGCCAGGCGCAGCCGGTGAATCCCGCGGGCCGCGGCGAGCCCTCGGCGCAGCCGTTCAATCCCGCCGCCCGCGGAGAAGACAACGCGCGCCGCGCGCGCGAGGCGCAGATGCAGCAACAGCAGTTGCAAGAGCAACAACAACGGCAGCCACAGCAGCAGCAACAGCAGCAACAACAGCAGCAACAGCAGCAGGCCCAGGAGCGCGCGCGCGCCGAGGCGCAGCAACGCGAAGCCCAGCAACGCGAGGCGCAACAGCAGCAGCAACGGGCGCGCGACGCACAGGCGCAGCAGGAGCGCGCCGCCCGCGATGCGCAGGCACAACAGCAGGCGCAACAGCGCGAAGCCCAGCAGCGCGAAGCGGCGCAGCAACAGCAACGCGCACGCGATGCGCAGGCACAGCAGGAGCGCGCCGCCCGCGATGCCCAGGCACAACAGCGCGAAGCGCAGCAACGCGAAGCGGCGCAGCAACAGCAACGCGCGCGCGATGCGCAGGCGCAGCAGGAACGCGCCGCCCGCGATGCCCAGGCGCAACAGCAGACACAACAGCGCGAAGCCCAGCAGCGCGAAGCGGCGCAGCAACAGCAACGCGCGCGCGACGCACAGGCACAGCAGGAACGCGCCGCCCGCGACGCGCAGGTGCAGCAGCAGCGCGCATTGCAACAACAACAGCAGCAACAGGCGCAGGAGCGCGCCGCGCGTGAAGCCCAACAGCAGGCGCAGCAGCAAGCGCAGCGCGCTCAGCAGGCCGCGCGCGAGGCGCAGCAGCAAGCACAACAGGCGCAGCAACAAGCACAGCAGGCCGCGCGCGAGGCGCAGCAGCGCGCGGCGAAGGAGGCGCCGCAACAGACCAACCCGGCGGCGCGCGCCGAGAAGCAGCAGCACGACAAGGAGCGCGAGAACAAGGACAAGGAAGACAAGCAGCAGAAATAACAGGCACACCGACGCGAAGGGCCGGGAAACCGGCCCTTTTCGCTTCGTGGCGGCACGGAATTACGCTCTCGCCCGAGTGACAAACCGTAACATTCGGAAAGCCCCGGCGCATTGTGCCCATCGCCTGCGCGGGCGCACACTGGACTCGCAACTTTGGAGGACCTGTGAAATGAAAATCAAACTGATGGCCGCAGTGGTGCTGTCGCTTGCGACGACGCCCGCCTTCGCGTCCTGCAGCTGGGAGTGGTTGTGCAACGGAGAAGGGGTGTGCAAGCAGATGCCCGTATGCGACTCGGTGTACGAGAAGCCGCCGCCGCGGCCGGAAGCGAGCACTCCGCCCGCTCCGCCGCCGGTGGGAATGCGTCCACACAGGCTCGTGGGCACGATGGGCACGCTCGCCTGCGAGCACATCATGCGCAAGACGCGCAGCGGCCGCTGGACGTGGAGCGAGGCCTGTTATTGCTCGGACCCGGCCAAGGCGGCAGACCCGTCGGCGCCGTTCGCGAACATCGTGCGTTGCGAGACGCCCTGGAAAGAGTAGCGAGGCCGTAGGCAGTCGAGGGCGCCCTCCCCCAGGGGGCGCCTTTTTTTTACTTGAGGCGCCGCGGCGTGAATTCCTCCTCGATCGCCTCGTGGTAGTAGCTGCCCGGCGTGGGCGAGCTCATGAGGCGGCGGTAGACCTCGGGCGAGATGTTGGAGTACTCGAACGTGCCCGTCGCCGTCTCCACCACGAGCTTGCGGTTCCTCTCGTCGTAGCCCGCGGCCTTGAGGCCCGCGGCGTTGATGCGCTTCATCTCCATCGCGTTCATCCTCCGGAATTCTACGGCTCCGCGGCCGGCTCCTGCCGCACCGCCTCGACCTGGATCACGATCCTCACCTCGTCGCCGACGAAGGAAGCATAGCTCGCCATGCCGAACGCGGCGCGGCTCAGGCGCGCCTCGACGTCGGCGCCGCATGTGGTGCGCACGAGGAAGGGTTTGCGCGTGCACGCGAACTGCCGCACCTCGAGCGTCACGGGGCGCGTCACGCCGAGCAGGGTGAGGCTGCCCTCGGCGCGGACCGGGACCTCTTCGCGGAACTCCAGCTTCTCCGCGCGAAAGACGATCTTCGGATGGCGCTCGACGTCGAAGAACTCGTCGCTGCGCAGCACCGCGTCGAGCTTTGCATTGCCGGTGCTCACGGAGGCGGCGTCGGTCTCGATGTCGATCGTGCCGGCGTGCGCAGCGCGATCCAGTGTGACTCGACCCCGAGTGCGGTCGAACCGGCCGCGCTGCGTGGCTATGCCGAGGTGCGCGACCTCGAAGGCGGGAAAGCTATGCGCCGGATCGAGCATGTAGACCTCGGGCGCCTGCGCGAAGGACGCCGCCGCGGCGAGCGCCGCGCCCGCGGCCGCGGCGCGGCGCATCAAGGCGACTCGAGCGCCTCGGCGAGCGCCTCGATCTCCTCGCGGTGGCCGCGATCGTGCTCCACGATCATCG
>WNFI01062128.1_pt1 | contig 10346 bp, 9 predicted proteins | sample 5400471 | NCBI WGS metagenome assembly WNFI01 (sample SAMN13153348, study PRJNA577476) | soil metagenome | isolation source: 100 cm saprolite on Douglas fir-dominated hillslope | place: USA:California | collected 2013-09-17 | reverse complement strand
CGGCTCGACCTGACGTTTGTTACAGTACTTTTTACTCGATGAGCAAAGCTATTTGATTGAGGGAGTTGCGATTGAGCTTGTGACACTCACATGCGCGAGAGGTTGAAACCCTCAGCTGTCACCACATTGTCACTAAAATTGGCCCAAAACAAGGCAAATTCAGCAAACTCAAAAAGACCGCGAATCGTGCTATCTGATGGCTGGCAAAGGGATTTAGTTGAGTTTTGTATCAGATAGCGAAGTGGCCTGTTGGCGTTAGCAAACCGCCGCATTCAGCCGCTCTGCCACCTCTCCGCGGACGGATCGACCGAAGCAAACCGGCCGAATGCGTCGAGTATATCATTAAACTGCGGCCGCGAGAGGGGGCAGTTTCAGCAGAAATGTTTGTCTCCGGCTGAAATATTTGGTCTTTTTCCGCGTCAAAGAGAGTGGGTCGGTTGTCAGCGAGTATCCCGCCCTAGCGGGACGGGAATTCTTTCCTTTTGGGGTCTTTTAAACATAGAATGGTGTCCGGGACTGGCTGTACCTCCGCTGAGGATGTGGCTCACGCCGGTAGAGCCGCCGGTACTGGTAAGTCCCCTGCTTTGAAGCCCGAACCGCGAAAGTGGAGCTAACCTCCCGCGAAACATTTCGACCCGAATGGGCGTATGTAGGGTAGGAGCAGTTGGACGGGCATCTGTGTCCCCGCGAGATTGGACCCTCTTAGGCGCAACTGGAACAAAACACGCGGCGGAAGTTTGGAAGCACGACGGCAGCTTAGCGGAACGAAGGGGAATCGAATGAAGACGTGGCATAAAGTGGCGATCGGCGTGGGCGCTGTGGTGGTGCTCGGCGGGATCGTGCTCTTCAGTGTAAACCAGGCCAACAAAGGCGTGGTCACCGTTCAGACGGCCAAAGTGGCCAACCAGGACAGCCTGGTATCTCTAGTGACGGCCTCGGGCGAAATCAAGCCGACAACCTATACGAATGTGAGCGCACAGGGGTACGGCAGAATCACTGAGATTTTTGTCAAAGAAGGCGACAAGGTCAAGAAGGGTGACAAGTTGCTCCTTCAGGAGAATGTGCAGGCGAATGCCGACGTGCAAGCGCAGTCCGCGGCAGTTAATTCGGCAGAGTCCGGCGTGCAGGCTGCCGAGGCCAGTTTCAAGATGTCCCAGTCTGATCTGATTTCGCAACAGGCGAACCTGGAAAAGGCCAAACTGGACCATGAGCGGGGACAAGGACTCTATAAGGGCGGCTTAATTCCAAAACAGGACTTCGATCAGCGAAAGACCGCCTATGATGGCGCGGTGGCCGCAGTCGACTCGGCGCGCTCGCGTGTGCAGTCTCTGAAAGCACAATTGGATCAGACGCGGGCGCAGGTGAATCAAGGCCGCGCCGTCCTCGTACACACGCAGGATATTCTGCACAAGACGACTTACACATCGCCGATCAATGGGATCGTGAGCTATTTGCCGGAGCGCGTAGGCGACTATGTCGTAATGGGAATGCAGAACGCGACGGGCAGCTTCATCATGACCCTCTCGGATATGTCGGTGGTGACGGCCGAAGTGAAGGTCGACGAAACGGATATCGTCAACGTGAAATTGGGCCAGGAGGCCGACGTGACCATTGACGCCGTGCCAGGAAAGATTTTCAAAGGCAAAGTGACGGAGGTCGGATCGCAAGCGGTGTTGCGCAGTTCGGGACTCACCACGACGCAAACTACCACAAGTACGCAGGAAGCGAAGGATTTCAAGGTGGTCGTGACACTGGCGAATCCGCCGGAAAACCTGCGGCCCGGCCTGTCCACAACCGCCAAGATCAAGACAGCGGAACGCAAAAACGTTGTGGCAATTCCGATCCAAGCGCTAGCTGTGCGGACGCGCAAGGATTTGGAAGAAGCAGCCAAGACCGCGAAGAAACAAGGCAGCTCCAATGTGACGCTTGCCGCCCCGCCGCCTCCTGCGCCGGGAGATCCCAAGAACCGTAGAGACCGGCATTGCCGGCGTGACTGATATAGAAGTCACCAAAGGATTGAAGGCCGGTGACGAGATCGTCGTCGGTAGTTACAAGGCGCTGCGCACCTTGAAGCCGGAGTCCCAGGTAAAGGTGGACAACAGCGCGCCTAAGAAACAGGACGATCAACAGAGCTGACGCGCAGCCAAGCACGAGGGAGATTCGAATGCCTGTCGAGACAGCAGCCACAGATTCCTATCGGGAAGACCTGGTCAGCTCCGGCGTAGTGATCAAGACCGAAGCGCTGACCAAGGTCTACCAGATGGGCGCGGAGAAAGTGCACGCCCTGAGCGGTGTGGACGTGGAAATCCGCAAGGGTGAGTACGTGGCCATCATGGGGCCATCCGGATCAGGGAAGTCGACATTGATGAACCTGATTGGATGTCTCGATTCCCCCAGCGCCGGAAAATATTGGCTGGCGGGACGGCTGGTGAGCGATCTGGATGACGATGAGCTGGCCTACATTCGAAACAAGGAGATTGGCTTCGTGTTTCAAACGTTCAACCTATTGCCGCGAGCCACGGCCCTCCATAACGTCGAATTGCCTCTCATCTACAACGGCACCCCGTCCGAAGAGCGCATCGAGAAGGCAAAAAAGGCGCTCGAACGCGTGGACCTGGTGGACCGCATGCATCACAAGCCGAATGAGCTTTCCGGTGGCCAGAGGCAGCGGGTGGCGATTGCAAGAGCGCTGGTCAATACTCCCTCGATTGTGCTGGCCGACGAGCCCACCGGCAACCTCGATTCGAAAACGGGCGAAGAAATCATGGCGCTCTTCGAGAATCTGTACCGGCAGGGAAACACCATCATTCTCGTCACGCACGAGAATGACATCGCCCAGCACGCCCACCGCATCATTTTTATCCGCGACGGCAAAATCGCTTCCGATGAAGCGGTGATAAAGAAGTAGCAGGACAATGCGGCTCTTTCACTCCCTCCAAAATTGATTAAGTTACCTGCGTAGGCGAAACCAAAGCCATTTGCGCACAGGTGTGTTTGTGTGACGAATAGCGCGATCAGCATCGAGAGGATGATCAAAATGTCAAGCGACGCGCGGCAGTCTGGCATATCGGCGAGCGAGGATGTTCTGATGCTTGCGGCAGATAAGGCGCAGAGATACGTCAACGGCGTTTGTGAACGCCGAGTCAGTCCTTCCGAAGACGCGCTTACGGCTCTTGCTGAGCTTCACGAGCCATTTCCCGCCTCTTCGACTCCCCCGAGCGAGGTCATCAACAGGCTCGACCAGATGGGCTCGGCGACCACAATGGCGACCACCGGGGGACGCTACTTCGGCTTCGTGAATGGCGGAATGGTTCCGGCGGCGATGGCAGCGAATTGGCTGGCGGCGGCGTGGAATCAGAATGCAGCGCTGAGGGTGATGTCTCCCATCGCGGCGGAATTGGAAGAGATAGTTTTGCAGTGGGTTTGTGAAGCGCTCGGACTGCCTCAAGAATGTAGCGGGGGTCTGGTCACTTGCGCCACGATGGCAAATTTCACAGCTCTCGTCACGGCCCGGCAGGCACTCCTGGCGCGTTCCGGATGGGATGTTTCGGCTGACGGGATGTTCGCAGCGCCGCCCATCGAAGTAGTCGTGGGCGCTGAAGCTCATGCCTCAATTTTGAAGGCACTGAGTCTTGCTGGATTCGGGAGGAAACGCGTAACCCTTGTGGAGGCCGATGGCCAGGGCCGCATGCGCGCCGACAAGCTGCCACGCCTCTCGCAACAAACCATTGTGTGCATCCAGGCGGGAAATGTGAACACCGGAGCGTTCGATCCGGCGTGGGAAATCTGTCCAGCGGCGAAAGACCAGGGCGCGTGGGTGCATGTGGATGGAGCGTTCGGATTGTGGGCCCGGATTTCGCGCAAGTACGACCATTTGACGCGCGGACTTGATCGCGCTGATTCCTGGTCCACGGACGCGCATAAGTGGCCCAATAGCGGATATGACAGTGGTTTGGTGTTGGTCAGAGATGGCGAGGCACTGCGGACATCCATGGGCATAACGGCCGCGTATCTCGAACCTGGGTCGCGCCGCGAGCCGGCGTACCATACCCCCGAAACCTCCAGGCGCGCACGTGGCGTGGAGTTGTGGGCGGCGCTCAAATCGATGGGGAGGGCAGGGTTGTGCGAATTGATCGAGCGAACCTGCGCCCACGCGCAGCGATTTGCCGCGGCGCTGCGGGCAGCCGGATTCGACGTGCTGAACGATGTGGTGATTAACCAGGTGCTGGTGTCCTTCGGCCCGCCTGAGGTGACACGCGAAGTAATCCGGCGCGTTCAAGAGGACGGAACCTGCTGGTGCGGCGGAACGGTCTGGCAGGGAAAGACAGCGATGCGCATCAGCGTGTCTTCCTGGGCGACTACGCAGGCAGACGTGGAACAGAGCCTCGCAGCCATGATCCGCATCGCCGCTGAGTGCCGGGCAATCTAACGCGCGGCTGGGCAAACGTCACGCCCGGAATTTCCAGGGAGAAACTACTGGCTGTGCGCCACGCTTGAATTTTCAAGATCGGCAAAAGTTTGTGCCGGGCTCAGATGCGTGCGAGAGAGCCGGTCGTGCCAGGTAAGTTCATCTTCGTCCCACATCGCCCATAGGAATCCGAGGAAAAAAGTTCCCGCGGAAAGAAGGTAGCCCGCGCTGCGCAGAAGCGTTTGTCTGGGCGTGGGCGGCTCGCCCGAAAAGCTGACCACCTGCAAGCCGCGCATCATCATTCCCGGGGTCGTCCCCCCGAAGATGGTGAAGAGCGCGAAGTACTGCAGATAGACGATGGCGAAAGTCATGGCGTAAACAGCGGCGTTCAGCTTACTCAGGGTAAATTGCCCGCCGAGGGAACCGAAGAGCATCAGGAAGCCACCATAGGCGAACAACAAACAGAAGCAGTCGACCAGCGCCGCGAGGCGACGATCATCCATGGAAGCCAATGGGTGAAGTCCGGGCTGCGACTTCCTTTCGTCATCAACTACCTGTGATTGCGAATGCGGCTCCGAAGTCGGCGGGAGTGAGACATCAATCACCATTCGCGATTCTTCAAGAGCCCGCTTCTTGGAAGCGCGGCCGATGGCAATGGTAAAGGAAAAATCATCCTCTACGGAGACCGGATTTTCCGCAACGGCTACAGGAGTGGGCGGCGTCTGGCCGTCAGGGGCATCGAAAGAAAATCGCGATTGAGCCGCATTCGGCGAGAGCTTTCGCCGCTTGCTGCGATAGGCATCGAGGCGTTCCGCGAGTTCGCCGCGCCAGGCAACGCCTTGCTCTGCTTGACCGGAGACACCAGAGGGCCTTGCGGAGTGATCGTTCCCGGCCGAGCCATGACCCGCGTCAGTGCGCGGAGCCTCTCTCGAGGGAATAGCTGAGGAATCTTCCCAGGCGGAAAGACCGACTGAAAAAGACGAATCGCAAAAATTACAGGCGCGTACGCTTGACGGCAATACCGCGCCACACTGCAAGCATGTTTTTGTCACCGTTGAGTTTTGCGCTGCGGACGCATCCACTCCGGTGAGGAGGGAACTTTCTGAGAATAGCATACGCGCGAAATGTCAAGCGGGCAAAAAAGCAGGTTTGTTACGAAAGAGACAGCAGGCCGGTGAAACCGAGTTTCGAGAGAAAACCTCAGGCGTCCATTTGCTGAGCGAGCATGTCGCGGCTGAAGGAGATGCGCCGTTCCAAGGCGACCGCCGCAAAGTACGCGCAATGCCCGCGTTCCGATTCCGTCCAGTCCTGCATCGAAGGGACGAACTTGGCAACCGTGGAACGCAGGAAATTCAAAAGTCTGAAGTAGGCTCCAATCGCCTGGACGCTGTTGCGGTCTTCCGGGCGCTCCGGGCAGAGCTGCAACAGTTGCATGACGCGCTGGAAATCATCCCCAGAAGCGATCCTCTGGATGCCGGTTACGTCCTTCACTTCGGCAGAGAGGGCTTGCTTCGAGGAGGCAGCAATCAGCGAGCGGCAGTAGGAAATGAAAAACTGCAGCAAAGCCGCCGCCGAGAAAATGAAAATGACGCCGGCCATCATCGGGGCACCACTGCGAGCTGGGAAGGAACGGTGCGAGCCTCTTCCGGAACTTGCCAGAAAGTATAGGCCCAAGATAAGGGGAGGAAACAGCCGAATAAGGGCGTCAGGACTTCGAAGAAAGCGCCGCGGCTTTGATAAAGGTTTTGCAGCGCAAAGTTGGCGGCAAACAAGCTGAAATATACGCCCATCGACAGAACCAACTGGATCAATCGGGTGCGCGTCTCACGCATCTTCAGAACAGCGGCCCAGAGGATGTAAGTGAGGACCAGGCCGACGAAATAGAGGTTCTGAGAAAGTTCCACGACGAAGTGAGTAACCAACTTGGAGCTGAACTGCTGAACCACAGCATAAGAAAACAGCGCGGTGCCCGAAAGAAGGAGCACAGTGCCGAGCCTGATGTATCGTTCGGCCTTCAAGTCCGCAAAGATGTGGGAATACAGACTGACAAGGGCAAAATAGAGGGCGATCGTCAGTAATGAGTCGGAATAATAGTAAAAGTAGAGGTATTCTTTCGACGTGAAGCCGTAGTGGCTGAGGATATTGTAGCGAGCAATGCTAACTAAGACGGACGCTGCCATGTACACGTTGAGAAGGATATAGCGCCTGAGAGCGTCCTTCTTGAACGCACACACCAATACTGCAATCTCTAGAAGAGTACAAGCGAGCCAGACGACGTATTCGTAGGGACCAAGCACGATTTCCATCCTTGCCGTGCCTTGGTCCTACCCGCGGAGTATTAGATCAGCGGATTACTTCCAAGGCGTTGGCGGCTGCGGAGCCCCGCCGTTTTTCCAAGGCGTTGGCGGTTGCGGCGCTCCACCGTTCTTCCATGGCGTTGGCGGTTGTGGTGCACCGCCGTTGGCCATAATTACGGAGCCATCACCATGAGTGACGACCACCGTTTTCAGACTCATTGCCCCAACCAATACGAGCATGGCTAGCAGAACAACCGTGAGTTTACGTGACATTTTGCCTCCGAGGAGTGAAACTAATCCCGGAGGCAGTCTATACGTTAATACACCAATGTCAAGCAGCTCAGGCTATGAGCCTGTTCCGAATCGATACACACCTTCCCGTCCCATCGTTTCGATAAGCTTTCGCCTACCCGATGGGTGGGACAGTGTCCGATCCCGAGCAGGATAAGATTTGGACCTGTACCGGTCAACGGTACCGTAGTACCACAGGTTATAGGACCACCTGGTCTCCGGTTAGCTTGGTATCGTTCCCCGAACTTTGTGGGAAAGGCAGCAAAACAACGTGACTTGGGCTAGACAGTCCTATGGGAGTCGACAGATTGGGTGTTCGCATTCTTGCCCCGAATAAAGCTCTCAACCCGTACGCCCAGTACAACTCCTTGACACTCCCGCTCGCGAATCCGTAGCATAAAGAGCTGCCTTTACGCCGGCGTAGCTCAGTGGTAGAGCGAGGGTCTCATAATCCCTAGGCCGTGGGTTCGATTCCCCCCGCCGGCACCAGTACTCGGTTCGTTCAGCGATCCGGATCCGAACTCGTAATCCACCGCTTGTGCCACAGATTTACATATCGACAACAATGCCGTCCTCCACTGTCCCCTCCAACGGATTAGTTCGAAGGTAGTATGCTCAACCCGCGAAGCAACGAATGAATTGCCAAGTAGAACTTGGATAGGCTTCCCAAGGACGTACCACAGGAAAGCATCGCTGCACTTTTGGGAGCACAAGGATGACCGTTGGAGGAGAAACTCGGAGTGTCCTGCGCGAATCTGCAGTCAGCGTTTTCGTCAACTCCATGGCAGGCGGAGGGCGGGCGCGTGCTTATCTCGCTGCGATTCAACAACTCTTCGAATCATTCCAGGTTCATGCGCAATTTGTAATGACGAACAGCGCGGCGGAACTGGAGTCCAGCGTGCGAAATGCGATTTCGCAAGGCCGGCATACGCTTTTTGCAATGGGTGGGGACGGCACGTTTCAGGCGTTAGCGAATGCAGCGTTCGGGACCGACGTGCTGTTGGGCATCCTCCCTTTTGGTGGTGGAAATGATTTCGCTGCGGCCCTGGGGCTGCCGGATCATCCCGTAAAAGCGGCGGAAGCAAGCCTGCGTGGCCATCCGCGATTTGTGGATCTCGTGAGAGTGTCTGGAATTTCCGGACAGCGATCTTCTCCCACTGGAAGGGAGAGCCTTGGTAGCAGCCGTGCTGAATTCCCCTACCTATGGTGCCGGTCTGAGGCTGGCCCCCGGTGCGGCCGTTGACGACGGCTGGCTCAACGTCGTTCTGATCGAAGATATCGGTCCGCTTGCCGTGCTGCGGCTCCTGCCTCAACTGACCACGAGCGGTGAACTCCGGACCTCCCGCGTGAAACGCTGGCAAGCGCGAAAAGTGCGGTTGACGACAAGGAAGCCCAGCCTGTTTCATGGGGATGGCGAGATCCTTGGATCGACGCCAGTGGAAATCGAAGTTATACCTGGCGCAGTCCGGGTTTTAGCGTCCGCGCCGAAGTAAACCATTCGCATCCATAATCAGGGGCAGCGACAAGTGTTACTGGATGAAATCCAGCACGAGGCCGGTATAACGCCGCTGGAAGCCCGCGAACTGGCCGAAGTTCGGCGCCGTAACGTTGTTAAACACATCGTGAGGATTCTGCCGGTTCGTGATGTCCGTCGAATAGGCGCCAAGTCGAAACTTATGAATCTTGGAACGATCCGTATGCGGGATGTGGATGGAGAACTCCCGGTAAAGTCTAACGTCCAGCGAGAAGTACAGCGGAAACCGTTCGGTGTTGGGAACACCGACATAGTCCTGTAAGACGTCCACATTTGAATAGGGCAATCCCGAATGCACGTCCGCTACAGGACTGGCAACCATCCTCCAGGGAAGACTGAAGAATCCGGAGGCTACAATGCGGTGGGGAACGTCCGAGGAAATGATTCCTGAAGCATTTGGCCGGATTACTGGAACCTGGAACGGCACGAGAGTATCCGCGATCGGGTTGAGGTCGCCGCGGCCCCGGCTCCAAGTGTAAGAGAAGCTCATATCGGCGCGCTCACCAAAGCGATAGTGGGCGGTGATGTCAGCCTGTCGATAATTAGAAACTCCAGTATTCTTCAAGGCCAGCAACCCTGTGCCACCAGTCGTGCTGACCTCCTGATCGAGGAGGAATAGATCCACCGTGCGGCTCTCCAGGTAGCTAGCTCGCAGGTTCAGATTCTTGCGCACCTGGTGTTCAATTACGGTGTTCCAGGTAAATGTACGAGGACTTGACCCTGGGTCGTGCGGCGCACCGGGAGCAAGAGCCGGGGCTCCCGTAAGAACATAGGAATTGACCAAAACTATGGGTTGGCCAATCAGCGTGCCGGTAGAATCAAAGAAGGTGAGTACGCGCTCCTGGTTGCTGGTGAAGTCTGCCGCAAGCAAAGGGACATGCCCATAGACCTCGGCAGCGCCGGCACGAATTACAGTCTTCCCCTTGTTTAGCGAATAGGCGCCACCAACGCGCGGCGCGAAAGCGGCAGCGCGGCCGATGGATTGGCTGGTGAGACGCGCGCCGTAGTTGAGCGTCAAGTGGCTATTCAGCGTCCAGTGATCTTGGATAAACTCCGAGAACTCGGCCTCCGATGTGCTCAAAAGCCCCGCCCCTTGAAAGTCGATTCGTTCGGCCACCGTGCCATCCAGTGCCAGCAGTTCGATGGGATGAGAGATGCTGCTTCCGTCATAGCTGCGATAGAGGAAGTCTTCCCCAAACCGCACCTCATGGCGACCGTGCCAGGATTTGGCGGAGAGTTGATACGCCGGCAAAAACTCCACCTGGTCGGAATCGCGGCGCCAACGATTAAAATAGTTGCCGCCCCACCCTGCGGGTGAGATTTCCATGTCGGCAGGTCCCTGCCCGTGGGCGTTACTGTCGAACCGCGTGTAGCGAACCAGCGTGTTCAACAAAGCACCCGAGGTGAATTGATACGAATCCGAGAACCCGGCTGATACGCCGCTTCGGCCGTAGCTCGTGGATGCGCTCTGCGGGATCAGCGCATTGATGTTGGCGAAGTCGAGTTCCATGGGGAAAACATTCACGTGAAAGTTCAACACGTGCGCGGGGGAGAGGATCACCTGAACGTTTGTGAAGGAGGTGGCGCTTCGCGTCTTGATCTCATTGAAGGGAAACGACAATCCCCGGATAGGCTGTTTGCGAATTTCATAGGTAACTTCTTCGGTGAAATTTACCTTATTCTTGATGAGCGGGCCATCAAGAACAAATCTTGGCGTCCAGTTGGCAATCCCGACGAGATCGCCGTTTTTTCCGCGAAAAGCCGGGATGAAATCCCGCAGCTTGTAATCCCAAGTGCCGGTGGGAGGCCGTGTTTC
>WNFI01168400.1_pt1 | contig 10347 bp, 9 predicted proteins | sample 5400471 | NCBI WGS metagenome assembly WNFI01 (sample SAMN13153348, study PRJNA577476) | soil metagenome | isolation source: 100 cm saprolite on Douglas fir-dominated hillslope | place: USA:California | collected 2013-09-17 | reverse complement strand
GATCGGTCCTAGGATTCCAACCGGCATAGTACTTCCAAGCCAGGATCCGGGACTTCGAGAAGATCTGGGCCAGCCACGACAGGTCGCAGAATTCGGTGTACAAGGTCGGCAGCCTGCGCGCACAGTTCGGCGAGACGAACTCGCTCGGTTTCTTGACGCGGGGCCCGACGGCGGCGCGCTCGGGGAACCCGGCGAGCTCGGCCAACATACGTTCCAGGGTGCCCGGCTGAAGCTCGCTGTCCGGATTCAGGAAGAGGATATACTCACCGCGCACCAGCGGGAGGGCCTGATTGTTTGCCTTCGGGAACCCGAGGTTTTCCTGGTTCGCGATCAGCTGAGCTCGGGGAAACCGCCCGCGAACCGCCTCTACCGAGCCGTCCGTTGAGCCGTTGTCGACCACGATGATCTCGTGCGGGATCGTGGCGGCGCATCGCTCGATTGATTGGAGACAGGCGACGAGCTCGTGCGCGGTGTTGAAGCTGACGATGAGGATGGAAATCACGCTGGGCGGCAATGATGGAAACTAACTGACAGGCCGTCAAGAGGTTAAAACCCGCGCGTGACTTCTCACCGGCCGGGGCGCTCTTTATGGCTAGAGCCATGTTCACGGACTCTTCCCCCACAACTTCCCGGGTGCCGCCGGCCTCGGATATCGCTCTGTTGGAGCGGGTCGCCGCGGGCGACGTGCGCGCCCTGTGGGAGCTGTCCGCCCGCCACGCTATCAGCCTGCGCGCCCTGGCCTTCGGCATCCTGCGCGATGCGGTCGCCGCCGAGCAGGTGGTGCAGGCGACCTTCCGCGAAGTTCGCTACGAGGCGGCCCGGTTCGATCCCGCCCATTTTCCCGTCTTCGGCTGGCTCGAGGAGCTGACGCGAGTGGGCGCGCTGCAATACTCGCGGGTGCGCGCGACCGCTTCCTAACAGCGGGAGCTACGCCGTACGCGAGCCGACGACACCCGCCCGCAGCCGCCGCCACAACGTCGTCCGGCTGATCCCGAGCCGACGGGCCGTGTCGGCGCGGCGACCGCGCGTTTGCTGCAGCGTCTCACGAATCACCTCGCGCTCCTCGTCGGCCAAGGTGCGGCCCGGCGGCCGCCGCACGGTGATCATCTCGCCCACGACCTTCCCGTCCGCGTGCAACGGCACCGCCTGTCCGCCCCGGGCGACGAGGTGTGCACGTAACGCTGCGCTGTCGAGGAACCCCGTGGGCGGGAGTGTCAGCTGCGCCGCCAGGTTCACGTGCAGCGCATTGCTGCGAATCTCGAACACCGCGATCTCTTCGTCCCGGCAGTCGAGCAGCGCGCGCAGCATGGCCGGCAATCCCTCGGCGGCGCGGTTACGGGCCGCTGTCGCCATCTGCCGCTCTGGCGTCATGGTCACGCCGGGAACGTATCGAAATGCGGCGTTAAGAAGCAACGAGACAGGCGGGGTGCGCCCGCTAAGATTTCACAAAGGCTCGGGGGCGCCGTCGGCCGGCAACCGCAGCGCGAAAATACTGCCTCCGCCCGGGCGCTCCGCGTACTCGATCGTGCCCCCTTGCAGCTCCGCCAGCCGCCGCGCGATGGCGAGCCCCAGCCCGGCGCCGCTTCCCGCCACGGCACCCGCCGGCCGGTAGAACGGCTCGAAGATCCGCTCGCGATCGGCCGGCGGGATTCCCGGACCACGGTCGGCCACCGCGAACACCAACCGCTCGCCCTCCCGCGCGACCGACAGCTCGATCGGCGACTCGCGTGGGGAGTACTGGATCGCATTGCCCATGAGGTTGGTCAGGACGCGCAGCGTCTGGACGAAATCGAACCGCCCCACGAGCGCCGGCTCGGTGAAGTCGATCTTCGTTTCCACGGTGCGGTCGCCGAGCAGCCCCGCCACCTGTCGCAGCGCCGCGCCCACCAGATCCTCGGCCGTGTTGGGCTCCGGGTGGACCGGGAGGGCACCGCCCTGCAAGCGCGACAGATCGAGCAGGTCGGCGACCAGCCGCGCGAGGCGATCCGCCTGCTCCTCGATCGCGATCGCGTTCTGGTCGCCCTGCCGCGCGCCGGCCTGGGCGAGGGCCTTGATGGTCGTCAACGGCGTGCGGAGATCGTGCGACACCGACGCGAGTACGACGTCCTTGAGCCGATCCGCCTCCCGCAACGCTTCGGCGTGCTCCGCCGCGGCGACCAGGCGGGTCCGCTCCGCCGCGAGCAGCTCCGCTTCCGCGGCGCGCGCACGCTCCGCGGCCAGGAGCTGGGTGGTCACCGCCGCCGTCGTGATGAACGCGAGCAGCACGAATCCGTCGAGCGGCTTGGCCACCGTCAGCGTGTCGTACGGCTGCTGGAAGAAAAAATCGAGCGACAGCACCCCGGCCCCGGTGAGCGTGAACCCCAGGGGACGGCCGCCACTCACGCTCCCGCCCAGCATGACGAGCAGGTACGTCAGCACGACGTGCGCGACGTCCAACCCGTCGCGGCACGCCCGCAGCACGACGGTCACGATCACGAACACGCCGACCCACCACAACCACGCCCGCACCCGGGATCCGGCCACGCGGGTTACCCCGGCAACTCGGCGCGATAGCCGACCCCCGGCTCCGTGACGACGAGTTCGGGCCGGTCGGCATGCGCCTCGATCTTGCGCCGCAGATTGGTGATGTGCACCCGCAGGTACTGCTGGGGACTGCCCGCGGCTGTGCCCCACACCGCGTCGAAGATCTGCTGATGCGTGAGCGTGCGCCCCGCGTGCGCCACCAGCGTGCGCAGGATCTCCCACTCGATCGGCGTGAGTCGGATCAGGGTCCCGCCCCGCTCCACCCGGCGGCGCACGAGGTCGATCGTGAGGCCGTACGCCTCCACTGTCGTGGCCGTGGACTCGCCCCCCTGCAGCCGCGCGCGCCGCAACACGGCGCGCACGCGCGCCACGAACTCCGGCGTGTTGAACGGCTTCGTGACGTAGTCGTCCGCGCCCGCGTTCAGGACCCGGACCTTCTCGGCGTCCGAATGCCGCGCCGACAGCACGACGATCGGGACCGGCGACCAGGTGCGGATCTCGCGGCACACGTCCACCCCCTCGACGTCCGGCAGCCCGAGGTCGAGCACTACGAGGTCGGGGCGCTCTGTCGCGGTGAGATCGATGCCGGCGCGTCCTGTCGCGGCCTCGAGCAGGCGGTCCGCGAGCTCGCTGAGCGCGTTGCGCAAGGCGCGCCGGATGGGCGGGTCGTCCTCGATGACGAGCAGCGCGCGGGCGCGGGGGGGCGTGGCCATCATGCCGCCGTCCTTCGAACGAGTCGCGTTCATACGTGCACGCATACGATGTGACCCCGGCCACCTCGCGCAAGTGTCGCGCGTCGTCTTAACGGAATCTTAGCCTCTCGGCGCCGATTGCGGATCGATTCTTAGTCGCCTCGCTCCCTACATTGGCGGCGCGCCCGACGCCCCGTACCCGTACCAAGAGGAGTCTGCCATGCGCGTCCCGAGCGTCGTCACCCTTTCCGTCACGGCCCTGCTGGTCGCGTGTGGCGGCAGCAACGGACCCACCGGTCCCTCCGGCCCGCCCGTCGTCGCCGCCGTGAACGGCGCGACCCTGCCTTCCGGGACGACCGGCTCGACGCTGGTCATTCAGGGGAGCAACTTCGGCACCAGCCAGGCCCTTGCGTCCGGGCACGTCGTGTTCTCGACCACCGCGGGCGGCCGGGACACCGCGACCATCGCGATCGCCGGTGACTGGAGCAACACCCTGATCGTCACCACCGTGCCGACGGGCGTGCCGCTCGGCAAGGATACCCTGTTCGTCGAGACGTCCGGCGGCACCAGTGCGCCGGTCATCTTCACCGCGGTGGCGAAGGTGGCGTTCAGTCCGTCCACCGTCGCCTGGACCGCGACGACCGGGCTCCCCGTCGGGCTGAGCGGCCACGCCGTAGCCGCCGCGACGCTCCCGGGCACGACGCCGACCAGCGTCGTGTACGTGGCCGGCGGAGCCGACAGCACCGACGTGCCGCGCGACAGCGTGCTGTACGCCACGGTCTCGAACACAGGCAGCGTCGGCGCCTGGACCAAGACCACGGTCCTGCCCGCGCCCGTTGCCTTCGCCGCCGCGGTCGTGGCCACACCGACCAACTCGCAGGTGACGGGATCGTCGTATCTGTACCTGATCGGTGGGGACAGCACGGCGAGCGGCAAGCCGGTGGCCACCGTGCGCGTCGGTACCCTCAGCGCCACCGGCGCAGTCACCGCCTGGAGCACGACGACCGCGTTGCCCGCCGCGCTGCATTCCGCCGGGGCGGTCATCTTCAACGGCAGCGTGTACGTCGCCGGTGGCTCGGCCAGCGGTAACGTCCCCGTCGCCACGGTGTTCCGCGCTGCGATCATGTCCGACGGCACGCTCGGCGCCTGGCAGGCGCTCGCTTCGCTGCCGTTCGCCCGGAGCTACTTCGGGTTCGGTGTGAACGGCACCTTCCTGTATGCGCTAGGCGGCGACTCGGGTGCCGTGACGCCGAACGACTCGAGCCTGTCGGCCAAGGCGATCAGCGACGTGGCGTACGCCGAGATCGACGTGCACACCGGCGCCCTCACTGCCGCGGGCTGGACGGCGAACGGCAACAAGCTCAAGAAGGCGGTCTCCAAGCACACGGCCGTTATCGCGGGTGGCAACGTGTTGGTTACGGCGGGGCTCTATAACGGCGCCAGCACGGGCTCGACGGAGGAGTCCTACGCCGGCTTGAACCTGGACGGCAGCACCACGGCCTTCAACGGCGCCACTGGTACCAACACCATCGCGGCCGCGGGTGGGGGCGACGTGTTCAACCACGCCGCCGTGGGGTACCTCGACGCCACGGGCGCCTTTCACATCCTGGTGGTCGGCGGGGACGACGTGAACGCGCCTACCAAGAAGCGGAAGGGGGTATTCACCCATCGGCCAGAACGTCGCCACGTGCCCCTGATTGGCGTCGCGCATCCACTGCCGTTCGACCCGCGCCTCTAGGGTGACCCGCGGCGAGACCGCGACATCCAGGCCAACGCCCCCCGACCAGAAAGCGTTGGTGTGATAGACGGTCTGTCCGTTGTCGTTACTCTTGAGGTGATAAGCGCCGACACCGAGTGACACCACCGGGCTGACCGGACCGTCCGGAAGCACCGCCAGCTCGGCGCGCCCAAACGCCTCGACCAACGTCATCGAGACCCTCCCTCCTGCCGCCCGGTCGGCGCGGAGCGACCCCGCCTCGCCGCCCAGCGCCAGGGAGAGACCGTCCGCTCCGGGCAACGATCGCCGCCCGAAGACCGTGAAGTCCACGCCGGAGATCCCGGTGAGACTGGGTGCCTTGATCCACGGGTTGTTCGCCCCCAGCCATGCCGACCGCGCGCCGATTGCCCAAGGCCTCGTGGTAGCGGGTAGCGCCACGTCCACGGTGACCTGCGCGCGCAGCCCTGAGGCCGACAGCTGCAGCTCGCTCAAGCCGCTGCGGCGGGGCTCGAGCGTCACCAGCGTTTGCGAGTCCGAGGCCGCCGTGGCCACGAGACCGATCGATCGCCCGCTCGTGGTCGCGACGAAATCCTCGAGCCTGGTGCGGTTCCCGTACGCGTCGCGCGCCACCACCCGTAGCACGACGCTATCACGTGACCGTACGGCGACGCGCCCCGCTGGCGCGCCGCCGCGCTCGACCACGAGCTCGTGCGCGGGACCCGGGTCCGCGTACACGGTGGCCGTGCGACTGAACGTCCCTACCTTGGCGGTGATCTCCAACGGGCCGGCGCGTTCGGGCAGCGCTACCCGCACGCGCACCGTTCCCGTCGCGTCGGTCTCCGCGGCGGTAGGCGTGACGGCCCCGCCGGACACCGCAAACGTCACCGGGTGCTTCGTAATGGGCGCCCCGGTGGAGTCCCGCACCTCGAGCCTGCGCGGCCTGCGTATCCCTCAGGGCCCGCTGCTGCGTGACACGCGGCGGCGTGGGAACGGCGGGCCGTGAAACAGGGACGCTGGGCCGCGGGGCAGGGCGGGTTGCCGCTGCGCGGGCGCGCAGGCACTGATCGATGGCCGCGAACACCGCGTCGTCCGCACCGGCGGCCCGTAAATCGGCGCGGTCGCGCTCGCTCGGCCGAAACGCGACGCAGTTACGGCGCACGAGCGTCGCGATTTCCGCCGTCGCCATCGCCCGGCTGCCGAGCAACCGCACCAGCTCGACCTTGCGAAACGGCTCGGTTCCCCCCCCTTGGGCCTGGGCGGCCGCGGCACAGAGGTGCCCCGCCAGCGCGAGCAGCACGGCGGCCCGGAGCGCACTGAGCATACGCTGCTTCACATCAGGGCCGGGGGCAGCCGGAGCGCTCGAATGCGTCTTCCACCTGCTGGACGTCCGCCGCCAGACCCCCCGCCGGCGTCGTGACGCCCGCACCCCCGGGCGCCGCGGGCGGCGAGGTGAGCGTGTAGGCCAGCCACGCCGCGTCCACAGCGGTGAGACCGGTTGCCAGGTCGGGGCAGGTCATCTGGTGGTTGGCAAACAGGGTCGAGCGCAGTTGGTACGCATCGACGGCCCGCCGCACGGCGGTGGCGGCCACGATCTCCGGAGCGGGAGCTGGGGGGGCCCCGAGCTCGGCGGCCGGCAAGGCGGGCGTGGCCGGACGGAGCCCCAGGCGCACCCCGAGCGCGACCGCCCCGACTATCGCTCCGCAGGCCACGATCCACCAGCCCCAGGGTCCGCGGGCTCTCTCCGTGTGACGCGGGCGCGACCCGGGGCGGTGGTCCGTGTCCTCGTCCATGAGCAGTGGGACGACCCGGCGCGCACCCGACGGGCGCCCCGAGGGGGTGACTCGCGGAGGGCGCGTCGGCTCGGCGCGGGCGCGCCACACCGCGGCATCGGGCGACCAGTAGGTGCTCCAGGAGACGCGCGGGCTTTTCGCACCGTCCCGAAAACTCTCGGGCTCGAGCAGCTCGTAAAACGGCAGGTAGGGCACGGGGGAGCCGGTATCGCCCGCCGGTCGGAAGAAGCCGCCCCGCGGTGCGGCGGGGTCGCTGGTCACAAGCAGCGCGATTTGCCAGGGACGAGGGAAATGGTGGGTATGGGCGGCGTGGTCGCTGGCGGAGATCTTGAGTGCCCCGGTGGGATCGCTGCGGTACCAGCCGACCACTACGCCGTCCTCCGGCGGCAACATCCGCTGCACCGCCCCGAGCGATTGCGCCACGACACGTTCGGTCGCATCGGCCACGATCATTTGCGGCACGCGCACCGCACCGTGCACCACGAGGTAGGGGAGCCCCGAACCGGGAGACTCGAACAGCCGCCCGACCAGGTAGCCGAGCAGCGCCTGGTGGGGCGCCGACAGGAGGTGGTCGTCCACGGCCGCGAGCGCGCGCTGCGCGACGAAGATCAGGGTGGCATCGCTATCCGGGCGCGCCAGCTCCTGGACCGCAGGTCGCCACAGCACCGATTGGTCGGTGGGGTACGGTTGCGCGGGTGTGTGGCGCGGACGCGACACCACGAGGGAGGGGGTGGCGATTGAAGGTGACAGGTGCCATCATCCGCGCTCCGACCCAAGGGACCATCCATGACTCGATCCCCTCTGCTTCTCGCCGCTTTTGCCGTGATAGCGTGGTTCGCGCCTGCTCCCTCGGTAGTGGAATATCCCTTGCCGCGCGCCAAGGCGTTCCCTCACGACCCCGCCGTCGGCGCCGACGGCATCGTGTGGTACACCGACCAGGCGAACAGCTACATCGGCCGGCTCGATCCCGCGACCGGCAAGGTCACGGACTACGCCACACCCACGCCCACGTCGGGACCGCACGGGATCGTGGTCGCGCCCGATGGCGGCGTGTGGTACACGGCGAACTTCACCGCCCGTCTGGGCCGGCTCGATCCCGCCACCGGCGTCATCAAGGAATTTCCGCTCCCCTCCGAGGCGCGCGACCCGCACACGCCGCTGTTCCATCGGGGCAAAGTCTGGTTCACCGTCCAGGGCTCGAACCTGTACGGCGTGCTCGATCCGGCCTCGGGCGCGGCCAAGATCTACCCGGTGCCGACGCCGCGCGCCCGGCCGTACGGCCTGGTGGCCGCGCCCGACGGAATGATCTGGATGGCGCTGTTCGGGACGAACCAGATCGGCCGCATCGATCCGGCGGACGGCAAGCTCAAGATCTTCCCGCTGCCCGCAGCGGGCGCCCGGCCACGCCGGCTGATCGTGGATGCCAAGGGAGTCGTATGGTACTCGGATTACGCCCGCGGCAAACTGGGCCGGCTCGATCCCGCCACGGGGCAGGTGCGCGACTTCGCCAGCCCGGGCGGCGACGGCAGCGAGCCGTACGGCATCGCCGCCGGCACCGACGGGCGCATCTGGTACAATGAGTCGGGTAGGGACCAGATGGTGGCGTTCGACCCGGCGAGCGAGCGCTTCGAGACGGTCAAGATCCCCACGCCAGGCTCGGTGGTGCGGAACATGGCGGTGGACTCGAGCCGGGCGCGGCTATGGCTGGCGCTCTCGGGCATTCAGAAGCTCGGGAGGATCGACCTGAAGTAGCAACGGAACCCGCGACTCGGCGGGTGTCAGTGAACTGACGTCGGGTTCTGCCGCTTCAGCGGTACGTGCCGAGCCGCGGCTTCAGCCGCGAATGAGGAGCGACGTCACAGTACCCCAACCGCTCGGGCGTTGGACCCAGACACGTCCCTTTACGGGAAGGATGTGCGCGTCCCCTGGTCCGCGGGTAAACCCGCGACTCGGCGTGTGTCAGTAAACTGACGTCGGGTTCTGCCGCTTCAGCGGTACCTGCCGAGCCGCGGCTTCAGCCGCGACTCGAGGAGCCTGGGGCCTCAAATCCTCTTCCGCCCTTCCGATCTCCATTCATCCGTCCCCGGCCCTTCGTATTCGGGACTATCCCCCTCCCACCCCGTTATCACCTGATCAGGGTGATGCATCGGCTGATCACGCAGGTATCCCCGTACAGCGGCCACGTTCCGCACCCCCACCGAATGAATCGAATAACCCTTGGCCCACTTGAGCGACACGCCTGCCGCCGCGCGGTGTTCCTTGCCGGCGATCGCCGCGCTGCCGCCTTTGAGGCGCTGCATCAGACGACTGACGTCAGTCGTGGGGTGGATGCGGACCAACAGATGCACGTGCGTCCGGACCATCCCGATCTCGAGAATCCGGGCCACCTCTTGGGAGGCAATCGCACGGAAGAAACCGCACAGAAAGCGAGCCAGACTGGCATCGATCAAGGCCTCGCGATGACGCGTAGTCCAAACGATGTGGCAATAGATGCGGTCGATCACGGCAGCAATCTCGCGAGCACCCCAGTCTAGGATCGTCATCCTATTTCGGCGGAATGGGCTCGATTCGGCGGCAGGCTTGGCTGAAGAGGCGCGAAGAAGCTCGCTCGGACCTGCAAGATCACGCTCAGCGCCCGAAGAGTCGCGAGTAAACTCGCGGCTCGGCCCTGTCAGTGAACTGACGCGGGGAAGCCGCTTCAGCGGCAGGGCCGAGCCGCGGCTTCAGCCGCGACTCGAGGAGCGCGCTGAGATCGATCCGCCCGTAGTGACGGACCGGCGGCTGACGGACATCGCCTGGTCCGGAGCAGAGTTTACCGTGGTGGGCGACGCCAGCACGATCCTGAGCTCCTCCGACGGCGCGAGGTGGGTCTCGCAGTCCTGGACGCTTTAGCCTAAGGGTTCGTGATGCGGCTCACACCGCTGCGACTGGCCCCAACCGAACGCGACAGGGGTAGTAACGCCGAGTCATTCCCTTTCGGCGAGGTGCATATGATCGACCTGTCTCGGATGCGGCGCGCGCTTTGGCTCGCGCCGGTGGCGTTCACTATCACGGCGTGCGATGGAACGGCACCCCGGGTGCTTCAGCCCGTCAGCCTATCGGTCACCACCAAAGGGACCTCCGGCGTAGCCGTCCCCGCCGGGTCCGGCGTGAGTGCGGCGATCCAGATCGGCAGCGGCGCCAACTCGCTCTCCATCACCCAAGCGCAGATCGTGCTCGCGCGAATCGAGCTTTCGACCGCCGGCACGTGCGCCACGACGGGCGAAGAGGACGACTGTGCCGAGCTGCGGCTGGGTCCGACGCTCGTGGACCTGCCCGTGGACGCCACGACCCAGGTGATGCTGCAGGATGTGGCCGTGCCGGCTGGGAGCTACAGTGGCGTGCAGGCGAAGCTCGACGCGGTGCAGCCGGACGACGGCGAGCCCGGGGCGAGCGCGTTCCTCACCGCGCACCCGGAGTTCAAAGGGATCAGCGTCAAGGTGACCGGCGTCTTCACGGACGCGAGCAACGCGACGCATGACTTCACCTTTACGTCCGAGGTGGACGCCGAGATGGCGGCGACGTTCAACCCCCCGGTCACGCTGGCGAGCGACACGAAGAACTTCACGATCGCGGTGGACATCGC
>WNFI01704114.1_pt2 | contig 10348 bp, 7 predicted proteins | sample 5400471 | NCBI WGS metagenome assembly WNFI01 (sample SAMN13153348, study PRJNA577476) | soil metagenome | isolation source: 100 cm saprolite on Douglas fir-dominated hillslope | place: USA:California | collected 2013-09-17 | reverse complement strand
GCGCGCTACCGCGTCATGAACGAGCAGATCTTCGCTGCCCGCGGCGAGGACATCAGGATCACGATCGACGGGACCGAGCAATTGCTCACCCACGCGGACAGCATCACCCCTGAGGCGGCCTGCACGAGCGTGCAGCTGCACCTCCAGGTCAGCCCTGAGGCATTCGCGAGTTACTGGAACGCCGCCCAGGCCATTGCCGGCGTGCAGGTCGCGCTGGGTGCCAATTCCCCGTTCCTGTTCGGCAGGCAGCTCTGGCACGAGACCAGGATCACGCTGTTCGAGCAGGCCACCGACACCCGGCCCGAGGAGCTCAAGCAGCAGGGCGTGCGACCGCGCGTCTGGTTCGGCGAGCGCTGGATCACTTCGGTCTTCGACCTGTTCGAAGAGAACATCAGGTACTTTCCCGCGCTGCTGCCCATCTGCGAGGACGAGGATCCGCTGGCGGCGCTGGAGAGCGGCAGCTGCCCGAGGCTGGATGAGATGACCCTGCACAACGGGACGATCTACCGCTGGAACCGGCCGGTCTACGCCGCGGTCGACGGCAAGCCGCACCTGCGGGTGGAGAACCGGGTGCTACCGGCGGGCCCGTCGGTGGCCGACACTATCGCGAACGCGGCGTTCTATTACGGGCTCGTGCGCGCGCTCGCCGAGGCACAGCGCCCGATCTGGACGCAGATGTCATTCGCGACCGCGGCTGAGAACTTGCACGCGGCGGCCAGGCACGGCATCGAGGCGCAGCTCTACTGGCCTGGCCTGGGCGAAGCCCCGGCGGCTGAACTCATACTCCGCCGTCTGCTTCCGCTTGCGCGGGAGGGTCTTGGCCGGTGGGACGTCAGTCAGGCCGACGCCGACCGGCTGCTCGGCATCGTCGAGCAGCGCTGCCTGACCGGGCTGACCGGCGCCGCCTGGCAGGTAGCCGCGGCCGGGGCGCATGCATCGAGTGGTGCTGACCGGCAGGAAGCACTGCGGCTGATGACCCAGCGGTACATCGAGCACATGCACACCAATCAGCCAGTCCACACCTGGCCGGAGGGCAGCTAGGGACCCTGCGGGCCGAATATCCCAAGCGGGCTCGGCGCCGGGAACTTGATCTCGAAGGCAAGCGTCCCGGCTGCGTCGTGGGTTGGGACAGCGACTTCCGGCTTGTACACGCCCGGCTGCAGACTCAGCTCCGTGAGCAGGAACCGGAGGTAGGCGGAGCTGCTCAGGCCCGCGGCGGCGTCATTTTGTGCCAGACGGACAATCCGGAGCGGGACGCCGGGGCTCGCGCCCGCGGAGGCCGGGCCGAAATCCAGGATGCGGATCGGATGAACCGAGGCGAGGGCCGTGAGGACCACGATGAGGCGCGAGTCGACCTGCCCGGTCAGCAGCTGTTTGCGCGCGGTGGCCGACGCCGACACGTGCGGGCTACTCAGCAGTCCTGCTCCGCCGGCTTTCAGCGACCGCAGATCGGCCTTCAGGGCGGCCTCGTACCTGGAGGCTCCTTGCGGAGCCATTATCCGGATGCTGATGCCGGCGCTGCCGGCGCCGAAGCTGGCCAGGGCGGTTGGCGCCCATTTTGTGGCGAGGCTGGCACCGAACTGGCGCTGCACCACGGACGTCACGACGACGACCTGAGCGTGCACCGGAGCTGGCGAATCCGACCTGGTCAGCAGCAGGTGGCGGCCGGGGTACCCATGCGCGGTGAGCGCGTCGCACATCGCCTCGTCACAGGCCACGACCACGTCATGACCCACTTGCGCCACGACCCAGCCGGCCGCGAGGCCGGCCGTGGAGGCTGGCTTGCTAGGCGGCTCCGCCCGGTGCGACTGAGGGCTCTGCGACTGAGGGCTTTGCGACTGAGGGCTTTGCGACTGCGGTGTCTGCGACTGCGGCCTGTGCGACTGAGGGCTGTGCGGACTTCGGGCTGACGATCGCGAGGACAGCGTGAACGCGACGGCCGCCGTCAGGATCACTGCCAGCGCGGCCACGCCCGCGACCCACGGCCCGCGGCGGCGGGCTTTGCGGCCGGTCGGCCGTGGCCGCGGGTGAACCGGGACGGCCCGGCCCGTGACCGACGGCAGGGCCTGGACCGTCGGCCGGACCTGCGCCGGTGGCCGAGTCTGGTCGGGTGGTGGGGTCGGCGCCGGCGGGGTCAGCGCCGGCGGGGTCAGGATGGGAGGCGGCCTCTGAGGGGGCGGCGTCTGGGCGGGCGGCGTCTGGCCAGGTGGGGCCTCGACCGGAGGCCAGAGCTGGACCGGCAGAGGACGCCTGGGCGGCGGCCCGCTCGGCGCGAGCTTGCCGTTTTTGGCCGGCGGAGCCGCCAGCCCAGAGCCCGCGGTGGACCGCAGCTGGTTACCAGCGCTCTGTTCCCGCTGGCCGGCCCGGGCGGCATCGACCGCCGCCTGCATTCGCTTCAGTAAGGCATCTGGCAGCACCGGGCGCCCGGGCGACCCTGGACCACCTCGGGCTGCACCCGGTACCCGCCTGGTCAGCGGCGGCGCTGGGCTGTCATCGGCCATGCGCTTCACCCCCGGTCCGTGCGGCGCAGCCTAAGCCTGATGTCCTTCGCTGGACGACCAGAGGAGCACATCATGCCCTGCTATTCAAGCACTATCACTACTTGTCAAGGGCTTGATACCGTCCGTTCGCAGGGCTGAACCTTGCCCTATGACGTCCGCGTCGCACCGTTTTTCAGGGGTTTGCGAGGAGGCGAAAGGCGGCGCTGCTAGCCCCTGGTGCGCCCTGATCGTGACGCTGATGAGTTCAGGCCGGCGGGTCCAGGAGAAGCAAGGCCATCCCACAAGACGTTGATCGCGACCGCGGCGGCCGCGGCGGTACTGGCATTCGGGGCCTGGAGCGCGAGACCGTCGATCCGTACTCCGGCCGCCCGGTCAGGATCTAGGAGATCACCAGGTCCGGTCACCAGGCGCACGCGGCCGCCGCCCGGGGGTGGGCCATCGCTGCGGCTACTGCGGCTAGAGCCCGCTGGGGAAGGTGATCTTCTGCTGGGCGATCAGCGGCTTGCCGACCTCGAGCTGGATCTGAGCATGGGATATGAGCGGGATGTCGCGCGGGTTGCCGTGGTAAAGCTGGCCGTTGTAGATCGCCACGACATGGCCTGTGACCGGCCCGAGCGTTGAGGGCCCGAGCGGCTGGCCCCACTCGTCGAAGAGGTTCCCGAGAGTGTAGGTGCGCCGGATCGGCGACTCGACGTGGATGATGCCGTCAGGCGCATGGGTGTGCAGCCAGTACAGGCAGGACCCGCCCTGGGCGACCGGGCCCTGCGGGGATTGCACTGTCCGCGAGCCTGGGATCCCGATGCCAGCCGGAAGTTGCCGGGGCGTCCCGTTAATGAACATTGTCAGGTGGGAGTGAATGTGGAAGATCAGCTGCTCAGATGTCTGGCAGTGGATGCCGTCAACCACGCTGGTCGCCGTTGACGTCTGGCCCGCCAGCGTTGGGGCAGCCGGGATGGGAACGCCCTCAAAGCCGGCCCGGCCGACGCTCGGCGCGGGCTTCAGCGGGCCGAGCGCGCTCAGCGGCCCGAGATTGAGCTTCGGCGCGCTGGAGTGCGCCGTGGGCTTGGCCCCGCCGTTGGCCACCGCGAGCGCGATGCCTACCGCGACGGCAATGGCCACGACCGCAGCGCCGATCCCCATGAAGAGCCGGCGTTGCCGGGCCTGCCGCGCTTCCCGCGCCCGCATCTCGGCGACCTTCGCCCTGGCGATCTCGCGGTTCCTACTCGCCTTGGACACCTGTTCCGTCCTCCCTGCCGGGACAAGCGGGCGGACAGCCGCCGGCTCTCCCGGCGGCACCCGCAACACGAGCCTATTGGAGCGCCGCGACCACGCAATCCCGGTCCGGACACATGCTGGCCACAGAGCGCAGCTGCGGCCGGCCGGTATGACGAGCTGCCACCGGCTAGGCGGTGACCTAACCGCGCGCTGGCCGCCGGCGCCCGGCCGGTCCCAGCGGGTGTGACAGTCGAGGGTGTGACAGTCAGTGGCCGTCGCGGCGGAAGCGGCGCTCCCAGGTGCGCTCCCTGATGAGTACGCCGTCGCGGCGGAGCTCGCGCCTGAACCGGTAGCGCAGCGACTCGGCGTCGCCGTCGAGCTCGAGAACCGAGTTGAAGATCAGCAGCCGGTCCGGCAGGTGCACCTCGGTCCTTGCCTCACCGCGCGCGGATGCCTGGGCGGGACGGTCGTCGTGGACTTCGTACCGCAGGTACTCCTCGTCCACGACCTTGCCCCACGGGAAGTTGTTGCCTGCTGCGCCACGCCAGGAAATGGCTGCCACGCCCTTGTCGTCGCGCACCAGCGTCCAGCGGACCGGCAGCACATCGCCCCAGCTGCTGGTGTCCTGCAGTTCTTCGCCGGGCTCGATGTCCGCGAAGAACGGCACTGGCCGGTCCGCAGCGGGAACCATTGGCAGCGCCAGCCTGGTCCCCGTCGGGCCGAGCCGCACGGTCGCGGTGGCCGGCTGCGGGGTAGGCCAGATCATCGGCCACATGGCGTTGGAGATCGCCAGCCTGATCCGGTGACCGCGCGGGAAGACCCACGAGCAGGCATGCAGCTGCAGCGGCAGCCAGTCAGGCTGCGCCTCAGCTCCTGCGCCGTCCGGCCCAGGGACTGGCGCTGCCGGGTCGCGCAGCGCGTCGGGCCGGTCGGAACGGCCGCCTCCGGCCACCAGCGTGGTCGTGCCGTCGGGCGCCACATCGCTCACCCTGGCGAACCAGTTCAGTGGCGAAGCGTCCGCACTGCCGTGGATCTCGATCCGGCAGAAGCCGAGTATCTCCACATCGTCGGCGAGCGGCGGTGAGTCGAACACCAGGCTGTACGCGTCGGCGCCGCGCTGATCGGCGGTCAGCTCACCCCACCAGTGCCCGGCCTCGACGCCTGCCGAGGGCACGTACCGCAGCTGCACGGACTCCTCCGGTCCCGGCTCGGCGGCCAGGGCATGCCCGGAACCGCAGTACAGCACCTCGTGCCTGGTTCGCTCGGGCGGCAGCGCGTCCTCGCTCCGCCAGTAGCCGGGCAGCTCGGTCAGGTCGGGATCCGGCGGCCGCCACGTCTGCACGTAGACGTCGGCCATCGGCTCATCGAGCAGGCCCGTGTCGATCCCCTTGAGCCAGTGCTCCCACCAGCGGACGGCATGCGCGCGCCACTCGACGGCCGGGCCGGGGACCGCGATGTGCGGCCAGGTGTGGTTCCACGGCCCGATCAATGCCTTGACCGGGGCGTGCGCGTTCTGGGTCATCCGGAACACTGAGTCGCGGTACCCGTCCCACCAGCCGGTGATCAGGAAGGCGGGAACCCGGAGCCTGGAATAGTCGGTGCGCAGTGAGTTGCGGAGCCAGTAGGGCCCGTCCTGCTGCTGGCCGAGCCAGGTCATCAGCCACGGCTCGCTGTCGAAGCGGCGGGCGAGCACCTCGGTGTCCAGCGGGTATTCAGGCGAGGGCGGCAGCACGTTCAGCTGGTCGATCATCACCGAGTACTCGTCCAGGTGCAGCAGCCCGTCGATGTAGTGCACGTCGTCGTGGAACATGTCATCGGACGCCTCGACGGCGATGATCGCCTTCAGCGCGGAGGGCGGCGACTGGCGCATCGCGATCTGGATCGAGTTGAAGCCGCCCCAGGAGATTCCCCACATGCCGACCGAGCCGGTGCACCACGGCTGGGCGGCCAGCCAGGCGATGACGACCTCGGCGTCGCGCTGCTCCTGCTCGGTGTACTCACCGGCCGGAAGCTCGCCCTCGCTGTTGCCCGTCCCCCTGATATCGACGCGGGCGCCAGCGATGCCGCGCCTGGTCAGGTAGGAGTTCAGCTCCAGATTGCGGCCGACCGAGTCGTCCTTGCGGTACGGCAGGTACTCAAGGACGACGGGGACCGGAGTCGTGTCGGCGTCGGTCGGCAGGTAGAGGGTGGCCGCCAGGGCGATCCCGTCGGGCATCGGAATCCGCGCCTCGCGGATAACGGTCGCGACGGTCTGCCTGGTCTTGACTTCGGTCACGCGGAGTGCTCCTTGATGTGCTCTGGTACGGAGATGGCGCTGCGCAGCAGCTCCACGAACTGGGCCATCCGCTGCTCCCGCAGCTGGGGAGACTGCGTGAAGTAGCCGAACAGGCCGGGGTCGAGCTCCTCGGTCACGATCGCGTCCTGGCAGCGGTCGATCAGCCAGTCGACGAGGGAAATGATCAGCCCGATCTCGATGTCCCGCCTGACCTCACCGCGTTCCACGCCGAACAGAACGAATTCCCTCGTGCCGTAGGGGTCCTCGCTCTGCATGTACTTGGTGATCTCCCGCTTGAGCGCCAGGTCTGAGCAGTAGCTGCCGATCAGCACCACGCGGTACGGGATCCAGTCCTCGTGGATCATGTGCGGCGTGTGCGCGAGCCAGTAACTGATGGTCGCGAAGAACCCCTGGCGGAGCACCCCGGCCGGCGCGTCGAGGTACCGGCTGAAGGTGCGGGCGGCGCTCTGGTACGTGGCCAGGAACAGGCCCGCCTTGCTGCCGAAGTAGCCGAAGATCGCGCCCTTCGAGACCCCGGCTGCCGCCGCGATCGCCTCGGCCCTGGCGCCCTCGTAGCCGTGCTTGGCGAAGTGCTCCATCGCGATGGCGATGATCCTGTCCTGCTTGGCCCGCTGCCGCTCGCCCGCCCGCACCGCCGGGCGCTGGCCAGCGCGGATGGCTGCCGGAACAGTTGTTTGACCAGAAGTCATTAATCCGCCGTTACCGAGTCATTGACATCGCCCAAGCTAACACTGCATACTCGGCAAAATATCCGCCGTTACCGAGTCATTGACATCGCCCAAGCTAACACTGCATACTCGGCAAAATCCAGACTTCTTAACAAACCTCAGGTCAATGTCGGCGCCCGCCGGGCGCCCGATCAGGGAGGCCGGCGCATGAACAAGCAGCCGCCCCATGCCTCCCTCCCGGCACCCCTGCTGACACGGTCCCCGCACCGGACCCTCGTTCCCGCTCACACCGCTCCGACAGGCCAGCCCACCGCCTTCCGGGCCACAGAAATCGTCACAACGCTGAACCTCTGCTGGGCCTATAGCACCATCAGGGGTTCAGCGATGCGGCCGTTCTCGGGGCTTGAGGCCGTGGCGGGAGGCGGCAGTGGCTGCGGGGGCGGCTGGCCGGACGGGGGCGGGCGGCGATGAGCCTGAGCAAACGGGGGCGCTGGGACGCGATTGTCGTCGGCGCGGGGCACAACGGCCTAACCGCAGGGGCCATGCTCGCCAGGGCCGGCCTGGAGACGCTCGTGCTCGAGCGGCGCCACGTGATCGGCGGGGCGTGCGTGACCGAGGAGATCGCCGCTGGCTGCCGTGCCTCGACGACCTCGTATATCGCGAGCATGCTGCGCCCCGAGGTAATCAGGACCCTGGAGCTCGCCAGGCACGGCCTGCGGATGGTGTCGTGCGAGCCGACCGTCCAGGTCGCGCTCGAAGGCGGCGAGGTGCTCGCGAACTGGACCGACCCGGCGCGGACAAGAACCGAGATCAAGCGCTACTCCGCCCGCGACGCCGCGGCCTTCGAGGACGCGACCAGGGAACTGCGCCAGCTGAGCGCCAGGCTGCAGCCGATGCTGACCGAGCTTCCGCCCGACACCCGGGCCGGGACACTGCGCGGGGCGGCGGAGCTGATCCGGATGGGCAGGCGGCTGCGCGGCGTCCGCGGCAGCGACATCGAGGGCCTGACCAGGCTCGTCTCGTCCAGCCTGGGTGACTACATCGACGCCCGTTTCACCTCGCCGCAGGTCAAGGCGCTCCTGCTGGCCAACAACCTGTACGGCAAGCACGGCGGCCCCTACCAGCCTGGCACGCTGATCGGGCTCGTCTTCCACATGCTTACCGGCGGTGACCACGATGAACAGGGATTCTTCGGTCACGTGATCGGCGGGATGGGCGCGATCAGCGACGCGATCGCGGCAGCGGGCCGCGGAAATGGCATGCAGATCAGGACCGGGGCCGAGGTCGCGGCGATCACGGTCTCGGGCGGCCGGGCCAGGGGTGTCGCGCTGGCCGACGGCACCGAGCTGGCCGCCAGCGTGGTGCTTTCCTGTGCCGACCCGAAGCGCACGTTCCTGCAGCTCGTCGAGAAGACTGAGCTGGCCGAGGATTTCCGTGACGCGATCGCCGCGATCAAGATGGACGGCCCGTGCGCCAAGGTCAACCTGGTGCTTGACGCCGAGCCCGCCGTGCTCGGCATGCCCGCCGACGCCGGGCCTGGCCAGCGGGCGCTGTTCACGCTGCCGCCGAGCCTGGAGGTCGCCGACCGGTGCTATGACCGGTCCAAGCGCGGCGAGATCGCCCAGGCTGACGAGCTCTTCGTCGATTGCGTGCTGGCCTCGGCAGTGGACGAGACGCTGGCCCCGGCCGGCCGCCACATCATGACGTGCTTCGTTCAGTACGTGCCATACCGGCTAGCGGCAGGAACCTGGGACCAGCGCAGGGATGAGCTAGGCGACAAGGTGCTCGCGCGGATCGGCGCGTTCGCCCCGAACGTGCCGGCCGCCGTCGTCGCTCGCCAGGTCCTGACGCCGCTGGACCTGGAGCGCACGTACGGGTTGACCGAGGGCAACATCTTCCACGGCGACATCAGGTTCGACCAGCTGTTCTACATGCGGCCGGTACCCGGCTGGGCGCGGTATGCGACTCCGGTCGACGGCTTGTTCCTGTGCGGCGCGGGGGCGCACCCGGGCGGCGGGGTGACCGGCGCGCCGGGCTACAACGCGGCGCGCCAGGTTCTCGCTCACCTGCGCGGCCGCCGCCGGGGCAGCCGATGAGCACCGTGCCGGAGGCGCGCCAATGAGCGCGGCGGCAGATGTGCTCATCGTCGGCGCCGGCGTCATCGGCGCCGCGACCGCCTTTCACCTGACCAGGCTGGGAACGGGCTCAGTCACGGTACTCGACCGCGCTTCGGCGGGCTCGGGCATGTCGAGCCGGTCGTCAGCGCTGGTCAGGATGCACTACACGTTCCCGCCCGAGGTAGACCTCGCGGTTCGCAGCGACACCATGTTTGACGCGTGGACGGAGCTGACCGGGCGGCCCGGCTGCGTGCGCAGGACCGGCTTCGTGCGCCTGGTTCATCACGAAGAAGCAGAACTGCTGCGGGCAAACGTTGCCATGCAGCGCGCGCACGGTGCACAGGCGGAGGTCATTGACGCCGCCGAGCTCGCCCGGCTCGCGCCTGGCCTATGCAGCGACGACATCGAATGTGCCGCGTGGGAGCCGCACGGTGGCTACGGGGACGGTGCGATCGTGGCCGGTGACCTGCTGGCCGCGGCGCGCGAGGCCGGCGCCTGCTACCGGCCGAACACGCCGGTCCGCGCGCTGATCACCGACGGTGACCGGGTTACGGGGGCCGAGACCAGCGCCGGGCTCGTGCACGCCGGCGTCACGGTGCTCGCGTGCGGGGTGTGGTCGCCGCCCGTGCTCGCGGCGGCCGGCCTCGACCTGCCGATCGAGACCGAACTGCACCACGTCGCGGTCGTGCGGCATCCGCCCGGCGGCGGCGCATGCGTGGCCTGCATCGACTCGACCACGCAGACCTACTTCCGGCCGGAAGCGGGCGGGCAGATGACGCTGGTCGGCGGCTTCACCGGGCCGCGCGGTGCCGATCCTGACGGCGTGCCGGAAACCGCCCAGGCCGGTGAGCTGGCCGAGCTCATCGGGTCGGCGGCTCGCCGCGTTCCGGCGCTGGCGGACGGCGGTATCGCGGCTGGCATCACCGGGGTCTACGACATGACACCGGACGCGCGGCCGATGCTCGGCGAGGTAGGCGGTCGGCCCGGCCTCGTGCTGGCCGCCGGATTCTCCGGCATGGGCTTCAAGATCTCCCCGGCCGTGGGGGAGGCGCTCGCCGAGCTCATCGTCTCCGGGGCCGCGTCGCGTGTCGACCTGACGGCGTTCCGGCCTGGCAGGTTTGCCGACGGCGAACCGATCAGCCCGGTACTGGCCTATCGGGATGACTAACGGTCCTTATATGGCGATTATCGGCTTGTCGATAAATTGCGGCCACGTGCGAGGGAGGTAGCGGTGCAGACGCAGAAGGCGGGGCCGGACGGGCGCGCTCCTGGCGCTGTCGCCGATACCGGCATTCCCCTCGAGCTGAGCCTGCCGAAAGCGAGCTTCACGTCCGAGGCGGAGTTCCGCCGGGAGCGGGATGCGATCTTGTTCGCCGACTGGTTCTGTGTGGGGCGCGCGGACGGCCTGGCCGAGCCGGGGGATTTCCTGACGGCTGACGTGGCGGGCGAGAGCATCGTCGTGGTCCGGGGCGACGACGGGGCCCTGCGAGGTTTCTACAACCTGTGCCGGCACCGAGGCTCGCGGCTGGTCCCGCCCGAGGACTGCGAGCC
>WNFI01052657.1_pt1 | contig 10348 bp, 6 predicted proteins | sample 5400471 | NCBI WGS metagenome assembly WNFI01 (sample SAMN13153348, study PRJNA577476) | soil metagenome | isolation source: 100 cm saprolite on Douglas fir-dominated hillslope | place: USA:California | collected 2013-09-17 | reverse complement strand
AATGCCAGTCCTTTCTGGATAATGTTATTGCTCAGTGTGGGCGCACTTGAGCATGGAATGATTAAGCAGAACCATCATTGCTACACCAATTCTGTTCGGATTGCATCTTCGCTACACGCGGATATGATTTTCGGGAAGGACAGGCGCGGGTCGCCTGGAACTAGCATCGTTGCGACCAAAGATCTGGATGGTGCGTGGGATAGGCGCGTCCTTGCGATAAGCAGTGCCTTCAGCAAACCATCGGCCTTCCGTGCATTAGGCGCATGGAGATTCCGACGCCATGGCCGGCCAAAGCAGCACCGAGCAGATCCACGGCTATTGCGGACTGTGCATCGCGCGCTGCGGCTACGTCGCGGTGATGGAAGACGGCCGCTTTGTCTCTTTGGAGCCAGACCCCACACACCCGACCGGCCAAGCGCTCTGCGCGAAGGGACGCGCGGCGCCCGAATTGGTATATCATCCTGACCGGCTGACACATCCACTCAAGCGCACTCGGCCAAAGGGTGATCGGGATCCCGGGTGGCAGCAGATCGGATGGGACGAGGCGCTTGATCTTACTGCTGCCGCGATGCGGCGAATTGCCGAGCGGCACGGAGCGCAGGCCTTTGCCTTCAGCACAGCCTCGCCTTCCACCTCAGCGATTGCCGATGCTGCAGGGTGGATACGACGACTGATGAACGCGTTCGGCACTCCGAACGCGAGTACCAATGTTGAAGTATGCGGATGGGGTCGCGGCTTCGCCACTCGCTATACCTACGGTGTCGCTAGCGTCGCTACAACTATCGGCGGAGCCATGGCGGACATCGCCAACAGCTCATGCCTCATCCTGTGGGGCTATAATCCAAGCCTCGCACGGCTGACTCATGCGACCATCATCGTCGAGGCACTCAAGCGCGGAATGCGCCTGATCGTGGTCGACCCCCGGCGCGCTGGGCTGGCAAATAAAGCCGATGTTTGGCTGCGCGTACGACCTGGGACCGATGGCGCGCTCGCGCTCGGGCTCGCCAACCTGATGATCCAACGGAATTGGTATGACCTTGACTTTGTGCGCGAATGGAGCAACGGGCCGCTACTGGTGCGCGCTGACACAGGACGCTTGTTAACCGAGTGCGACCTCTCGGCGAGTGCCAGCATGCGACGGTACGTTGCCTGGGATAGCGCGAGCGGGGGTTTGGTCCTTTATGACCCCGACACAGGTCTTTACGAACGCGGGGGTGCGAGCGTTGCGCTGGAGGGGGAGTATGTCATCGCAACGCTGCAGGGTCAGGTGCTATGTCGCCCAGTCTTCCAACTCTACGCCTCGTTGTGCCGGCGCTATACACCGGAAGTAGTGGAAGAGACCTGCTGGATCAGTCCGGAGCAGCTTCAGCAAGCCGCTCATATGATATGGCACTCGCGTCCGGTGTCCTACTACGCCTGGAGCGGCCACGAGCAGCACACCAATACCACGCAGACGGCCCGCGCTATCTCAATCCTGTATGCGCTCACGGGGTGCTTCGATGCGCGGGGCGGCAACGTGCTCTTCCCCTCGGTGCCCGTCAATTCCATCACCGGAGAGGAACTGCCGTCCGCTCGGCGGCTCGCGCCCGCATTGGGCTTGGCCGAACGGCCGCTCGGCCCCTCTCGCTGGAATTACGTCACCAGTCGCGAACTTTACCGTGCCATCCTGGAGGAGCAGCCGTACCCGGTGCGCGGGCTGCTCGGATTCGGGGCGAACCTCCTATTGGCGCACGCGGACGTGCGACTTGGACGCAAGGCGCTCGCCGCGCTGGAATTCTATGCGCACGCTGACTTGTTCATGAACCCGACCGCCGAGATGGCCGACGTAGTTCTGCCGGTCACCTCACCATTTGAGCACGAAGCACTCAAGGTTGGCTTTGACGTCAGTCCCGAAGCTCAATCGCTGGTCCAGCTGCGGCGGCCAGTGGTGCCGCCACGCGGCGAGGCCCGTTCGGATACGCAGATCGTGTTTGACCTCGCATGCCGCCTCGGGCTGGGAGAATCTTTTTGGCAAGGTGACATTGAGGCCGCCTCACGCAAAGTTGAGCTTTATTCCGAGACGTTTCTCGAGCATGGCTACCCGCCGTTGCCCGAATATCAGGAGCCGATGATGAGTCCGCGGGCGCGACCGGACCTTGCGACCCGCTTTCCGCTCATCTTGACCAGCGTCAAGCACACACTTTTTTGCGAGAGTCAGCACCGTGCTTTGCCAAGCTTACGCAGGCATGCGTTGCATCCGGAGGTGGAATTGCACCCCGAGACCGCCAGGCTGCGGGGCATTGCCGAGGGCGAATGGGTAGCGATCGAAACCCCGGAGGGAAGCGTGCGCGCGCGCGTTCGCTTCAATCCAAGCCTCGATAGTCGCGTCGTGTGCGGCCAACACGGATGGTGGCAGGCTTGCAAGGAACTTGGCGTGCTGGGCTACGACCCCTTCGGGCCCGAAGGCGCGAACCTAAACTTGGTCATCAGTGGCGATGCTCGCGATCCTATCAGTGGCTCGCCCCCCCTTCGAGCCTATCTCTGCGACGTTCGCCGTATCAGTTGAGCAAACCGGTTGAAACGGAATCAGCGTGAGCGGCAAACACCGCGGTACGCCGCTTCTACCGCATGCCGTCTATTCTCCTTTTATGCCCGCCGCCTTTATGACTGGCCACCATTTGTCGATCTCGGCCCGTTGCAACCGGACGAGTGCCTCCGGCGTCTGTTCTTGGCGCGTTGGAATCACCTGCCCTAGATCGGCTAGACGTTGGCGTACCGTTGGATCGGCCAAGGCGGCCACGACTGCGCCATTGAGCTTCTCGATGATTCCTTTCGGCGTCCCTTTCGGTACCCAAAGTGCGTGCCAAGACGAAACCTCGAATCCGGACAATCCGGCCTCATCTGCCGTGGCAATATCGCGCGCCGACGCCAGGCGCTCCTTACCCGTCACCGCGTAGGCTTTGATTCGGCCGGCACGCACTTGTGACAGGGCAGTGGCCGGGCTGTCGAACAACATGTCGAGTCGTCCGGCTATCAAATCCTGCATCGCCGGGGCGTTGCCGCGATAGGGCACGATCTGAAAGCGTGTGCCGCTGGCGATGCGAAACAAGGCGCCAATCGCATGCGATGCGCTGCCGACGCCGCCGCTCCCCGCGGACGCTTTGTCGGGGTTGGACTTCAACCAGGCAATGAGACCCTTTAGGTCGTCTCCCGCCATGTCATTCTTTGCGACAAGCAGCCACGGAGCACTTGCGGTCAGCGAAACAGGTTCAAAATCGTTGATCACGTCATAGGAGAGGGCATAGGCAGCACCGTTGATGACATGCGTCGGCCACCCGCCGTAACCAATGGTGAAGCCGTCCGGTGCCGCGCGCGCTACTCTGCCGGTGCCGATGCTGCCGCCAGCGCCGACGACATTTTCAATCACCACCGGCTGGCCCAGTGGCGAACGCATTCCGTCCGCGAGCACGCGGGCAACAACGTCCATCGGCCCACCCGCTGCAAACGGCACCACGATGGTGACCGGATGCGAGGGGTAGGTTTCGGTGGTGCCTGTTCCACTGGTCACCAGCGTCCCGGCGATCGCCAGGATTGCAGCTCGTCTCCTCATGACGTCTCGCCCCTGAGGCGTTTAGCTCGACCAATGCGGATCCACGCTACGGTTCATACCACCTCGCCAAAAAAGCGGAAAGGCTGGATGCGAGAGAGCGGATCAGTTTGAGCAACTATAAGACAACATGACCCGCGTCCCCGCATTGTGTTAGGCTCGTCACAACGCACAGGGAGGCGCGTCATGGTCAAGCGGCGTGTGCCTAGGGGAAGTTCCAAGCGTTCAGTGCGCGCTAGAAAGCAAAAGCGCTCAGCGCGAAAAAAGCAAAAGCGCTCAGCGCGAAGAGCGGCAGTCGGCACGCGCACCAAAGAAGGAATCGCAAAGCCCGGCAAGGCTGCTGGAATCGTTGAGGACGCATGGGCGCCCAGTCCATTCGCCTTATGGGCGCAGCGGTGGGACGATCCAAGCGGTTCCAATCCTTCGGCCATCCTGCTGCGCCATCCGACGGCACCCTTCGTGGCGCGTGGTACGGAAATCGATGAGACCTCGCTGCGCGTGATCGCATTACATTATTTAACGCATGCAAACTTTCCGCCGCTTGGGATTCAAGACTGGCTCGATCGCCTGAAGCAGGAAGATGATCCTTTCTTCGGCTGGCTGCCGCTAAGCTGGCCCCCTAAGGATTTCACCGATGACAATGCAGGCGACCCGTTCGTATCCTTCAGGATCGACGCCAAGTCGTCGGACGGCACGGAATTAGCTGATGACACGGTCGTCTTGCTGGCTGGTGAGAAGATTATAGGCGTGCCGTCGGGCTCGGGTCACGGCATTCGGGTCATTGCGCATACGCACACGGACAAAGACGGAGTAGAGGTGCGCATCACCGGGATGTCCGCCTCGCTTCCACCGTTCGTACTTGACGCTCGCAATAAATCAATTCGGAATGAGATCGCATCGATCCTTCGGAACAAAAGTGCCAGGGACACCTTGCGAGCGGAGATGGCACGAAGCGCTGGGTTAAGCGACAGTTCCTCGGTGCAAATTCGAGGCGTTCGGTTCGTTGAAGTGGATGGGAAGCAGAGCGTCGAGCTGCGAGGTACGGTTGGTGTCACAAGCAGCAACCCGACACCCTATTCCGGTGTCTTCCTGCTGCAGGAAGGGTCCTTGGCTCTTGTCAGCAAGGTTGACCTTGTCGCGGACGCGGCGACCCCGGGCGACACCGGCGTCTTTTTGATCGATCCGGCTTCGCTGGGCGGGCCGGAGGACATTGTCAAGCGGCGGCCGACGCGCTCGCAAGATACGCTCAACACCTTTCGGACCCTGGAGCACATAACAAACGGGCGGAATGTACCCTTGTACTACCCCACACCTGCCTTCCCGGAGGATGTGGTCGTCGTCTGTCCTGGCTTTTCCTTCGAGGACAGAGGGCGCGCGCAGGGAACACCGAAGTCGGTTGATCTCCCCGGTTCTCGCATCATCCCGGAGGTCCGCAGCAACGACTTCGCTGCTGTAAGCGCATACTGGAATGTGGAGCAACTGTTCCTGCGTCTTGCTGCCTACGGTCTCAACAACTCCACAGATATCCATGGCAATCCGACATACCCCTATTTCCGCATTGCCAAGCTGCCGCTGAAATTGCGGTACCGCTCGGGCGTCCGGCCCGGTCGCGGCAAGGACGGCCAGACTGTCAATGCGCGGGTCGTGGTGGACGGATGGAAGAGCGATTTTGTCGGTCCCACCCCGCCCGGTGACCGCCCGGAGCTGACCATTCATTGCGCACTCGGCAACCTCTCGACTCGTGAGCGCAAGCCGCGGCAGGGCAACAAACAGTCACCGGCGGAACCCCTCGGCATTGCCGCGGACCCGCGCTGGATGTGGCACGAGATTGGACACGTGCTGCTGATGGCCTGCGTGGGCTATCTGCAATTCCCGTTCGCGCACAGTGCAGGGGATGCACTCGCGGCAGTCGTCGGAGATGCCGAATCGACCTTGGCGCGCCAAGATGCCAACTGGCGCGGCGCCACGTTTCCGTGGGTGTTCATCCCGCGTCGACACGACCGGTCGGTGCTGCAGGGATGGAGCTGGGCGGGATCGCTGCATTATGAAGCGGCCCAGGTGCCGCCGTCACAACAGCTCCGGCGGAAGGGCTACTGGACCGAGCAGATTCTCTCCTCGTCATTGTTTCGGCTCTACCGCTGCATTGGCGGCGATACCGACGCGAGCCCGGATCCCCGCACTTCCGACGAACGGCAGTCCGCGTCCCATTACACCGTTTATCTGATCATGCTGGGTATCCAGATATACGGCACCTACGACGTGCTGTCGCGCACTGAGCCGGATCACTTGGTTACGGCTCTGATGGATGCCGACATTGGCACGGGCGTGTGGGACATCACCTTTCCTTTCCCGCAACCGCTTCAGTTCCATCGCATCGGCGGCTGCGTGCACAAGGTCATACGGTGGGCCTTCGAAGCGCAGGGCATGTATGGCGCGATGCTGCGCAATGCGCCGGGACTGCCTCCGCCGGTGGATATCTACATCAAGGATTTGCGGCCCACCGTTGACGACACGCCGTATGGCAAGATCGACTACGGCGAGGGGAGCTACATCCCCGTTTCGCTGCATCGCCAGCTCAACGCGAACGACCCTGCGCCGCCCTGGCAAGCGGATCCGAATGCGATCACGGTGGCAGCGAACGGGGATATTTCTGTCGCGGTGGGAAACCGCGGCACTCGGCCCGCCAATAACGTCACGGTAGATGTTTGGTGGCACGCGTGGCCGGCCGGGCAGCCGCTTCCCGACTGGGACTCCACTTCCTGGACAATGTGTGCCACGCCGGGCAACCCGCTGCAAACCATCAACCCGGGCGACCGGAAAACGTTCGTATTCCGGCCCGCGCCTCCGCAAGCCGGCAACCGTTACCTGCTGTTTGCGCAAGCCACCTGTGCCGACGATCCAGCCAACACCGTTGCTGCGACCGGGCTGGCTTGCAGCAACCAGCCGACCCCACTCATTGACGTCGTGGCCAATGACAACAACATCGGCCTTCGCGTCGTCAGGCGATGAGCGTCGCGCCGGATTAAGGTCAGGCGGGCCACTCGGCCTGGGCGCGCCTGACCACCATCTCGAGCGTCGGGCAGGAAACGCATCTATTCGGATCTGGCTCGTGCAAGATCGCGCGCCAGACACCTGCTGCGAGATGGCGGCTTGCCATCGAATCCGAAGCGTAGTGAACGCCGATCCGCTCGCGGTTTTTGGCAAGACGCTGCGCGAGCCACAGCAGCGGCGAATTGATGGCGGTAATCCCGCGCAGCGGATTGATCGCGATGGTCTGCACGCCTGCCTGGGCACCCGTGGTGTTAATGGCCGCGCCTCCCGGCGTGCCGGAGATGTGGAAAGTGTTCGCTGTCAGCCCGCCAAGCAGCACGTAGTAAACGCTTGTTGCAGCTATGGGTGGGGGAAGCGTGCCGGTTGTCTGGAAAATTACGGCATCATCCGGTTGCAGCCCGTGCGCTCTGAAGGTGACGACAGCTGGGCTTGCGATCGAAATGGTGGCGGCCCTGGTCAGGACATGGGTGCCGGACTGGGCACCTTGCGTGCGCACCGGTGTTCCGCCTGGAGCGAGGGAGATCCGGAAGGCGTCGAGGGTTAGCCCGTTTGCCAGAACGAAATAGGGAGTTCCGGGCGCGATGGGCGAAGGCAGCGTCCCGGTGGTTTGAAACCCGATTGCATCATTCGGCTGGAGCCCATGGGACGGAGAGGTGACGATTGCCGGGTTTGCCACGGAGATTTCCGCGCTCCTTTGGTATGGACTCGCATCAACCGCTTGGCCCGGCGAACCTGGCGCGGCAAAGATGCCATAGCGCTGCGCGAGCGCGGGTATCTCAAGGAGCAGCAACGCAAACAGATGGCCAAGAAAGGAGTGGCCGCTCGGGAATGAGGGATGCTGGGGCGGGCCGAACGGCGGCGTCAGCCCGGGACAGAGGAAGGATGGGCGTACCCGGCTGAAGAACTCCTTGTAATACGAATAGGCAATATTGCCGATGGAGAGCCCACAATTGATGAGCTCGGTGGTCCACGGGTATCGAAACGTATTCGCATTGATGTATGCGACCACGTATTGCGGGCCGCCGTCTGCCTGCGCGTCGGCTTCCGGCAGGTAGCGCTCGCGGTCATCCTGCATCAGCTGTTGAAGCTGCTCGATCTCGCCGCGAATGACGCTCCAGGCGTTTGTTTTCGCATTGGTCCAGTCAGGCTCTACTCCCGCCAAGGCGGGATCGGGCTGCCATCCCAGATCCCCGGGTTCGAGCCAGCCCCTCGCCAGCAACCCTGGACGATCAAATTGCCAACGGTCTGGCTGCCCACCGAACTCGCGCCCGGCCATGATGTAAGTTCGCGAGGGATCGACGGTTTTCAGCCATTCGTTAAGCTGCCGATCGTACGGCAGGGTCCAGAAGCGGAGTGCCGGATCCCAGTCGTCCGTTGTCCAACGAAGGAAGCCGCCACCGAGGCCGTCGGTGTCATTGGCATACGGATTTACGATCCCGAGGAACGGGTACGGCGGGTTTCCTGCGTCGTCCGGGGTAAAGTCGAGCGCCCACGGCCGGTAGCCTTCTTCCACCGGCGTTGCGTAATAGCTGCGTCCCGTCCCCGGCCCTGGTTCTGCGCCGCGCGCTCCTGCGCCTGCACCCGCTCCCGCGCCAGCACCTGCGCCCGCACCAGCCCCGGCACCCGCACCTGCTCCTGCTCCAGCTCCCGCACCGGCGCCTGCTCCCGCACGCCAGCACCTGCACCTGCTCCTGCGCCTGCTCCCGCTCCAGCGCCAGCCCCCAAAGCCATGTTTCAACCCTCCCTCAGTTCACTGCTGCGTCTGCCTATTCCGGCAAGCCCGCGGCGCGTAATCCCGCCTCGAGACGAGCCAGATCATCTGTCCGCTGCAGCGGATACCACGACACAAATTTCGACACCGAAAATGACGGCTCGATCGCAAGCAGTTCCTGCGCGACCGCTTGCGCGTTCGCCTTGTCACCCGACAGCGCGAGTGACGCGGCCAGCATCCGCAAACAGGCGATGAAACGTGGGTTGACGCGCTTGGACTTCCGCAGCCAAGAAATCGCTTCACTGTACCGCCCGGCAACGAACTCGGCAATGCCGGCTATTATCAAAAAATAGAAATTCAATGGATCGAACGGGTTTAGACGCCATACGTTCTGCATGCGCTCCAACGCTTCTTCGGCTCGGCCAAGGTAAGCGATGGTCAGAGCGCTTAGCCCCCACGCGAATGCCGAATTTTGATTGAGCGCCAAGGCTTGATCGAACAGCTCGACCGCCTCGGCGGGCTTCCTCGCAATAAAAGAGACAATGTGTCCAGCGACTGCCAGTGCGAAGGTATCCTCTCTATCCAGCTCGACTGCGCGTTGCGAGACAGCGATGGCACGCGCTCAAAGTTGAGCCACCACGCCAGATAAGCGTGCGCCTGTGCATACGAAGGATCCAGCAAGATCGCGCGCTCGAGCAACTCTCCCGCCTCTCGGTAGCTTTCCGCCGTGAAAAGATAGAGCCGGGAAAGCGCCTTGAGGACGCAGTGGTACGCGTCCAGACTTTCCGTTGGGCGGTCGAGAACGCGCGAAGCCTCGACCGCGCGCAAGCGTGGTTCGAGCGAACCGAGGATGTTGGCGGCGATGCGATCTTGAAACTCGAATACATCCTCAGTCGAGCCGTCGAACCGCTCGGCCCAAATCGGCCGGTTGCCCGCCACGTCTATCAGTTCGGTATTGATCCGCAGACGTGTTCCCTGCCGTCGCACGCTTCCGTCGAGTATATAGCGGACATCCAACTCACTGGCTATCTGGCGTGAATCTTTCTGGCGATCGCGATAGCGCAGCGTCGAACTGCGCGCTATGACGTATAATGAGCGGCTACGGGATAAGCCCGTGATAATTTCGTCAGTGATCCCGTCTCCGAAATAGCTGTCCTCATCAGTCCCGCCAATGGTTCGAAAGGGAAGCACCGCGATGGTCGGACGGGTCGACCATTGCAGGTAGGGGTGCGCGATGACCTGCCCGCCAATCCACTCGATTGCAAACACGCGAACAGGCCGAACGATGTTCTTCAACGAAGGCATGCCGAGGTCATGAAACGCCACCGGCAGCCGATTCATTACGTAATCACGCACCGCAGCCGTCACTACGATCTGCCCGGGCTCGGCCGCCTGATGGATGCGGGCGGCGATATTGACGCCATCTCCCTGGAGAATGCCGTCGTCGTCGATGACATCTTCCACATTTATGCCAATGCGAACTCGTACCGCCGAAGAGTCCGGCTCACTCGCCTGGCTCTGAAGGGACCGCTGGACATCGACCGCCCATCGTACTGCGTTAACGGCACTCGGGAACTCCACCAAAACCGCGTCGCCAGCAATCTCGGCCACACGTCCGCCGTGCCGCACCATATGCGGCTCCATGATCTGACTTCGCAGCTCCCTCCAACGCCGAACTGTTTCGACTTCGTCGAGGGCCATGAGACGGGAAAAGCCTGCGACATCGGCAAACGCGATGGCGGCTAGCCGCCTCGTGATGGTCGATGAGCGGTCATGAGTCCCTTCGCTTGCCAGCTCGACTTGGGCCATTTGGAAGGCGCGCCGATGATAGTGTTAGAGCACCGCGGAACCGACAACTCATGTTAGGCCTATTGCCCTGCCGACGGCGCCGCCAGACGACGGGTACACATTAACGGCCCCGCTACCTGCGGCTCAATATAGAAATATCACCGCACGCTTGGCCCAGTTCTTGTCCCAGGCTGCAGAGAATCAGATATCTT
>WNFI01391899.1_pt1 | contig 10350 bp, 16 predicted proteins | sample 5400471 | NCBI WGS metagenome assembly WNFI01 (sample SAMN13153348, study PRJNA577476) | soil metagenome | isolation source: 100 cm saprolite on Douglas fir-dominated hillslope | place: USA:California | collected 2013-09-17 | reverse complement strand
CAGGGCCTGATCACCGAACATCTCGCCTTCGCGCGCACCTCCAAGGGCGGCCTGTCGCGGATGTCGATCGAGTTCCAGGCGTTCTGGGAGGCCGTGATCGGCGTGCTGCTTCTGATCGGCGCCGGCGTCCTGATCGCCTCCAACAGCTACAAGCAGATCCGCGAGATCTATATTTTCGCGGGCGTTCTGGTGCTGGAGAGCCTGCCCTTCCTGTCGGCGGTCGCGATCGCCATCCTGGAGAGCTCGCGGATCAACTCCTTCGCCTTCTGGCGCAACACAGGCGTCCGCACCGCCGAGCTGATCGGCCTGCGCCCGGTGAGCCTGCCGACGGTGGCAGCCCCCTCCCAGAAGGTGGCCTCCGAGGTGCACCGCGAGGCCAGTTGACGCGCCCTGCCCGAATTGGCGGCGGCGTCGTCAAAGAAGCCGCCCTAATCGCCTGTGCCGCCTGCGGAATCCTTCGATCTGTCGCCGCGTTGAATAGCGCCCATAAGGGTTCGGGCGCTATTGACCCGAAACCCCTCGCCCCCTACACAGCGCGGGCCGGAGCATGAACCGAAAAAGCCCGAACCCAGTTGTGGACCCGGGCTGGCGCGAACCGGTTATCCCGCACGACAAGCGCGACCGCGTGCGTCAGCGAGATCATGCTCAACACGCGAAGTGAGCGCGTAGCTCAGCCGGTAGAGCACGTGACTTTTAATCACGGGGTCCTGGGTTCGAGCCCCAGCGCGCTCACCAAACAAACCCAACAAATTCAACCGCATAGTTGGTCGGACCTTCTCGACTAGAGGGCCTACCGAGCGCGATCTTGTAGACGATTCTACAAACCCCGTTCGCGTGACGTTCCGGGCCGGGGCCCGTGTTCGCCTGACCGGCGGTGTCGCATGCCGGTGAAGTTCGAAGTCCGCCGGCTGCCGAACCGGCGCGCTCGGCGCGCGGCCAAGACCGCCAAGGCATTCCCCGGCACTGCCGATTGCTGCCCGTCGTGCAAGAGCCCTCGGGTGCACATCCATGGCGACCATGGCGCCAAGTCCTATGGCCGCGAGATCGCGATCTGCGCCAATTGCCGGACGGCCTGGGAGCCGATCGACAAGGCCCTGATCTGGGACCCGTCAGACCCGTGCGCCTCCTTTAGTGAGCCCTGCGACAACTGCGCATTCCGTCCGGGATCGCCCTAGCAAGCCGACACCGCGAAATGGAAGGACATGATCGCCCAGCTGCGCGCGGGCGGCACCTTCCATTGCCACAAGCTGGCGATCGAACGTGGCTGGCTCTGGATGCATGAGAGCGGCACCTATGTGAAATTCACGCCCGCCGGCGCTGATCTGTTCGCCTGATGACCTGGTCACGCCCCTTCGACGCGCCGATCGCGCTGCCGGACGGCGGCGAGCTCACAACCTTGCGCCAGGCCGGCGAATACATCACCGCCCTGCCCGCGACCAAGCATTACAACCCGCACTGGCAGATCGCGACGCAGCACCTAATGGCTGCGGCCGAGCGCGACGGCATAGTGATGCTAGCTGACATCGCGTTGCGCCAGGCGCTGACGCATGATCGCTCAAGGCCGGAGCACGCGCCGCGAAAGAAGCTCGCTGAGCGCTATAATGCATCCGCTGATACAGAGCCCCCCGTCTCCCGAAGAGCGCGACGTCTGGATGCGAGCGCCGTGGGATGAAGCCAAGGCGCTGCACGGCCACTGCCGGATGACGCACTCAAGATCGTGATGCGCGGTGCGGACAAGGAGGATCGTGCTGCAGCATGAAACCGTTCGAAAAATCCCGTTGAAACTGTCCTGACTTTGGCGTTATTCTGGATTTTTCGAGACGCGGGGGGGGGAAATTGGCAACCATCCCTACAGAGACGCGGTCAGATTCCGCGCAGATGCTGGTCGGCATCAAAGGCGCTGAGGCGTCAGCTTCCATCCTGTTAGTTGAAGACGAGGCCCTAATCCGAATGATGATTTCGGAAATGGTCGAGGAACTCGGGCACATCGTAGTTGCGGAAGCAGGCAATATAGAAACTGCGCGACACCTCGCAGAAACAGCAACGTTCGATCTCGCAATTCTCGACATAAATATCGCCGGGTTCAACGTCCAGCCTATCGCGGAGATCATCGAGAAACGCAGCCTACCCTTTCTGTTTGTAAGCGGATATGGCGTCAAGGGCTTGCCCGAACCATTTCGCACTAGGCCCATCCTGGACAAGCCGTGCTTCCTCGAGCAACTCAAACAAGAGATTGATCTTCTGCTTCATCGCTGAGACATGGCCACGAATTGCCCCGCACGGCGAAGAGCCGCCACGGCTGCCGGCCAGCTTCAGGACCGATGCCGACGATAAGGGCTGGCGTCATTAGGACGCGTGCGATCGGGAAAAGGTTGCAATAAATAGGAACCGGGGAAACGTCGGCGCATTACCTCGGTGCGCTTCAGTTGGAGGAAGCGTACGGAAGTTTCGGCGCCGTATGTTCTACCTGCGTGCGCCGAAGCTTCTGACCGCTTCGGTCAATCCTGTCGCAGATCTCACGACCATGCGTTGTCTAACGGCCATGTCGATTCTCTTCCTCTTGATACTGGCAGAGGGAGCATGGCTCTTGCTGTTTTGGCGCGGAATAAGGTGGCTTCTCGCGGTACAGTAGCAGATTGCACAACCTAACTCTCGCCCCTCGCCGCCTTCGCACTAATCGCGCGCTCAACCTCTTCAGCCAGCCCATTCAGGTGGTCAGCAAGCCGTGCGAACAATTCTCTTTTTGCTTTGTCAGTCGCGAGATCCCGGATCAGGATCAGCGTACATTCCGCAGCGTCGCTGCGAAACTTCCCAAGCTGCGCTTGGATAACCACATCGATGAGCCGTGGCACGACTTACTTATGGGGCGTGCACGTTTTCCTCGATCACCAGCCAGCCGATGAATTTGAGACCAGATTTGCGATCGAACTTATTGTCTTGGAGCTTGGCCACGACTGGGGAGCGGAAGGATTTTCGGAGGAGGCGCAGCTTTGGGTAAGAACAAACCTCGCACCCTAGGCTTTCGCAATTCTGGAAATTGAAATTCGACGTCCACTGTCACCGGCACCCCGAGTAGCTGGGCTATCTCGACGGCAAGATGAGCGCGAAATTTTCGCCAAGGTGAAAGCATGCCTCATGCTAGTCGGGCCGGCCTCGGCCGGGCAACGCACTACCTGCGATGCCGAGCACGCCGCTTAAACCCCGTCATGGAAAGCTAAAAAAACCGGCCGTTTTTGCAGTAGATTAACGGATTCACACGTCGAAAATTCTGTGGTTCATCATTATGGATGACACCTCACGATGATATTCAGGACCATGGCGACGTCGACATGAGCGCGTGGGCGATGCTGCCGATATTCTCGGTGCTGGCCGGGCTCGCGTTCGTGCTTTGGCTGTTCAGCTAAGTTGCACCGCTAAAGCGTCCGGTCGATGAATACCGCGCCGGTGGCGCCGGCCGAGCCTGCCGTCGTATTTCCAAGCGCGCCGCCGCCGCCCGCGCCAAATCCGGTCGCCGTGGTGGGGCTGCCCGACACGTCGAAATTAGCGCCGAGCGCGCCATAGCCGAACGGCGTATTCCCGCCGTTACCACCAACGCAAATGCCTGAATTGTTGATGCACCAGCCGCGGCCGCCATGCTGGCCGACAAGGCTTGCAATGCTGCACGTGCCGGTGATCGTGCCGCCAATGCCGCCGTCCGCGCCTTAAGAGATTGCCGTTCTCCCTACCGGGTTGTAGATGACGAGGTCCTGTGCCCGATCGGTTCTGACGAAGCGGCTAAAACTCTCACCAGGGCTTTCGTTGATCTCAGGTCTAGCGGACTGGCAGGCGGTCGCGAGCATCTCAATTCGGCTTCTAGCGAATTGAGCGCCGGCAATTTCGCCGCCATCGTGCGCGAGAGCATTCAAGCGGTCGAATCAGTCGTTCGGGTCCTCGAACCAAGCGGCGACTTCAGCAAAGCTTTGGCGCGTTTGGAGGCAAAGACCAATATACACGGAGCGCTCAAGAAGGGATTTACCGCGATCTATGGCTTCACGAGCGATGAACAAGGCATTCGGCATCCGCTTCTCGACAAGGACGCGAAGCCGCTAACGCGTACAACGTCCGTGTGAATCCGCAGGGCCGGGCCAAGAGCCGGCTTCGCCAGGCGTGCTGCGCACATCCAAGTCGGTTCAGTGCAATGTCGCTTCTTCTTCGTCTTCGAGAATAGCGTTCTCTACACAATGCTCGCTGAGCTGTTGTTGCTCGCAATCCATCTGTTCAAGAATACGTTGGCATGACAATTTGGCTTCGCGTCGGCGCTCGCCGAGCCGAACCCTTGTGTGTTTTCTGAATGACACGACCCAATCCCTAATCTTAGCTAAGCCCCCATTTGCGGTCCCTTGATTGCACAACTCGCACTACTCTTCACGACCGTAAGACTACCGACGCGGAACCCGCTATACTCACAAGAGCGACCACAAGCCTCGCAGCGAAGTTTCGCGAAGGTCGGCCAAGCTCGATGCGCGGGGCACTCCTGCGAGCGATCACGCGGGCGAATTTTTCATCGAACGTCAGTGGCCGACACGGACGGCGGCGGCTTTCTTGCGACCGCAATCGAGTGTTGGTTAGAAGCAGCGCGCGAAAATCGCCGCTCTTGCAGCCAGAGAGGCGCCGACATTCAGATTTCAATCGGAACAAGCAACAGCCGGTCGCTGCATGGCCGCAAAGCGAGCTTCGCAAGCTCCACCATGCGGAAAGTGGCGGCGATGCCGACTGAGATCGAGCGCGCTTTCGAGGAGTGCGGCGACTTCGTCGCGGCTCTGATCGTGGTGGCATCGATCAACGACGATGCCGTTGCTGCGGCCCGCGAGGTCTTAGACCTAGAGCATGATCCGGAAAAGTGTGCAGCGGTTTTCCCTCGCAACAAACGCGACGCGTTTGCGCGGAGATCATGCTCAATCAAAAACCTAGAGCGCGACGACGATTCTACCTCATCGCATCGCGCTCTAGCCGCGAGGACTTCGATCGCGGCTTCCTGCGCCGCACGGCCGACGCGCTGCGCCGGGTTGGCGTGCTCGATGTCGCCGACGTCGTCGCCGAGGCCACCAAGCTCGCCAAGCGGGCGCCGATGAGGTTAGCCGAGCGACTCGCGGCGCGGCACCGGACGAAGCGGCGGCGGGCACGGGAAGCGGCCCAAAAGCCCCGCCTGACTACCCATGACCCACGAAAGCGCCGAGCGGCCAAGACGGCGGCTAACTCATCAAGATCGCAGGCGATTTCGAGCCGATATCACGTGATTGCTGATCATGGACGCGACTTTTCTGGCGCTTTTGCCGGTTGACGATCTCGCCCCTGCCCTCGCCCGCCTTGGCCGGGTCGCGCCGTTCTCGCCGCCGCCCGCGCTCTCGGCGCCGACACGTCTCCCTCCGATCGCGAAATCCCGGGAGGGGAGCCGTACTGTCACCGGCAGACGCCTAATGAGACCCCTAATGATTCGGCGTCGGTATAAATGTTTGATCCCTCTCACTCGCCAAAGGAGACCCGCATTTTCGCGGAGGGACCCTCCCGTTTTGGTCTCACCTGCGCGTCCGTGGAGTCGCCATCCATGCCGGAATACCTGCGGCTGTGGCAGCGAGGACACTCCGCGTTACGGAAATAGACGCCGGAAGTTGCAACCGGTTTTCTGCAAGCGTGCCCCGACCTATTATGGCGACCACTGGGCTGGGGGTTTGATGGCGATGACAGAGGCTGAGAAGTTGTCCCGCTCCGTGATGGAGCGGACGTTTTACGCGAAGCTTGGCCCGACGCCTGGTTTCCCGTCGAGCCCGACGGCGCAGACCGAGCAAGGCAAACCAACCAAATAGTTGGTACTGCCCTGAAATAAGGCAGGAGTGCCGTCGGCTTTGTATTGTCCGCGTCATCATTTTAAGTTTAAAATAAAATTCGAAGCGCGGGTTGGGGCGAGTCCCTAGTGGGTAACGTCATGCGCGCTCTTAACGGAAGAGACCTTAGAGCCCGGAGAAGGCGCTACTTTCTGCGCGATCTCGCCGGCTTTGCGGGTGTTGAACGACTGCTCGCCAATGACGCCGGTGGCGAGCAGCACTCTCTCGATGCGGCGGATGATGCGCACGCCGACGCCATTGCATCGTCCGTTCCTCCTCGGCCGGAACTAGGCACCGGCCGGGACGGATGAGCCGGGTTCGCGGGCCCGGCTTCTCGCTGCCGCGCGGTCCGTGGTGCGAACGATCGCTCGGACTGCCGCGCTGCGAGGATTGCGCTTGCACCACGATGGCCTACAACCCTTTCGTCCGTCGAAAGGCTCCGGGTATGCCAACTTCACGTCGACCGGTTGACGCCTACAAAGCCATTGTTGACCAGTTGGTCCACGAAACGACGCGCTCGGTTACGCAACGGGTGGTTACCGAGCGCGGTTACTTCCTCGAAACCTCTGATCATGATGTGTATAACCCGCTGGTGCGTTCGCTCACGCCTGAACAGCGAAGGCTCCTCGGCGACATGTTGCAGCAGGAGCGGGGTGACGCCATCCACGACGTGCTGGTGGTATTGACCGACTGGATGTCGAGCGACGGCCTCGCGTTTACGTTTCAGGGCGAGCCCATGCTAGTGGATATCAGCGGCATGGGACTGCACGGTGATTTTGTTGGTCGGCTTCAAGGTTGGGAGTGGCCAAACAACGGCGATCCGACAAAGCCATAACCATCGCTTGATGAGCTTCGGGTGTCGGGCGCGGGATGTCGCTGGTGGAGCGCTCCCAAAACCCCACTCGTCAACATAATCAACGGCGAGATCAGGGGCCTGCAGCAAGCGCTGCGCCGACGTGCGGCCGAACTTTGAACCCCAGCCGATCGCGACCATGGGCTATCCCTGAAGATTGCGAGCCTGAAAACCCGACCGTCAGCAACGTCAAGGAACGAGGCTTGTCGTTCGAGTAAGGCTGCGCCTATAGCGTGAACCAAGTTCTTTCAACCACCGGAGTCCTCGGTTCGAGCCCCCATGCGCCCACCGCACAAATTCGGCTCAATCCAAATTTTCAGATCCGGAAAACTACTGATTAGACAATCCGTTGGCAAATCAGTTGCCTGACGATACGTTGATTTACCGGCCGATCGAAATCGCACGCGGCAGGACTTCGGTCCGCGCAGCTAGCGTCGCGTATTCAGGTTGGCCTGGGCCTGTTTTGTAATCGGGTGGCTCCGTTTCGAAGCCTCCAGAACCCGATACGACCGGCATTGTTCGTTGCGTTGCGTATTCCCGATGCGCGAGGCGACCATGCTTTTGACACCCCCACCGACACCCACCTGCGCACAATTCCGATTGACTGAATTGTCCTGCACGGCGTGCGGCGCCACGATGAGGTTGATGCTCTCAGAGCCCCGCAACGCGCGGTTCGAGCTGATGACGTATCGTTGCGTTTGCTGCGAGCACACCGAGAGCTTCTTGGTGGCCATATAGGCCGCCTCAAACACGCGAAGTGAGACGTAATCCCAGCGCGCTCACCATCAAAGCCCCATCAGCGACATGCAAGGATTGCCCGCGGCTCCCGCGTGCTTATCCCTACAAGCGCGCAATCTCGCCGGGAACGAGCTTCACCTCGTAGCCGGAGGCGCCGTTCCTGCGCACCGAAATGACGTCGGTCGGTTTCATCAAGCCGAGCGGCATGTCCTGGTCGGGCATGATCAGGGTGGCATCGTCGTTGACGAAGACGACGACATGAATGCCCTTTGGCAGATTGTTCTTCGCCCATAGGCGCAACTGGCCGTGATAGGGCTGCTTGCGCCAGGCGGTTGGCGCGCTGGAATCGACCTGCACATAGATGTAGCCATTGAGCGGAAAGACGGTGACCACCATCTTTGAATGCTCGGGCTTCCAATGTGGGGGCAGCGCCGCCTCCGTGCGCCACATGCAGTTGAACGTGGCGCACTGGCTCGGACGGTCCTGGTGGATCCCGCAGCCCTTGCCGGGCGTGCAATGCTGGCACCACTTGCCCGCAGGCTTGCCGATCTCGGGGATATTGTAGACCTTGCAGCAAAGCGAGCAGGTCCCGCATTCCCTTCCGGGAATGACCCGCGCTTCGGGGTTCATTGCTGTCGGGTCGGCGGTTGGCATGGGGATTTCATCTTTGGCAGTTGCAGCAGGTATCGTCGCGAGCGTCCGGCCGGATACCCGAGGCCGGAATGGCCGCCGCCACACTATCCCGATCGGCCGGCGAAATCACCCCGCCTTCGAAGCCGAGTCTGTGTGGAACTTCGCCGCACGTATTTTTTTCGAGCGTCAAAGCCGATCGAAATCTGATCGGTCCCGCGTCGATCAGCCTTTCGGGCCAGACGCGCTATCCAGCCAATAGCGCGTCTGTTCGTCGGTCCAGCCGGGCACCGCGAATCCTTTGGGAGCGGCTACCTGGGGGACGGTCGCACGAGGAATCGGGCTCACGTAGATGGGGCGCAAATGCCTCGCGGGCGGTTTGGAGCGATGCAGCGTTGCGGCCTCGGAAGAAGCACACAGCGCAACCAACAGGCCAAAGACCAAAACGGCTCGCATCGCATTGCTCCATCCATTCGCCGACCGAAGCTGTCACCTCAAACCCTGTCCATCACGCCATATCATATGCGCATGATGGATCGCGCCACCAAGCGGCGGCGGCCTCACGATCGGTTCAGGTCGGCGGAATCCCTCTCCTGCCCGCAAGAGATCGCGCTTGCCGTCCTTAACGATTATTTAGGAATCAGCGCTAGTGCTTGAGTCCTCCTCTCTTCAAGGGTGGGCCTGCGGCATGACTGAGCCTGATGTCTTAAACCGTAAAATCCACGAGTTGAAGGAATGGCAAAGGGTGGCCTGGCAGCGCGTCGCCGACCCCTTGCTCACCGCCTTCGAGCGCCGCGAAATTCGCAACCACATCCGCGATGGCGAGGCGGAGCTGCGTCAGTGTTTGGGGATGATGTCGGAGCGGCTGCGCTTCCAAGCCCGCACCGTGGAAGATGTCGGCGCCAGTTTCGCCAGGCTGCCCTTCAGGCTGTTGGCATAAAGCGGCCCAGCAAGGGCGCGAAATAACCCACGCGCGACGGGGCCCGCTTCCGCGTGCACGCCAGCCATGCATGCCCATGGCTCGCGCGCCAATGGCTCGGGAACCGATCTGCCGCGACGAAATCAGGCTGAAATCAGGCTCATGGATCACGAAACCATTCCGTCGACGTGACGAAATGGTCGTGAAACAAACGCCGGCTATCAGGCGTTCTCAACAGTACCCAGCAGTAAGCGTAAACGGGGACGTCAAATGATTGAAGCAGTGACGACGATTTTAGGCCTGTTCAGCGCCGGTATTTTCGTAGCCCACGCACTTGAGGCTTATCGCGCGCCCTAGGCGGCGGCTCCGGGTATTCCCGGGCACGACGAGAACGGAGCGATCATGTTGGAAATTATCATCAACCTATTTTACCGCCGGTCGTGCCGAACTGCGCTCTCCGCTATCCGATTGCAGCAGCAGTTTTGGAACTGAGCCGCCTGGCGATTGCTTGCCGTCGGCCGCCTATGGCTTGGGGTCGCGCGAGTCGCTGACCTGATCGACCTGCGGGAAAATACTGTCATAGATCGCGCGGGCCTGCCGGATCAGCCGGGCCCGTTCGAGGTCGGATTTCGGGACAAACCGTACAACTTCGCCCATATTCTCCCTCCACAGCTCCAAAGGATGCTCCGGCAACAGATGCGAACATCATGCCAGCACGTCCTTAAGAAGAGATTTGGAGCCCGTCGCCGATTTGCGCCCCCTTTGGCCCGAGCATGGCAGTGAAAGATGCGTGATCGTCCCGAAGGCCCTCAAGGCTTTCGCCGAGTTCGCAGCTCACAAGTTTCGCAGCTCACCAAGTCCGGTTGTCAGGTCTGCCGTGCGCGCAGCCGGCTAATGCCGGCGCCTTCTCGTCGTTTTCACCGGCGTTTGATCCGGGATTCCCACGCATGTCGTGAACCCGTCGGTCTCGCGTGCCGACACCGTGCACGGCACGGCTTTGACCGTTCGTGTGGAGACGCCATCCGAGTCCGTGACGTTCAAGCCCGGCCCGCCGGTGGCCAGCGGCAATGGCCCGTTATAATACGGGGTCGGTGGCGTCGATGAGGGCGCATAGGCGCCGGTATAGCCTTTGGGCGCCGGTTCGTTGGCCTTTGGCGTGGACGCCACCGGCGCGGCCGGTTTGGTTTGCGTCGTGGATGCGGGGTCGGAAAGTGGCGGCGGACCGGGAAGCGGCGGCGGATGGCCGATCGTGTCACCAGTATTCCCGCCGGACTGCTGAGCTTGCACCGCCGGCGACAAGAACGCGAGCAGCATTATCGCCGCGAAAGACATCGATCGCATGGCATCCC
>WNFI01672074.1_pt1 | contig 10351 bp, 8 predicted proteins | sample 5400471 | NCBI WGS metagenome assembly WNFI01 (sample SAMN13153348, study PRJNA577476) | soil metagenome | isolation source: 100 cm saprolite on Douglas fir-dominated hillslope | place: USA:California | collected 2013-09-17 | reverse complement strand
GCGTCCGAATTTCGATTGAGGGCATCCTGCAGGCGCTGTCCGAGAAAGAACGCGTCGCCGTTGAAGCGCGTCTCGTTGTGGCTCCTTGCGATCTCAACCGACACCGTGGGGGACAAACGCAGCGACACGCCTCCAGATAGATCGTTCTGAAGGTGGCGCGAGCGCAAGTCGATCTCGAAATTGGGCCGCTGACGCGTATTGAGGTAGGACTCTTGCACGAACAGCGTGAGACGGTGCGCATACGCTTCCGCCCGAACCACCGCCTGTGGATCCACCGAACGCTCGCTGACGTATTGCGCGTAATACACGACGTCGCTACCGAGCGTAACTTTCACCAGCGCCCGCCGGGCAAAGGGGACGGCCAGCTCGGCCTGCGGCGTGACCGTGAAGGTGAAGTCCGATTTCTGCGCGCCCGCCGCGTTGAAGACATTCGTGTCCACGCCCAGTTCCTTGAGCAGAATGACCGGGTTCATGTAAAACGGCCCGACGTGGATGCGGTAGTTTTTGCGGACGTCGCTGATCGGCTGAGGCGGGGAACCGGCGGGCGAGGGGGCCTGCGCGAGCACACGGACAGGGAGCAGCGCTAAGAATAGAACGGAGCCGAGTGGGCGCATGATGCAAGTGCGGCCGACCGCTGACGCTGTAGAGCTGCCGCGCGCGCTACCGCTCTTTAACGAACGACGCCTGACCCCGAGTCCGGCTCGCGACTGAGCAGAGCCCATCCGCAAGCCGGAGAGACAGCTCCGCAACAGCGCGAAGGGGACTCCCGCCGCCCGACGGCGATCAGTTGTAGTGAGCTTAGAGAGAGCCAGACATCGTCCGGGCCTATAAAGGGGCGGAGATTCGGAACCCTGCCGTCTAAATACCGAAGGGCCGACCTTGAGCCGACCCTTCCCGATATTGCTCGACCCCGAACCTACTCCCTGGACGGACTTGCCGTCCTGGTCGCCGCAACGATGCCGACCACCGCCGCCGTCGCCGCCGCGCCCAGCACCGCGATACTTGCTGCCGTGCCGAGACCCAGCACGCTCAGCCCACCACCCGCACCTGCCGCACCCACTGCACCAATCGCCGTGGCGGTCACGGTGACCGTCGCGGTCGCCCCGGCCGCGACTACAATCGCGGGACTCAAACCGATCACCTGGCCGGCCGCGCTCACCACTTCCACGACATAGCTTGCAGGCGCGAGACCAGCGGTGACGAAGCCACCGGACGTGTCGGTAACCCCTTCCGCCGCAATCTCGCCCGTCCTCGCGTTTCTCACCCGCACTTTTGCCGATGTCAGCTTACTGCCCTGCGCGTCCTTGGCCAGACCGCGGATGGCTCCAGTCTGTTGACTCTGGCGGTTCGAAGCCGCCTTTGGCGCCGTCGCAGCGCCGTCGACGGGGATGCCAATTGCCACCGTCGCCGTCATAAGAGCGCAAGAAACAACGGTCCGGATCGCCCGTACGGTTATCGCCATAAAATTGTCACATCTCTTATCGCTTAGATCCGCCCGGCCGTCAATCAGTGTTTGTCCTACTTGAGGGGCACTTTCTTTGTGAACCGGCCAGACCCGTCCGGGACGGATTCAATCAGGGTGAGCACTCCAGACGCGTAGGTAAACCGGCGAGTGGGTCGTCCCTCTCCGTTTTCATCCATCGCAACCGTTTTCAGGGCTCCGGACTCGTGCGTCTCCCACTTGTCGACGCGTCCGTCGCCGTTCCCATCTTCCTCGGCCCGCACGAGCACACCCGCCTCGTAATATTCCCACCGGTCCACCTTCTTTTCGTCCGCCGTGGACGATATTTCGACGCGCACGATCTTGCCGTCAGGCCCGGGGAACGCCCACGCGTCGGGCCTGCCGTCCTGCTGCCGGGAAAACCCGACCTTCAGCAGCGCACCTTTGTCGTCGTAATATTCCCAGCGATCGATCTTGCCGTCTTCATCGAGATCAATCCGGGACCGTAGCGGCTTCGTACCGTCCATATCGGTCCACGTATCGATTACCCCGTTCTTGTTGCGATCGTAGGTGAGCTGGGTAAGCTTGCCGGTCTTCTTGTCGTAGGTGGGCAGGGTCGTCTGCCTGATCCGCTCCTTTTCGGGATCGGAGCAAGCGGCGGTCGGTAGCAGCGCGCAGACGAGCGCCAAGGCTGGAAGGTATCTCAATGCTACGGAAAATATACACCCTGCTCGCGGCCTGCGCCGTTACGGCGTTCGCCGGCGGCGCCGACGCACCGCAGCCGAACGGCTGGCCCGAGATCGTCGATGGCTACCGTCGGGCGCTCGACCAGGCGGGCATCGTCGGCAGCAGCCTGATGGTCGTCCGCGACGGCCGGATCGTGGCGCGACAGAACGAAGGGCTGCAGAATCTCGATGCGCGCGAGCTGGTCACCAACGACACGATTTACCACTGGGCGTCGATCACAAAGACGCTCACGGGCATCGCGATCATGCAGCTCCGGGATCGAGGGCTCCTGTCGCTCGACGACTCGGTGGTGAAGTACGTGCCGGAGCTTCGCCTCGCGCACAATCCGTTCGGCGACATCTCGCAGGTGAAGATCCGTCACTTGATGTCGCACAGTGCCGGGTTCCGCGCGTCGACCTGGCCGTGGGGGGGTGACCAGCCGTGGCATCCCTTCGAGCCGACCTCGTGGGAGCAAGTCGTGGCGATGCTGCCGTACACGGACGTGCAGTTCGCCCCGGGATCGAAATACAGCTACTCGAATCCGGGCGTGATCTTCCTCGGCCGCATCATCCAGCTCTTGTCCGGCGACGACTACGAGATCTACGTCACCAAGAACATCCTCATGCCGCTCGGCATGCGGAGCACGTTCTTCGACAGAGCGCCCTACTATCTGCTCCCGCACCGGTCGCACAGCTTCTTCCGCGACGACAAGGGCCTGAGGGAGGCGCGCTTCGATTTCGATACCGGCATCACCGTCTCGAATGGCGGCCTGAACGCCCCGTTCGAGGATATGGCCAGGTACCTGGCGTTCCTGATCGGGGCCGCGGAATCCACGGATCGCACCCACACCGCGGATCACGCGGAATCCGCTGGATATGACACGGTGCTCAAGCGATCGTCGCTCGAGGAGATGTGGCGGCCGCAAATCCGCGCCGTCGAAGGGGAAGGCGTCAACGGTAACGACTCCCAGGCAGCCCTGTCATTCTTTGTCGAGCGGTATGGCGGCGTGGAGCTGGTCGGCCACAGCGGAGATCAGAACGGGTTCATCTCGCACTTGTACCTGCACCGTCCGAGCCGGACGGCGTGGCTGGTGTCGATGAACACGGACACGGCGGCGTCACCTGACGGGACGCGGCTCGGCTCGCGGCAGGTGGATACTGCGGTCCGTGAACTCATGCTGACGCACGTGATCCGGCGAGGAATTCCCTGAGCAGGTTCGCCGCGACGCGTTCGCGGTAGCGGGCGGTCGAGCGGATGTCGTCGATGGGTGCAATCTCCGACGTGAACGGTCGCGCCGCTGCGGCGATCGCGGCTTCGTCCAGTGTCCTGCCGCGCAGCGTTCCTTCGGTGCGGGTGGCGCGGACCACGGTGGGCGCCACGCTGCCGAGCGCGATCCGCACGTCCGTGACCCTCGTTCCATCCATCAGGATCGATCCGGCGAAGCAGACCTTCGAGATCGCCTGCGCGCGGCGAGTTCCGACTTTGCGGTAATAGTCACGCCAGCCAACTCGTACCGGCAGGTGGATCCGGGCGATGAGCTCGCCGGGCGCGAGGTCCATCTTCTTGTAGCCGAGATGAAACGCCGCGTACGGAATCCGGCGGCGGCCGGCGGCGGACATCAACTCCAGCTCGGCGTCGTACACGAGCAGGACCGGTGGCGTGTCGGCGGCCGGCGACGCGTTCGCGATGTTGCCGCCGATGGTGCCGCGGTTCTGGGTGGCGAGCCCTCCGGTTTCGCTCGCGGCGAGCGCCAGCAGCGAATAGCGTCGCGACAGCACAGGCGAATTGCGGATCTCCGTATAGGTCGTCAACGCGCCGATCGTCACGCCGTCCGGGGCCTCCTGAATTCCGGCCAGCTCGCGGCAATTCTGCAGACTGACATAACGGCCAGGCGGCAGGTGGCCGCTTTCCAGGACGACCATGAGATCGGTGCCCCCCGCGAACGGACGGGCGGACGGATGCCGAGCAAGATCGTCGAGCGCCGCGACCAGCGACGCCGGGGTCACGAGCTGGTGGTTGTCGAGCAGCGGGATCATCCGAGACCTTCTGCCGCCCGGCACGCGTGCAACACGGACGCAAAGATTCGCACGTAGCCGGTACAGCGGCACAGATTGCCGGCGAGAGCGAGGCGGACTTCTGCCTCGGTTGGATCCGGGTTCCGCGACAGCAGATCCAAGGCCGCGAGCACCATTCCCGGTGTGCAGATGCCGCACTGGGCGCCGCCGTACTCGAGAAACGCTTCCTGGATCGCATGAAGTCGCACGCCCGTCGCGACGCCTTCGATCGTCGTGATCGACGCCCCCTCGGCATGCGCCAGCGGCGTCAGGCAGCTGTTGACGAGGACGCCGTCGAGCAGGACCCCGCACGCGCCGCACTCTCCTTCACCACATCCCTCTTTCGTGCCGGTGAGCCCAGACCGGCGGACTGCGTCCAACAGCCGCGACATGGGATGTCCCTCGAGTACCGTGCGACGCCCGTTCAACGTGCACGTGACGCGCGGGATCGGAGCGTCAGGCAACGGTCGTCTCCATACGCGCCATGAGACGCTCGGGCGTGAGCGGCAGGTGGGTCACGTCGATACCGGTCGCATTCGCCACCGCGTTGAAGATTGCCGGCGCGGGGCCGTCCATCGGCAGCTCGCCGATCCCCTTGGCGCCCCCGGGGCCGTGCGCGTAGGGCGTTTCCTCGAAGAACACGCGAATCGGCGGCAGGTCCAACGACGTCGGCATGATGTAGTTGGTCATCTGCGCGTTGCTCATCCGGCCTTCACGCCACACGACATCTTCGTACAGCGCCCAGCCGATGCCCTGCGCCACGCCCCCTTCGATCTGTCCGGCGGCGAGCGTCGGATTGATCACCTTCCCCACTTCCTGCACCGCGACGAAGTCGTCAACCTGCGTCTGCCACGTTGTGGTATCCACCGACACCTCTGCGACGTACACCGCCCAGCCGTAGGTGCCGTACGCGTCACCCTGGTACTTGTCGTCGTCCCACCTCAGCCCGTCTGGCGGCTGGTACTGGCTGGTGGCGCGCAGGGCGCCGAAGGCGGCGACATAGCGCTTGCACGCTGCCTGGAACTCGGCCCGCATGTACAACGAGGGCAGGTAGCCCGAATCGATCAATGCGTGTTTCACGCCGAGCGCGGCGGTCTCGACGAGCTTGCCGACAACCATGCAGGTCCGCGAGGCGACGGTCGGGCCGCTGTCGGGGACGAGGGAGGTGTCGGGCTGGACGACGTCGACGTCGGCGCAGTCGATGCCGAGCGCCTCCGCGGCGATCTGCGAAAAGATCGTATTCGTGCCCTGGCCGATCTCGGTGCTGGCGGACAAGACGCGGACCGTGCCGTCCGGCGTGCCCTCGACCGCGACGATCGAAGCCAGGTGAACCTCGCCGGACCCGGTGAAACCGGCGCCGTGCATGAAGGACGCGAACCCGATGCCTTTCTTCACCGCGCGTCCCGGGTTCTCCCGCGCGAACCGCTCCCGTTTCTCGTGAAACCCCGACAGCTGGAGCGCGCGATCGAGTAGCGCAGGCATGTCGACCGGCTCGGTAATCGTCTGCCCCACCGCCAGCGTGTCGCCCGCCTTGATGAAGTTGCGGCGCCGGAAGACTTCGGGTGGCAGGCCGACGGCGGCCGCGACCTTGTCCATGTGCCGCTCGAGCGCGAAGATGCTCTGCGGCGCGCCAAAGCCGCGAAATGCTCCATGCGGAGGCACGTTGGTGGCCACGGCGTGGCCGCGGACCCGCACATTCGGGCACGAGTACGGTCCGCCGGCATGGATGGTCCCGCGCGACAGCACGACCGGCGACAGCGTGCAGTACGCGCCGCCGTCAATCGTGAACTCGATGTCCATGGCGACGAGGCGGCCGTCGGCGGTGACTGCCGTGCGATGCTTCGTTCTCGCCGGGTGCCGCTTCGTGGTGGAGGCCATGTCCTCGGCGCGCCCGTAGACCATCTTCACCGGCCGTCCAGCCTTCCAGGAGAGCAGCGCGGCGTGTCCCGCGATGATCGACGGAAACTCCTCCTTACCGCCGAAGCCGCCCCCCGTCTCCATCTGTACGACGCGGATCCGATCCTCGGGCAGGTTGAACAGACCGGCGAGCGCATGGTGGATGTAGTACGGGCATTGCATCGATCCCCACACAGTGACGCCGTGTTTCGGATCGGCGACGGCGAGCATCCCGTTCGGCTCGATGTAGAGCTGCTCCTGCGCGCCCGTCTCGTACTCGCCCTCGACGATCACCGCCGCGCCCGCGAACGCAGCGTCGACGTCCCCTTTCGCCACGCTGTAGCTCTTGAAGATGTTGTCGGTGCCCCAGATGATCTCGCGGCCCGACAGCGCCTCGTCGATGGTCAGGACCGGCGGCAGGGGCTCGATCTCGATCGTCACTCGCCGCCGCGCATCGTCGGCCCGCGCCCGATCGCGATGCGCGATCAGGACGATGGGCTCCTCCGGGTGATTGACGACGTCGGATGCGAGATATGGCTGATCGTCGGCGATCAGTTTCACGCGATTCCTGCCCGGAATGTCGGCCGCCGTCACGACGGCGAATTCGTCCCAGGCAACGGCCGGATCGAAGGTAATGCTCTTGATGCGACCGCGGGCGATCGGACTGCGGACCGTGACGCCGTGCAGCAGACCGGCCGGCGCCACATCGTCGAGATAGAGCGCCTGGCCCGTGACTTTGGCGCGGCCCTCTTTACGCAGCACCGAACGGCCGATCTGTGGTCCGCCCATTCAGCCGATTCTAGCAATCCCGATTGCTGAATGCCGAATGCCAAATCGCAGCGCCTGTTGTACTCTGCCCTCGTGTCATCCCACCGGCGGCGGCGGCAGCCGATCCATACGGTGTACGGCGGCGCCCATCTGTTCAAGGCGGATACCGCCGCTCGCCTCGGCACGACTGCCTTGCGCGTGATGCAGGAGTACGCGCCGGATTCCGCCGCGCTTGCCGCGGTGCTGGGTCTCACGCCGGAAATAGCGGCCCGCGTCCATGCGCGTGTGATCGAAAAGCTGCGGCGTGAGCCGGTCGAGGACTTCCGGCTGGATTTCGAGGACGGCTATGGGAACCGCCCGGACGACGAGGAGGATGGCCACGCCGAGTCGGCGGCGGTCGAGGTTGCGACGGGCGGGCAAAAGGGCACCCTCCCTCCGTTCGTGGGTATCCGAATCAAGAACCTGGGGCCGGACGTCCGTGAGCGCGCCCTGCGCACGACACAGGTGTTCCTGGAGCGGCTGCTGCGGGAGACGGGCGGGCAGCTGCCGCCGAATTTCGTCGTCACCCTGCCGAAGATCACGCACAGCTCGCAGGTCGGCATCCTGGCGGACGCGTTCGCGAAGGTCGAGACCGCACATCACCTTGCGGCCGGCACGCTGCGCATGGAGCTGATGGTCGAGACGCCGCAGTCGATCTTCGACCCGGACGGCGCCGTGGCGCTGCCGGCGCTCGTGAAGGAAGGCGACGGGCGTGTGACGGCCGCGCACTTCGGGACTTACGACTATACGGCGTCCCTCGGCATCACGGCCTCACATCAGCACCTGCGTCACCCGGCGTGCGACTTCGCGCGCAGTGTCATGCAGGTCGCGCTCGCAGGCACCGACATCTCGTTGTCGGACGGCGCCACCAACGTGCTGCCGATCGGCGGCGATCGGGCCACCATCCATCGCGCCTGGCGCCTTCACTACGACGACATCCGCCACTCGCTCACCAACGCCTTCTACCAGGGCTGGGATTTGCATCCGGCGCAGCTGGTGACGCGTTACGCCGCCGTCTACGCGTTTTTCCTCGAAAGCCTCGACGCGGCGTCCGAGCGACTACTCAACTTCATCGCAAAAGCCGCGCAGGCCACGCTGGTCGGGGAGGTGTTCGACGATGCCGCGACCGGCCAGGGGCTCCTGAACTTTTTCCTGCGTGCGCTGAACTGCGGCGCGGTGCGGGACGAGGAGATCGGTTCGCTGACCGGGCTGACTCTGGATGAATTGCGATCGGGCTCTTTCGTGAAGATCGTCGAAGCGCGCAGAGGTTGAGACGGGCCGATGATCGGTGCGCCTCAGGCGCGTCGGAGAATCCCGGCGGCTCCCCACCCGAGCAGGATCAGCGCTCCTAGAACAGCAATCGCGTAATGGTTCCCGTATGTCGCCGTCGGGAAATGGTTGCTGATCATGATGAACGTGGTGGGCACGGCAAGGAACGTGTTGTGCTTCGAGCGCTGCTTGGCGCCGCCGCCGAGCACGGCGTCGAAGGGCTCGCCCTTCACGGCAGCGGCAATCATGCGCCGCTGCGGCGGCAGGATGCGCATCCACACGTTGAGCACCATGATCGTACCGAACAGCGCGCCGATGTGGATGTACGTAGCGCGGGTGCTGATCAGGCGCGACAGCGCGATCGTGGTGAGGATGACCAGAACGAACGCGACAGCGGCGAAGGCTGGTTCGTTCTTCACGAGCGGCGTGCGGACCAGCGCGTCGTACACGATCCACCCGAACACGAGCACGCCCATTCCGATCAGGCTCGCCTGGATGGACGTGACCTTCGGGTCGATCGGATCCACCATCAGCCCGCCGTGGTAGTACACCAGATTCAGGAGGAGGAACCCGCTGATGAACGTCGTCAGCGCCTCGTAGCGAAACCAGTGCACCTCGCCAGGCGGCACGGCGAGCGCCTTCTGCTTGACGACCGTGTAGAAGCCGCCGCTGTGCACCATCCACACGGCTCCCCCTTTACCGTCGGTCCTCTCTTCCAGCCTTCGCATCTGGCCGTCGAGCCACGTGAAGTAGTAGGTGGATCCGACCCAGAGGATTGCCGCGAACACGTGGACCCAGCGAATCAGCAGATTCAGCCACTCGGACGGGTTGAAGTTCATGGATCTTGTTTGCCGTTTGCCGTTCGCGGTCAACTGCCGCGGTAGGTCGAGTAACCGTACGGGCTGAGCAACAGCGGGACGTGATAGTGCGAGGCCGCGTCGCGCACGACGAAGTCGATCGACACCCTCGAGTAGAACGACTCGACTCGGACACGTCCGTCCAGGCCGCGCCGCTCTGCCGCTGGAGCTGCACCGTGATGGACGGGGCGGGACGGCCGATCGACGTGTCGAGCACGTGGGTGGAAATGTTCATCCGAGGAGCCTCTCCAGGCGACGCCGGGTGATGCGACGCTGCTCGCCCGCCGCGACGCGCAGCTCGCTCTCGTCATCGTTCTTCAACCTGTCGCGCAGCATCGCGAGCATCTCGGGCACAGTCCTGCCGGTGGCGTCGACAATGTAGGGATACCCGAAGCGGTCCTCATAGCACCGATTGCCGTCCGCCAGCGCCGCCAGATCGGACTCCGACGCCTGCTGCACCGCCGATTGCTCACGCGCCGAGAGCGCCTGCGCGGCCGCCGATTGCCGGCGCTCGGCCGCGCGCTCGCCGATGCGCGGATGGTGCCGGAACGCCTCGCGCCAGTCATCCGCTCCCACGGCGCCGGCCGCTGCCTCCGCCGTGGCCAGCACCGCTGTCGGCGCGGCAAACGGCCGCGATGCAGCCATCCGCTCCATCCATGCGGGGGCGGCGCAGACATCGGCGAGCGCCGCGCGAATCTCCTGATCGTCCAGCGCGTTGAGCTGGCGCAGCACCGCCCGGCGGCGCGCCTCGACAGCGGGAGCGCCGAAGACGCGGAACCGGCTCACGCCGCCGTCCGGAAAGATGTTCAGGCGCACGTGGGACGCGTTGATGCCGGGCGACACCTCGGACCCGAACGGATGCCGCCGATCGGACTGCAGCTTCGACTGCGGCAGCACGTTCGTCCAGTCCGCGATCCGCCGGCTCGTGACGTCCGCGGATACGCCGCCATGCTCCTCGTTCATCACCGCTGCCTCGACGCTGGCGCTGTCCGGATAGTTGCCTTTGAAATGCGCGGTGTCGAGCTCGAGACGCTTGATCGTGCCCTCCATGCCGAGATGAATGACCGCCCAGTCATGCCCCGGTCCGCGCCGCCGCTTCGTCTCCCAGCCGTCCCCCATGTTCGCGGCCGCGTACGGCATGAGCATGTTGCGCGGCTCGCCGAAAAACCGGTCGCTTGCGTCGACGACGTAGCCGCCATGCACGACGGCGGCGAGATCGAGATCCGCGTCGGTCGCCAGGATGCGAGTCCAGTCGGGGAGCACCGCACCCATCACCCGTAACCTCGCCACGCCGCCGTCCG
>WNFI01462721.1_pt1 | contig 10351 bp, 8 predicted proteins | sample 5400471 | NCBI WGS metagenome assembly WNFI01 (sample SAMN13153348, study PRJNA577476) | soil metagenome | isolation source: 100 cm saprolite on Douglas fir-dominated hillslope | place: USA:California | collected 2013-09-17 | reverse complement strand
AATCCAGGCGGACCAAACCTCCGGGGTTATGATTCGTCAAAAACCCATAGTAATTGCCGTTCTCGGAGACTATGTCCAGGAATACCGGCGTAGAAAGCAGGTTCCCGATATTGCCCATGTTGAGAGCTTCTGGTGTTTCATTGAGATCCGCCTGGCAAAAATTCCAATAAAAAGTCGTGCCCCCTACGGAGGTATTGGTGATCTTCACTTGGGTATTCAGGCAAACGGTATCCGGTAAATTAAAAGAAGGGGCCGGGGTTTGAGCGGAAGCCCGAACACATATAAAATAAAACAATACTAACGTCAATGACGATTGGCCCGGAAATCTCTTCATTTCGAGATCAAATGTTAAAGAGGTACTTAAAGATAGCAGGATAATTAATAAATTAAAATAGGGGGAACTTAATTTAATGCGGAAAACGCTTAAAAAGCAGAATATAATTACCTATACTTGTATTTTAAAACCATCTAAACATTAGCCTAAACGCCCGATCATGAAAAAATTCTTTTTTTTTAGCATTACAATGGCCTCTTTATTTTTTGTCTCCTGTAAGAAGACCACGCCGACTCCGACCGCTACTAATCCTAATCCAATTGTAGGTTTGTGGGTGGGTACTTATCAGATTAACGACGCCGTTTATCTGGGCTCTTTTTACTATTCCTACAATTTATTTTCAGACAGTACGGTCATTCAGCAAGGCGGTGGAACCAACGGAGTGATATGGACTGGTAAGGGTACCTGGTCGTTATCTGGCGACTCTGCATGGACCGCGACGCTTACAAATACCGATTTATCCTCGGGAAGCTGGACCCAGCATATTACTGCCAGATATGACAGCACTGCCGGGACATTATCTCAGGGAACCTGGATCTATACTTCCGGTTCTACGAAAGCAGGCACTTTTTCGCTGAAACGCGTAAAATAAACGGATCGCGGCAAGCAAGCTATAATCCAAAAGATCGTTGACAGGAGCCATTGAATCAATGGCTCCTGTTTTTTATTGGTGGACCTCCCTATATTGGGGGATTTGAGTTATTTATGGATCTCCGAGGTGAAGTGGAATTCGATTTCCGGGTTGTTGGTCCGTTCCGTATTGAGGAACCATTCGCTCTGGGCCAGGTATACAGTATATCCGTCTTTGTCTACGCCTATATTGGCGTGTTTGAAACGGGTGAACTCTTCCAGTTTCGCAGGGTCTTTACTGGTGATCCAGCAGGCTTTGAAAAAAGGCAGGGCATTGAACTGTACGGAAGCGCCGTATTCGTGCAGGAGGCGGTATTGAATGACTTCGAACTGCAGTTCACCTACGCAGCCGATGATCTTTTTGTTGCCGCCGTATTGGGTGAAGAGCTGGGCTACTCCTTCGTCGGTGAGCTGCAGGAGCCCTTTCTCCAGTTGTTTGGTCTTCATGGGATCCTTGTTGACCACTTCTTTGAAGATCTCCGGGGAAAAGGAGGGGATGCCGGTAAAATAGAAATCCTCGCCTTCAGTGAGGGTGTCGCCGATCTTGAAGTTACCGGTGTCGAACAACCCTACCACATCTCCGGGGAAAGCCTCTTCGATCACGTCCTTATCCCGGGCGAGGAAGGTATAGGGATTGCTGAAGCGGACGTCCTTTTCCAGCCGGACATGGTGAAAATATTTATTACGTTCGAATTTGCCGCTGCAGACCCGTAGGAAGGCGATCCGGTCCCGGTGTTTGGGGTCCAGGTTGGCATGAATTTTAAAGATGAAGCCGCTGAATTTATCCTCTTGTACATCCAGGTGGCGGGTAGAGGTCTCCCGGCTTCGGGGGCCCGGCGCGATGCGGATAAAATTGTCCAGCATTTCCCGTACCCCAAAGTTATTGATGGCGCTGCCGAAGAAAACGGGACCCACTTTCCCGGCCAGGTAGTCGTCCACATTCAATTGGCCGTGTACTCCATCTACCAGTTCTACATCCTCCCGGAGGGTGGCAGCATCTTTTTCCCCCAGTTTCTCATCCAGCAGGTCGCTGTTGAGGTTGTCGATCTTTACCATATCCTCATCCGTCGCCTTGGTATTGGCCGTGAACAGGACGAGGTTCTTATCATACAGGTTGTAAACCCCTTTGAAGTCTTTGCCGCTATTGATGGGCCAGGTCATGGGGTGTAGCTGGAGATTGAGCTCTTTTTCTATTTCTTCCAGCAGATCGAAGCGGTTTTTACCGTCCCGGTCCATTTTATTGATGAAAACGATGACAGGGGTGTCCCGCATGCGGCATACTTCCATGAGACGGCGGGTCTGGGCTTCTACGCCATTGACACTGTCGATGACGAGGATGACGCTATCCACAGCCGTAAGGGTCCGGTAGGTGTCTTCGGCGAAGTCCCTGTGACCGGGGGTGTCCAACAGGTTCACCAGCATGCCTTTATATTCAAAGCTCATCACGGAAGTCGCGACCGAGATACCACGCTGACGCTCGATCTCCATGAAATCGCTCGTAGCATGTTTCTTGATCTTATTGCTTTTTACGGCCCCGGCGGTCTGTATGGCGCCCCCGAAAAGAAGGAATTTCTCCGTCAGGGTCGTTTTACCAGCATCCGGGTGGGAAATAATGGCAAATGTTTTGCGCTTATTGATTTCGTTATTATACTTCATAATTTCGAGCCGCAAAGGTACGATATGCCAGGCGAAATTAATACTATGTTCACAGGAGAGGAGTATATTTGAACGGGATTCAAATAATAATCAATATGCGTAATTACCTGGCTTTATTGTTCATAGCGCTGATCTCCCTGCACCTGCAGGCACAACCGAAAAAGAAAAAGGCCGTTTTCATCATTGCGGATGGCATACCGGCCGATGTGCTGGAAAAGGTCCACCCGCCTGCCCTGAAGCAGGTGGAAGGTTTGAATGGCTATAAAAGAGCGCATGTAGGAGGGGAAAAGGGAGGCTATTCTCAAACGCCTACGATCTCCGCCGTCGGATATAATAGCCTGCTTACAGGCACCTGGGTGAACAAACACAATGTATGGGGTAATGACATAAAGGATCCCAATTATCAGTATCCTACTATCTTCCGGCTGTTAAAACTGGCGGACACTTCGAAAAAAACGGCGGTTTTTTCCACCTGGCTCGACAACCGGACCCGGCTGGTCGGCGAGTCCCTGCCCCAGACGGGGAACTTCAAAATAGATTATCATACCGATGGGCTTGAACTGGATACAGTGAATTATCCGCATGATAACCAGAGCCTGTATATCCATAAGATCGATGAAAAGGTGACGGATGACGCTGCAACATGCATCCGGGAACAGGGTCCGGACCTGGTCTGGCTCTACCTGGAATATACCGATGATATGGGCCACCGGCATGGGGATGGTCCGGAGATGAAAGAGGCGGTCGGTTTTACCGACCAACAGGTGGGCCGGGTCTGGAGCGCCGTACAGTATCGGGAAAAGAAGTTCAACGAAGACTGGCTGGTGATCGTCACGACCGATCATGGCCGGGATAGCATCAATGGCAAGGGGCATGGGGGGCAGTCGGCAAGGGAGCGGACCACCTGGATCGCCACAGATGCGAAAGATCTGAACCATTACTGGCGGGATTATACTCCGGCCATCGTAGATATTATGCCGACGATCGCCCGTCATCTGGGTGTTGCCATTGCCAGGGACTATCAGCTGGAGATCGATGGGGTGCCGCTGACGGGAAAGCTGTCTGTCGCCGATCCTTCCATTCAATATGAGAATAACCGGCTGAATATCCACTGGAAGTCCTTCGATAAGGATGGGACAGTAAAGATCTGGCTGACCACCACCAATAATTTTAAAACGGGCGGCAAGGACGAGTATAAGTTACTAGCGGAAGTGCCGGCGGGTCAGCAGTCGGCTATCTTAGGGATCGGGTCCACTCCTTCGGCTTTTTATAAAGTCGTGCTGGAGGGGCCGTATAATACCGTAAACCGGTGGGTCCTGGTGAAATAGGCGGCGCGGGCCGGAGATCCAAGGGGCTAGAATCCGCCGGACAGGAGGGCGTTCAGGTCCTGTTTGCCATCGTAATGGAAAGGCTTGCTGAAGGAGATCCACCCCCTTTTTAACTTTACCCTTCCGTCCAGGGTGACATCGACCTGCTTATCCTTATCCAGCAGCATCGACAGGGCATTGCTGAGAATGCTGCGCAGGTCCACCTGCATGGAGACGGGTACATAAAAAGTATCCTTTTGGGGGATTAAGATCGTGGAGTCGAGCAGGGAATGGCCTGCCGGTATTGCATTCAGCTTTACATCCACTTCCGCCCTTTTGAGCTGCAGGCTGTATGGATTAGGGTTATAGAATTTAAGGGTGGCGGAAAGGGTGGTCTTCTGACCCTCGACTTTACCAATCTGGATATCCTGAAATCCATAATATTCGGGGGCTTCCGCCTGACGGCAGCTAACGGCCAGAAATAAACAGCCAAAGAGGGCTATCCAGGGCCCCGGTTTCATATAGTTTATAAGTTGATGCATACCTCCGCAAGATAAGAGGCATTTAGGAATTCCCTGAAAATAAGTATCTTTCTGAAAAGAATCCACTTTGCCAAATATTGCAGAACGCATAAAACAATTCAACAAGGACAGGTTGCCGGCTTATACGGCGCTAAAATACCAGATGATGGCGGAGAATGCGTTCCGCTTCCTTCGGGGTACCTGTCATTTATTTTATGAGGACCTCAGCCACAGCGATGCGCTGCCTCAATATCCCCTGAGCTGGGTCTGCGGAGATCTCCACCTGGAGAATTTCGGGACCTATAAAGGGGACAATCGCCTGGTCTATTTCGATCTCAATGATTTTGATGAAGGCATCCTGGCGCCTGCTCCCTGGGAATTAGCCCGTATGGTCACCAGTATTTTTACCGGCTTTGAATCGGTGGGCGTTAAAGGAAAAGAAGCCACGAAGATGGCCAGCTTGTTCCTGCAGGCCTATTCCTCCACGCTGGCTAAAGAGAAAGCCCGTTATCTCGAGCCGGAGACGGCTGACGGCATCGTACGCCTATTCCTGGAAAAGATCCGGGAGCGGAAGCAAAAAGAGCTGATCCGGCAGCGAACGATCCTCCAAAATGAAAAGCTCGTTCTCCGGATCGATAACGTCCGTTTTTTCCCGATCGATAAATCCCTGAAAAAAGAGCTGGCTGCTCATGTTACCCAGTGGATCCAGGATACGCCGTTGCTGCAGAAGCGTTACAAGGTGCTGGATGCTGCTTTCCGGATTGCCGGCACGGGCAGCCTGGGGGTGAAACGCTATGTATTCCTCTTACGAAATAATAAAGATCCCAAGAAACATCTGCTGATCGATATGAAGCAGGCGCCGCCTTCTTCCCTTCAGCCCTGGCTGAATGTGCCCCAGCCGGCCTGGGCTTCGGAGGCCGAACGCGTCGTTGCCGTACAGGAAAGGATGCAGAATGTCTCCCCTGCCCTGCTGAGCACGACCCTTTTTCAGGGAGATCCCTATGTGTTGAAAGAAATGCAGCCCACGGCCGATAAGATCGACTTCCTCCTGATCAGGGACCGGTATAAAGACATCGAGTGTGTGATACAGGATATGGCTATACTCACTGCTTCCGCGCAGCTGCGAAGCGCGGGGCGGCAGGGAGCCGCCCTGCCGGATGAACTGATCGCTTTCGGGAAAGATCATCACTGGCAGCAAGGTTTGCTGGACTATTCGGCGGCCTATGCCGGGCAGGTGAAAAAGGATTATCAGACTTATTTTAAGGAATATAAAGAGGGGTATTTCACCCCCCAACCCCCTAAAAAGGAGCGCCCCAAAAACCGGAAAAAGGATACCCTACAGGCCTAGAGGGTCCTAAATCATAAAAATAGTTGTTTATGTCAGTGATGCAGGATTTTGTCTGGAAATTGATTCTGGCCGTAGTCGTAGGGGGATTGATCGGTGCCGAAAGGGAGTATCGGAGTAAATCGGCGGGGTTCCGGACCCTGACCCTGATTTGCCTGGGAGCTACTCTTTTCACCATGCTGTCGGAACTGATCGGCGGAAAAGGAACGCCGGATAGGATAGCCGCCAATGTCGTGGTAGGTATCGGCTTTGTAGGGGCGGGTGTTATTTTCAAAGGAGATACTAAGGTAAGCGGCATCACTACGGCAGCGATGATCTGGGTGGCGGCGGCATTGGGGATGGGTATCGGGGCCGGGTTTGAGGTCCTTTCTCTTATAGCCTGTCTGCTGGTGTTAACGGTCCTGTTCATCTTCAGCCTGCTGGAAGGCTGGATAGACCGCGTGAACCAGATACGGAACTATAAGATCGTCTGCAATTTCGAAAATGAGACGCTGCACCGGTATGAGAACCTATTCAAACAGCATCATCTGAAATACAAGCTCAGCCGCCAGACTAAAACCCTGACCGATATGATCACCGGGGAATGGGTGGTGCAGGGGTCGCAGATCAATCACCGGCATTTTATACGGGAGATCCTGAAGGATCCGACGGTGAAGGCATTTGAGTTCTGAGTTTTGAACGAAAATACAAAGCCGGACAGAGGATGCTCTGACCGGCTTTGTGCTATATAAATAACAGGCCTGTGTTATGCCGTAGGCTTTGTGCTATGGGGCCTAGCTGAAGGCCAGGGTCCAGGTCCTTTCGAAAATATCGTTGGGGGCCAATTTGTTGATCCCTTCTTTATCGGTCAATTGCTGGTTGCTGTCGATGCTGTCGGCGATGCCGCACCAGGGCTCGATACAGACAAAATCGGCGTTTTTTGCCGCCCAGATGCCCAGGTAGGGGAAATCTGCAAAGTCAAAGAGCAGGCCACGTTCCGTCTTTTCCGATTTTAAGGCAATGGTAGTCGAAGAGAGGTTCTTAAACACCACCGCGTCGTCCTGGAATAATTCTTTGGAGAGGGGCAAAAGCCGGGAGCTTCTCAAAAGAGGCTTGGGGGGCTTTTCGATGAGACCTTCCTTGGTAATGGGCCACCGGGGGGAGGTCTCCTTATGTTCAAACTCCAGGAAGTAGTCCGGATAGGCGGTGCCTGCGACCAGGGGTACCTTGAAAGCGGGGTGCCCGCCAATGGAAAAGTATAACGGATCTTTGTCGGACACGTTCCTGACGGAATAGGTGGTGGCCAGCCCCTGGGGAGCCAGCTGGTAGGTCACCCGTAATTCAAAGTCAAAAGGATAGTTGGCTTTGGTGGCGGCACTGCTCCGCAGCAAGAGGGTAATGGCATCCGGCCCCTGCTCTTCTACTTCGAATTCCAGTTCCCGGGCAAATCCATGCCGGGGAAGGGAATAAGTCTTGTCCTGGTAAGTGTAGGTATCCTCCTTCAAGGTGCCGACAATGGGGAAAAGTAAGGGTGAATGCTTGCCCCAGAAGGCCGGGTCCCCATTCCACATATACTCCAGTTTATGATCCTTGTGATAAATACTCTGCAATTCCGCTCCCTTTGGGTGGATGTTTATTTTCAAATGCCGGTTTTCAATGCTGAACATGTGAGGTTGTTTTGCTTTTATCGGCAAACTTACATATTTCAGAGGCTTTCTGCCTAACTAAACTTTCTGATTTTAATGAAATTATCCTTGCTCTTGTACGTTGCTGCCGAAATGCTTACATTCGAATCATGTTTCGCTACCTGGAAATCATCTGGACGAGTTTTAAAATGGCGCTGGAGGAGTTCAGATCCAATAAGCTGCGCACGTTCCTGTCTTTATTGGGGATCACGTTTGGCATTTTTTGCATTATCAGCGTATTGTCCACGATCAGCAGCATGCAACAAGCGGTGAATAACGACCTTAAGTCCATGGGTAACAAAACGATCTATATCGATAAATGGCAATATGGAGGCGGTCCCGATTATCCCTGGTGGAAGTTTGTCAAACGCCCCAATCAGAAATACGAGGAGATGAAGCAGCTTCGTTTGAAAGTTCCCGATGCCCCTCATATGTCATTTGGCATAAACGCCTCCGCCAATGTCGACTTCGGGGACAATTCCCTGACGGGCGTCACTTATTACGGCAACAGCGAGGATTTCGATAAGATACAACAGATTACCATCGGCGACGGGCGCTATTTTCTGCAATCGGATTTCGATCGTGGCACTCCTTATGTGGTCATGGGCTATACGATTGCCGAGAAATTATTCGATAAGCCCGAGCGGGCCGTCGGCAGCACGGTAAAGTTGAAGGATGGCAAGTCCGCCCTGGTGATCGGTCTGATCCAGAAGCAGGGCCAAAGTCTTTTGGGGGGCTGGGATTATGACAACTGCATCCTGCTGACCTATAATTTTATGAAGTCGATTGTCCGGGAAGAATATGCCAACCCCACTATCCTGGTACAGGCAGGACCTGCTATTTCGACGGCAGCGCTGACGGACGAACTTCGGGGGGCTATGCGGTCCATCCGCAAGCTGAGCCCTACGCAAGAAGATAATTTCGCCCTGAATGATATCGATGGCCTGAGCAAATTCTTCGATCCTATTTTCTCGGGTATGAATATCGGGGGCTGGGCCATTGCCGCCCTGTCGCTGATCGTGGGAATGTTCGGAGTGGCCAATATCATGTTCGTGACGGTGAGAGAGCGGACGAGCCAGATCGGTCTTAAAAAAGCGCTCGGGGCCAAGCGGAATGTCATTATGATGGAGTTCCTGCTGGAGTCAGCTTTTCTATGTATTATCGGCGGGCTGATCGGGCTGCTGGCCGTGTTCCTGCTTACCTTTTTATTTACATCCCTACATATAGTCAGCTTTAAGGTTTCTATTCCGGTGGATATTATTTTGCTGGCAGTGGGCATTTGCCTGTTTACCGGCGTGTCGGCCGGTATCATCCCTGCTTTTATTGCCGCCAGAATGGACCCGGTGGTGGCGATCCGGTCGAAATAGGCGACCTGACGGTCCTGGTTGGGCAGTCGGCCGCTTTGAACTACTTTTGCGCCATGGAAAAGATGAATGCCCCTGCGGGGGGCACGGCGCCCGTTACTATTCTAGCTATCGAATCTTCCTGCGACGAGACCAGTTGCGCTATTTGCCGCGACGGGGTCATCCTGTCCAATATCATTGCCGGGCAGGCTATTCATGAACAATACGGAGGGGTTGTGCCGGAGCTGGCCAGCCGGGCGCATATGCAGAATATTGTGCCAGTAGTAGAGGCGGCCCTGAAAAAGGCGGATTGCGAATTAGAGTCGGTCACGGCGATCGCTTTTACGCAGTCTCCCGGGCTGATCGGGTCCCTGCTGGTAGGGTCGCAGTTTGCCAAATCCCTTGCCCAGGCCCTGGATATTCCTTTACTGGCGGTGCATCATATGCAGGCGCATGTACTGGCGAACCTGATCCCTGGCGCAGCCAACGCCCGGCCTGAATTTCCTTTTTTGTGTCTCACCGTGAGCGGGGGGCATACGCAGATCGTGCTTTGCCAATCCCCTTTGCAGATGAAGGTGATCGGAGAGACCATGGATGATGCGGCGGGGGAAGCCTTCGACAAATCGGCTAAATTACTGGGCCTGCCCTACCCTGGCGGCCCGCTGATCGATAAATATGCGCGGGAAGGCAATGCTACCCGTTTTCCCTTTCCCGAGCCACAGATCCCGGAGCTGAATTTCAGCTTCAGCGGACTGAAGACGGCCATTCTCTATTTCCTGCAGGACCACACTGCAAAAGACCCCGACTTTATCACGCACAATCTAAACGATATCTGCGCTTCGATCCAGAGCCGGATCGTCTCTATCCTGCTGAATAAATTAAAGAAAGCGGCCAGGCAGACAGGTGTCAAAGACCTTTGCATAGCCGGGGGAGTCTCTGCCAACAGCGGCCTGCGAACAGCCTTCCGGGAGATGGGAGTCCGGGAGCGCTGGAATACCTTTATCCCTTCTTTTGAATATTGCACGGACAATGCAGCGATGATCGCTATTACCGGATATTATAAATACCTGGAAGGGGATTTTGCCGATCTGTCTGTCAGCGCCAGCGCGAGGGGGGAATGGAATGCCTAATCCTTATTTTCAATTCAAGCAGTTTGTAGTCTACCAGGACCAGTGCACCATGAAAGTGTGTACGGACGCTTGCATCCTGGGGGCCTGGTTTGCTGAAAAAATACCTTCCTATTCCCTGGCGCTGGATATCGGCAGCGGCACGGGCCTGCTCATGCTGATGCTGGCGCAGAAGCACAAAGGGGAGATACAGGGGATCGAACTGGACCTGGCCGCGTTCAAGCAATTAAAAGAGAATATAACGCAGAACAAATGGAAAGAAGATCTGAAAGTATTTCCCGGGGATGTGCGCAGCTATGCCTTTCCCCATAAATTCGATTTCATCATCACCAATCCACCTTTCTTTGAGGGAGATCTCCCTGCGGCATCCGAGGCGGGGAATCTGGCCAAACACAGCAAGGAACTCACTTTAACAGCCTTGCTG
>WNFI01391567.1_pt1 | contig 10351 bp, 6 predicted proteins | sample 5400471 | NCBI WGS metagenome assembly WNFI01 (sample SAMN13153348, study PRJNA577476) | soil metagenome | isolation source: 100 cm saprolite on Douglas fir-dominated hillslope | place: USA:California | collected 2013-09-17 | reverse complement strand
CCTCCCGCCATTCGTTTGTTAACGCGCCAAGCGCGCGAGCGCATGACGAAACTGTTGCTGCCGGTCATCTGAGTGAGCGGACCAAAATCCTTGTCGCGAGCCAGGCGTCTTAATTCCGCGTGGTAGGGGTCGAAAAAGAGACGATACCCAATCGAAAGCCGCACCTTCGCCTTCTCACAGGCCGCGATCATCGCATCGCAGTCCGCGACCGACGTCGCCATTGGTTTTTCCGAGATGACATGCTTGCCCGCCTTCGCCGCTCGGATCACAAACTCCGGATGCAATGCAGGCGGAGTCACCACGTAGACGATATCGATTTCCGGATTGTCGGCGATCCTCTCGAAATTGTCGTAACTGTAGATATTTTTCTTGGGCAGGTTATAATCCCGTGCCCAACGTTCGGCCTTGCTGGGCGTACCTGTGACCACTCCGGCCAGATAACATAATTTCGTTTGCCGAAGTGCAGGCCCAAGTTCGCCCGAACTGTACCCGCCAAGCCCCAGCAATGCGACTCCCAGCTTTCGCCCGCCCGAAACGCGGCTCGCCTCCGCTGCTTTTAGCCGCGATTCAAAAACTCCTTGCGATGCCAGCGCCAGCGACCCCAGCGAAGCCATGCGCAGAAACTCGCGCCGAGAGGGGCTAGCCGGGGAACTCATACACGTAAACCTGCACGAATTCACTTTGCCTCACAAGCCTAAGACGGAGCTCTGCAATTGGCCTACGGAAAGCAGAGGTCGGAAGACGGACGACAGAAGTCAGTATCCAGATATTCGAGTAGATTTGCGTCCATTCGTGGTTAACTAAACTCGTCGGTCTTGTCTTTCGCTCCTCGCGTTTTTTGTGTCTTCTCGTGCCTTTTCGTAGCAATCCATTCCGCATCGCTCACCGAACGCGTTGGATCAGGCGGCAATAAGAAAGCGGCGCAAAAGGGCCAAACTCATTAACCCGCAGCTTAGCAAGAAAGCCGAGTTGGAACTATCAGTAACGTGCGCTCCGTTTTGTGGTGTCACTTGGAACGTGAAGGCACGCGAGCTGGTATCTCGTGGTGTTTTCACGATTTGGCCGGAATCATCGATTCCGCTCGCTTGTTGGAGAGTCAAAGCTGGGGCAACGATCGATGACTTGATGTCGTTTTTTAGTCCGGCAGTAGTGAGAAATGGTTGCGTGTTGTCACCAAGGACGTTGCTACCGCCTATAAGTTGTCCCGAGTCGCTGATGCCGGAGTCGATGCTAGATACGTCCGGCGAGGCGCTCAGGTTGCTCGCGACTCCGTTTGAAGAAATGAACGCATGGGTATCACTGCTTGGCGCAACGCCTTTTTCCGTCACCTGCCCGGAATTATTAGTTCCGTAACGAGCGCTGGACGCGCCACCAGATGTGTCCGAGCTGCTCATGAATCCGCCCGCATCAAAAGAGGCCTGCGTGTTTCCATTTGGCGTGTCGTTAGCGCTGGCCACTTGGCGTGCACCGCTGATTCCGTTTCCATAACTGTATGAACCGCCAGATGTTCCCGGGTCAGTCATTACTCCGCTCGAGTAGAGGAAGTCGTTCCAACCGCCCGTCGGCGGATTGCTAAAGCCTGCTATCTGTCCGGTGTTATTGATTGCGGCACCAAAGCTATCAGTCGTCCCCAAGATACCCAAATCGTCGTGCACCGCTCCTCCTGAATTGACGGAAGCGTGCTTATTTTCTTCCCGCATCGAGACAGTGCTTTCGCCTGTGATCTCGTCAGAGCTGTTGATCGCACGTCCGTTGCGATACGAGCCGGCGAATCCACCCGAGTTACTCATCACTCCGCCGGAATCAATAAAAGCGTCGGTACCTGCCAATTGGGCGCCGTTGCCCATCATTTGTCCACTATTGGCGATACCATTCTCAAACGTGCCAAAGGTAGGCGTTCCTCCCAATAAGAGTCCCACATCCTTAAATGAAGCGTGTGTTTTGAATTTCAATACGGATGAAGATACTACTGCCAAAAGAAGTAAGGTCACGTAGGTGAACTTGCTCTTGAATGCGGACACCATGTATGGGGCTAGAAAGCCAGTCTGATGTGTTTTCATTTTCCGACGGGTTGATCAATACTCTGCGTATTAAAGACACCATCGGTCACAACATGTTTTTGTTATAATTTGCAGATATTGGTAATCAATAAGATCTGAATATCTTTAAAATAGGGAACCTCTCTTAAAGAAGAGAGGGTGGGAGGGAGGCGTAGCTGCGGATTCAAGGTTCAAGAGGAAAGACTTAATTCAAGAGAGCGGAGGCCGGTTGTCCCTAAATATTCGTGTAGATTCGTAGATCTTCTGCGTCGATCGCGCGGAGCGATGGCCTGTGCATTTTAGGCGCTGAACGCAGTCACGAATGCTGCACGATCGGTGCAACGTGCGGCTGCGAGGCTTGCAGATGTAATGGCGCCGCATGTGGACAAGGATGTGGATACTGAAAGCTCGCGTGAGGGTGTTGAGACGCAAAGCGATCGACTATTCCGCAGGTGGGGCGGGCCCGCCGTCCGCGGAACGTACAAGACCTATTGATTGACGCAATCTGCTTGCGTGAACACCTTGGTTCTTCATCACCATAACCCCGACGGCGGTCCCAGCGGATCCCGCCCCGCCTTCAGAGCTTAATAGTCGGTTCCGCGCTTGGAGACGAAACGGCTTTTTTTTGTCCCACCGTGGCCAACTCTCTTCCGAAGTGCATCACGCAGCGGCCGCGTTGGGCCGCAGGTGAAGGAGTAAGGTTCCAAGTTGAAGCTGGGGAGCCGGGTAACGCCACCGACTTGATGCTCAAGCTTGAGCGGAGGAAGGTCTTCCCAGGCCGAGCTTCTGGATCTGTTTCTAGGTTTTCGGATTCGGATGCTCCTCCACCAATTTTCAACCTGTCCCTTTCAACCGCTCTATTGCTTTCGCTGCCGCTTAGTCCTTCTGCGATGGTGCGGGAATCGGGTTCGATTTTCGACCTCTTTTAGACTTCGAAAAGCAGCTAAAAAACTACCTAAAAATCGGTCTCGGAAGGTCGTGCTTTAGGGCGCTATTTTTGAAAGAAAAGAGCTCAAAAACAGGACCAAAAGCAGGCTCGAAAAGCCCTGGTTTTGAAGGCCTTTTCGGGCCTACGAAGCATGCCTAAACAATGTTTTTTGGGAGCCTTTTTGAGCCTATTTTTCGAGTCTTTTCCGATGTCAAAGTCGCTTCTTTTCGAAGTCAAAAATAGCCAGTGAAAGGCGATTTTCGAGGTCAAAAAGGCCGTTTTGAAGTCGCTTTTTAGGGCTAAAAAGGAGTCGTTTGAGCTCCGGTTAGGGGCTCTTTTTTTCGAATAAAAATGAGGCCGAAAACGGAGTTTTTTTGTCGATTTCTGAGGCTTTTTTTTGGGCCGGAAAAGAGCCCTAAAAATGTGCTTTTATACGCGCGAAAACGGGTCGAAAACTCGCCGTCAAAGCCCTCGAAAGAGTCATTTTTTGGGGGCAAAACAGGTCTGAAATGAGACGTTTTGAGGCAATATTTTGATGCGGAAAAGGGCCTTCGAAAGGCACGAAAAACAGCTTAAAAGAGGCCTGTTTTAGGGTCATTTCGAAGCCCGATTTTGTCTGCAAAATAGACCTAAAAACGGGGGTTTAAAGGGCCTTTTTAGGTGCTTTTCGACTTCCTGAAAATGCGTGAACCAAGCACCATTTTATGCGCAAAATGAGCATGCAAAACGGGTTTTAAGGGCACGAAAAATGGGGGCTAAATCGAGCTTTCGAGACCCTCATTAAGCCCCTCATTTTGGGGATAAATAGGCTCAAAATGAGGAGTTTTGAGGGTGTAATTTTGATGCAAAAAGAGGTGTCGAAAGGCCTAAAAAAGAATTAAAAGACGTCTGTTTTCACGCTGTATTGCAGCCTGATTTGGGTTCTAAAATGAGGATGAAAAGGGCCTTTTTTTGGCGCTTTTGGATGTCGAAATGCGCGTCATTTTGATAACAAAAAAGCGTGCAAAAAAATGCTCGAAATAGGCTTCAAAACGTCCTTCAAAAGAGGCTTAATGTAGGACTTAATCGACGTCTGTACGGAACGTGCGTTAGGGGCATTAATGTAAATATATAAGTGCGAAAGAGTGAGGTAGTGACGATTGCATAATTACGATTAGTTTAGTGCGCCTAGAGCCTAGGCACGGGGCTAGGCGCATCGGCGATTCTCGGCACAGGGCCAAGCGCCGAAAGCAGGTCGTGGCGGATGCATCTGTCAGATGCAGACCAGCGGCCTGCGCTCCCACGGGCTGAAGACTTGTCCACGAATTGCACGAACTGCCACGAATTTAGGAAAAGTCCTTTGTGGACGTTTCAAAGAAGGTACGCGAATAATCCGAATGGAGTTACTTTACGATCCGGCCTCTGTGCCTCCGTGACTCTGCGGTTCAAACGTTTTTATGGGACTGCGATCCTCGGACCGGACGCGGACGGGCGCCGAGGGCGTAGGTTGAAGGCTTAAGGTGACAGGAGGAAGGTGTCGGAAAGGAGCCACGGCGGCAGAGGATTTAGCCGCAAAGAAGCGCAAATCGGAGGATCGGCGATTGACGCCGATCCTAGAGGTGATGCAACCGCGTCAATCGCGGTGGTTCTGTTTTGCTATCCCGCGCCGCCTGCGGGGCGGCCATCTTTTGTTTTCTTCGTGAGCTTCATGTCCTTCGTGGTTAATCGATGGCTTTGATTCGGACACGGGCTGGCGCCGAAGGCGTAGGTGGAGTTCAGCCATAAAAGAGCACAAAGATCTCAAAGAAAAATTTCCTGTGGTCTATGTGATCTTTTGTGGCTAATCCTTCCGTGCTTTTCCAAGTATTCCATGGGCGATTCTCAAACATTGCTCTGTGTCTCAGTGCCTCTGTGGTGAAAAATCCGCCTTCCTACGGGCTCGCGCGAACTTTCGGGAACCGGAAGTTTTGTGTTTATTCGGACGTAATCGTCCTTAACGCTGGACCCCTATGATCGATACCAAACTCCTGCGCGAGAATCCGGATGCCGTAAGAGCGGCGATCGCGAAGAAACACTTGGATGTGGACCTCGATGCCGTACTGGCGCTCGACGCTGCGTGGCGCGCCCAAGTCGCGGAGGTCGAAGGACTGCGGGCGAAACAAAAGTCGGCCAATAACGATATGGCCGCGCTGCCCAAGGGCTCGCCGGAGTTTATCGCGAAGGTTCAGGAGATGAAGGCGGTCTCGTCCCAGGTAAAGGAGCGGGAATTACAGTTGAAGGAGACCGAGGAGAAGTGGCGTCAGGCGATTTTGACTTTGCCCAATTTGCCTCATTCGAGCGTGCCGGAAGGTGCGGGTCCGGACGATAATGTGGTGTGTGCGACGCATGGTGACGTGACGGCAGTCTCGCCGGTCGCCAAGGCGCACTGGGAAATTCCGGGGTTCGAAAAGTTGTTCGACTTTGGCCGCGGCGCCAAGGTGACCGGAGCGGGGTTTCCGTTTTACGTGGGCGACGGCGCCCGTCTGGTTCGCGCGCTGGTGCAGTTCTTTTTAGATGAGAATGTAAAGGCCGGTTACACGGAGGTCGCTCCACCGATTTTTGTGAACGCCGCGAGCGCGACCGCGACAGGACAACTACCCGATAAGGAGGGGCAGATGTACGAAACGGTTGATCACCTGTATGCTGTGCCGACGGCCGAGGTGCCTTTGACGAATTTCTTCCGCGATGAAATCGTGGACGAGGCGAGTCTCCCTCTTTTCCGCTGTGCGTATACCCCGTGTTTCCGCCGTGAGGCCGGAAGCTACGGCAAGGACGTGCGCGGACTCAACCGGCTCCACCAATTCGACAAAGTGGAACTGCTCAAATGGGTCCATCCGACCACGAGCTACGATGAACTCGACAAGCTAAGGCAGGATGCGGAACGCATCCTGCAAAAGCTCGGTTTGCCGTACCAAATCCTTTTGATGTGTGGGGGGGATCTCGGCTTTGCGCAGGCCAAGAAATACGATCTCGAAGTCTGGGCGGCGGGCCAGAAGCGCTGGTTAGAAGTGTCGAGCTGTTCGAACTTTGAAACGTTCCAGGCACGCCGCGCGCAGATTCGTTACCGTTCAAAGGAAACCGGAAAGCCCGAGTTGGTGCATACGTTAAACGGTTCGGGCCTCGCGGTTCCGCGCGTGCTGGCCGCACTGATGGAAAACAATCTTCAACCCGATGGGCGCGTGAAGATTCCAGGGCCCCTCCTGCCATATTTCGGAAAAGAGTTTTTGAGTTTCAGTTAAGGCAGAACGGATCCAGGGAGTGCCCGTGGAACATACAGAAGAAGGAATCACTACGAAATACACCAAATACACGAAAGTTAAGGAGGGGATGCACAGGCAGTCCGAAACCGCTAGAATTTCTCCGCGACTGTTCGTCACCTCGGAGGCCTTGCGTTTTCCTTCAGCGGGTTTTTGCGCTGAGCCTAAGAAGCTTCTTCATGGCTAAAAATTATAACTGGCAAAACGCCGCGGTGCAGTTTGGAAAGGAAATCGAAAAAGTCGGGTTGCACTCCGCAGTCGTTGCCTGGGCTAATGCTCGACCTCTCGAGGAAAAATGGGCGGTTGGGTTTTCGGGTGGTTCGGATTCGCTGGCGCTTTTGCTTGTGCTCTGGGCGCAGTTTCCCGAGCGAAAAAAGCAATGGATTGCACTGCATTTTAATCACCGGCTCCGCGGGAAAGCAGCCGATCTCGATGAGGCGTTTTGTGGCAAGGTATGCGAATCGTTAGACGTGACTTTCAAATCGGGCCGGTGGTCGCGGCCACCGGCAAAACCGAGCGAGGAACAAGCGCGGGAGGCTCGCTTCGATTTCTTTGCGCGCTGCATGGAAGACGAAAGGGTCAACGTCCTTTGGCTCGGGCATCAACTCGATGACATTGCGGAGACTTTTTTGATGCGTATGGCGCGAGGAAGCGGGAGTGGGGGATTGAGCGCGCCGCGGCCCGTGCAAGTGATGTCAGATGGATCTGTTTTCGTGCGGCCACTGCTCAACCAGAAGAAGGAATTTATCCAAAGCGCGCTGAAGAAAGCGCGAGTAACCTGGCGTGAAGACGCGACCAATGGTGGGACCGATTTTTTCCGCACGCGCGTCAGGGCCAGGGTCGTGCCGGTTTGGAGGAAGGCGTCGCCCAATGATGCGTTGGTGGGTGCCGCGCTGAGCCGTGAGCTTTTGGAAGAAGATGATCTGGCTCTGAACCTCTGGCTAAATGAACTCTGGCCCGCGGGAGACGACACGATCCTAGACCTTCTTAAGTTGGCGGGGAAGCCGCGAGCGCTCTTGCGGCGTGCCCTGCACCGGTGGCGGCTCGCGGTGGGATTGGAGTTTTCCAAGCGCGGCTTCGACGAACTACTCGCCCGCTGCGAACAAGGGACCGATTTTCGGATGAGCGCGGGGAGGAACCGGTTTGCTGTGGTCTCCGGAGGGCGCCTTCGCGCTGAGCTCGAAGGCGCCATTAGCGAGGCAGGCACGCAGCGGCCCTTTTTACTGAAAGAGGGGGAAGCGCGGATGCTGTCGGACGGAGCGCAGGTTGCATCGGAGCGAGTAATCGTGACCGCCGGGCTACGGAAACAGATCTTTGCAGGTAAATTTGTGGAAAATGGAACCGTTTTTGTAAAAGCCCATCCATTGAACAAAATGGAATTATGCGTAAGATCATGGAAGTCAGGTGATCGTTATTTGCCTCTCGGAGCGCCGGGGGTTTCTAAACTTCAAGATTTGTTTGTGAATCGTAAAATTCCTCTCGTTAAACGTAGAAAATTACCGATTTTTGCCAGTTTGGCGGGCGATATCCTTTGGGTTCCTGGGTTGCCTCCTGCTGAAAGCCATAAAATCACGTCCGAAACCTCCGTCGCGCTGCGTTTGACTTATGCCTCTGGAACCTCCACTCTAAACCCTTAGTCCAATTACACATGTCTGATACGGAAAATAAAACAAAACGCCGTCCCCTCAAAAACCTCCCTCCAGATCGGTTTCAGCCGAAAGTATTGCTGATTTGGTTGGCTATTGTGGCGGCGGTTCTCGTCCTTTTTTACGTCAATCCACGTCAATCCACTGCGCCGGCTACGCTGAAAATTCAGCAGGTCGTTGAACTCGCCGAACAAGGCAAGATCAGGCAGGCTGCGGTCCAGCCCGACCCTTCCGGCGGGCGTGACTGGTACGCTCTTCAAGGAGAGACGAAGGAAGATATCCCCAACGGCGACAATAAGCCAACGAACAAGTTCGTGGCGTCGGGTCGTCTGACCGATGCCAATATGGAGCGCCTGCAGAAGTCGTTGGTGTTCGTTGAGCGTCCTGCCACGACCATGATGACGCAGCTGATTTATCAGCTGCTACCGTTCGTCATCGTGATCGGCCTGCTCTATTTCCTCTTTGTTCGCCAAATCAAGCAAGCCGGTCGAGGCGCTTTAAGCTTTGGCAAGAGCCGCGCTAAGCTGCTCACACGCGATCGCGATCGTATCACGTTCGCCGACGTTGCTGGTTGTGACGAAGCGAAGGAAGAAGTGGGCGAGGTTGTAGAATTTTTGCGCGATCCCAAGAAGTTTACCAAGATGGGTGGCAAGATTCCGAAGGGTATCTTGATGGTCGGTCCTCCGGGCACCGGTAAGACGCTGCTTGCCAAGGCGGTCGCCGGTGAGGCGGAAGTGCCATTCTTTTCCATCAGCGGTTCCGATTTCGTCGAGATGTTTGTCGGTGTGGGTGCGAGCCGCGTGCGCGACATGTTCGAGCAGGGCCGCAAGAACGCCCCTTGTATCATTTTTATCGACGAAATCGACGCCGTGGGTCGTCAACGTGGCGCAGGCCTCGGTGGTGGCAATGACGAACGTGAACAGACTTTGAACTCGATGCTCGTCGAGATGGACGGCTTCGACACCACGGAAGGCGTGATCATCATCGCGGCCACCAATCGTCCAGATGTGCTCGATAGTGCGTTGCTGCGTCCCGGCCGTTTCGACCGTCAGGTCTATGTTGACCTTCCTGACTTACAGGGCCGCGAACAAATCCTTCGCGTCCATGCCAAGAAAATTGCTCTCGCGGACAACGTAGATCTCGCGGTCATCGCCCGCGGCACGTCCGGTCTCTCTGGCGCCGATTTGGCGAACTTGCTCAACGAAGCTGCGCTGCTAGCGGCTCGTCGCGGCAAAAAGAAAGTGGAGATGATCGACGTGGAAGACGCGCGCGAAAAAGTTCAATTCGGTCGCGAACATCGTCGTGTCATGGATGATGACGAGAAGAAGATGACGGCTTATCATGAATCCGGACACGCCTTGGTTCAAGCCGTGTTGGACGACGGTACGTTGCCGGTTCACAAGGTGACGATTATTCCTCGTGGACGCAGCCTCGGCAGCACGATGTTCGTTCCCAAGAAGGACATTCTTACCCAAGCTAAGAAGCGGATGCTCAACCAAATCGCGATGGCGATGGGTGGACGCATCGGTGAAGAGATCGTGACGAACGACCTGAGCAGCGGTGCTTCGGGCGATATCAAGCAGGCTACCGCGGTCGCTCGCCATATGGTCTGCGATTGGGGTATGAGCGAACTCGGTCCTGTCGCCTACGGAGACAACCAAGACACGGTTTTCCTTGGGCGTGAAATCACGCGCTCACATGCGTATAGCGATGTAACTGCCCTGAAAATCGATACCGAAGTTCGGCGTATCATCGACGAACAATTTGTTCGGGCGAAAGCCATCATCTTGGAGAAACGCGACGCGCTAGATAAGATTGCGAACGCTCTTTTGGAATACGAAACAATCGAAGGACGCCATGTACTTGAAATCTTAGAACACGGCGAAATCCGGTCTCCGATCTTCAAGTTCGTACCGCCACCTCCGAAGATTGAGGAAAAGAAGAAGGCCAAAGAAGAGGTGCCTTCACCGCTTTCACCTGGTAGCGCTCCGGCTCCTACGCCAGCGTAACCAAGACGAATTATTTCAGAGGGCCGAAGGAATTATCCTTCGGCCTTTTTTGTTTCCTCTTCCTGCTTGATGACCAACACTGGTTTCTGATGCGCATCGAATCAGAAACCCAGATTTCATTTTCCGAACTCGGCCGCCGTGCGGGCGAACCGACCATCGCCCGGTTGATGACCTTGGCTCTCGAAAATCCTAGTCTCCTTTCCTTGGCGGCTGGCTTCACGGACAATCGCACACTGCCGGTGGATGCGGTCAAGGCCGCAGTGGATGCGTTGCTCGCTCGCGCGACCGAACCCGAGTACCTGCAATATGGAATGAATCAAGGCAGGCCTGCGCTCCGTCGAATGCTCGCAGAGCGACTCGTTGCGCGAGAGAGGGTTTTCGCTGATGGCGATTTGGCCAAACGAATACTGATTACGAACGGTTCTCAGCAAGCGCTTTATCTCGCGATACAGAC
>WNFI01391345.1_pt2 | contig 10352 bp, 9 predicted proteins | sample 5400471 | NCBI WGS metagenome assembly WNFI01 (sample SAMN13153348, study PRJNA577476) | soil metagenome | isolation source: 100 cm saprolite on Douglas fir-dominated hillslope | place: USA:California | collected 2013-09-17 | reverse complement strand
CCCCCGGGCCCGGCCGCGACGCGCTCCAGGCGATTGCCGGACCAATCGCGGGCGTAGACGCTGAAACGCCGGTAGAGATCGGAGTAGTACTCCGGCGTCATGCGGCCGCCGCAACCCCAGTTCTCGTTGCCGATGCCGAGGAAGGGAACCTTCCAGGGCTGCGGGCGGCCATTGGCCTCCCGGCGCTTGGCCAGGTCGCTGTCGCCGCCGAAGGTCATGTACTCGATCCAGTCGGCCATCTCCTGGGGAGATCCGCTGCCGACGTTGGTGGCCACGTAGGGATCCGCGCCGATCTGCTCACAGAAATCGAGGAACTCGTGGGTGCCGAAGCTGTTGTCCTCCACCACCCCGCCCCAATGGATGTTGACGCGCCGCGGCCGCTTCTCCGCCGCGCCCACGCCATCCTGCCAGTGGTATTGATCGGCAAAGCAGCCGCCCGGCCAGCGCAGGTTGGGGATCTTGATCTTGCGGAGGGCTTGAACGACGTCGTTGCGAATGCCGCGGGTGTTCGGGACGGTCGACCGGGGGCCGACCCACAAGCCGTCATAGATGCAGCGGCCGAGGTGCTCGGCAAAGTGCCCGTAGATGTGCCGGCTGATCACCGGGCCGGGCTCGCCGGCGCGGATGGTCAGCGTGGCGTGCCTGGGCTGCTGCGCGAGCACGACACCCGTCGCGGCCGGGCGGATGAACGAGGCGAGGAGGAAAGCCGAAAGGACCAGGGCCCGTCGTTTCATGGCGCCGCCTCCGGCCGCATCATCGCTCGTGCTGAGGAATGTCGTCATATCGTAATACGATGCCCAGGCCGCCCGCCAAGCCACGGCCGCGGCGCGGGACGGGACGGTAAGGGGAAAGGACGGGCCCGATGGAACAGCAGTACCTGAACCTGATCGGCGGGAAGTGGGGCCCGGCCGCGGGCGGCGCCACCAGTCCTGACCGCAACCCGGCACGCCGCGAGGAGGTGGTGGCCGTCTTCCCGTCCGCGGGCAAGGAAGATGCGATACGCGCCGCGGAGGCGGCCGCCCAGGCCTTCCCCGGCTGGGCGCGCACGCCCATGCCGAAGCGCGGCGAGATCCTGCTCAAGGCGGCCGCGCTGCTGGAGCAGCGGCTGGACGCGGTGGCGGAGGCCCTCACCCGCGAGGAAGGCAAGACGCTGGCCGAGAGCAAGGGCGAGGTCGCGCGAGGGGTCAGCCTCCTGCGCTACTACGCGGGGGAGGCGCTCCAGCCGACGGGCGAGGTCTACGGCTCCGCTTCCCCGAGCACGTTCCTCTTCGCCGAGCGCGTGCCGCTGGGACCGGTCGCCTTGATCACGCCCTGGAACTTTCCGGTGGCCATTCCGACGTGGAAGGTCGCGCCCGCCCTCGCCTTCGGCAACACGGTCGTGCTCAAGCCGGCGGAGCTGACCCCGCTCACCGCCTGGCACCTGGCCGACGTCCTGGACAAGGCCGGCCTGCCTCCGGGGGTGTTGAACCTGGTGGTGGGCCGCGGATCCCAGGTCGGCCCGGCGCTGGTGGAGAGCCCGCACATCAAGGCCATCAGCTTCACCGGCTCCAACGCCGTCGGCTCGAAGCTGGCCGCGCAATGCGCGGAGCGCGGGATCAAGTTCCAGCTCGAGATGGGCGGCAAGAACCCGGTGGTGGTCCTCGGCGACGCCGATCTCGACAAGGCGGTGGAGGTGACCATCGCAGGGGCCATGCTCGCCACGGGCCAGAAGTGCACGGCCACCAGCCGCGTGATCGTCCAGCGCGATGTCCTCGACGGCTTCCGCCAGCGGCTGGCCGCCAAGGCCTCATCCTTGAAGGTGGGCGACGGCATGAAGGCCGACACCTACATGGGCCCGCTGGTGAGCGCGGACGCCGAGAAGACCGTGCTCGACTACATCGAGGTGGGCAAGCACGAGGGCGCGCGCCTCTTGACGGGAGGATCCAAGCTCCAGGGTGGTGAGTACGACCAGGGATACTTCGTGGCCCCGACCGTGTTCGATGGCGTGCGGCCCGACATGCGGATCGCCCAGGAAGAGATCTTCGGGCCGGTGGTCGCGGTCATGGAGGCGCGAGACTTCGACCAGGCGGTCGCGCTCGCCAACGATACCCGGTTCGGCCTGAGCGCATCCGTCGTCACCCGCGACCTGGGCCTGGCCCTGCGCTTCATCCGCGAGATCGACGCGGGCATCGTCCACGTCAACTCGCAGACGGCGGGCGCCGAGCCCCAGGTGCCTTTCGGCGGCTTCAAGGGCTCGAGCAGCGGCACGCGCGAGCAGGGCAAGGCGGCGCGCGAGTTCTTCACGCAGATCAAGACCGTGTATCTCGATCCGCCCTAGCGGCGAGCGTCTATCGCGCCACGCCGAAGCTGAGAATGGTCTTCGAGCGGTACTCCTGGCCCGGCCGCAGGACCGTCGAGGGAAACGTGGGCTGGTTCGGGGAATCCGGGAAGTGCTGGGTCTCCAGGCACAGGGCCCATCGCTTCTTGTAGACAACCCCGCCCTTGCCGGTGACGGTGCCGTCGAGGAAGTTCCCGGAGTAGAACTGCACGCCGGGCTCGGTGGTCTGGACGTCGAGCGTGCGCCCGCTGACGGGATCGACCACGCGCGCGGCATGGACGAGGCCGTCCCCGCTCCGGTTCACCACGAAGTTGTGGTCGTAGCCGCCGCCGCGGCGGAGCTGCTCGTCGTCCTGGCCGATGCGGGCGCCGACCTGGGTGGGCTTCCGGAAGTCGAACGGGGTGCCCTCCACGGGCGTGAGCGGTCCGAGCGGGATCAGCGTGGCATCGACGGGCGTGAATCGGTCGGCGTCGAGGGTCAGCTGGTGGCCGAGGATATCGGTCTTCCCGCCGGTCAGGTTGAAGTACGAGTGCTGGGTGAGGTTGACGATGGTGGGCTTGTCGGTGGTGGCCGCGTATTCGAAGCGCAGCTCGTCGCGATCGGTCAAGGTGTACGTCACGCGCCCGCTGAGCGTACCCGGATAGCCCTCCTCGCCATCGGGGCTGGTGTAACGGAACGTCACGGAGGCGCCCTCCGGCGTGGACGCGGACTCGCCTTTCCAGACGACCTTGTCGAATCCTTTCACCCCGCCGTGGAGGTGGTTGGGCCCGTTGTTGGTGGCGAGCGTGTAGGTCTTGCCGTCGAGCGTGAAGCGGCCCTTGGCGATGCGGTTGCCGTAGCGGCCGACGACGGCGCCGAAATAGGACGGCTGGCGGAGGTAGCCGGCCAGATCGTCGTGACCGAGGACGATGTCTTCGAACCGTCCCGCCCGATCCGGGACGCGCAGGGAGACGATGACCGCTCCATACGTGATCGCCCGCACCTCGATACCGTGAGCGTTGCGCAGCGTGAAGGATTCGACCGCCGTCCCGTCCGGCGTACGGCCAAAAGGCGCGCGGCTCACCGCGGGCTTGCCGGTGGGCGCGAAAAGCAGGACGCAGCCCGCGATCAGACTCGCGCGACCAGACTTCATGCTCCACCTCCGCCGCATTGCCCTTGTCTCGGATCGATCGCCGCCCGATAATTCCGTCGTATCATATGGCAAGAGTTCCCCTTCCCACGCCGACGCCGACGCATCGTGGCTACCCGCGCGGCGGGTTGCACGGCCAGATCGTGCACGCCATCGGCCGCCGCATCCTCAGCGGCGAGATCCGGCCCGGTGAGCTCCTCCCCGCCGACCCCGAGCTGCGCGCCAGCCGCACCGTGGTACGGGAAGCGGTCAAGGTCCTGGCCGCCAAGGGCCTCGTGGAGTCGCGCCCCAAGACGGGCACACGCGTGCGGCGGCCCGAGTCCTGGAACCTCCTCGACCCCGACGTCCTGGCCTGGCAGCAGGAAGGCATGCCGCAGCCGGCCTTCCTGCGCAAGCTCACCGAGGTGCGCCTCATCGTCGAGCCGGCGGCGGCGGAGCGGGCGGCGCTGCGCGCCCGTCCGGCCGCGCTGGCCGCCCTCGACGCGGCCTTTCGCGAGATGGAGGCGGCCCTGGCCCGCTCCCCGCCGGACTACGAGGCCTTCGACCAGGCGGACATCCGTTTCCACCGCGCGATCCTGCAAGCCTGTGACAACGATGTGCTCGAGCAGATGAGCGCGATGGTGTATTCGGCCCTGCTCGTCAGCTTCCACGCCACCAGCCGCCTGCGCGGCCGTGCCCGCGCTTCGCTGCCGCGGCACCGGGCCATCCTCGAGGCCATCCGCGGCCACCGGCCGCGCCGGGCCGGCGCGGCCATGCGCCGGCTCGTGCAGAGCACGGCCCAGGAGATCGAAGCCCTGCCCCGCAAGCGCCCGCGGCGCGGCTGACCTCCCCGCGATCATCGGCGACGCCGTCCCTGGCCCACTAGTCGTATCATATGCACGAATGGTGGGCCGACTGGAGGGCAAGGTCGCGCTGGTGACCGGAGGCGCGCAGGGCATCGGCCGCGCCATCGTCGAGAAGCTCGCGCAGGAGGGGGCGCGCGTGAGCTTCCTCGACCTCGACGAGGCGGGAGGCGCGGCCACCGCGCGCGCGCTGGGCGGAGGCGGGCGGGGCGTGGCCTTCACGAGAGCGGACGTCACTCACGAGAGCGAGGTGGAATCGGCCATCGCGCAGGTGATCGGGCGGGAGGGCGGCCTCGACGTGCTCGTGAACAACGCCGGGGTGAACGCCTACTTCGACGCCACCGCCATGACGGAGGCGCAATGGGATACGGTGTTCGCGGTGGACCTCAAGGGCGCGTGGCTGTGCAGCAAGCACGCGCTGCCGGCGATGAAGCGCGCCGGACGCGGCTCCATCGTGAACATCGCCTCCATCCACGCCATGCTCACCATCGCCGGGATGTTCCCGTACGCGGCGGCCAAGGCGGGCCTGGTCGGCCTCACGCGGAGCCTGGCCCTCGACTGCGCGCCCGCGGGCATCCGGGTCAACGCCGTGCTGCCCGGATGGACGCGCACGCGGCTGGCGGAGGAATGGTTCCGGATGCAGCCGGATCCCGCGGAGGCCGAGCGCAAGGTGGTGGCCGTGCATCCGCTGGGCCGGCTGGCCACGCCCATGGAAGTCGCGAACCTCGTCGCCTTCGTGGCCTCCGACGAGGCCTCCGCCATCACGGGCGCGGCCCTGGCCGTGGACGGCGGACTGAGCGCGCGGTTCGCGACATGAGCGGTCCCGCCGCCGGGGACCCTCGGGAAGGGAGCGTCTCCATGCGCCAAGCGCGATCGATCCTCAGCGGCCTCCGCCTGCCGGAAGCCGACGCCCACGACCTGCCGGGATCCGCCAAGCGGTTCGCCGATGGCGGCCAGTATCGGATCGAGATCCCGTCCGTGGAAGGGCCGCGCGCCCTGGAAGCGGTGGTGGCGGCGGCGGCCGAGCACGCAGTCGGTGTCCACCGCATCAGCCAGGGCAGCGGCATCATGCTGCTCACGGACGCGGAGATCTCCGCCATGCTCGCGCTGGGCCGCGCCCAGGGCATCGAGGTGTGCCTCTTCGTCGGACCGCGCGCGTCGTGGGACGTCGGCGTCCAGGCGGCCAGCACGAGCGGCCGCGTCCTGGGCGCGTCCCTCCGCGGCGCGGACCAGCTCGCCTACGGCATCGAGGACGTGCTCCGCGCCGCCGCGCTCGGGGTGCGCTCGGTACTGGTCGGTGACGTCGGCCACCTCATGGTGCTGGGCCGCATGAAGGCCAAGGGCGACCTGCCGTCGGACTTCGTGCTCAAGACCTCGATCACCCTGCCCGCGGCCAACCCCGCCACCGCGCGCGTGCTGGAGGACCTGGGCGCCACGTCCGTCAACCTCCCCGTCGACCTGTCGCTGGCCCAGATCGCGGCCGTGCGGCAGGCCATCGACGTCGCCATCGACTTCTACGTGGAGAGCCCGGACGACTTCGGCGGGGCCGTGCGCCACTACGAGATCCCGGAGCTGGTGCGCGTGGCCGCCCCCATCTACCTGAAGTTCGGCCTCCGCAACGCGCCCGGCCTGTATCCGAGCGGCCAGCACCTGGAGGCCGCGGTGCTGGCGCTGTCGCGTGAGCGCGTGCGCCGCGCCGCCATCGGCCTCGGCATCCTCCGCCGCTATGCCCCCGGCGCCGTGGCCTCCCCGATGGGACCGACTCGATGACGCCCCGCAGCTCTCGTGCCGCCAAGGGCGCGCGGCGATCGCGTCCCGTCCCGTCCGCGCCAACCGTCCGGCCCGCGGCCGCGCACAAGATCGTGGACCTGCGCACCACGGTGGTGGGAACGCCGTGGCGCGAGCTGGTGTTCGTGGAGCTCACCACCGACTCGGGCCTGGTGGGAGTGGGCGAGGTCCGCATCGTCAACAAGACGGACACCCTCGTGGCCTGCCTCCACGAGCTGGGGCCGCGCTACGTCGTGGGCTCGGATCCCTTCGACGTGGAGCGGCTCGCCTGGAACGTGCAGCGCGCGGAATACGGGCGCCCGGGGGAGGTGACGCAGTCGGCCCTGGCCGCATTCGACATCGCGTGCTGGGACCTGATGGGGCAGGCGTTGGGCGTGCCGGTGTGGAAGCTCCTCGGCGGCCGCTTCCGCGACCGCGTCCCCGCGTACGCCAACGGCTGGTACCAGGCCGAGCGCGATCCGCTGGTGATCGCGCGCCTGGCCCGCGGCGTGGTGAAGCGGGGGTACCGCGGACTCAAGCTGGACCCGTTCGGGGCGGCCAGCGCCGAGCTGTCCGCCGCCGAGCGCCGGCGCGCCGTCGCCATCGTCGCCGCCGTCCGCGAGGCCGTCGGCCCGGACGTGCAGGTCATGGTCGAGATGCACGGGCGGTTCACTCCGGGCACGGCGGCGCAGGTGGCGGCGCTGCTCGAGCCCTACGCGCCGGAGTGGATCGAGGAGCCGGTGCCGCCCGAGAACGCGGCCGCGCTCGCCCGCGTGCGCGCGGCCACGAACCTCACCATCGCCACCGGCGAGCGCGCCCACACCATGGAGGACATCCGCCCGTTCCTCGAGGGCGGATGCGTGGACGTCGTGCAGGTGGACCTCACCCACTTCGGCGGCTTCCTGCCCATGAAGCGCCTGGCCGGCTGGGCCGACGCCTACTACCTGCTGCTCGCGCCCCACAACGTCTGCGGTCCGGTGGGGACCATGGCCAACCTGCACCTGGCGGTGGCGACGCCGAACTACAAGGTGCTCGAGCATTTCAACGACTTCGCCGATGGCTGGGTCCAGGACCTGGTGGACGCGCCGCCGCGCATCGATCCGAGCGACGGGTGCTTCCCCCTACCCGACCGTCCCGGCCTCGGCCTCGAGCTCGATCACGAGGCCTGCGCGGCGCACCCGCGCACCGGCGGACGCATCCAGCTCTTCGAGGCGGGCTGGGAGCGCCGCGGCTTCGGCGCGGCGAAGACCGGACGCAAGCGGCGCTCATGACCGCTGCCGCCGTCGAGCTGGTGCTGGACGCGCGGGCGGACCTGGGCGAAGGGCCGCGTTGGGATTCCGCCCACCAGCGACTGCTCTGGGTGGACATCATGCGCGGCCGGGTCCACGCCTTCACACCGTCCACCGGCGCCTGCCGGAATGTCGCCGTCGGCCAGCCCGTGGGTGCCCTGGCGTCTTGCCGCGATGGAAGCCTGGTGCTCGCCGTCGCCGGCGGCTTCGCGCGGCTGGATCTGGACTCGCAGAAGTTCGAGATGCAGGCCGCGGTGGAGGCGGACCGCCCGCAGAACCGGATGAACGACGGCGCCTGCGACGGCGCGGGCCGGTTCTGGGCGGGCACGATGGCGCTGGATGAGCAGCCGGGCGCGGGCGCGCTCTATCGCCTCGATCCCGACCTCACCGTCCACACGATGCTGACCGGCGTGTCGATCTCGAACGGCCTGGACTGGAGCCTGGACGGCCGCCGCATGTACTACGTCGACAGCCCCACCCGGCGCATCGACGTCTTCGACTTCGACGTGGCCACGGGCTCGATCGCGAACCGCCGGACGTTCGTGGAGGTGCCCGCCGACGCGGGAGTGCCGGACGGGCTGACCATCGATGCGGCGGGCTTCGTTTGGCTCGCCCTCTGGGGGGGCGCGGCCTTGCGCCGCTTCGCTCCGGACGGGACGCTGGAGCGGGTGGTGCCGCTTCCGGTGACGCATCCCACGAGCTGTGCGTTCGGCGGGGCCGCCCTCGACGAGCTGTACGTCACCAGCGCCCGCCGCCCGCTCACCGCGGAGGAGAAGGCGCGCCAGCCCCAGGCGGGAGGCGTGTTCCGCGTGCGACCGGGCGTGGTCGGCCGGCCCGCCCATCTCTTCGGACGACCGGCGTGAGCGGGCTCGAATTCCACGACATCCACAAGTCGTTCCGCGCCGTGCAGGCGCTGCGCGGCGTGAGCGTCTCGGTGGCGGCGGGCGAGGCGCACGCGATCGTCGGCGAGAACGGCGCGGGCAAGTCGACCCTCCTTCGCATCCTGGCCGGGAGCATCGCGCCCGACCACGGCGAGCTGCGGCTGGATGGCGAGCGGCTGCGACTGCACGCGCCCCGCGATGCGCTCTCTCGCGGGATCGGCGTCGTTCACCAGGAGATGCTCGCCTTCCCGAACCTGAGCGTGGCCGCCAACGTGTTCGCCGGGCGCGAGCTGACCGGGCCCGGTGGGCGCCTGCGCGAGCGTGCCATGCGGGAGCGCACGCGCGAGTTGCTCGCGCGCCTGCACCTCGACGTCTCGCCCGACGCGCGCATGGAGAGCCTGCCCACCGCGCAGCGCCAGCTCGTGCAGGTCGCACGCGCCCTCGTCTTCGAATGCCGGATCCTGGCCCTGGACGAGCCCACCACGTCCTTGACCGACGCCGAGACCGACCACCTGTTCGCGATCCTCGAGGACCTGCGCCACCGCGGCCTCACCCTCCTCTACGTGTCCCATCGGCTGCCCGAGGTCTTCCGCCTCTGCGACCGCATCACGGTGCTGCGCGACGGTGGCCACGTCGGCACGTTCCCGCGCGCCGAGGTCGCCACCGCGGACGTGGTGCGCGCGATGGTGGGACGCGACCTGCCACCTCGCAAGGCGGAGGCACGGCCGCCCGCGTCCGCTCCCCTGCTGGCACTGCGCAACTGGACGCGCCGGCCTTGCTTCCAGGGCATATCACTCTCCCTGCGCGCGGGCGAGGTCGTGGGGCTCTTCGGGCTGGTGGGATCCGGGCGCTCGGAGCTGCTGGAGACACTCGTCGGGTTGGACGCGGCCGACGAGGGCGTGCTCGAGCTCGGCGGCCGCGCGGTCCGTTTCGGTTCCCCGCGCCGCGCGGCACGCGCGGGCTTGGTGCTCGTGCCCGAGGAGCGCCAGCGTCAGGGCCTCCTCTTCAACCTGGGCCTGGGCGACAACCTCGCCCTGCCGCGCGCGGTCGCAGACGGAGACGTCGTGCTGCGCCGCGACCGCGAACGGCGGTCGGGGGAAGGCCTGCTCGCGCAGTGGCGCATCAAGGCCTCCTCGCTCGACGCCACGCCCGACACGCTCAGCGGCGGGAACCAGCAGAAGGTCGTGCTCGCGCGCTGGCTGGCCACGCGGCCGCGCGTGCTGCTCCTGGACGAGCCGACGAAGGGCGTCGACGTCGGCGCCAAATACGAGATCCACGCCGTCGTGCGTCGCGTCGCCGCGGAGGGCGCGGCCTGCCTGGTCGTCTCCAGCGACCTGCCGGAGGTGCTGGCCCTGGCGGACCGCATCCTGGTGATGCGCGAGGGCCGGCTCCAGGGTGAGATCGCGGCGGCGGACGCGAGCGAGGAGCGCGTGATGCATCTGGCCACCGCCGAAGAGGGCCACGCCGCGTGAAATGGTTCTGGCGCGTGCGCGAGGCCCGCACCGTCATCATCCTGCTGGCGGAGATCGCGTTCTTCACCTGGTACCTGTGGCCGGAGGCCGGCCGCAGTCACCCGTTCCTCAACGGCGCCAATGGCCTCCTGATCCTGAAGTACTCGTCCGTCTATGGCATCGCCGCCGTCGGCGCCGCCATGGTGATCATCTCCGGCGGCGTGGACCTCTCGCCCGGCGCCGTGATCGCCCTGGCCGGCGTGGTCGCGGGCAAGCTCTTCGTCGAGAGCGGCTACGCGCTCGCGACCAGCCTGGCTGCCGGCATCGGGGTCGGCGTGCTGGCGGGGGTGCTCACCGCGGCCCTCGTCGTACTCGTGGGTCTGCCGCCGTTCATCGCCACGCTGGGGATGATGGGAGTGGCCCGCGGGGCCGCCTTCATCATCACGGAAGGCCGGTTCTTCGACGTCTCCGGCGCGCTGCCCGCGGGATGGCGGCCGCTGGGCATCCCCATCGCCTGGCTGGCGCCTGCGGTGATGATCGCGCTCGGCATGCTGTTCCAGGTGCTCATGAACGCCTTCCAGTGGGGACGCGCCGTGTACGCGGTGGGCGGCAACGAGACGGCCGCCCTCTATTCGGGAATCCCGGTGGCGGCCGTGAAGACGTCCGTCTACGTGCT
>WNFI01391233.1_pt1 | contig 10352 bp, 7 predicted proteins | sample 5400471 | NCBI WGS metagenome assembly WNFI01 (sample SAMN13153348, study PRJNA577476) | soil metagenome | isolation source: 100 cm saprolite on Douglas fir-dominated hillslope | place: USA:California | collected 2013-09-17 | reverse complement strand
CCTATAGGTTGAAATTGCACACTGAGGACCTGGTGAACCACGTTCGCCGGCAGATCGTTCAGATCGAGGGGATGCCGACGCTGGACCAGCTTCGCCCTGGCTTGATGCGCGCGTGGGCGGTGTGGGCCTGGGCCCAGGACAATCGCGATAGGGAGTTCATTGAGAGCTTCTCCCTCATCGCGCTTGGACTCATTTTCGATTATCTCAAACGTCTTGATGGACTGCCGCAGGCTTGAATCAAAATTGATACCATCCAGATACCGCAGATACTAGTACTCACAGTCGAAGTCCCCAAATTGGTTTGCCGTGTTGTGCTTGCATTGTACGTTACTGTAGTGAAGTAGGGGTATCCGAAGGAGCAGAATTGAATCACACGCAATATCTTGAATGAATTTTCATGTCCGAGAAAACCTCGAGAAATTTATAGTGCATGACGAGACTGACGGCGATCAATTGATGCCGCTTTATTCAGACAGAAGTTGTTCAGGGCACTCAGGATATATTTGATACACTATAAATGGCTGGTAACCCTGGAGCACGCACAGGAGCGTGTCACGAGGCACTAGAGTAGGAGACATCTCCCGTCAGGGTTGTCTGACTGCACAGGAAAAACAGACGGCATGTCATACCTTACACCCTCCTTGACTCGCTCAGCTTGTGGGATGGATGGGATTATGAATGTAGGTACAACAAGGCACAGGAATCATTCGGATATCATGGTTCATAACCGAGGGACGCCGCAGTTGCGAGTGCGAAGGGCTTCCAGGAAACAGAAGGCATTGAACTCCGAGCTCGACTAGAAGAGAAGATAGTCTCTTCTCTCCTAATCCAACTCGCAATGCAATGAACGCTGTCCGCGGATTCCAGAAATAATTTCGCAATACGCATCATATGCTCGATAGTTGTAGAGATTGCTAACGAATCTGGTGTCAAGACGGGCAGAAACACATAACAGGAAATCACTCACCGAACTATGCTCTCCGAGGATACCTTTTCGAGCTCAAGAGGTAGTTTGAGCCGGCTCCGTAATTTCCTAGGTAGGGCGGAATCCATCATGACTGACCTGCCGGCGAGCTCGAACCGAATGAAACACTTTCCATGCTTCTCTTATTTTTTATTTCCCTCCGCGGTGCCTGAGGGAATTCTAGCATTGATTCTAAATTCGACTCTGGAACCACATCGCCATTCATTGCGTAACAGCGATCAGCGTAGAAGTGAAACGTCCAAACAATGTCATAGATCTGCTCACGTCTTTGTACCACATGCACCCCATTACAAACGTAGCCCTAGTTCTTTCCGCGGCCTTGCCGTCCCACCATCAGTGTTAATATTGATATTGTTGAACGTACGTATGGACTTCTGGAAGAATTCGAAGGCCATAGCAACCTGGGTTCGTCCCTTTGCAAGGTTCATCAAGTCGAATGACAGTTTTGGGGAGTAGCGCACTGATGCGCGGTCGTCCGATCACGGTATAGTGTGATATGCTGGCGTAGTGGCATAGTGCATAGTGTATGTATGTAGTATGGACTGGAGAGATGCGGCGATAGTGATGGTAGTTACTTGAGACGCACACTGAGTCACCCTTGGGTTTCGGGTTTCAATTTAGATGCCTACTCTGCACGCGGACCCGAGTCAGGCGCACTGGCAGTCGTTCTCAACGACGATGGTCGCTTTTTCACTGGATATGTTCATCTAGACACTTGCTTGAACTTCAAAGTAATTGTGTCAAAATGAAGTATTGAAACTTTCTCGATTCTTCTCGCGCTGCTCCCTGTATCGCAATCCTTGCGCGGCACCGTTGCGTTGTTCCTCGCATAGTCTCAGAATCTATCGGCGCCACCTCGTACCGTTGTACCAACTCTGAACCTACGCTGCTTCGTCCGCACTGCACGGTGGGACCGTAGTGAGGCACGACTACACTCGGACTTCGCGACGATCGCTTGTCCGTCCACCGTCTGTTCGCCCCAACCTAGAAGAAAAATAAGAAAACGCCGCGGCGCGTGAAATGACCTGGCAAATTCGCGATGACACTATTGGAACTACCATAAGAGGGTCATGCTAGGGTCCCTCACTTTAGTGTGACTTCCCTTGGAGTGGAAGGATACGGTATAATCTGGATATACATAAGGGGTGCAAAGGGTGCGTGATAATCTCTCTGAACGTACACTATAGGTTCTCAACATGTCTGCAGCTGCCAGTTTCAGTAACTCCAGACGCTACTAGGGACCCTTTCCAAGCATCGGCGTCCGCTGTCAAGAAGACGCACTGGCCATGGAATGGCGGCGGTGGCAGTGCGGTTGGCCACGGTCAATCGGGTTGATTCAGAGCCACAATATGCCTTCTTAGCGCTGACTACACCACGGAATTGGCAATCGCATCTTATTCCTGGATTTCATTCTCTCAAGGTGACACCTACCATCTTCACTACGGCTTCAAGTTTGGTTACGTCTTCACGTCTCCGAACGTCGGAGTGTTTGCTCCATCCGCCCTCTATCTCCAACCTCTGTACGTCTACTGGACAGACTAGACGCCATTTATAAAGCCCTTCAATTTGTCCTTAAAACACGAAAAGTTGCTCTCTAGACGTCCGGGTTCGGCTAATGTCAACAACAGGGCTGCGACCGTTGCGCACCAGTGAGGCACAATGATGTGCCGTTCCACATCCTGTTATTTTTCCCTATAACAGTATTACCAAAGTGGTCGCAGAGATCTCTAGTGTTGAGAACATCGATCTACACTCACAGCACCCGGGCTCAATCAACGGGAAGAAGGGTGAACTACGAAGCCAAACTGGGTTTTAAAATGTCGCGCCGCTCTAAGCCATTGGCCGCGGATTCGTCGCCGCAAAGTACTGCGATGCAGTTCTCAGGCCATAGCATCGCAACCTCTTGCCCGTAAGAACTGTGGCTGGCTCTGATCATGACTTTGGGGGGCTTTTTAGCTTATAACCCTCCTGGTTCCACATACTCTCTTTGCTTCCACCCCACTCTCAGCCGCAATCATGTTTGCAATCTCGCCTCCACTGGCATATCACCTCCAAACTCTTTTACTTTTCACCAAATCAGATGTGAAAACCGTCATCCCCCCCGTCGTAGGCGATGCCTGTTTTCGCTCTTATACTTGCCTATTATTAACCAGCTGCGCTGCCTGACACCAGACTCTTTTCGCCGCAGCGGCCGCCCCGTCGTGTAGTCTCTCCCGTCTTCCTCATGCGCTGCTCTGGTTATGGGTTCATGCTTTGCAGTGTGGGCTCGCGAATCAGACGCTCCCCCGCTCGCTCGCAGAAGACATCCTCAATCATCCAGACCGACCTCTTCCCGAAGGTCGCATTTCTCTCCGAACTGCGCGTACTCTACGCTGGATGATGATCCCAATATGTCTTCTGTTGTCCGCGGCTTATGGCCTGAAGACAATGCTCGTTAGTTTGTGTGGGTCGTTGTACATGTTGGTTTACAACGACGGCGGCGGAGCGCGTGCCCATTGGCTAGTTCGAAATGCGCTGAATGCAATTGGATATGGCGCTGCGCAGGCCGGTACAACTCTCGTTATCTGTACGTCCCCGTCTCAGGTTGGGCGGATCTCCTGCGAATCTAACTTTCCTCTTCCACCCTCCTTTCTCCCGGCGCGCCAACAGGCCAACAAGAGAGAGATGTTGATAGTACTGCATGTATTGCAATGGCGCTAAGTGTGGGAATCATTTTGACTACAATTCACACGCAGGACTACAAGGATGTGCCAGGCGACGCTGCTGCTGGGCGCGTTACACTCCCTATTGCTTACCCTGCGCTGTCCCGCGCCGTCACTGCCTTCCTTCTGATCGCATGGTCATGGGGCGTTTCTCGGATGTGGCAGTTGGATGATATCACGGCGGCCTTCATGGGTGTCTTTGCCTTGATGGTCGGAGTGAGCTTCGTCGCTCGCACGGATGTGCATGCGGATATCATATCATCCTACTTGTATAATGTGAGTTTTCTTTCCGTGGTTGCTTGAACGTCATTCACGCAATCCCTGCCAGGTTTGGCTTTGTGCAACATATATACTACCAGTATATTACAGGTCGAGCTTAGTATCGTGACCAGCTTTTAATGAGGTAATCACTAAGGCGCCGATGGACAATTCCTGTAGCTAGTCGTCTTCACTTTTCGTGATGCGTGAGTAGTATACTGCTTCAGACAGTCCATTGCGAGTACTTCTGGGAATCGGGTAAGGGTAAAGTAGAATTTTTTGTTAATATAAAGTAACTGAAAGACACTGGTGCGGTGCACGGTGTTGGTGTTCTAGACGTCGGCGTTCCAGACCTGAGAATATCACACTGACTGAGAAATCCGCTGCGGATTTCTCAAATGTCAATTAATACCTGGGCCGGATCCCGGACCGTCTGAACCGATTCGCAGTTGCAGTGCAGTTGCAGCAGTTGCACCGTGCGCGCAGATCGATGACTGGTGGGTGTAAATCAGTTTCTTCTGTAGGAAAGCTTTTTACGTAAAACAATTTCTAGATCTCCGTTTTGGCACTTACGATGGTGACAAGGAAGTCGGTGGCGTACCGTGCGCAGTGGCATGCGCAGCCTCATCATCGTACAAAGGCATCATGAGACATTGAGCCCTTGTTACGTCTCTCCTTATCGCCCACCCCCCACACTCGTCACATGGAATTCGACATCAAAGCCATTAGTTTTGACGCGGATGTCTACGACGTCCGCAAGGCCCTGGAACTTGTCCTTCACGGCCCTGATCTACACGACCCGAACCATCCTGAAAATAAGGGCCGAAAACCAAACTTCGAAGTGGTCCTCGGTGAGAGTCCTGCAGGGCGGATACATAACGGAACTGGCATCCTCCGTGTCACCAACTTTGTAGGGAACAACCTACACCGCTGGATTAGGGACGCGAACGAGAACAAGATCTTTGTCAAGGGACGCGCTCTCCGTCTGTTTCGTACTTCCCGCCGAGTCTCTCCGCTCGTAAAGCAACAACTCGAAAAAGCGCTTTATGTAGATCCGGAGAAGGAGAAGCAGCGCAATACAGTCGAGAGGCACGCCGGGCTGGTTCATCCACGAATCGCAAAAGTTCAGTTTGGCGTCTGGTACAGACAACCTAACTCTCCCCCAAATCACGGAAGGGCATTCTCAATCGAGTATGAGCGCGATTTTCTCTCCCAGAGCGAAGCCTACCTTTCTGTGGTCTATGAGCACAAGCTCATTCGCATCGAAGTAGGTATTTCTCCGTCCTTGGTTGAACCTCAGATATATCTGATAATTCATTCCACTCAGATCGGGCAGCGGGAGACGGAGGAATACAAATACACGATTTTGGTCAAGTTCTCAAGCATTCGCAAACTGGGCATCGGAAATGACGACTTTGGTCAGCCCTGTAAGCGGTTATCACTATGTCTGAAATTTTTGACAACTGATTATCGCACAGTCATCGTATTTGATTTACGTGTCCCTCCTGTCTTTGAGGGGCAAGGCTTCAATGCCCGGGAACCCAGAGACGGGCAGCGCAATAACCACAGGACAAGGGATCGCTTAAGTGCTCTTAATGATGCGCATGCCCATATTGCACCATATGCGCATCACCTACGTATCGTTCTCTTTGAACAAGTCGGTCTCGACGAGTTTAGAGAGATTTGTCACCGCGTGGAATGCCAACCTCGCCCCGTCCGCGTTGCCCGTGTATATGCGGACAAATTTCAGTTCTTCGAGAAAAACAAGCTTTATCATGTTGAGCGCTGGATCAAGACCCTTGACTGGAATGTCGCATTTCAGATTGAAGCCTGTCTACGAGGCGACCTTTTAACCCCACATGACTTGCTCTTCACTCTCCGGGACGCCATCGAACGTGTTGTCCGCGATTACGGGTCCTCTGCAAGTCAACTCTTGCGTACGTTCTCTCTTGAACTTCAGAAACGTAAAGGGGCAGAGATGCCAAGTTCTTGTCTCGCACGTGTCTGCGCCGAAAAACCCGACATGAAGCCACTTCAGCCTTTTCCTGGGCAATTCTTTTGCCATCATGTCATAATCACTCCTTCACAGATACTTCTCGAGGGACCATATGCTACACAGTCAAATCGCGTCATCCGACACTACCAGGACCATAGCCCTGCCTTCGTCGAACGCTTTTTGCGTGTCGAGTTCTGCGATGAGGACCACCTAGCATACCGTTGGGATCGTGAAGTCGATGGCTCCTGGTTCGTGCAACGACGAGTAGGCGGGTTCCTCCGCGACGGCTTCGAGCTCGCGGGGCGCTCATTTGAGTTTCTCGCATACTCACAAAGCTCACTGCGCGAACATGCCGTATGGTTTGTCTCGCCATTCGAAGATACTGCAGAGGGATATGTCAACGCGGAGAGTATCCGGGCGCGACTCGGTGACTTTTCGGACTTACTGCGCACACCGAGTAAGTACGCCGCTAGGATTGCACAGGCGTTTACCTCGACAGAACCGAGCGTCGAGATCCGGCGTGATCAGTGGGAGGAGCAGGCTGAGTTGGGAGTCCACACCGATGGCGTTGGTACGATCTCGCAGGAACTCGCTGACAGGATATGGGAGGAAAAGTGTCGGGCCACAGGCAACCTTCGTGAGAATCGTGTCAAGCCATCCGCATACCAGTTTCGATTCTTGGGATACAAGGGAGTTGTCGTTGTGGACAGCCGACTCAATGGTATCAAGATGTGCCTACGCGGCTCGCAATGCAAGTTTCCAGTTTACGACGAGGAGTACGCCGAATTTGAGATTGCGGGGTCATTCGACACACCGATTCCCGTTCACCTCAACCGGTACATATCCTCTGACTTGGCTCTTCGTCGCGCCTATTGACGTATTGGCTCGACTCGCTAGGCCCATGATAATGGTGTTAGAAGACCGCGATGTCAGGAAGGAAGCTTTCATTAATCTCCAAGAAGCCGCAAAGGCCGAAGTTTTCCTTTCGGAGGATTCTTTGACCAACTTCAGACGTTTGCTCAAGAGTCACGGCCTCGGCAACAAATTTCACCTATCCTTCATACTCGAGCAGCTCTACTTGCTCGGCCTTGACTTGAAGAACAACGCCGGCAAAAGGGCCATCGAAAGCGCTTTCGTTGGACGTCTGCTACGTTGCTCAATGGTTCACGCCCTCCGTGAGATAAAATTTAAGGCGCGGATACCGGTTCCAAATAGCTACCAGCTAGTCGGAGTTGCAGACGAAGGTCAGGCATATATCAGAGATGGCATGGACCCGGAGGATGTATTCACACTCCCCGAAAACCACATCTACGGTACTATATATTTTCCTCAGCCTTACCTCTTCCGTTGATGACATAATTTGTAGCCTGCGTGCAAGAGTCCGTGGACAAAGATCCCATATATCTGAAGGGTACCTGCCTCCTCTCCAGGAATCCAGTCATTCACCCTGGTGATGGTAGGTATATCCGTGTCCGTCATGCCCTTGACTCCGAGAAGTCTCACCTGCGTTCTAGTACAACGCGTTAAGGCGGTGGGAAAGCCCCCTGAGGATAAGATCTGCTTTTTCCGTGATCTAAAGAATGTGGTCGTCTTACCTGCTGTTGGTGTGTAAAACTCTTGCGCCTGCCAGCATCATGAACTTATGTATAATTGCCCCCAATTCCCTAGGCGAACGTTCGCTTGCATCATGCCTTGCTGGTGGTGACCTGGATGGGTACGCATTTAAACAACCGGACATCGCGGGCGCTTACGTTCTTCCAGCGACACATACGATATATACTACCAAAATCCTGCGTTGCTTCCCGGCATCCAGACGAGACCAGCGGATTACCCCCCTGGCGAGGTCTGGACGCTGGAAGAAGGCCGCGAAGCTACAATTGAAGATGTTTGCCAATTCATCGTGGAATTCATCAATTCTGATGTTATGGTACGCGTTTACATACCTCTTTGCCTACTACCAGACTCAGTGCGTTACATTGTTTATAGGGTTTACTGGCCCAGCGGCACATGGTCATCGCAGATCAATCAAAGGTAGGTCTTTATTCACCGTGCAGAAGTTCTATAGTCTCATTCATCGCTAGGACGGCGTGAATGACAACCGTTGTATGAAACTGGCAAGGTTATACAGTCAGGCCGTTGACTATGCCAAGAATGGAGTACCAGTCGATATCAGCAACGATTTGCCACGACCATTGATCAGATTCAAGCCCGACTGGAGCAAGGCCGAAGTGACTGGAGCTCGCGAGCTCGACTACTACGAGTCGGATCGCGCGTTGGGATATCTATTCCGAAACATACGCCTAGACGATTCAGAGGAACCTTCCGAGGATTCCCCTGACACCACTCCAGAACTAACCCCACCGCTTGAGGATGTGATATCCCATGCTATTGCGCCACTTATCCGGCTCACACTCGATATTGTCGCCGAGACACCTGAGGCCGAGAACATGGAGGCGGAAGGCCTCTACGACCGCTTTTTACGGGAGATGCGATACGTCTGCATGACCCACACCCTTTTCGACGCGCCAGATGTCCAGTTGACCGAGGAAGAGGTAGTTCTCGGAGCAATCCTAGCGAAGTCAACGCAGCCGCGACTGCGCAAGGACCGCACTTACCGCATGAGACTGCACGCCGAGACATTGGTGCGCGACATACGTGCGCGGATTGTCCCGGTACCGGCAGAAGAGGGTCAGCGGTCGGAGAAGAACTTTCGAGATGGTCTACAGAAGGCGTGGGCAACTTGGGGCTGGGCTCAGCATCACCAGGACAAGGAATACATAGAGAGCTTTTCTCTTATCGCGCTTGGGGTCATTTTGGACTGCCTTAAACAGCTCAGTGCACTACCCAGTTTCTGAAGTGGAGGAAGCTCTTCAGGTGATTGTGTACTCGAGGAATGCGTAGTAGTTTTTGTTACCGCCTATCATCCATATCATGGGTTTTAACTTCGAATTACAGTATCTGATTAATGGTTGATGATATATTCTCGGATTCCCTCGTAGCTTCCTTCCTGGCCTTCAAGTTCACGCTGTCTCTGCACGCAGATGTGTTCTGTCTTAGTAAGATATCATCGCGGCAACACGTCCACACACCACCGTCGAAACTAGGTGGCGCGACACCCGGGGATGATCGGATTAGTCCGTGAGATTGACAGGACCAAAGGGCAGTTACAAGGCATTAATATTGGCACCATGCATCAGTAGCCGCGTCGTATCGTGGTCAGGACTAGAGAGATGGGAAATCTCGGGTAGAAATGGGTGGGTGGCTGTCTGAGTTACACAGTGCAGCTATCGCTATCGCCATCACATGCCAGTGAGCGCCCGACGGCTATATGCTCGCCCCGCTTGGTGTCGCTACAGTATAACCGATCTATGGTGATGGTATAATAATAACTCCTTCAGACAAGTAAAACCAAAGCACGCTCTTTCCCGCACCCGCCACCAAAACGGAAAATTTCAGTTTCCTGGAAAAGGCACGTTTCCCATGCACCCATGGAAGGGAATTTGGGGCCCCAGACGCTTCCCTTCCAATCCGAGAAGGTGTTGCCCCGAACGAACCATTCAGGCGGTGGAATCACGTCACGGTGAGACGTGGCAGCTAATTGCCAAGGACGACAAAGCAGTGGGAAACCCGTCAAAGAGATTATCGAGCTGCTTGCTGCTGCTTTGAATATCTTGTTCTGTGGTACTTCTATGTATGTAGTATTCAGTTGTTTCGGAAATACATGGCCACAGCCCGAATTTTGAATAGCGATGCGGTGCTTGTGTCAATCTCTAGTTGCACGCAAGGACATCCATACCAGTTCTAGGCCCGAGGATCAAGATACAACAAATGAGCTGCGAACGCGTGAACCCTCAGGGTTCGTAGTTGACGACGACTGTTTCGAAATCTATAACCTCTACAGTAGGGTACCGTACAAATAACTCTGATCATGGTGGTGTTAAGATAAATACTGAAAGTGATGTCTCAGGATCTAAACAAGGAACACCAGGATTCCAGGAAGAATAGCGTGTTGGAGCTGATGTGTTGGGGATTACTGTATAGTGCGACGCTTCATTATGCATGTATCACAGTATGTCATAAGGGGTAAGAGCCTCTAATATGAATAAATTTTCTCCATAGGTAAGTAGATGAGATCAAATATAATTGGGAGAGGGAGTAGAGACTACTCATCAATCATGAACCTTTAATCACTCCTATATTTTTCCATCCCAGTGAGAAACGGTTATAGGATGATTGGTGAGCTGTCGTGCGGCGACAAACTTCCCAATGGCTTCCTGGACAGGTCCCGACGGGCATAACTCCTCCAAGAAGAGACTCTGCAGGGCAGGTAACACTTCTACCACTCTTTCTCCAACGAGCTCTTGCAGGGCGGGTGCGATAGATGGCGTCAACCACCAGGATAAGTAAAGAT
>WNFI01144035.1_pt2 | contig 10352 bp, 4 predicted proteins | sample 5400471 | NCBI WGS metagenome assembly WNFI01 (sample SAMN13153348, study PRJNA577476) | soil metagenome | isolation source: 100 cm saprolite on Douglas fir-dominated hillslope | place: USA:California | collected 2013-09-17 | reverse complement strand
CTCAGTTGAACCGAGCAAGCTTTGGTTCAATTTTCAGCTCCAGAATACCTCGACGAACCTTGCTCTAAGCTTCCGCATTGACTCGCTACCCTTTTTCCCGTAAAAGCATACCGCTTTGCGAACCTCATCGGCACTACTCGCGGGCTTTACCCTAAGCTCGGTAGTTCACACCTTCTTGAGGAGATGAAACATGCCCCTAAATAGAACCACCAAAGACTCGACAGCCTTCGCTTCCAATTCTAGATCTACTGAGCCCGCTCTAACGGTCGGTATAGTGCCCCGCCTCATCACCGTCGGGCTTTGCTTGATCGCGCTGGCCTGCACGATCTCCCTCGCCGGTTGCAGCAAGGGGGCCGGCGGCAACGGTCTGCACATCAAATCGGCGGCCACCGGTGAGAAGGATTTGGCTGTTAAGTCGGCTTACGCGTTCCCCGTTACCAAGAGCTTTACCGACGCCACCGGCAAGGTCACTACCGCGCCCAGCTATCGCGTCTATGCGGCTAACTACGATCTCGATGCGGCCAACTTTGCTATGACGCTGGATAAGCCGCTTAGTTCGGACGATCGCTTGCGCGTAGTCTTCAGCCTGGTTGGCGAACAGGGCGGCAACGCGAAGACGCCGCTCAAAGCCGGTACTTATTCAGCCAAGGCGGACAAGTTTATGAAGGTCGAAGACGTAGGCATTGTTTCGCGCAAAGGTGGAGCCGAGAATAAGGTCTGGCTCGACCGCAGCACTTTAACCGGCGAAGTGAAAGTGAATTCGGTGTCGGGAGACACGATGAGCTGCGACGTCGATCTCAGCGCGGGTGAAACATCAATTAAAGGATCCTTTACTGCCAAGATCCTAACCAGAAAATAGCCCACAAAGTACCCGAGCCGGCAACCAGATGGCTGCCGGCTCGCGTTTCGATCGACAGAGCGTTCAGCATCTCCGGTTCTACGGTTTCTTGCGGCCACCTCCTTTGGGCTGTGATTGTTCGGGCGCCTTCTGCTGACGCTGAGCCTGCGGTTCCGCCTGCGGTTGTGGCCGAGGTTGGGCTTGCTGTTGCGCTCTCTGCGGTTGCGGTTGTGCTCTCTGCATCTGCGGTTGAGCTCTCTGTATCTGCGGTTGAGCTCTCTCGATCTGCGGTTGTGCTCGTCGCATCTCGGGTTGCGCTCTCTGTGGCCGTTGAGACGGAGGCGATATTACTCGCGGCTGAGCCTGTGGAGCCCGATACTGGGGCTGCCTTCGCTCTCGCGGTTGCACAGGTGCCGCTTGCGGTCTGACCTGTTGCGGTTGCTGCGAGTGTCGCACGGCCGGTTGTTGCGCTGGCTGCACTTGCATTTGCCGCCGCTGCTCGCGCTGAGTTTGAATTTGTTGCTGAGCCGCCGTGTGTCTTTGTTGCTGGTTCGTAATCATTTGCTGGCGGGCAGCCTCTCTCTGCACTTGCTGTTGTTGACGCAAGTTATCTCGCTGACCTTGTTGCTGCTGCATCTGTTGGCGTACGCGTTCGCCCTGCGCCTGTTGAGCGCTGATGCGATCTGAGCGCTGCTGCTCAACCTGCTGCCGGCGCAAATCCTGCATCTGTTGACGCGCGTTTCGATCACCGCGAGCGGCTTGTCTGGACAGATCCGCAATCTGTCGTTCCCTTGCCTGCTCCGCCGCAACGTTCTGCTGTTGGCTTGTCCCCGGCGCGCCTTCGCCTTGTTGGTTTTTAGCAGTTGCGGCGCGTTCATCTCTGAACTGAATCTTCTGATTCCGGACCCGGTCAGGCAACGCCTGGACTCTCAGAGTCTGAGCCAGATCTCGTCTGAACGGTGGCGCCGACGGGTTGGTGCTGGTTATCACGTCGATGACTCGCGTAAAGTTCTGCACCGGCACAACCGTTACGGCGCCCGGCACATTGATGTTGACGATTCGCTGTTCGATCACTGGCGGCTGAGAGTAATAAACCGGCTGCCAGCTTTGATCATAATACCGGTACGAATATGGATCGCTCGGGCCCAAAGGCACCCACGCCACGCTCGATTGGTTAAAGGGAAGAAACGCAACGAGAGCCGGCGAATAGGTTGGATAGGTCTGCGTGCCTTCCGGGATCCAGTACCACTGATTTCCGGCATTCGCCCAACGGCCATAGTGATAGGGCGCATAACCCCAGGGCTCGTTCGAGACCCAGGTCAAACCGTACGGATAATCCATTGCCCAGTAACCAGACTGATAAGGCGCCCAGCCGTTATCGACGCGCGGGTGCCAGCCGTACCCATAGTCGCTGACGTATTGCCAGTCGCCGTAAGAATCCAGATCGTCTATCCCGGGTACATACTCTGACACATAGTTATAGCTGGGATACTGCCGATAAGGATCGTAGTAATAGGGATCGTCGAGATAGGTGTAATAGTTGTGATAGCGCCCGTCGTACTTGCGAGGATAGCGAGCGCGATAGTAATTATCGAGCAACGTCCCAGCCTGTCCTGCATCTACACGTGATAACACGCCCGAACCACCCTGGCACGGAATGCTCATCGTTTCGCCCTTCTGGATGACTCCGCTGCCACTTTGTCCAATCAATTGCGCATGGCCGCTCAGGGCCGTGATCGACGCGTTCCCACTGTCTTCAATGGCCACTCGATAAACGCCGGCTTCCTGCAGATCAACTGCCCCGCACGGCGTCGCAACCTCAAAGAGACTACCGGAACCAAGCGATCCGACATCAAACAGACCCGCTCCGTTTCGCAGCGCAATCTGAGTTCGCTGATTTGAAAGGTCCAGAACATCGAGCGACGTATTAGGGTCGAGCGTGGCAAAGTTGCGTCCGGTGAATGCTATTTCTGCGCCCGAGGTGTCACGCGTATAGAGGCGGTCACCCACTGAGATCGGCGTATTTTGCGTCGCCTCAGTCCAATCGTTCGACGCGCTATTATCCAGACTGTGATTAACTCCGACCTGCCCATGAACGCGGTCAATGCGCGCGGCGTTCGGTAAATTCTTTGCCTCCGCCTTGCGTTCATACTTTATCCACAGGCCTGCGCCTACTGCGGCTATCACGGCGAATCCAAGCACGATCAATACGCCGTGTGGCCAAATTCTGATTCTATTCATTAGAACAACCTCCAATTTCCTTATGACACCCGTTCTATAATGTGATTGAAAGTTTGAGGGCCTTTAAAAGGAGAGTAACGTTACGACGCAGAAGTACGACGCAGAAGTTTAGCACAGGGGTAGCCCGTCAACATTCATCACTAGCGAATTACCATACTATTGCTGGAGAATTGCATCATGAAGGAAGGCTGCTGGCAATCGCTTCTTAGGGAAGGAGAACTCGCTCAGAGGTTGGTGGTTCCGTTTGCGGCGCTGGGGTTCATTTGGTAACGCTCGAGCTTGAGGTAAAGACCGCGGCGAGTGAGGCCGAGTTCGCGAGCGGCGCGGGAAATGTTGCCCTTGTGCTTGCGTAGCGCCTCGCTAATCATACGGCGCTCGACTTCGGAAAGCGCATCCGCCAGAGTCACGTTTTCCAGGGGCACGATCTCTGAGCGGCCAGAGTTCGTGGTGCCAAGCACTGCCACGCTAGCCGGGGGCGTGGCCGGTACACCCACCCGCCGCAGCTCGGGTGAGAGTTCTTCGGGCGTGATCCATGTGTCGTTTTCCGTGCGTGCGACCACACGCTGAATTTCGTTGCAAAGCTCGCGCACGTTGCCGGGCCAGTCAGCAACCATCAAAAGATCTATCGCCTGGGGCGTGATCTGAATATTGTGGCGGCCAAACTTTGCCGAGTAATGATTAATATAATAGTTAACGATGGAAGGTACCTCAGAACGCCGCTCTCTCAGCGGCGGGACCCGTAGTCTTATAACATTTAATCGATAGTACAGATCTTCGCGAAAGCGGCCCTGCTCCACCATGGTTTCAAGGTCCGTATTGGTAGCTGCGATGATTCGAACATCAACCTGAATTGGTTGACGTTCACCCAGAGGCTGTATTTCGCCTTCCTGCAAAAAGCGTAATAGCTTCGGTTGTAGGTCGAGCGGCAAGTCGCCCACCTCGTCGATGAAAAGAGTGCCGCCGGCGGCTGTGCGAATTACACCCGGTGAGTCAGAAACGGCACCGGTAAACGCGCCACGCACATGGCCAAAGAGATATCCTTCCGAGAGTTCCTTAGGCACTGCCGTGCAGTTAAACGGCACGAAAATCTTTTGCCGCCGCGAGGAGAGGGCATGGATTGCCCGGGCAACAAGTTCTTTGCCGGTACCCGATTCACCCGTCACCAGCACGGTGACGTCCGACGATCGGATCTTGTGTACTTCTTCGACTAGTCGGGTCATTGCCGGACTGGAATGAATGAAGCCCGGCATCAAACTTGATCCGGCAATTCCCCCATCCGCTTGCGTACTTTGACTGGCCGGGGCCCGCGCCCGCAAAGCGCAAACGTCCATTCCGAGTTCAACCACGCGCAGCAGTGGATCAAGCGTAAGTCCCGCGGGAAGCTGCGCGGCATCGCGCGGCGAAATCAAGAGGGTGGCGGGCAGGGCATTGCTCGAGCGCAGCGCGATCAGGGCGGCGTCGTGCTTCTTGGCAAAACGTTCGCGTGCGCTATCGGTTTCGAGCGACGAAAACTCGTCCGCGATTGCCGTTGCCTCGGCATTGTCGCAACCCTGAGCGATGACAACGCGTGTTCGCTGTTCTTCGTCAGGTTCGAGAATCACGACACGTCGCGCCTGGGTTTCCTGACGGATTACAGCGGCGAGTTCACGCAGCAGTAAGGCGCGTGAAGCGACGGCCTCGGCAAGTCGCAGTGTAACCAATTGGATGACTGCCTCTCGCTGCCGTTGCTGTTGCGGCCCCGTTTGATTGTGCGCAGTCAACGCCGCTTCGGCTGCGACAAGATCCAGACGCGCTCCCAGTTCGCGAAAGACGTTTACTGCTCGGGACAGATGCTCTGCGGCATGCTCTGGCTGTGCCAGGACATAAGCGCGACCCAGGTCATGATGTGAGCGGGCACTCCGATACCGGTCGCCAAGCAAGTCAAAGATGGACACACAGCGGCCGAAGTGCTGCGCGGCCGTAGACGCGTCCGATCGCGCCAGTGCCAGCAGGCCCCGAAGGCGTTGCGTCTCACCGGCCAGCACCATGTCGGCGGCTGATTCCGATGTTTGTTCAGCTACCGTCTGCAAGGCCGCGGCACAGGCATCGAGATTCCCGCTGTGCAGGTAGCTTTCCGCCAGCAGCAGCTCCGATTCGCAGGTGGCTTGACGGTTTCCAATCCTTTCGGCAAGTGCGAAAGCCTCCTTGGCCGCTGACAGCGCCCTATCGTTCGCATTCATCGCAAGGTGACAGCGTGCCAGGGTGCGCCAGGCCTGACAGGCATACCATTTATTGCCTTTCTCAGTGGCCATGGCCACGGCCCTTTCAAGGTAACCCCTGGCTTCATCCAGATCGCCTCGGAGCATGCATAGCTCGCCCAGTGAGTCGAGAAACATCGATATGCGCTCGGCTTGATCATCCACTTCACCAGCCAATGCCAGCGCCCGGTCGAATGCTTCGTGAGCACGGTCCCATTGGCCGACGAGAATCAGGTTGACCCCAAGATTGTTGTGACCGTCGGCAGCAAGGTTCTTGTGTTCCGTGCGCTCGTAATAGCCGATCGCTTTCTCGAGGTAACGGATGCCGTCCTGAGGACGTTTCAGCCAACGGCACGCACTCGCCATGTTTGAATAGATCTTGCCCAGGAGAAACGTCGCGGGATGATCTCCAATCAGCTTCAGCGCCTGCTCGAAGTTTTCGATCGCCGATTCGTTTTCGCCTTCCGCGTGATCGGCAACCGCGATTCCGAAGTAAGCTTCCGCCAAACCCCGCCAATCGCCACTCTGCCGGTAACTCTTCAACGCTTGCTGCGAGTAGTCGCGGGCAATCGCATACTCGTTAATACTGCGATAGACTCGCGCCAGAGCTGCATAAACTGCTCCAAAGTCCGGGCTCGCTCCCTGCTCCTCCAGGTCGCGCAGCGCCGTTTTCAAGAGCGTTATCGCTTTTGGGTGATCGCCCGAGTAGTTGTAAGCGAGGCTGGTTTGCACTCGCAGCTTTAATGAAAGCACAGGATCCAGCTTCGCTCGATACTCTTCCCCCTCGTACATTGCGACCGCTTGTAACGACTCGTGATGGTCACCATGCATTTCGAAGGCGAGCGAGAGCGCAAGCCGGGCTCCAGCCAGCAAGGCGGGATCATTGCGTGCTGCTGTTATCAGGGAAGCGAGGCGGGTTCTGGCTTCGACCGAATGGCCTTTATCCAGAAGTAAATTAATCTCTTCCAGCTCGTTTATGTGTGATGGAGGCGAGGTTGTAGAGGCTGGCGAGCGCAATCTTACGCGAGCACGGGCCAGATCGACAACAGTTTCGTCAGAGTATGAACCATTCTTAGTCAACGCCAAGGTTCCTCTGTTCAGCGCACATCTGCCGTTGCTTTCGCCAGGAGCGACCTAATAAGACTTGCACAGTAATAGAGTTCGAATCGGCTGCACTTTTCATCTTATGTAACACGACAGCCGGTTCTTGCTTCTAGTCCCTACGCTGTGAAAATAACACACGTTGGGATTGGGGTCGATTTCGTACCGGCAACGGGCCAATGTCTGCTCCTGCCGTGGGCTGTGTAAATCGGTCAACAAGTTATGGCGTAGGGCTGGCGCAAACGTCAGTCAATAGCGAAAAAAGACCGGGAGGTAATCCCGGCCAAGTCGCGAAAGGATGAATTGACGAGCAGGTATTTCGGGTTGTGAGTCAGCGGAGATTGCGAGCGAAGCGAGGTCTATTCAAAATCCATGCAACCAGTTTTATCTCCCAGAAGGGTTAGTCGCTGATCACGGTGCCGTCACTAATCACGGTGCCGTCGCTGATCACAGTGCATGCCGTCGCTCATGGTGATGCCGGTACTAATCAAGATGTTATCGCCGAGTAAAACGCCGCCGGAGAGTTGTCGAGCATCAGCGACAAGTACGCCACGGGCATCAGCGACCAATACGCCCCGAGCGTCTGCGACAAGCACCCCGCGGGCATCGGCCATGACCACACCATCGCCCACAAGTACACCCAGACCATAGACAGCCTGGTATTTGGTGATCAGCTCAGTTCCATGGGCCCAGTTGTAGTTGAAGAGTACGCCCTGCGACCACTGAAATGTTTGCCCGGCAATCGTCGTCTGCGGAATCGGAGCGGTTGCAGTCAGGAGAGGCGCGCCGACGTCGGTATTCGAAGACAAGTCCGACCGGACCAGCTTGGCCAGTCGAACGGCCCCTTCTATGTTCAGTTCGCCTGCACCCTGTTCGAGCATGCTGAAGTTGGCCAGCGGTTGAGCCGTGTACATCAGGATCATCTTGATCATGTTTGGCGTGAGGCGCGGATTTGCTTCCAACAGCACGGCCACGGCGCCGGCAACGATGGGCGTTGAAACAGAGGTTCCGCTCAAGCACATGTAGCCTTTGCCGTTGTCGGTGCCTTTGTCGCCAACCATTAATTCCGGATGCAATTGAATAAGTTGATTATTTGGGGCTGCGGCGCCGATGATCTTATTGCCGGGAGCAACGAGGTCAGGCTTGATCAAGTTGTCGTAATGCTTGACGCCCTTCGGATCCGTCCAGTAGCTGCGAGTCGGTCCGCGTGAGCTGTAGCTTGTGACACCGTCATCACCGCGGGCATCGCTGCCAAAGGTGTTGGCGGCGCCAACCGTGATTGCCGAGGGTTCGTTGCCGGGAGAGTGAATCCGCCCGTAAATCTTCGGATGCGACGCGTCTTTGCCATCGTTTCCGGCCGCGGCTAGCACTACGATGCCGGCATCAACCAAGCGGCGTACCGCACGACACAAGGCATCGTTCTTGTAGGAATCGACTGCGGCAGTTCCCAAGCTGAGGTTGACGACGCGGATGTTGTACTTATTGCGATTGGCCATCACGGCGTCCAGCGCGCTGAGGAGGGCGGAGAGTCTTCCCGTGCCGTTCGCATCGAGGACGCGGAAATTGATCAGATTGGCGCCAGTCGCGATGCCGCCATAGGAACCACGTTGGGACGCGATCATTCCGGCCACAAAGGTTCCATGGCCGTAGGGATCTTCGGTCGTGCCTTCTCCAGTGAAGTCTTTACTGTAAACGATACGGCCCGCGAGAGATTTGTGCTTGGATGAAATGCCTGAATCCAAGACAGCGACACCAATGTTGCTGCCATCCAGCGAGGCGTTCCCGGATTGGCTTAGCATCACTGCATCACCGGTGGTCTCTTCTACGTGGCCCAGACCCGCTAGCGGTCGGTCAAGTGACAGATAGTTGGTAGTCTTATTAGCCGCTAGTTTCTCAATTGCCTGTGTGGGAACGTCCACTGCCAAAGCGCCGAACTGCGGCATCTGAGCGTCAACATTCACGCCGTAGGCTGTCAGTTGAGCGCGCAACGTTTTGCTGTTGGTGTCGTCAACTTGCAGGATCGCTTTCACCCGGGAAGGCGCGTTGCTGCTGTCGATTACCTCGCGCAGATCGCTCGAAACTTTGTTGCCGACGAACTCTTCACCGGACGTCTTAGCTGAATCGCCGACCTTCGTATCGTGGTTGCTTTGGTCGTCTGCATTCGCAGCGTTCTGCATTTCGATACCGGCAAACAGGGCTGTCAGAGATGGGTCGCTGGCGAGGTTCTCCTTAAAAATGATTTCGGTTGATGCGCCCAGGCATTGCACGTCGCCCTTAATGATTGCCTCTCGCAACAATGCGGAAGCAGCGCCGTCGAATGCGGCTGACGAACCAACCAACGCTTGAATCGGATCGATCAGAAGGATGGTCTTCGAATCAGACTGGGAGGCTTCGGAAAGAATTGCAGAGAGCGTCTTGATTAGTTCAGCAGCGTTCGCCGAGTCGTGAAACAACAGATCGAGATTCAGCTTGAGCAGACGTTTGCCATAGAGTGCTTCGGGTACGTCGCCAGTGGCGATGCGCCGAGCTACTGAGGAAGTAACCAGGTCGCGAACGGCCTGGGAATCAGTCAGGATAACGGGATTGTTTTTCTGAGAGTTGGAAAGGACCTGAATCGCCTGGCTCGTCTCTTCGCGTCGCTCGATAAGCGCATCAAAGCGGCCTTGAGCGGCGGCGGCGGTAAGGTCCCAGGAGTATTTGCTCAGCGTGTCTTGCGTGGCAGCACGGCGCGGCTTCTGGATGCTTTGCGCCGAGGCCTTTTCGGCTACGATGATGCCCGACAGCAGTGAGATTGCCATCGCAACGGCCGTTAGCCATCGCCAACCGAATCGCTTTCTGACTCTTTTTCCTCTGGTCATTTTAGACTCCGCACTTACTTTCCTTTTTCATTCTCAAATGCCGCACACGCGGGTGGCGGCATCGTCCCCTCAACAATGGCCGTGCCATCGACCAAACCACTGTTTTTGGGCCTGTTTCTGAATAATTTGGGAGAAAGAGGGATGTCAGCCACGGTCACCCTGCGAGGTCGGTCAATCAGAATGACGGAGTCGGTTAAGCTTGAGGTTCGACCCCCAGTTTGAGAGGACGAGGTTGCTGGTTGTTCGGCTGCCAGGTTTTTAATGAAATTTTCTGGAGATGTTGGGCTATTGCCTGTTTAGTTGAGTATCCCGAAAAGACGGATCGGTTGGAGCAGCGGCGGCGGCGGGGAAAATTCCCTGGCCGCGTTTTTCATTTTTGGAGCACGTGGGAGATAGCGACGCGCCTCCAAGCCCCAATTGACCCGCTCGTAACCTTCTCCTTATCATCACGACGTGCGACCTGTAATCTCATCCGCGCAAATGCGCGAGATTGATCGGCTGACCATTGAGCGTTACCGCACGCCGTCGCTTGCGCTGATGGAAGCCGCAGCATCGACAACCGCGCGGACGGTCACCGATCAAAGTGGTGGCGAATTAGCGGGTCGGAGAATTCTGGTTTTGTGCGGCCGTGGCAACAATGGTGGTGACGGAGCGGCAACGGATCGCTTACTCGCGATCGAGGGAGCCAAAGTCGACGTGGTCTTATTTCGTAAGATTCAAGATACTAAAGCCGATGCCCGAACAAACTTTGAGAGGCTGAAGGCCTGGAACGACGAGCGCGCAATTAGGGAAGAGCAGGGAGCCTCGCCCTCTGACTTCGGATCTATCAGTTTCTTTGAGTGCGTTTCAGAGATGGGCTGGGATCAATTGCGCGCCAGCCTTTTGAGCGCCCCGCATGAAATCACCATAGACGCGCTCCTGGGCACGGGCACTACGCGTCCGGTTGAAGGTCTCCTCCTGGAAGGCGTCCGTTATCTGCGCGGGCTGCGTGAGATGCGTGATTCAATAGATGGTCCGCGTTCACTTATCGTTTCGGTTGATCTCCCGTCAGGCCTGAATTCGGATTCCAACGAACTT
>WNFI01173617.1_pt1 | contig 10353 bp, 7 predicted proteins | sample 5400471 | NCBI WGS metagenome assembly WNFI01 (sample SAMN13153348, study PRJNA577476) | soil metagenome | isolation source: 100 cm saprolite on Douglas fir-dominated hillslope | place: USA:California | collected 2013-09-17 | reverse complement strand
TCAACAGCAAGCCGCGTCAGCGTCGCCTCCACCAAGAACCGCGGCTCCGCATGACGCCGCACCTCACCATCCAAATGCAAGAGCGCATCCAAAACGGCAGACAAGCGACGCGCAGTGACCTGGTCGCGCTTGGTCAACGAGGCGATGAGACGATCTCGACATCCCTCCATCAATCCCCGCACGACTTGCCGCAGCTCCGCCCCGCCCGAGTAGACGCGATTCAACTCGGACAGCGCCTCGGAAGCCCGACCCGCCAGTACGTGATCCAACAAGGAATCGAGCAGCCGAGGATCCGCGATGCCCAACAGCGACCGAGCCGACTCCAAACTGATCGGGCCCGCCGCCAGCGGCACCAGCTGGTCCAACAACCCCACCGCATCGCGCATCGACCCCTGCGCGGTTCGCGCGATCAGAGACATCGCTTCCGCATCGACCGAAACCTTCTCCGCCTTGGCGATGTGCGTCAGCCGCGACACGATCTGCTCCTCACTGTGCCGCCGGAACACGAACTGCTGACACCGCCCGATAACCGTCAGCGGGATCTTCTGTGCGTCGGTCGTGCACAGGATGAACACAACGTGCGCCGGCGGCTCCTCCAGCGTCTTTAGCAAAGCATTGAACGCCGGCTCGGTGAGCATATGCGCCTCGTCGATGATGTAGACCTTGAAAGGACCAAGCGCGGGCGCGAGGTTCACTTTCTCGCGCAAATCACGAATCTCATCGATGCCCCGATTCGACGCCGCGTCGATCTCAATCAAATCCAAAGCGGCGCCCGCAGTCATCTCGACGCACGATTGACACTCGTTGCACGGCTCAGCAGAAGTTCGCGGACGTCCCGTGCAGTTCACCGCCTTCGCCAGCAGCCGCGCCGCCGACGTCTTCCCGGTGCCGCGACTTCCCGAGAACAGGTACGCATGCGCGACGCGGGCGCTAACAATCGCGCCTTGCAACGCTCGCGAAGCCGCATCCTGGCCGACCAGATCGGCGAAGGTCTGCGACCGGTACTTGCGGTAGAGGGACTGGTACTCAGGCATCAAATTTCAAATGGCCGCGCACCCCGCTTCGATCTAAGACCCCCCAGCTCGCACCGCGGTTCACGACTCCGGCCCGAATTGCTGCGGCACCCCCGGGCTTTCTCCTTACCGCTGCTTCCTTCCGGACCTGACGGGGTTTGGAGACCCGAGCTGCGCAGGTCCCGACCTTCAACGCCGTTTGCCGCGGCCAGACTGAGAAACCTGACCTCAGACGAGGAATTCGGTCCGGCTAAGGCGGATTGCCGGTGCAGGGTACCGCCAGCACCCCACTTAGCGCGACCGCAGACCATCTTACCCGGGCTCCGCCGCCACGGCCGCTCGTCGCAAAGACAGCGCCAGATGCACCCAGGTGGCGACCGTGGCGAGGGGTATGACCACCTCAGCCGCCGTCAGGTAGCCATCTGGCTCCTGTCGGAGACCGCGAAACAAGGCCACGCCTCCGACAAGGATCAGGATCAGCGTCGTCGAGATCTGGCCTGTAAGCGTGTGCCGCAGCTCGGGCCGCCGGCCCGAAGCGAGAAGCAGACCGCCCGCCAGAGCCGGAACCAGATACCGCGCAATCACCACCACCGCCAACCACACCGGAAATGCACCGCCCAAAGCCAGCCCAAGCGTCGTCGCCCCCATGAACACACCGTCCACCACCGGGTCGAGCGCGCCGCCAAGCGATGATGGCCGCTCGAACCGTCGCGCGACCGTGCCATCCACCAGATCACTAAGCCCGGCGATGGCCACCACCACGGCGAGCGCTCCGAACTGGCCACCCACCGCGTACGCCGCTGCCGGTCCGGCCAGATACGCCCGCGCCAGCGAGACCTGGTTCGCCTCTCCCGGGATGAACAACCCGACAACAACCACGACCAATAACCAAAGAGCCACCTTCCACGACGCGCCGCTGACCAGCAACCACGTCAACAACACGGCCAGGTACACCGCGCTCCCAATCACGCTCGTCCGGGTGAGTCGCACGGCGACTAGTGTGGCGTCGGCGACGAACTCACCGCGGGTGACGGCGCTGGAGACGGACTCGGCGCGGGTGGGACATATGGAGGCTGCCCCGGATGCGGGTTGGCCCCGCACGGATACCGCGGCTCTCCGATGCCTCTGATGAAAATCTCGTTGTAACCGCCGCTCGCTATGTACCCGCCGTCGTACGAACACACCTGGCGCACAACCACGCTAGAAGGCAGAGCCCATGGAGCGGGCCACGGGTGCGACATGTAGTACTCCTCCACGAACGGCTTCCAAACCGACACCCCGACCTGCTCCCCAAACAGCACCGAGCTGGGGCACTGCCATCCTGACGGCGGGAAGTTCGTCGCAAGATGCGCGAAGCCCGAGTTGCACGTAGGTCCCGCGTCGATGTGCATCAGCGATGCCGCGATTGCGAGGTTCGGCGTGTACCGGATGAAGATCGACCCTGTGTACGCCTCGGTCGTCCCCGATTTGCCGGCGACCGGCCGCTGAGACAGGGACCCCAGATACGCTTTCACCGGTCCGCGCATCAAGTCCGTCATCACATACGAAAGGTCCGAGCTGATCACCTGAGTGCGCGCCGCCCCTGGATCCAGGGCCTCGAGCACCTTGCCGCTCGCGTCCGTCACGCGCAGCACCGCGCGCGGAGTGACGCGATACCCCCCGTTGTCGAACACCGAAAACGCCGCGAGGTGCTCTGCCATCGACACGGGATCGTGCCCGAGCGTCGTCGCCACACCCTCCGGATTCTCAATCGAGGCCGTCACGCCAAGGTTGTGCATGAACGACACCACCCGATCACCACCCGCCCTCGAATAGGTCCACAGGGCCGGCAAGTTGCGCGACTCAGCCAGCGCGGTGCGAAGCGTGATGTAACCCTCATGTTTCCCATCCCAATCACTGAAAGTGAGCCCACCCAATACTCCGTGCTCATCGTCCACCAGCGACGCCGGCGTCAGCAACCCTGCCTGTAAAGCCGCGGCGTATGTATAGACCTTGAACGACGATCCGACGCCTCGCCATCCCAACCGATCAACACCGGTCAGGTTGACCTGACCGCGTATCGACAAGTTGTTGTAGTCCGCGCTGCCGACCATCGCGAGTATCTCGCCATCGGCCGGATTCATCACGAGCATCGCGCCGTCGTTCACCGCCCGCCGTGCGTAAGCACTCACGCCCGACTTCACCCATTTGTCCGCTAGAGCCTGTGTAGAAAGGTCGAGCGTCGTGCTGATTAGGAGCCCGCCTTCATACAGGGCCTTCTCTCCAAAGCGCTGCTTGATGTACCGAATGATGTAGTCGACGAAGTGGGCCGTGACCGGGTTGTGCGCGGCCGGCATCCTCTTGTGCGCCGCGATCATCTTCGAAACCAGATCGCCCGCATAAACCGCGGATGCCTCCGCCCGAGTCAGGTCCCCCACCGCGACCATCCCATCCAGCACCTGGCTCCACCGAGTCTTGGTCGTTGCCAGCTGGTCCGGCGTCCCAAACACGTCGTAGTCAGAAGGCGCCTGTGGCAGGCCCGCAAGAAAGCTTGCCTGCGCCCAGCTCAGCTCGCTCGCGTGGACTTGAAAATACGTCCACGCCGCCGCCTCCGCCCCATACGCACCGTTCCCGTAGCTGATCGTGTTCAGGTAGAGCTCGAGGATCTGCTGCTTCGAGTACCGGCGCTCCATCTCCTCCGCCAGCAGCAGCTCGCGGAACTTTCGTGAAACAGTCCGGCTCTGCGCCTCCTCGACGTCCAGCACGTCGTTCTTCACCACCTGCTGTGTGATCGTCGATCCGCCAAGCACTGCCGAACGGTGCGTGAGGTTGAACACAACCGCGATCGCAAGACGACGCCAGTCGACGTCGATCAGGCTGCCGTTGCGGTCCAGGATGCGCGACGTCTGCGTGAGATTCGCGGCACGAATCGCATCGATCGAGGGCAGGTCACCCGCGAAGTAATCGACCACCCCGATGGTCGCGCTCGTGCTTACGAGGCCGACCAGACACACCACGATCATCGCCACCAGCGCCATGCGGACAAACCAGTGGTGGGAACGGACCTTTTCCGGGTGCTTAGCCCGGTGATTGCCCCGGTGCTTTGTGGGGTGCTTTTCTGGGAGACGCGCTCGGGCTCGGTTTCGCGCCCGGTCGCGGCCCTTCTGGCGGCGGGTGGCCAAGGGGGACCTCCGTGGACGTTTTCTGCGACGTGAGCTGGATCTGGTGCCCGGAGTTTACCCGCCCGGCCCTTGTCCTCCCCATGTATGGGGAGGTGGCGCGCAGCGCCGGAGGGGACTCTACCGCAGTCCTAATGCCTCCGCCCCTTGGTCGGCCAAGCCCATGATCTGGTTGGCGAATACTCCATAAAAGACGATCACCGCACAAACCGCCACCGCCCCAATCGTGGACAGTGTGGTCACCACCGGCAGGACCATACCCCCGCGGCGGGCGTCCTCCAACGGGCTCTGTATATAGAGGACGCGAAGAGTGCTCACGGCCGCAACCAGGCCCAGCACCCACCCCACAAGGCCCACGGTCAGCAGGCCGAAGTGCCCGCTCTGAGCGAGCCCCGCGGCCACCGCAAACACGCCGAAGAACCCTGCCAGAGGCGGCGCCCCGGCCAGCGAAAGCATCGCCAACGCCAGTCCGGCGGCCCGCGCGGGGCGCAGCACACCCAATCCGTGGACGGCCACCTCGCCGCCTTCGGCCCGGCCGAGCACCGCTGGTGCGCATGTTGCGGCCAACGCAAAGGCGCCTAAGAGAAAAAGCGACGCCCCAATCCCGGCCCGGTAATGCGTGGCCAAACCCGCGGCGATCCATCCCACCTGGCTCACCGCAAGGTATGCAAGACGTGCGCGAGGTGCGTGCGCCGCGATCGCCGCCGCCCCACCCCCGACCATCGCCAGCGCAGCCACGACCGAGAGGAACAGCGCATACACCGCCGACACCGTGGCCAGCGCCGCCGCCAGCTTGATCGCCACCACCGCCGCCGCCAGCGCAACCACACCGAGCAGCAACCCGGCCCCCAACGGGGACGCCCCCAACGATGCAGAAAGTCCCGCGACATGAAACGGCGCCAGGTTCGCGCGCATAGCGAGCCCCGCGAGCAGCAACAGCACCGGAATCGCGAGCGGCAGCGTCGGAAGCACGCTCGCCAAAACAGAGCGCACCGCGCCCAGGTCTCCGTTTCCGGTCGTGCCATACACGAACGCAATTCCAATCAGCACCAGTCCGGTCGACACGCCGCCCGCGACAAGCAGCCGAAGGCTAAGGTCCGGACGCCGCAGCGCTACAAGCGCGATCGCCGATGCGGCGGCCAGCTCGAGTCCCGCCCACAGCCCGACGATGTCAGCCGAGGACGCCGCCACCATCACGCCGAATGCCGCCAGCAGCGGCATCGCCAGCGCAATCGACCTCGAATCCTCGGCCTGCCAATCCGTCGCCGCCAGCGCAAGCGTCGCGGTCAGGAGCACGGCGGCCTTCGCGAACAACGCGAACCGGTCCTGTACCAGCGCTCCGCCAAAGTAGGTGCTGACGGCCGATCCGGCCCACAGCTCGAAGAGAAACGCGACGAGCGCCACAAAGACCACTGCTCCTGGCAGGAACCGGCGCGGGCGCCCTCGTACAAATCCAAGCCGGCCGTCTAGCAGCAAGGCGATTGCCGCGGCAACCACCAGCGCATCCGGCACGAGAACCAGGTTCTTCATTGCGTCGCCGTGGTCCCGGGTGGGTTGGGCAGCGTGTAGGGCGACGCCATCTCCGACAGGCCCGCCGACATCTGGTTGAGCAGGCCGGGGTCGAACAGCGGCACATCCGTGCCGGGGATCTTCGGCCCGCTGGGGAACACACCGACCCACAGCAGCGCGCCCGCCAGAAGTCCAAGGAACCACGTCTCGCCAAGCGACGCGTCGGACACCCCGGGCGCGTCAGGGTTCGGCGCGCTGAACAGCACGCGATAGAGCAGTTTGGCCAGCGCGATCGCGGCGACTACCAGGCCCGCCGCGACCGCAAATGCTCCGATCGGCTGCGTCTTGAAGGCGCCAAAGAACGTCATCAGCTCGGCGGTGAACGAAGACATCACTGGCACGCCAAGCAGTGCCAGCGCGGCGATGATCAGCAGCCACGTCATGCTCGGCATGCGTGGAGCGAGCCCGCCCAGGACCAGCAGGCTCCTCGTCTGCGCCCGCTCGGAGAGAATCGCGCACACGCCGACGATCAACGCAGCCGCCAATCCACCCGCGAACAACGCGAGCACACTTCCCGCAATGGATAGCGGTGACGCCGCCGCGAATCCGAGCATGGTGATGCCGCCCGGGATCATCGCGAGATAGCCGCCTACGTGCCGCACGTCAAGCGAGCGCAGCGCGGCAAGCGCCGCATATCCGACAGTGAGCGCTGCAAGGGCCGCCACAAGAGGCGACAGCAGGTGCCCGGCCGCCGGCTCCGCGGCGATCAGCGTGCGGAGCAGCAGATATGCGCCAAGCCGTGATGTGGCACCCATCACGATCACCGCCACTCCGACGGGAGCTTCCGCTGTCACGTCGCGAATCCATCCGTGCAGCGGGAACACAGGCAGCCGCGTCGCCGCGGCGACCAGCATCAGGAGCCCGACCACGAGCTGCATGCGCGGGTTGATGGTCGTCTTCAGCAGCACATCCATGTCGAACGACTTGCTTCCGGTAAACGAATAGAGCGCCATCGTGCCGACGATCAACGCCACGGTTCCGACGCCCCAGTAACCGAGCAGACGCCATGTGGCACCCGCTCGGCGAGGTCCGCCCCATCCCATGACCAGGACCGCGATCGGTATCGCCGCCGCGCTCCAGAAGAGAATCAGGACGAACATGTCTCGCGCCACCACCGCGCCGTTGACCGCGGCCTGCGTCAAAAGCAAAAGGGCGAAATACGATCGCACGCGCTCGCGCACGCCGAGCGAGCCGAGCACGGACGCGATGCCGACGATCGTCGACAGGACCAGCATCACCATGCCCGGGCCATCGACGCCGAGGTGGTAGGTGACGCCAATCGCGGGAAGCCACGGCTGCTTCTCTTCGAACTGCGCCGTCGGCAGGTAGTTCTGGAACTGGTTGTAGGCGATGAAGAGCAAGAACCCGACGCCCAGGTTCGTGAAGAACGCGATCTGCTTCATCAGCGTGTCGTAGCGGCCACGAGGGTTGGGCATGACCGCGATCGCGATCGCGACCACCGCAGGGGCCCACACCATCAAGCTCAGCAGGAACGGCTGAGAGAAGATGCCGGCGCCCGGAACGCCAATCGGCGAAGGGCTCGGGTTGGGAAGCGCGAGCATGAAGATGCTCATCTCCACACCCCCGGCGCAACCAGCGCGAGCAGTACCGCCAGCACCACAGTGAGCACCAACGCCAGCGGAATCGCAGGTAGTCGTCCGGTAGCCATCGCCACCTGACCTGTCACTTCCGCGGCGCGGCCCAGCGCGCCGTCTCCGGCCGGGATCCAGTCACCCACCCGTCGCGCGATGTCCGTGGTCGGGGCGACGAAGAACCGATCCACCAAGGCCGCGACACTCGCTGAGACGCGGTCAACCAACGAACCGGCGGCCGACGACACCGCCAGCGCGCCGTCCTTGCTGCGCATGTAGACGAGGGACACGGCCGCGAAACCCACCACCACCACGGCGAGCCACAGCGCGAAGGACCCGAAGGCGGGAACTGAATGCTTCTGCCCGTCCAGGAAGTCGAGCCAGTTCCTGACCAGCGACGCGCCAAGCAAGACTGCACCGGCGATCACGAGCCAGAAGGGCCAGCCCAGCGCTGAACGTGGTGCCTCGCGCACGCGGTCTGGTTCGAAGGCGCGGCGCCGGCGAAGTGGGCCGATCGAAGCGCTATAGAACACGCGCAGGCCACCGATCGAGATCACGAACACCGCCTCGCCCAGTGCAACGCCCAGCCATGACCTCGAGCTCACCGCGTATGCCAGCGCGCCGGCCGCGCTGAGTCCCAGAACAATTACTGAACCGAGCAACGCGATAGAGCTCCTGCGCATGCGTCGCAGCGCATCCCCCATCTCGGCCATGTCGTCGGTTCGCATCGCACCTGCGATCGCGTTTATCGCGAGAACGGCCGATGCACGCACTGGCGCCGCCGCCAGCACGCACGCAACCCCGGCAATTCCGAATGTAAATCGAGGGTCTTCGAACCCGTGGATCACGATCGCCGCGCCAACCGCCGCCACGGAGGAACCCAGCAGTGCGATCACTCGTCGCGGCTCCTTGCCCAACAGCGCGAGAAGCGACGACACCACCGCCGACCCCGCGCACGCATACATGCACGCCTGAATCGTTTGCTGATTTGACGCAGCGACTATTGGCATGAAGCGATACAGCACGACGATCGCGAGCACCGACCAGATCACCTGCGTGATGGCTGACGCGGCGGGTGGCGCGCTCACCGCGGTCCTCGTGATCCACGACTGAAACGGCCACAGCGCAAGCCGTCCTGCCACACCGATCAGCAACAGGATCGACGCCACGACGAGCGATCGCACCGTCCAGCCCGGGTTGTTATGCAGGTTCGGCACGAGGCTTTGCAGGTTTTGAGCGCCATACCTCGAGTACAGCCAGGCGACCCCGCACAGCAACGACAGGTCGGTGAGAAAAGGAAGGGCCAGGGCCACTCGCGCGCGGCGTGCCGCCTCGTCCAGCCCCCACCGATGACCTAGCAATAAATAGGTGATGCCCGAGGCAAGTCCCCAGAATGCCAGCAGCTCCGCGAGGTCGAGGCTGACCAGCACTCCGGCGCTCGCAAAGAGCAGCCCGCTGAGCAAGGCGTAAAAGCGCGCGGCTCCCGGCTCGGAGCGGCCCATCACCTGATGCCATCCGGCGACCGCGATAAAACAGATCTCGATGACGAGGAGGGCTGCGACGGTAAGGGGACCCACGCGGAGCGTCAAGTTCATCGCGAAGTTCTGGAAATTCGACGGCCCGTTGAAGGCGACTGGCAGGTTGATGTACGTGTAGCTCGCTAGGTAAGGCGCGTTCTTCTTGATCAGGGCCCAGCCGACAAGCAGCGTCACCACCAACATGACCAGCGCGCCGAACATCGCCATGCTGGCGGCCGACCTGCGCGTACGGACGCTCGAGACCGCAAGGAGCAATGCGAGCAGCGGGGCAACCAGGATGAGCGGAACAGCCCAGGGCAGCGCGGCCACCGGATCGAAGTTGAACCCGGACGTTCTCGCGCCGGAAGCTGCGCCGGATGCCGCGGCCGCGATGCCGCCCGCGGTCATGAGCAGGTTCAGCGAGAGACCTCCCGTCCAGCAATCCCGACGCCCAGCGCAACCAGCGCGAGGGAGGCCACGGCGAGCAGCACCGCAAACTCCTGGCCCACGAGTTGGGGCCCGCCCGATGCAGCGAATCGTGCGACGCCAACGAAAGCGACGCCCTGGACCAGGTCGGCGCTCACCGGCTCGGCCCGCGACCGCGCCACGCCGCCGTCGCGCCCACGAGGGCGACCACGATCAGCGCTCCGACCGCCTCGGTAGCGAGGGCGTCATGCGCGAACAGCAGCCGCCCAACGGCTGCGCTGTTGAACCATCCGCCGTAGAAGGTCGTGTGGACGAAATCTCCACCGAAGGCCGAGTAGATGAGAGCCGCGAGCAACCCTCCTGCCGCCAGTGCCGCCAGCTGACGCCAGAACGGCCGCACCGCGTATTCGAGCCCACGGTAGTTCGGTCCCGCGATCAGCCAAGCGCATCCCGCGTAACAGAGCAAGGCCGCCAAAGCGGCGAAACCCGCGGATAGAAATAGGTATATGCCTGCCAGGCCCAACCCGGCGAGCCCTAAAGCGGCTCCGCGAGAGCCTCTTCCAGGCAGCAATGCCACCAGCAGCGCGCCCGTTATCGAAATCGCGGCGGACACGTAGAAACCAATCGTGTGGAGCGAGTCCATCGGCACTCCGTGGTTAGTTGAGAGAGGCCACTTACCGGCTACTCGAAAGTTCCGCCGGCTCCAAGCCGCCAAGCATACAGAAAGCCGGTACCGGCGATCGCGAGGAAGGCGGCCGCCGCGACCACCCCGCCAATGGTCGGTTGCGAGCTCACCGCCCCCACCACATAACCGGCGACCATGACCAATCCGGCCACCCCCAGCGTGCCTGCCCCCACCTTCACCGGTTCCCACCGGCGAAGCGATCGCGACAATGTGCTCATGCCAGGAGTATCGCAGGCGCTGCTCGAGTTCGCCCAGAACCACCGGGCCAAGCCGCAGCCGGGTCTAGAGGTGTTCGCGACTCCTAGGTATCAGATCACGCTGCAGCCCGACTTTCCGGTCCCCGGCCCCAACAGCGTGTCGTTCATCAGATGTTCCTCCGACGAGGCGGATGAC
>WNFI01200772.1_pt1 | contig 10354 bp, 9 predicted proteins | sample 5400471 | NCBI WGS metagenome assembly WNFI01 (sample SAMN13153348, study PRJNA577476) | soil metagenome | isolation source: 100 cm saprolite on Douglas fir-dominated hillslope | place: USA:California | collected 2013-09-17 | reverse complement strand
CCGATGCCACCGCCGCCACCGGTGATCACGACCACCTTGCCCTCGAGCTCCATGCGGGCAAGATAGACGGTGACCGGGGACGTCTGCTCGACGCCCCCGATCGTGTTTCCCTCGTGTGTGCAGAGTTGCCCCGATCGCGAGCGTCGGATTGGTGCAATCCTGCACACTTGCCGCGCCGTGATCGCCGTGGTTGGAGCCGCCGGTAAGACTGGGCGAGCGGTTGTCAGTGCACTCAAGGCGCGATCGTGCTCGGTCCGGCCGATGGTGCGGCGACCGAGTGGGATGGACGATGAGGTCGTGGTGGATCTGCTCGACTCGCCCTCCGTCACGGCCGGGCTTCGAGGCGTGGACGCCGTGTATCACATGGCGCCGAACATGCATCCTGCCGAATTGGAGATCGGCCGTCACGTCATCTCGGCTGCACAAGAGGTGGGTGTGGAACGACTCGTGTACCACTCGGTCCTGCACCCGCAGATCGAAGCGATGCCACATCACTGGGACAAGATGCGTGTCGAGGAAGCGGTCATCGAGTCGCGCTTGCGGTGGACGATTCTCCAGCCGGCGCCTTACGTCCAGAACTTCAACCGACCAACGGACGGCGTCCTTCGCGTCCCATATCGAGTTGACGCGCCATTCAGCTTTGTCGATTTGAGGGACGTGGCCGAGGCGGCTGCAATCGTCCTCACGGGAATCGGCTTTGACTACGGGATTTACGAGCTGGCCGGACCAGACGTATTGACCGTCGCGGATATTGCCCGGCGCCTGGATGTGCGAGTGGAAACAGTGGGCTCACAGCAAGCATCCGCTCGCCTGAAGGCGATGTTCGAGTACTACGACTTTCACGGCCTCGTGGGAAATCCGGCCGCGCTGGCGATGATATTGGGGCGACCACCGACGAGTGCCCTGGATGCTGTGCTCCGAGACCTAGCCTCCGGCGATCGCGCCGATCACTAGAAACGGCTCTTTGCCTGAGACGACCTCAGCAGGAAGGGGATCGTCGAGCGAAACATCGGACCAATCTTCTTCGCAAGCGAAAAACCTGATCATCGGCCGCCGTTTCTTGGTCTCCGCGTCGCGAATCGTTCCGCGCAGCGCCGGATACCGGGTCTCGAGCGCGTCCAGCACCGACCGTTGGGTGACCGGCGCGGTCACGTCCAGCTCGACAACTGAGCCCACTCCGGCCAGCGTTCGAAGGTTTGCCGGCAGGACGACCCGAATCACGGCAGTGTCTGCACCTCGACGGAGAGCACCGCCGGCAGGTTGGGCGCGATGGCGTCCCAGGTGTCACCGGCATTCGCGGAGGCGTAGACCTGGCCTCCGCTCGTCCCGAAATACACGCCGCACGGATCCAGGGCGTCGACCGCCAGCGCGTCGCGCAGGACGTTGACGTAGCAGTTTTCCTGCGGTAAGCCCTTCGTCATCGCCTCCCATTCGTTGCCGCCGGTGCGGCTGCGATAAACGCGCAGCTTTCCTTCCGCGACGTAGTGGAGAGTGTCGCTCTGGATCGGGATCACGTAGACCGTTTCCGGTTCATTTGCGTGTACGTCGATAACAAAGCCGAAGTCGCTGGGCAGATTTCCACTGATCTCGCGCCACGTCTCGCCGCCGTCGTCGGTCCGCATGACATCCCAATGCTTCTGCATGAAAAGTGTGTTCGGCCGAGATGGATGCAGTGCGATGCGGTGCACGCAGTGGCCGACCTCCGCGTCAGGGTCCGGGATGTAGTTGGAACGCAAACCGCGGTTGGCCGGTCGCCAAGACTTCCCGGCATCGTCAGTACGGAAGACGCCGGCATAGGCCGTTTCCGGGTCGGTGAGGTCCGGTTCCACGTGCCACACGCGCTTGAACTCGTAGGGATGGGGCGAGCCGTCGTACCACGTGTGCTTGCCCGGCGTGCCGTCGTAGCCGAATTGATTACCAACGACTTCCCATGTTTTGCCACCGTCGTCCGAACGCTGCATCACCTGGCCGTGCCAGCCCGTCGATGGAGCCGCGAAGATTCGATCCGGGTCGGCGGGCGATCCCTTGACGTGGTAGACCTCCCAGCCCGCAAAGTGGGGGCCTTCGATCTGCCACCGCTTGCGGCTCGCGTCCGAGCTCAAGATGAACGCACCTTTCCGCGTCCCGACCAGCACCCGTACCTTGCTCATCGCCTCTCCTTATCTATTGGTCCGCACCTTCTCCCCATATAGACCGCTCTCCGTGACGAAAATCATCGGTCGAGCCGAGTTTGATGCTTGCGCGGAGCCCGGGTTGGTGCGAACATTTGCTCGCTGTGACCATGGTATCGCAGGAAACGCTCGAGCTGGGCCTGAACACAGCTGACCCGGAGACCCTGGTCGTCGACCTCAACTGCGCCTTCGCCTCTATCGAGCAGCAGCATGATCCCGCGCTGCGCGACCGGCCGCTGGCCATCGCGGCATACGCGACCAACGCCGCCACGATCGTGTCTTCGTCGAGGGAGGCGCGGGACCTCGGCATCAAGACAGGGATGAAGGTGTTCGAGGCCAAGGCGATCCACCCCGCAATCATCGTGCGCGAACCCAACCCTCCCCTCTATCGAACGGCTTCCGACCAAATGGTCGAGATCCTCGAGCGCCACAGCCCAGACGTCTTTCGGATGTCGATCGATGAAGCATCCGTGAACCTCGCAGGCACACCGGGTTTGAAGAAGCTGGGGCCGGAAGGCGTTGCACGCGAGATCAAGGAGGCGATCCGCACTGAGATCGGCGAGTGTGTGACCTCGTCGGTCGGTGTCTCGACGTCGATCTGGATGGCCAAGCAGGCGTCCAACCTGGACAAGCGCGATGGATTGCAGCGCATCGATCACGCGAACTTGCTTTCAGTGTTCCGCCGCCTGCGGCTCACCGACCTGTCAGGGATCGCCCTAGCGACGGCTCGCCGCCTCGCGCACGCAGGCATACAGACTCCGGAGGAATTTCTACGAGCCACCGCCTCGCCCGTTCCCCTGGCCGGGATGCATGCGGAGGTAGCTCGCGGGTGGGGTATGCGGCTGCGAGGATTCGAGGTCTCGAGTTTCGAGAGCGCCGAGCGCAAGAGCTACAGCCATTCGCACGTCCTTGCGCGTGCAACGACTTCACAGAAGGAGCTCGAGGAACTCTTGATGCGGTTGTCGGACATGGTCGGCCGGAGGCTGCGCGCGGCGGGCCGGCGAGGAAGTGTCGTGTCGGTGGGTATCGTCTACCGCCCCGAGGAGGGCCACATTTCGAGGCAGACGACGGTGGACGCGCCGATCTCGACCGGAGACGAGATCTACCAGGCCGCGCTGAAGCTGATGGCTGCACGCGATCCACGCCTCACAGTGGGAACGCTTGGGGTCGGCCTGTCTGGGCTGGTGGACGGCGATGCCGGCCAGATGAACCTGTTCGCTGAAGGGGGCCAGCCAAAGCGCTCGCGACTGGAGGCGGCCATGGACCAGATCCGCGACCGGTACGGAGAGGACGCGGTCCAGCGGTCTCGCCTGCTGGGTCGTGCCCAGGTTGTCCGTGACCGGATCGCGTTCGGCAACACCGGCCACCCGGATGAGAAGCGCTAGCTTAGCTAGATGTTGTTCCCAAATAGGTTGCTGACGAGCTGAGAGCCTCGGATAACGCATGTTTTGATCAGAACGTGCGTAATCCCACGATCCGAGACGCACCCTTTGATCTAAATGCGCGAAATCACGGTGAGAACTACAGCTAGATCGCCTTCGCTCTACGAAACGCAGGCAACAGATCCCCAGACGCAGCCGCTCGCACGTATACCGGTATTTCGTCCAGCGGAGTCCGGCGATTGATCGTCGCCGGGCCAACGAACTCCTCTTCCGTCCAGGCGTCAATCCAGCTCCCTGCCGGTAGGTAGACGTCCCAGGATTCGGCGCCTGGCCGTATCACTGGCGCAACGAGGATTTCGTCTCCCAAGAAATACTCATGAGGCCAACTCCAGATCTCAGGGTCGTCGGGCACATCGAAGAAGAGCGCGCGCATCAATGGTTTCGAGCTCTCTACCGCTCTCGTCGCCTGCGCTGATAGATAAGGGACGAGCAGGTCGCGGAGCTGCGCAAAACGGCGATACGCCGGCAACACGCGGCCGTCACCGGTCCGCTCGGCGATGTTCCAGGGCGTGCGGTCGCGCGAAGGCTCGCGATGAAAGTTGAATTCCGAGTGGTACTGCATGATCGGGCAAAAGCACGCCATCGCCGCCGCCCTCAAATAGAGCTCAGCGCTGGGAATGTCTCCTGAGAACCCCGCGAGGTCCCAACCCCAGAAGAAGATTCCGCTCGCGCCGGCGGTGAGACCGGCGGTAACCGACGCGCGAAATGCGTCCCATGAAGAGTCCTCGTCGCCAGCCCAATGACAGGGGTAGGCGGCCGATCCGGTAAAGCCTGCGCGGCTGAATGTGATGCCGTCCCGCCCGCAGCGTGAGAGTAGCTCGTGATATGCGGCGGCGTATGCGACCGGATATCGGTTGTTCCCGGCGTCGCCATGCGACCCATCCGCGTAGCGAAGGTCGTCGCCCCAAGCATGCTCGCCACCGTCGGTTTTGAATCCATCTACGCCGACATCCTCCAAAAGGTATCGGCGCTTGGCAAGCCACCACTCGCGCGCCTCCGCCGAGGTGAAGTCGGGCAGCAGAGCCCCCGGGAACCACCACCCCCGATTGCGATACGGCCGCCCACGTGCCTGCCGCACGGCGTAACCCTTCGCGACCATCACGTCTCGGTCGTACATCGCCTGGCTGCGTGCGGGCGGCCGGGATTTCAGGAGCGGGATCTGCCAGAGCAACACCTTGATCCCGAGCTCATGAAGTTCGTCGACCATCCCCTTCGGATCGGGCCAAGCCCCACAGGCGGGGAACTCAAAATCGGATAGGCGGTGAGGCGAGCCGTCTTGATGAGGTGCGTAGGTCGCATCCTTGAATGCGACGAACGTCGACTCGTCGCTCCAGGCTTCGATCACGACGACTCCGACCGGAATCTGCTCCCCGACACTTCGTTCGGCCTCGGCTTTGACGCGGGCCTGGGTATTCCATTCATTGCCGCTCATCCACGGCCGGAAGATCCAGGACGGCGGCAGCTGGGGGAGGCCCGTTTGCTCCAGGAACTGGCGCAAGACTTCTTGGGGTGCGCCACCGAACATCTGGATCGTGAGCTCGGGATTCCGAGGGTCGAGCACGGCCTCGATTCGAAGTTGGTCAGGTTCGGTCGCCCCGACGTCGTACCAGGTTCGACGCGATGTCGCGATGTGAAAGCCCCAACCGTCGCCTCCTGTGACGATAACAAATGGGGTCGGGAGATACGTGCGCTTGCCTTGGGCTTTGTACTGCTCGAACACGACAGCGTCCAGGCGGCGGCCACCCTGGTCGAGGGCGTCAAAGCGCTCGCCGAACCCGACGACGTGCTCGCTCCGGTCGAGGCGCAGTGCGAACCGAACGCGGATTGGACCGGTTTGGCCGAGCAACCACTCGACGCTGTCGGGTACAAGCTTGTCTGTTGTTGGATCAGTGATGAGGCGACCCGCGCCGGCCTGCCAGCGCGCGGGGCTGACATGAAACCAGGCGCATCGGAAAGATGGGTGGCGGTGCCACCCACATCCTGCGCAAGAGCCGAATCGGGCGCCGTCCGCATCTCGAGGTACTGCCGCCTACCCGCTAGGTGGAGCTCAATTCGAACGCTTCTCGCATCGGACCCCGTGACCGCACGCAACTCGAATCGCTCGTCTGCGATGGGCACGGTGGGAACCCTTTGGTCCGGCTCGATGCGATATGGATGCCCGAGTCCAAATGGGCGGTGCCTGATCACTCCTGCGGCGGAACCGGGCTCGTCACCGCGCCAAGCTCCAAAGCAAGGGTGAGATACATCGCATGTGACCACAGCAGCGGGGTCGCCACCGGCCCCCATCGGTCGATCCATGCCTGGCGCGAAGAGGGCGCAAGCAGGCGATCCGCCACCTGCTCAGGAAGGTCTCCGTTGCGAGATGCGTGACGGACAATCCAATCGAGCTGTCGATGCGCGTCGGCGCGCCTGCCGATGGTGATGAAGTACCAACCCAGCAGCGCCGACAGCAGAGGCCACTCACCTCCGCCGTAGTAGGTGTCGGCCAGATAACGGTGCACTCCACCGTTCGCCAGGTTCGACTCGATCTGGGCGACTGTCGTGGACATCAAGAGGTCGTCCGGTGTGACGAGGCGGAACGGCACGCTGCATGAGATGAGACTGGCGTCCACCGCATCGCCCCCCAACCATTTTGCAAGGCGGCCTTTACGCTGCCCGTCAGCCAGCACAATCTCGCGAATCTCACCTGCAGACTCTCCTGCGAGCCGCCGCAAGTCGTGAGGCATCTCCTCCCAACCAGAGGCGTCACGCAACGCCGCATGAATTGGGGCAAGGGTGGACGTGTGGCGGTGACCTGGATGCTCCTCCCACCAGTCGTAGCTGGGCTCCTTCCAGAACTCCATCAGGTACTTGACCGAGAGCAGGATTCCGTCACGATACGGCGCGCGAGTGCTGCCTGGGTTGCGCGAAATGTGTTCGCTCAACGCCCAAAGCCAGGTGCCGTAGCCATCAAGTTGGAAGTTCCACCAGTCCTCTGGTGCCTCCTCCCCGTCGATCGTGTATCGGGCATGGAGGTATTCGTCGGGTTGGATCTGCTGTCCGGCCCGATGCCGCTCGATGAGCGACTCTATCTTCGACGCACGCGCAGTGAGAATGCGCGTGCACCAACCAAAGAAGGCCTCAGCGCTCGATCCGTGGCCGGCGCGGCTCATGGCGTCGGCGATGAAGGCCCCATCGCGCAGCCAGCTGTACCGATAGACACGAAAGTTGGGCGACGCGAGGTACGCGCCAGTCGGCGCCTGATTGGCCTTGATCACAGCCACGCTGTGCTGTGCCAAGGCCAGGCGATCGTTCGAGCTGATGCTCATGCGGGCTCCTTAAGAGTTGCTGATTCGATCGGGATTGGAGTCGAGGTGGGCTGGTGACGTCCACCAGCCCACGACCTCGCTACTCACAAAATGGCGTCAACTTTGCCCGCTGCTTCGTCAAGGGCCGCCTTAACCGACGCCTGCCCGAGCTTCGCCTTGGCTAGCGACTTGGAGATGATGTCCTGGAGCTGTGACTCCTGCTGGATCACTGGCGGAACCACGATGTTGTCCAGCGCCTTGAAGACTGCCGCTCGGTTTGCCGGCGGCGTCTGCTGTAGGTAAGACGTAAACAGTGACTGGTCGGAGACTGCCGGGAGCTCCCAGCTTGCGCCGAGGCGCACGCTGACTGCATCCGACGATGACGTAAGGAACCGCAGCCACTTCCACGCCTCGGCGGGGTGGGCAGTCTTGGAGCTTGCCACCGCCGCGTTGGAGAAGAAGTGATGAGCCTTGGTGACTTTGCCAGGCTCGAGCTGGATGTCCCATTTGAAGGACGTGCTCTTCATTGCCGAGAACTCCCAGATACCGGCATGCCACATCGCAAGCTTGCCGGCCTTGAACAACGCCTCGTCGTTCTGGCTTCCGAGCTGCGCGTCGGTCGGCATTACCTTGCCGACCTTAGAAACCAACCACGTCGCCGCGTCAATTCCGGCTTGGTTGTTGAAGGTCGAGTGCTTCTTGTCTGAGCTGAAGAACTGGCCGCCGTTCTGAGCGAGCACTTTGTAGAACTCAAAGAACTGAATCGGCTGGAAGTCTCCCCATACGCCCTTGGAAGGGTTGGTCAGCTTCTGCGCCGCGGTCAACTCCTCCTGCCATGTCCAGTCAGCGGTCGGGTAACTCACACCCGCCGCGTCGAAGATGTCTTTGTTGTAGAAGAGCAGCACGTCAGAAAACGTCTCCGGCAGCCCGTACTGCTTGCCGTTTGACTGGAAAACTTGGTATGCGCGAGGGTAGTAAATCGACGACTGATAGCTGCTGTCGGCCTTGGCCTGTGCCGTGAGGTCCAGCAGCGATCCAGCGCTCGAGTAGCTGACGAAGTTCTCATAGTTCAGCTCGAACGAGTCGGGCGCGGTCCCGCCCGCGATCTGCGTCTGCAGTTTGGTGAAGTAGTCGTTGTAGGAAGCCGTCTGGACGGTGATATTGATGTTCGGGTTCTTCTGGTGGAACGCTGAGATGATCGAGTTCAGGTCATTCAAATGGTCGGGCGCAGCCGAGAACGTGAAGTAAGTGAGTGTCACTGGGCCCGACGGCGTGTTCGATCCACCCGCGCAGGCCATCAGTAGAGAAGCCGCCACCGTTCCAAAGGTGGCAAACCGCAACAGCCGCTTGATGTTCATTGAGCCTCCTCCCCAAAAAATTGAGTATTCAGACGATTGCCGGCGACAACGTCGCTATTCCTCGCTCACCTCCCGGTCCAAAGACCTCTCATCCCCTGATGCCCGAGAGCGCGACGCTGCGTATGAACTGCTTCTGCGCCGCGATGTAGACGGCCAGGATCGGGATCACGCTGATCGTGGCCCCGGCCATGACCAGGTTCCAAGCGGTCGAGTACCGACCCTGGAGATTGGCAAGGCCGACGGGAAGCGTCATGACATCTGGCGAGCTGGTCACCACCAGCGGCCAGAGAAAACTGTTCCAGCTCGCCATGAAGGCGAAGATCGCGAACGTGGCGAGCGCCGGGCGCGAGTTGGGAATCACGATCCGGCGGAATACCGTCCACTGGCTGGCCCCGTCGATGTGCGCCGCCTCTTCCAGCTCCACCGGCAGGCCCAAAAACCACTGGCGCAACAGGAATGTGCCGAACGCCGACGCGATGGTCGGCAGGACCAGCGCGACATACGTGTTGACCAAGTCGAGATATCGCATCTCGACGAAGAGCGGAACGATCGTGACCTGGAGCGGGATCATCAGCGTGGCGAGGTAGACGACGAATAGGGCGTCGCGGCCCCAGAACCGCAGCCGCGCGAACGCATATCCAGCCATCGCACTCGTCACCACCTGCAGCGCGGTCGATGCAACCGCGACCGCGACGCTGTTGATGAGGAAACGGCCCACCGGGAAGGCGTCCAATACCGTGCGGTAGTTTTCCGGCGCGAAGGGGTTGGGAATGAGCTGCGGCGGAGTGATGAAGAGGTCGCGGTCGACCTTCAACGAGGTCGACAGCATCCAGACAAACGGGAAAAGCATGACCACGGCGCCGGCGGTGAGCACCAGATATGAGACGCCGTGCTCTCTGAGGTGAAGGGCGCTAGGCATAGATCACCCAGCGGCGCTGGATTTGCAGCTGGACGAGTGTCACGAGCAGGATCGCGGCGAATAGGAGCCAGCTCATCGCCGAGGCGTAGCCGACCTGACCGTAGTTGAAAGCGTTCTTGACCACCTGAACCACGACCACGGTGGTGGCGTCGACGGGACCACCGCCCGTCATGACCCAGACCTGATCGAACACCTGGAAGCTGTTGATGAGGCTGATGACGACCACGAAGAAGCTCGCGGGAGAAAGCAGAGGAAGGGTGATTCGCCAGAAGCTGCTCCAACGTCCGGCGCCATCCATCGCGGCCGCGTCGTAGTACTCCTCGGGGATGGCTTGCAGCCCGGCAAGCAGGATGACCATCACAAACCCAAGGTCCTTCCAGGCCGAGGCCAGGATGATCGATGGCATTGCCCAGCTGGGGTCGGTCCACCAGCCCGGCCCATGCAGGCCGGCGAGGCCAAGCGCGTAGTTGACGATGCCGGACTGCGGGTTGAGGAGCCATTTCCACATGAAGGCCACCACCACCCAGCTCGTCACGACGGGCAGGAAGTAGATCGTTCGGAACAGCGAGACGGCACGAAGCCGCTGGTTCAACGCGAGTGCGATGGCCAGGCCGCCGACGAAGACCAGCGGCAGGTAGCCGGCAATGAAGAAAAGCGTGTGCTCGATGGCTGCGTGAAAGTCGGGGTCTTTGATGAGTAGCAGGTAGTTGTCGAGACCTTTCCATTGAGCGGGCCGAAGCAGGTCCCAGCGGAGCAGGCTGATGACAAACGAGGCTGCCATCGGACCGAGCGTGAACAGCACCAACGGCAGAAGACTCGGCGCGAGGAACAAGGCCGCGACCAGAGCGCGCTTGGGTCCCGACTGTCCGATCATCAAGCGCCTCCGACCAGTGCAAGCCGGGGGGATTCGCCGGCAAGGGGTAAACCGAAGAGCTCGCGCAGGACCAGGGTTGCGGCGCCGATTGCCCATGCGTCGTCACCCCACCGCTGAATGACTACATCGAGATTTGCTCCGACGCCTGCAAACGCTGTCTCGCGAATCGCCTCCCTCATGGGCTCGAAAAAGAGCGGTCCAAGACGCGTCCCTTCGCCGCTCACGATCAGGCGTTCAGGGTTCAGCAGAGTCACCAGGTTGGCCAGCGCCAGACCCAGAAGGCGACCCGCTTCGGTCAGCACT